>JAESGK010000090.1_pt1 | contig 105735 bp, 104 predicted proteins | sample 9269681 | NCBI WGS metagenome assembly JAESGK01 (sample SAMN14515347, study PRJNA621673) | algae metagenome | isolation source: Timaviella obliquedivisa GSE-PSE-MK23-08B and co-occurring heterotrophs from... | place: USA: Grand Staircase Escalante National Monument, Utah | collected 2006-08-15 | reverse complement strand
ACGAACAGGCGATGAGCGTTCTTGTCGAGGCCGCGGTATCGGACCATGACGAAGCCGAACAGCCGCTTGATGACGTGGAAGGCATGCTCGACCTTGGCCCGCACCTTGGACTTGGTGCGGTTCCTGGCCCGCTCGGCCTCGTCGACGAGGCCGCGGTGGCGGTAGCGGCGGTTGGTGAAGTCCTGGGCGTTGGGTGCCTGCGCCTTGATCACGTCGGTCTGGCCGCGATAGGCCTGATCGCCCCACACCCGCGTCTCCTCGCCATGCAGCAGATCGGCCAGCACCTGGCTGTCGGCGACATTGGCGGCGGTGGCGACCACGGCGTGGATGATCTTGCTCTGGCTGTCGACGCCGATGTGGGCCTTCATGCCGAAGTACCACTGATTGGCCTTCTTGGTCTGGTGCATGTCGGGATCGCGCGCCTTGTCGGCATTCTTGGTCGAGGACGGCGCATTGATGATCGTCGCATCGACGATGGTGCCCTTGGCAACCTTGATCCCGCTTGCCTCGAGATGGCGATGGACCTCCTCGAACATGCGAGTGCCCAGATCGTGCTGCTCGAGCAGATGGCGGAAGCGGCACATCGTCGTCTCGTCGGGTGCCGGCTCGCGTCCCAGATCGATGCCGACGAAGCGCCGCATCGACTGCGAGTCGTACAGCGCCTCCTCGACCGCAGGATCCGACAGGTTGAACCAGTGCTGGAGAAAGTAGATGCGCAGCATCCGCTCCACACCGACCGGCGGACGACCGTTGCCGGCTTTCGGATAGACCGGCTCGATCAGCCGACACAGGCGGCGCCACGGCACCACGCGCTCCATCTCGGCGAGAAAGCTCGCCCGTCGCCTCGTCTTGGCGTAACGATCGAACCCGGCCGTCGCCAATGTCATCTGCTTCATCGAAGAAATCCTGGCTTTCACACAACGGGATTCCCTAGAATCATGACCACATGCTCATGTCGATGACTTTTTCAGAGGTTCCTTAGTCAAGAAACTCCAAGAACTGGATCGACGAAAAGCCGAAAACAGAAAGCAGTTGCGCAGGCTTTATCGAGAGTCGGGCTTTACCCGGTATCGCCGCTTTTGGACCTCCCTTGGGAAGTTCCTTCACCACTTCGCTGAAGTGGAACGGCGGATTGTGGTGACAGTCGCGGTGTATAGCGGTGTCAAACGAGAAGCTACCAACATTATTTTTGGCGGCACAAGAGTGGATGCAGCGAGCACGTTTCCGAGGGCCCTTTGTGGCGTACGACGGATGTCCAAATCAAAGCGTCACGAGTTGCTCGATACCCTCGACCAGTTGGCCCGGATCAACCGGGCGCGAAACGACATCTTGCATCATGGGACGGATCGCATTGACCCGAAGAAGATCGTCGTGTCGAACCGACGGAAGGCGAAATCTGACAAGCATATCCGGGAGTTTGAGATTTCCCCCGAAGCGCTCGATGCCATGTTTAGCGACGTGCTGAGAATTCTAGCGGTCCTGCATGTCCACTCGTTGGCGGCACGCGCGGAGCGCGCGTATCGGACCGCGGCAGGAGGGCCACTTGATCGTGCTTGGCAGTATGTGCCGCCGGCAATTATCGCTCGTGATCAAAAAGCCGTAGAAGCAATTCAAAGGCGTCGACGTCGACCCGAACCCGCTCTGGTGTGACGGCTGACCGCATCCCGTGGATGGGTAAGGTTCAATCCCCGATATCCCCGTCATTCATGGTCGCGTAACCGTTGAGGCGAACAGCCCTCGGCTCATATTGTCCGATCAGACGCATCATCGGAGTATGAATATGCCGGACGGAAGCGCCGTTTCCAAGAAGACCAAGGCTGGGCCGGTTTCGGCCGATCGGCTCAAATCCTTTATTGAACGTGTGGAGAAGCTCGAGGAGGAGCGCCACGCCGCCGGCAGCGACATCCGCGACGTCTACAGCGAGGCAAAGGGCGTCGGCTACGACATAAAGACGATGCGCAAGATTATCTCCTTGCGGAAGATGGACGCGGCCGACCGGGCCGAGCAGGAGACGCTGCTCGACGTCTACAAGCACGCGCTCGGGATGGTCTGAGGCGCATGTGGTGATCAAGCTCTATGGCATTGCCCAGTCCCGTGCTTTCCGCAATCTGTGGATGCTCGAGGAGCTTGGTCTCCCCTACGAGCAGGTGAAAATCGGCTTCGAGAACATGAAGGTCGTGGATCCACGCCTTCATGCCCTCAACCCGAACCGCAAGGTGCCGACGCTCGACGACGGCGGTACGGTTCTTTTCGAGTCGCTGGCGATCAACCTCTACCTCGCGGAGAAGCACGGCGGATCGTTGAAGTGGGCAGACGCGGCCGAGGCGGGTCGCTGCTACCAATGGTCCTTGTGGGCAGCCAACGAGATGGAGCCGAAGTCGCAGGCCTGGGGCTTCGCCAGGTTCATGGCCCCCGAGCCGCGCGACGCCAAGACGATCGAGGCGTCGGCCGCCGGCATGGACGCGCCGCTCGCCGTGCTCGATGGCGCTCTCGAGGGCCGGCAATGGCTGGCCGCCGACCGGTTCACGGTGGCGGACTGCAACGTGGCCGGCGTTCTGTACCGTCTGTTGTGGTTCGACGGCCTCGGCCGGTACGCCAACGCCAAGGCGTGGATGGACCGCTGCTGGGCACGGCCGGCCGCCAAGAAGGCGCGCCAGATGCGCGAGGGCTAGAACGGCGCTAGGGTTTCGTCCAGGAGACAAGGCCCATCAAGGGCCCGGCTTCGGAGGAAACATGCAACGCCGAACGTTCGTCGGCGCCGCTCTCGCGGCGCTCGGGGCAGATGCCGCAAGTGCGACGGCGCAGACCTTCCCGTCGCAGCCCTTTCATATCGTCGTGCCGTTCCCGCCCGGCGGCGGCACGGATGCGTTGGCACGCGCCGTCCAGGAGCCGATGCAGAAGGCGCTGGGCGGTACCATCATCGTCGACAACAAGGGTGGCGGCGGCGGCAGCATCGCCCACGACTTCGTCGCCAAGCAGCCGGCCGACGGTCACTGGATGGTGGTCAGCGCCAACAACCTGCCTCTCTATCCTTACACCGTGGCCAAGCTCGGCTTCGATCCCAAGACCGCCTTCATCCCGATCGGCTTCATCGCCAAGCAGGACTCGGTTTTGGTCGGCAGCGCCGACGCGCCGTGGGCCGACCTCAAGGCGATCATCGCGGCGGCCAGGGCGGCGCCGGGGTCCGTGCAGTACGGTACCGCCGGGCTCACGACACCGATGCATCTGTCGACCGAGCAGTTCGCCATGCTGAACGGCCTCAAGCTGACGCATGTGCCGTTCCGCGGCACCGGGCCGCTCGTCACCGATCTCCTGGGTGGCCACATCAAGCTCGGCATGTCGAGCGTCACCAGCGTCGCGCCGCATATCGCGGCCGGCAAGCTCAAGCCCTACGCGATGGCGTCGCTGGAGCGCTCGTCGGCGGCGCCGAACATCCCGACCTTCAAGGAACTGGGCGCGGGGGATGTCGACGGCACGATCGTCTACGCGCTGCTGGCGCCCGCCGGGACGCCGCCCGCCGTCGTCGCCAGGCTGAACAAGGCGCTGAACGGCGCGGTGTCGACGCCCGAGGGCAAGGACGACCTCAAGAAGCGCGGCTTCGTCGCCATGGGTGGTACGCCCCAGCAACTCGGCGACTGGCTGAAAATCCAGGAGCCGATCTGGGTGCCGGTGCTGCAGGCCGCCGGCATCAAGCCGGAGTAAGGCTGACAAAAATTTGCAAGTTCAGCAGGTTTGAGCTAATATTTCCTCGATGGTGGCGGTGTGCATGCATTGCCGGCAAACGCCCGATGGAGCGATCCGCCGGGCGTTTTTCATGCCGAGCAGCGGCACACTCATTCCCGAAAGCAGTTGCCGTCGGTGGCACAGCCGATCGGGGGGGCGATCCGCTTTTGGGATCAACGACTTGCCGGCGATTTTTGGCACAGGCAGGGGAACACGCCGTGGCACAACGAGGTGTGCCAAAAATCGGCTAATACCAGATGTTCAGCGGCAGGCCGTAGCGGTCGCGCTCTCGGGCCGGGCCCAGGCGTGTCGCCGTGCCGTCGGCGATCAGCATTGCCGTCCGGCAGACCGCCATGGCGTCGAGCACGTCGTCGCGGGCTGCCCCGGACAGGGTCTCGGGTTTCCATTTGAAACCGTGCCGGGAGAGCAACTTCTGCCGATCGGCGAAGCCGTCGGGTTTGCGCTTTTTGCTGAGGACCGGCTTGCCGCCGTTCATGCGCGTGAAGGCGAGTTCGGGATGCGCCTCGTGGACGACGCGCCGGAGCGCGGGCCGCGAGCGCAGCAGCTCGTCGATCTCGCGCAGCTTGGGAAACAGGTGAAAGGTCTGCTGGTTGAGGCCGAGGCCGAGCTTCCGGCTCGTCCCATTGGCCTCTGCGTGCGTCGTGCAGGCGAGCGCCGGGCGGCAGGGTGTCGGGAAGACCGAACTCGCCTTGCCCGGCATCAGGGCGCGCGCCTCGCCCTCGCAGGCGCGGCCGGGACGGGGTGTGTCGGTGAGCCCGATCGGCATGTCGACGGCCAAAATGGAAAGACCCTCGCAGGCCTCCGCGAGGGTCTTCACGACTCTTATGTCGAGCGAACCGTCCGTGTCGCGCCGGCAGACGACCCAGCCGGTGCGGCAACCGTCGGCGCCCCCGACGATCAATTGGCCTCGTCGCGTCAAAGAGCGGCGAGCGCCGCGTTCAATGTCGCGCTCGGTCGCATCGCCGCCGATGTCTTGCTCCGATCGGGGAGATAATAGCCGCCGGTATCCACCGGCTTGCCCTGCGCGGCGATCAGCTCGGCGTCGATCTTGGCCTCGTTGGCCGCCAGCGTCGCCGCCAACGGCTTGAAGCGGGCCGAGAGGCCGGTGCTGTTGTCCCGCCGCGCCAGCGCCTCTGCCCAGTACTTTGCCAGGTAGAAATGGCTGCCGCGATTATCCAGCTCGCCGACCTTGCGGGCAGGCGAACGGTTGTCCTCGAGGATCTTGCCGTTGGCCTCGTCGAGCGTCTCGGCCAGGACCTTGACGTCCTCGTTGCCGGTCCTCTGCGCCAGATGTTCCAGCGACGCGCCGAGCGCCAGGAATTCGCCCAGCGAATCCCAGCGCAGATAGCCTTCGTGCTGGAACTGCTCGACATGCTTGGGCGCCGAGCCGCCGGCGCCGGTCTCGAACAACCCGCCGCCCGCCAGCAACGGAACGATCGACAGCATCTTGGCCGAGGTGCCGAGCTCCATGATCGGGAACAGATCGGTCAGATAGTCGCGCAGCACGTTGCCGGTGACGGAGATGGTGTCGAGCCCCTGGCGGATGCGGTCGAGCGAGAACTTGATCGCCTCGACCGGCGCCAGGATGCGGATGTCGAGACCCTTCGTGTCCTCGTTCTTGAGGTACTTCTCGACCTTGCCGATCAGTTGCGCGTCGTGGGCGCGCTTGGCGTCGAGCCAGAACACCGCCGGGGTGTTGGTGAGCCGCGCGCGGCGCACGCCGAGCTTGACCCAGTCCTGGATCGGCTCGTCCTTGACCTGGCACATGCGGAAGACGTCACCGGTCTCGACCTTTTGCGACATCAGGACCGTGCCGTCCTCGGCGACCACGCGCACCGTTCCACCCGTGGCGACCTCGAAGGTCTTGTCGTGCGAGCCATATTCCTCGGCCTGCTGCGCCATCAAGCCGACGTTCGGCACGGAACCCATCGTCTTCGGGTCGAAGGCGCCATGCGCCTTGCAGTCGTCGATGACGGCCTGGAACAGCGTCGAGTAGCAACGATCGGGGATCGCGGCGATCACGTCGTGCAGCTTGCCGTCGGCGCCCCACATCTTGCCCGACTCCCGGATCATCGCCGGCACCGATGCATCGATGATCACGTCGCTCGGCACGTGGAGATTTGTGATGCCCTTGTCGGAATTCACCATGGCGAGGCCCGGCCGCTTCGCGTACTCGGCCTGGATGTCGGCCTTGATCGCGGCCTTCTCGGTCTCCGGCAGCGTCTCGATCCGGGTCAGCAAGTCGCCGAGGCCGTTGTCGGGATCGATACCGAGCTTCTTGAATGTGTCGCCATGCTTTCCGAATACGTCGGCGAAGAACACGGAAACGCAATGGCCGAACAGGATGGGATCGGAGATCTTCATCATGGTCGTCTTGAGGTGCAGCGAGAACAGAATGCCGTCCTTCTTCGCCGTGTCGATCGCCGACGCGTAGAAGGCGCGGAGCGCCGTACGGTTCATCACCGAGCAGTCGATGATCTCGCCGGCCTTGAGCGGAATCTTCGGCTTCAGCACCGTGGTCGCGCCATCGCTGCCGACCAGCTCGATACGGGCATTGGTCGGCGCCGCAATCGTGGTCGCGACCTCCGACCCATAGAAATCGCCGCCCGGCATGGTCGCCACGCGCGTTTTCGAATCCTTGGACCAGGCGCCCATCTTGTGCGGATGTTTGCGCGCGTACTGCTTCACGGCCCCGGCGGCGCGGCGGTCGGAATTGCCCTCGCGCAGCACCGGATTGACGGCGCTGCCGAGCACCTTGCCGTAGCGGGCGCGGATTTCCTTGTCCGCGGGCGTCGCGTCGCTGTCCGGATAATTCGGTACGTCGTAACCCTTGCCCTGCAATTCCTTGATTGCGGCCTTCAATTGCGGGATCGAGGCGGAGATGTTGGGCAGCTTGATGATGTTGGCCTCTGGCTTCATCGCAAGCTTGCCGAGTTCGGCGAGCTCGTCGTTGATCTTCTGCTCGGGCTTCAGCCTGTCGGGGAAGTTGGCGATGATGCGGCCGGTCAGCGAGATGTCCTTCAGCTTCATCTTCACGCCGGCTGTCGCGACGAAGGCCTCGACGATCGGCAGCAGGGAAAACGTTGCAAGCCCGGGGGCCTCGTCGACCTTCGTCCAGACAATTTCGAGATCTGACATACCTACATCTCCGTACGCCGCTTTGGTTTCGGCTGAGTTGATCTATTGCTGATTATGACCCGTCTTGTTGCATCACCGTGAGGGTAAAGGCAATCAGACCCGATCGAGCGTCTTTTCCGGGCCCAAGGCCCGCGGCATCGCCGCAATTGTCGGTAACAGATCGTCGAGGTCGCTGATGAAGGCGACGTGGTCGAGGTGGGTCCGTTCGGCGAAACCGCCCTCCACGACACCCCTCAGGAGCGCCGCCAGGGGCTGCCAATAGCCGCCCTGGTCGACGATCACGATCGGCTTGCTGTGCAGCCCCAGCGTTCGCCAGGACAGGACCTCGAAAAACTCTTCCAGGGTGCCGATGCCACCGGGCAGGACGACAAAGGCGTCGGACCGCTCGAACATCTGCAGTTTCCGCTCGTGCATGGTTTCCACGACGATGGTCTCGGTCAGGGCGGGGTGGCCAGCCTCGCGCTGCAGCAGGAAATTCGGGATGACGCCAACTACCTTGGCTCCGCCCGAGAGGGCGGCGTTGGCCACCAGACCCATCAGGCCGACGCCACCGCCGCCATAGACCAGCGTTATGCCCTCGCGGGCCAGCAGGCCGCCCAGCCGGATGGCGGTGTCGCGCGTGGCCGGGTCGGCGCCGAAGCGGGCGCCACAGAAAACACAGAGGGAGGCAGGGCTGGGAGAGGACACGGGGGCGGACAAGGGGCTTCTTTTTTACAGTCGATCCGATGTCTTTCCGGACCGGGGTGGCATGGTATCATTTCAGGCAGAGGGGTTGCGACGCCAAGAGCGGTCGGTCGTCGCACCGTTGGGAGGGTGATGTCACGTACTGTTTTTTGGCTCGTCGGGGGCGGCGCGATCGTCATCGCTGTCGCCCTTGCCGTTGCATGGCGTGGCAAGCTGACGGAACAGGCGGTCATCGATCTGGCAACCAAGCCGGCGGCCGTCGCGCCGCCTGTCCAGGCGCCGACCCCGCCGCCGTCGGCTGAGCGCTCGCCAGCATCCTCTCCGGCGGCACCGGAAGCCGTCACCATGCCGAGTTTCGATGTCGCCCGTATCGGCCCCGACGGGCGCGCGGTCGTTGCCGGCCGGGCAGCGCCTGGCGCCAAGGTCGTGCTGCTCGACGGCGGCAAGGAGATCGCCAGTGGCGTGGCAGATGCCCGGGGCGAATGGGTGATCATCCTCCAGGAACCGTCGCTGACGCCCGGGCAGCACGAACTCAGGGTGATCCAGCATATCGAGGGCCGCGCCCCGGTGACGTCGGATCAGGTCGTGGTCGCAGTCGTCCCGCAACCGCCATCCGCGACTGCATCGCCGACAGCACCCGCTGTCAAGGAAGAGACGCTGGTGATGATTTCGCCGCCCAGCGGGCCCGCCAGGCTGGTCCAGCCGCCATCGGCGGCGGGCGTGCCGCGATCGGGCGACCTCGTCATCTCGACGGTCGACTACGACGATCGCGGCCATGCCACGATCTCGGGGCAGGCTTCGCCTGGAACGACCGTGCGGGCCTATGTCGATGACAAGATCGTGGCCGAAGGGGTTGCCGGAGCGGACGGCCGCTGGCGGCTCGCGCCGGCCAATCCCATCGAGCAGGGCAAGCATACGCTGCGGATCGACCGCATTGCGCCGGATGGCAAGCCCGTTGCCCGCCTCGAGCTGCCGTTCGAGCGGGTACCCGTGCTGCCGGCCGCCAGCGGTGACCGCAAGCGGCTGTACGTCGTGCGCGGCGACAACCTCTGGAACATCGCGCGTGCTCACTACGGCGAGGGCTGGCATCACACCAAGATCTTCAATGCCAACAAAGAGCAGATCCGCGACCCCGATCTGATATACCCGGGCCAAGTGTTTAGCCTGCCCAAGGTCGAGTGACGGCCGTCGGGCGATAGGAAGCGCGTTCATGCTGGCCAATTTCCTCGTGCCGATCCTTGCCGACGGTTGGCGATTCATCGCCCTTTTTGCCGGCGCGGCCTTTCTCGGCGCCTTGACGGGCGCGGCGTGGCTGTTCTGGCCGCTGATGATCCTGACCCTGTGGTCGATCTATTTCTTTCGCGACCCGCCGCGCGGCGTGCCGCAGGACGACAGCGTCCTGATCGCGCCAGCCGACGGACTCGTGCAGAAGATCGTGGACGCGGTGCCGCCGGCCGAACTCGGGCTGGGCAGCGACCCGCTGACGCGCGTCTCGATCTTCCTCAGCGTCTTCGACGTCCATATCAATCGCGCGCCCTGCGCAGCTTCGGTCGAGGTCGTGTCGTATCGCCCGGGCAAGTTCCTGAATGCCGCCGCCGACAAGGCGAGCGAGGAGAACGAGCGCATGGCGATCGCCTTGCGCCGGCCCGATGGCCGCGCGATCGGCTGCGTCCAGATCGCCGGCTGGGTGGCCCGACGTATCGTCTGCTACATCAAGCCGGGCCAGGCCGTCGCTGCGGGCGAGCGCTTCGGCCACATCCGGTTCGGCAGCCGGACCGACCTTTACCTGCCACCTGGCGCCCGATTGTTGGTCGCGCCGGGACAGCGCATGATCGGCGGCGAAACGGTCATGGCGGAACTCGATCCCGTCTCACCCGAGTCACGCGTCGCGATCGAATTCTAGGAGGCAGCGATGGACAGTGATTCGCCTGCGCGCCGGGGCCGGTTGCACGGCTTCTCGATCAATCGTCTGATCCCCAACATCCTGACGTTGGCGGCACTGTGCTCGGGTCTGACGGCGATCCGCTTTGCGCTTCAAGGCGAGATGCCTTTGGCGGTCATCGCCATCATCGTGGCCGCGATCTTCGATGCCCTCGACGGCCGCGTCGCGCGCCGGCTGGGCGTGACCAGCCGCTTCGGGGCCGAACTCGATTCGCTGTCGGATTTCCTCTGCTTCGGCGTCACGCCCGCGCTCGTGCTCTATCTCGCCTCGCTGAAGGATGGTGGTGCGCTCGGCTGGGTGGTGACCTTGATGTTCCCCATCTGCTCGGCGCTGCGGCTGGCGCGCTTCAACACCGCCCTGGTATCCGATACGCCGCCACCGGTCTGGACCGGGTCGTATTTTACCGGCGTGCCGGCACCGGCGGGCGCCTTGCTCGCCCTGATCCCGTTGATGGTGAGCTTCGAAATCAAGGCCACCTGGCCGAGCCACGCGCTGGTCGTGGGCACGGTGCTCGTCGTTGTCGGCGGCCTGATGGTGAGCCGGATTCCGACCTTTTCGTTTAAAAAGGGAAGGGTGCCGCGCCACCTCGTGCTGCCATCCCTGCTCGGCGCCGCCTTGGTTATGGGTGTGCTCGCGAGCGCGCCCTGGATCGCCGGATCCCTGATCGGTCTCGTCTACGTGTCGCTGATTCCCTTCAGCTGGATCGCTTACCGCCGGCAGGCCGCGCAGGACCGGCGGGCCGTGGAAAATCCGGGCGATGTCGTGTCCTTGCGGGCGGTCGATTCGGCCCCGTCCGGGCAGGGCTGAACGTACCGCGGCGCATGTTCGATCCCGTTCTGCGCCGGCTGATCGACCCGTCGCTCGATCGCATCGGAGCCTGGCTGGCGGGGAAGGGTGTGTCCGCCAACGGCGCGAGCCTCACCGGCCTGGCGATCGGACTGCTGGCCGTGCCGGCGCTGGCCCATGGCCGCTACGACCTGGCGCTGCTGGCGATCTTGCTCAATCGGGTGGTCGATGGGCTGGACGGGCCGATCGCGCGCCGGGGAAGGCCGACGCCGTTCGGCGGCTATCTCGATATCATGTGCGACATGGCGTTCTACGCTGCGGTCCCGCTGGGCTTTGCCCTCGCCAACCCGGCCTACGCCGTCCCCGCGGCCGTTCTGTTGGCATCCTTCGTCTGCACTGGGGCGTCCTTTCTAGGGCGCGCCGTCCTGGCGGCCCAGATCGGCGAGGCCGACGACGGCAAGCGCGGGCGCAAGTCCTTCTTCCATGCGGCAGGGCTGATCGAGGGCAGCGAGACCATCGCGGCGTTTGGGCTGTTCTGCCTGTTTCCCGGGGCCTTCCCATGGCTGGCGGGCGTGTTCGCCGCTTTGTGCTTCTGGACCGCCGCCGCGCGGGTGATCGAGGCTTACCGCCTCAAACCTTGAGAATCGCCTCGGGAGCCATGTCGAGCTTCTTGGGCATAGCCACCTATCCAGTATTTTCATTTTAATCAATATCTTAGAAAGATTTCTTCATATTTTTGACTAATTTCAATTGACCGAAGAATCTGCATTAAGTACGATTCTTAAAGTCACTTCGCAGCGCGGTCATTTGGGGTCTTGGAGACAAGTATGCTGTCTATTCTTCGGCGATTGATGAAAGACAACCATGGTGCGACTGCCGTCGAATATACGCTGATTGCCTCGTTGATCGCCGTTGCGGCAATCGCGTCCATGCGCTCGGTCGGCGACAAGATCAACAACGTCCTGGGCAATGTCGCCAATACCCTGAGTTAGGAGATAGCCCAGTAGTGGGCGTCCGGTGGTCGAGATCTTCTGTCAGCAGTACTAGATGCCAATTTTCTCTTTGTAAATAAGATACTAACGCCTTGACTTAAGACATTAGGAAAAGTACCCTTTGTAACGTTGTTATCTGCTGTCCTTTGCCCGTCTTTCGTTTGTGTATTCGTTCGTAAGTTTTTGTTTTCAGGCCATTTTCCAGAGCTGCCGCTAGGTAGCTGGGCACGAACGAATCTACACAAGCGGAGCGTCGGGACGGCGACCATCGGAGATGGTGTCGGATGTCACTGCTTGTCCCTCTCCAGTCCATTTGTCTGATCGGCTTGGCGCTGCTGCTTGCCGTGGCGGCCTGGCAGGACCTGCGGACCATGCGCATCGCCGATTGGGTGTCGCTGGCTATCGTGGCGGCCTTCGGTGTCTGGACATTGAGTGGCCTTGTCGCCGGCAACATGACTTTCACTAAGGCCGGCCTCTCGGCAGGCTGCGCCGCCGCGATGTTCGCACTTGGCGCGCTGGGCTTTGCCGCCGGTTTGCTGGGCGGCGGCGACGTCAAGCTGCTGGCGGCGTCCAGCCTCTTCGCCGGGCCGGCCTTTCTCCTCGATTTCCTGACGATCGTGGCACTGGCAGGCGGTGTCCTGGGTTTGGCGATGCTCGCGGGCGCGCGGATCGGTCCGGCTGCTCCGGCCGGCGATGCGCCCATCGCGGCGCGTCTGCGCGGCGGCCTGCCCTACGGTCCGGCAATCGCCGCCGGCGGCCTGTGGGTCGCCGTGACGCTGGCGGTCTCGTGAAGCGGCGGTCAGCATCATGAACAGCAAGCGCATGGCCTTTCTGCTGCTGGCAGTTCTCGTTGCCGGTGCGACGGCATTCCTGGCCCGCGCTTGGCTGGAGGCCGAACGCGCGGCGATCGTCGCGCAGGCCGTGAACCAGCGGCCGGTGACCCAGGCGAAGCCCGCGATCCAGGTCCTGGTCGCCCGCAATGCGGTCCGCACCGGCCAGATCATCAAGCCCGAAGATCTGCGTTGGCAGCCGTGGCCGCAAGGCGCGTTGCCGCCCAGCTACATCGTCGAGGGCAAGCGGCCGATCGCCGATTTCGTCGGCGCGGTGGCGCGCAGTTCCTTCCACGTCGGCGAGCCGATCGTCGAAATCGAGATCGTCATGCCGGGCTCGCGCGGGTTTCTGGCGGCGGTGCTTCGCTCCGGCATGCGCGCGGTCAGCGTGCCGGCCACAGCCACCAGCGCGGTCTCGGGGTTCATCTATGCCGGCGATCGCGTCGATGTGTTGCTGACCCATGTGCTGACGGGTCCGAACGGGCAGCACAGCGCTACCGAGACGATCCTGCGCAACGCCCGCGTGATCGCAATGGACCAGAAACTCGACTTCGCGCCGGGCGACAAGCCCGACATCGCCAAGACGGCGACGCTCGAGCTCACACCCAAGCAAACCGAGATCGTGACGCTGGCGGTCAAGATGGGGGAACTCTCCCTGGTCCTTCGGAGTCTGCAGGATCCGGACGAGGGCGAACGCGACCAGGCCGTTGCCGACGAACTGCCGGCCGAACTCGGTTACAGTTATACTCAAGACAGTCAGGTCAGTCGCCTGATCAAGAGTCCGACCGCGGTGGCTGCCCCGCCTGAAGTCGCGCGGAGCGCCATCTTCGTGTTGCGTGGCAGCGCCCTCACCAAACAGGACCGCGACGGAACCACCGCGGCCGATCCGTCTGCCCCACCAGCGCCCGATGCCGCTAGGGAGCTCGCCAAGCCGGGTCCGAGGACGACCCCCTTCACCCGTACTATACCGAGTGTGCCGCAATGAGCCCATCATTCGCCCTTGCGGCCAAGCCATCGGTCTGGCGTCGCGCCGGCTCGTCGCTCGCGCTCGTCGCGGCCCTGTCGTTCGGGCTGCAGCCTGCAATTCTGTTGGCCCAGTCAACCGATCCCGACGGTGCGGCCAAGGCTCAAACGAAAGCCAAGAGCCCGAACGCCAACAACGTGGCAAAGAAGACGGCGAAGGGTAAGAAAAGCCCAACCGATAATCTTTCCGACGATCTCAATCGCCGGGAGTCGGAGCGTGTCGCGCAAGCCATACGCGGTGTGACATCGTCAGCAGCGTTGAGCGCGCCGCTGGCGGTCACGACTGCCGCCGCAACCGCAGTCGTGCCGCCGGTCGCGGCAACGCCCGCCACTCCCTTGCCCCCGACGGTCGCCGCCATTCCGCCGCGGGCACCGATTGTCAGCGCCTCGCTGACACCCGACGTCGGTCTGCCCCAGATGTCGCCGGCAATCTCACCCGCGCCGGTCGCCGTCGCACCGGCCGCCGATCGCGGTGCTGGCCAGCTCGCCCAGACGCAAGGCCAGTTCCAGCCGCAGGTCGCGCCGATGCGTCCGACACCTCAGTTGGCGCAGACCCCGGCGCCCGTGCCGATCCCACCTGCAACCACGTCAGGTGCGCCGCGGACGCCCCAGGTCGTTGGCGGCGCGCCGAGCCGCGCCTTCGGCCAGAGCCAGATCGTGCCGACCGAGCCGCCGACGCTCAAGCTCGAGATCAACAAGGGCACGGCGATCAAGCTGCCCGGTCCGGCCGCCACCGTCTTCGTGGCCGCACCTGACATCGCCGACGTTCAGGTGCGGTCGCCGACGATGGTCTACGTCTTTGCCAAGAAGCCCGGCGATACCGTGCTTTATGCCGTCGATGATCAGGACCGGGTTCTGCTCAACACCATCGTCAGCGTCACCTCGCCGATCAGCCGCATGAAGGGCGCGCTCGATACGCTGCATCCCAACAACGGCATCATCTATGACAACCAGGGTGAGACGATCGTGATGACAGGCACGGTCCGTTCCGCCGTGGTCGCCGAGGATGCGCGCCGGCTGGCTCTGCAGCACGTCAACGGCAATGCCACGAAGGTCATCAGCAACGTCAAGGTCGACGCGCCCACCCAGGTGCAGTTGCGCGTCAAGGTCGCCGAAGTCCGGCGCGAGGCACTGAAGCGTGTCGGCATCAACTGGCAGAACATCAACAACGTCGCCCTGTTTGGCCTCGCGACCTTCGGCATCGGCGCCGGTGCGGGCTTCGCCGTACGCACGGTCCAGTCGGTCGGTGGCGCGGCCTCGGGCGCTATCTCCGTTCAATCGAACGACGGCAGCCTGAACGGCTTCATCGACTTTCTCGCTACCCAGAACCAGGCGACCATCCTCGCCGAGCCGAATCTGATCGCCATGTCCGGCGAGACAGCGAGCTTTCTTGCCGGTGGCGAGATCCCGATCATCACGCCGCAGGGCGGCACCACCAACGCCACGATCACGGTGACGTACAAGCAGGTCGGCGTCAGCCTTGCCTTCACCCCGACGATCATCGGCGATCGCATCAATCTCAAGGTGGCGCCGGAAGTGAGCCAGCTCTCCAGCGTCGGATCGATCAGCGTGCCGCTCACCGCGACCGCCGTCGTCACGGTGCCGGGCATTCAAACACGCAAGGCATCGACCACGATCGAACTGGGCAGCGGCCAGAGCTTTGCCATCGCCGGTCTTCTTCAGGCGAGTTCCCAGCAGGACATCGTCAAGCTGCCGTGGCTCGGCGACATCCCCGTCCTCGGTTCGCTGTTCAAGTCCGACGCCTACCAGCGCTCGGAGACCGAACTGGTCATCATCATCACGCCGTACTTCGTCGAGCCGACCAGCGGCAAGCTGCGCACGCCCCTTACCGATCGCGTGCCGCCGACCGATGCCGATCGTCTGGTCTATCAGCGCCTCAACCATCCGACGCCGCCGCGCCGCGTCGCGGTGGGCCGGGAGCAGTCCGCTGGGCCCTCGGCCGGCTTCAAACTGGAGTAGGGGAAACGGTCATGCGTTCCGCCATATTCGTGCTCCTTGCAGCGAGCGGCCTTGCGGCCTGCGCCAATCCGGTCGCACAACAGGCCACTGTCGATACCGTCCACGATGCGGTGCGAGCCGACACTATGGTCGTCGTCAATTTCGCGGCGGGAAGCGGCCAACTGAATGCAGGACAACTCAACGAACTGAAAGGGATCGTCGCAGCGGGCAGGCGCGCTCAGCGCGACGAGTTCGCCGTCGTGTCCGATGGCTCGGGAGGGGCTATACAGAGGATGCAGGCCCAGCGCGTCGCGCAAAGCCTGTCGGAATCCGGTGCGCGCTGGGTGACCACAGCGGTGGAACCCGCCATGGCGATGGCGCCGAATTCCGTGGTGGTCGTGCGATCCGAGTATCTCATCGCCAACAACCGGTGTCCGAACTATTCCCCGGCGGCCATGTGGAATCCCAACGAAGCGGCCATGCCGGGGTTCGGCTGCGCCGACGCCTACAACATGGGACAGATGCTCTCGCGACCGCGCGACGCGGCGGTTGGGCGCTCGCCCGGCCCGGCCGATGGCACGGTGAACGCCGAAGCGATCAATCGCTACCGCGAAGGCAGGGTCCGCGGGCTCAATACGATCGCGACCGGTGGTGGTGGTGCCGGTGGCACCGCCGCGCCGGCCGTGAACTGAGGCAGCAGCGATGTCCGCAACGGCGAGCGCCCAAATCCTGACGGCATCGCGAGACGAAAAGCCCGGCCTCAGCGCCATGGCTTTCATCTCCGACACGGTCACGCTGGCGCGCGTGTCGGCCGACCTCTTCAACATGACGCTCGGCAAGGCCAGCATCCGCGAAGGCACGATCGACGCCGCGTTGGCGATCGGCGAATGGCCTCGCGACCTCGACCTCCTGATCGTCGATCTCGCCGACGCCGCCGATCCGATCGCCGACGCCGCTGCGCTCAAAACTGCCGTTCCGGGCGGCTGTCTCGTGATCGGCGTCGGCCGCATCAACGACGTCGCACTGTATCGCGATCTGCTTGCGGTGGGCTTCAACGACTATCTGGCGACACCGTTCGCGGAGGGCGCCATGGGACGCGCCGTCGATCGGGCGCTCGACCTGCGTCAGCGGACAGGCGGCGCTGCGACGCCCGGCCAATCGCCGCTGAAGGATGCCGCACCGCGGACATTTTCGATCATCGGCGCGCGTGGCGGCGTCGGTGCCACGACGGCGGTGATCGCGATTGCCGCCATGCTGGGCGCGCGGCTCGAGGAAGAAGTCCTGCTTATCGATTTCGATCTGCACTATGGTTCGCTCATGCTGGCCCTCGATCTCGAGGCGATCGACGCCTTGCGTGAAGCGCTGGAGCAGCCGGATCGAATCGACGCCCTGTTCATCCAGCAGGTGGCACAGAAGAAGAGCGAGTTCCTTTACGCCATGGGAGCCGAGGAAGCGCCGACGAACGGCTTCCAGGCACGCCCCCACGCCGCCAGCGATTTCCTGAAGTCCGTCCACCGCCGCTTCCGCTGGATCGTGGCGGACGTGCCGCGCGGCGACCCCGTGATCCAGCGTCAGGTAATCGAGGCATCGACCGACATACTTATCGTAACGGACCTGTCGCTGCCGGGTGTCCGCGATGCCATGCGCCTCCAGCAGCTCGTCCACGACGTGGCACCGGGTGCCAGGCTGTATATCGCAACGGGAGGCGCAATCGACGCCCGCCGTTCGGCGGTCAAGGTGTCCGATGTCGAACGGTCGCTTAAGCGCAAAGTCGACTGTCAGATCCCGGCCGATTCGGCGGCAGCGCTCTCGGCCGTGAATGTCGGCAAGCCCGTTTCGGAGGCGGCACCAGCCAGCGGCATCGTCAAGGCGCTGCGGCCGCTTGTAGCAGGGCTCGATTTGCCGAGCGCCGAGAACGGCTCTTCCAAGACCGGGAAGACGGCGAGCCTGTTCGAACGTTTCGGGCGCAGTCTGAAGAAGAAATAGGCGGCGATGTTCGGATTGCGCAACAAGAAGCAGCAGACGACAGAGATTGCAGCCGTCGGCCCGCTCGACCGGATCGACCGGCGAACGCCCGCGGAACCACGGCCGCTGCCTGGGCCGGCCGACCGCGACGGAAGAATGACGGCTGCATCTTCCGGGCTGCGCGACGCCGTCGCTCCGCGGCTGCACGCACTGATGCAGGCGGGAACCCCCGCCGGAGAGGTAACGCGCCAGGCTGGCACACTGTCGCAGGCCCATTTCCGTAGTCATGGCGTCATGTTGGCGCCTCTCGAACTGCGCCGGCATGTAGCCGATGTCCTGCGTCCGATTCTCCCGGCGACGAGCTTCGGCACGCCAACGCCTGAAGTGGCGGCAGATGCGCCGCCCGAGTCGGTGAGCGTCCGAGAGGGAGCGGCGGCCCTAAAGGCGCCGGTCTTGTCCGAACGAGCGCAATCGACGACACCGGCTGTCGCGAATATGGAGCCTCTCGGGCGCTCTGCCGCGCTCCAGGCCGCATCCCTGGTCAAGGTGGAGGCTGAAGAAAAACCAGACGCCAATTCATCGAGCAAATTGTCGAAAAGCAAGGTCGATCAGGCTCGGCGCGCCGTGCAGGCCATGGTGATGACCAGGATCGATCTCGCCGCGGCGGTCAGCATGCCGCGAAACGAACTGGCGCGTCAACTCGAAGGCCTTGCCGCCGAGCTGCTCGCCGAACATCGCATTCAGCTCAACCGGCCTGAACAGACAGACCTTGTCCACCAACTCGTCAACGACATGATGGGCCTCGGCCCGCTCGAGCCTCTGCTCGCGGACGACGGTATCACCGATATCATGATCAACGGCCCCAAGCAGATCTACATCGAGCGTCAGGGCAAGATCAGCCTGACGTCGGTGGCGTTCGAGGACAACACCCATCTGCTCAACATCTGCAACCGCATTGTCAGCCGCATCGGCCGTCGAGTAGACGAATCCAGCCCGATCTGCGACGCGCGTCTGGAGGATGGCAGCCGCGTCAACATCATCATCCCGCCGCTGGCCATCGACGGCGCCTCCGTGTCGATCCGCAAGTTCGGCAAGCGTCAGATCGGCTTCGACCAGATGGCGCAGCAGGGCAATATCTCGCCGGCCATGGCGACGGTGCTGCGCATCGCCTCTCGTTGTCGCCTGAACACCGTCGTGTCGGGCGGTACGGGGTCGGGCAAGACGACGATGTTGAATGCCCTGTCGGGCATGATCGACAACGGCGAGCGTGTCGTGACCATCGAGGACGCCGCCGAGCTGCGCATGCAACAGCCCCACGTCGTCCGTCTCGAGACGCGGCCGGCGAACCTGGAAGGCAATGGCGAGGTCTCGATGCGCGACCTCGTGAAGAATGCGCTGCGCATGCGCCCCGACCGCATCATCCTGGGCGAGGTTCGCGGCCCGGAGGCGATAGACCTGCTTCAGGCGATGAATACCGGCCATGACGGTTCCATGGGGACGTTGCACGCCAACCGCCCGCGCGAGGCCCTCACACGTCTCGAAAACATGGTCACCATGGGCGCTTCGAATTTACCGCCCAAGGCCATCCGTTCGCAGATCGCAGGCTCCCTGCAGCTGATCGTACAGATCAGCCGCATGCGCGATGGCGTGCGCCGCGTCACCCACATCACGGAAGTCATGGGCATGGAGGGCGAGGTCGTCGTCACCCAGGATCTCTTCACCTACGAGTTCCACGGTGAAGCCCACGACGGCAAGTTGAGCGGCGCCTTCAAGTGTTCCGGCCTGCGTCCGCATTTCCTGCCGCGTGCCGCCTATTATGGCCTCGACAAGGTGCTGATGGAGGCCATGACATGATCGCAGCCCTCGGCTTCGATCTCGATACGGTCACGATCCTGATCTCAGGCGGGTTCGTGCTGACTTTTGCCGCCCTCTACGTGGTTTTCGGCGGCTTCTTCGCCGAACGGCGATTGCGCGACCGGCTCGAAGATCTCGATGCGCAGGCGCAAGGTGGGCCGCGCACCCTGCAGATGGCGACGTTGCGGCGAGTCGAAAAGGCGGGAAAGCTTCCAACGCTCGACAAGTTGCTGTGGCGCTGGTTTCCCAATGCCAGCAGCATCCGCCACAAGCTCCAGGCATCCGGTACCAATCTGACACTGGGCGACTTCGCCTTCACCTCGGTTGCTCTTTCCGTCGGGATGGCGTTTCTTCTGTTCGTCGTCGTCGATCTGGCGCCGCCCGTCGCATTGGGCGTCTCGCTCGCGCTCGGTGTCGGCCTGCCGAACGCCTGGATCGGCTGGAAGGCGCGTCGGCGCGGGCAGCAGTTCAATCTCCTGTTTCCGGAGGCGGTCGACTTGATTGTCCGCGCGCTGCGGGCCGGCCTGCCCGTCCAGGAGGCAATCGGCACCGTCTCGCGCGACATCAAGGATCCCGTCGGCGCGGTCTTCCGTCGCGTGCAACAGGAAGTGCAGCTTGGTGTACCGATCGACACGGCTCTTTGGCGGGTCGCCAAGACGGTGCAGACCGACGAATTCAACTTTCTTATCGTGGCGATGTCGATCCAGCGCGATACCGGCGGCAATCTGGCGGAGACACTAGCCAATCTCGGCGCATTGCTGCGCGCCCGGCAGCAGCTTCGCCTCAAGATCCGTGCCTTCACTTCGGAAGCGCGAACGACCATGATGATCATGGCGGGCTTGCCTTTTCTCGTCGGCGGCGGTCTCTTCCTGATCTCCCCGGAATACATCGGGCCGCTGTTCACGTCCGAGACTGGCCAGATGATTGCGGCCGGCGCCGCCTTCAGCATGGGGCTGGGCATCTATGTCATGAACAAGATTGCCACGATCAAGGTCTGACGCCGCCATGGACCCCGCCCTCTCGGAGAAGAGTTTCGCGATCATCATTGCGGCTGCGACGTTCGTGGCGTTCTGGGCGCTTGGAATGGCACTGACGTGGCAGGCGCCGATCGAGGCACGGCTGAAAGCACTCCGCACGCGCCGCATGAAGACGCGCGGCGAACGCGTGACCGTCGGGAACTCATCGAAGACGGCTTCTCTGGGTTTCCTTCGGGAACTCGCCGACCGCCTGAATCTTCTTCGCGGGACGGCGGCGGACCAGACCTCGCGCAAGTTGCAGCAGGCGGGATTTCACTCTCGGGATGCCGCGGTGATCTATGTCTTCATCAAGCTTGCGTTGCCGTTGCTGCTGGGGTTCCTGATGATCGGGCTGACGTCGATAACGAACGTGCTCTCCGTTCCGGAAGACTTCGTCCTGGCCACTTGCGTCGGCGCGGTGCTGGTGGGCTTCATGCTGCCCGAAATCTACATCAAGAACGTTGCGACGAAGCGCCGGGAGATACTGAATTCGGTTCTGCCGGAGGGTCTCGATCTACTGACGATCTGCGTCGAAGCCGGGCTGAGTATCGATGCGGCTTTTCGGCGGGTGTCTCGCGAGATGCAGGGATCGATGCCGGAGCTGGCGGTCGAGTTCGAGATGACCGCCATCGAACTCACCTATCTGCCGGACCGCCAGCAGGCGCTGGAGAACATGGCGGACCGCTCGAATTCGCCGGCCGTGGCCGCTTTGGTGAATGCGCTCCGTCAGACTGAAAAATACGGTACGCCGCTCGCCGCGTCGCTGCGCATCCTGAGCCAGGAATTCCGCCAGACAAGGGCCTCGAAAGCGGAAGAGAAGGGCGCCCGGATGCCCGCACTGATGACCGTCCCCCTCATGGTATTCATCCTCCCAACCCTGATCACGGTATTGCTCGCGCCGGCAATTATGTCGGCGATGAAGTTGACATAATAAGTATTTTTTACCTAAAGTTGCGGCATATTTCTCTGAGTTTACTTCAAGTGCATATTTAGCCCGTTGGGCGACCATTAATTGATTGGGGGCAGAGATGCTGCGAAGCTTTTCACGCCGAATTCATTCTGCTTACACGACCTGTCAGCGCCTTCGGCGCGACGACTCTGGTTCAGTTCTCAGCTTGTTCGTAATTGTTCCGGTGGTCATCGGAGCCTTAGCGCTGGGCGTCGAGACTGGCGAAATGTATCGAGCCAAACGGCAGATGCAGGGCGCCGCCGATGCGGCGGCACTTTCGGCCTCGATCGATCGCCTCGCCGGCAAGGACTCGGCCACAATCATCGCGACGGCGCAATACGAAGCACAGCGCAACGGCTTTCAGAATGCCGTGAGCGGCGTCAACGTGGCGGTGAACAGCCCGCCGACATCGGGCCCCAACGTTTCGACGTCCGGGGCGGTCGAAGTCATCATCACCAAATCGCGAAGCTTCAGCCTGGGTGGTGCCCTCAGCAGTATGCTGGGCGTTGCCAATCAAAGCTTCGCCATGCGCGCACGTTCGGTCGCGGCACAGGGAAGTTCGTCCAGTGCCGAAGGCTGTCTTGTGGCGCTCACGCCCGGGGCAGAGCAGGGAGTGAATTTCTCGTCGTTCAACAACTTCAACTCGGACTGCACCATCATCTCGAACGGCACGTCGACGTCGGCTAATTCAAATGCGTCCGTTTACATGGGCAGTTTCAACAACGCGACGCTCAAGTCGGTCTGGACGCGCGGCAGCTTCCACAAGTCCTCTTTCAACAACTTCACGTCGACCGACCCGGCTCAGACCAACCAGACATCGACGGTCGTCGACCCCTACGCCGCGCTGCCGACGCCATCGCCCGGCAGTTGCAGCTATACCAACTTCAGCCGCAGCAGCATGAGTTCGGTCACGCTCTTGCCCGGGACATATTGCGGTGCCCTGACAGTGTCCAGCGTCAACAATCTCTATTTCACGCCCGGCATCTACTACGTCGCCAACGGCGATCTCTACATCACCAGCGTCAATAACGTAACCTGCCCGACCTGCACGGCCGACAACGGAGTCGCGATCGTGCTTACCCAGACGACCGGAAACAATTCCGATATTGGAGGCGTTCATATCTCTTCGGACAACAACATCACGCTCAATGCCGGCAGAACGAATACGGGCGCCTACGTCGGTGTACTATTCTACCAGGACCGTCGCGTGGCGGCGGGGACAATGGGGTCGAGTTCGAAGATATTTACCATCAGCTCGCTCAATACCGTAACCTTGAACGGCGCCATTTACTTTCCCAACAACCGCATCGACATCTCGAGCGTCAACAACGTCGGCTCGAGCACGAACGGTTGCACGATATGGATCGGCCGTTATATCCGGTTCTCGTCGTACAACAATAACTACAAGGGTGGCTGCGCCACCTATGGGACGCTGCCGGTCTCGATCACAACGTCCGGCAAGATCAAGGTCTACGAATAGGTAACGTGGTGCTGTGTTTCCTCTGCCTTGGCATTCGACTGTATGGCCTCGATCGCCGGGGCAACATCGTGGTCGAGTTCGCGCTCGTGCTGCCGGTCCTTTTCATACTGCTCGTCGGCCTGCTCGATCTCGGTCGCTTCGGTCTGCAGAAATCCGCGATGCTCCAGGGCGCGCGGGCAGGTGGGCAATACGCACTCGTGGCGCATAGCGAGTCTTCCAACATCAACACGACGGCGCAGAATGCCACGGGCCTGACCGGCGTAACCGCGACGAATTTGGTCTTCTGCGAATGCGTATCGGGCACTGCCGTGTCCTGCTCGACGACCTGTGGCGGCGGCCAGACGTTGAAGCGCTATGTGACGGTCACCACGAACAAGACGTTCAGCTCGGTATTGTCGCTATCGACGCTCAGCTTTGCCGGTATGGGAAGCTGGTCGCCGCCGACTTCGATCACTGCGTCCATCACCTTGATCGTTCCCTGACATGGGCTCTCGCCAGAAGTGGGGCCCGGTGACGCGTTTGTCGCGGTTGGCCGGCGATCAGGACGGCGTTTCGATCCTCGAGTTCGCGCTCATCGCGCCGCTGTTGTTGACAATGACGGTGGGCGTGATCGACTTCGCGCGCATGTTTTATGTCCGGCAGGGCCTCGAATATGCGACCGAGGAGGCCGCGCGCTACTTCATGCTGAACCCGAGCGCGGCGACCACCGCTGTCACCACCGAGCTCCGGGGCAAGATGCCTGGAACGATGGGGCCGAGCGTCAATGTCGCCTATGCCGACACGGCAAACTGCAATGCCAACAGCACCGTGACGTGCACGACGATCACCGCCACGTACTCGTTCAGCTTCGTCGTCGGCTATCTCGGGGCGGCCAAGACCCTGCGCGCGACCGCCCAGGCCGTGCGGGTAATGTAGCCGCTGGTTTTTTGCGTGATTTCAACAAGTTGTCCCCAGTTATTGGGGTGTTGGTTGCGGGTACCCCCAATATTTTGATAACCTCCTAGCCGACGTAATGGCAGAGCCTGCGCAAGCAGAACGCCTTTTTTGGGGTTGGAATGAAGCTGGCGCCGATCTTCAGCGCAGGCCGCGCGCTCATCGGGGCGCTCCTTATCGCGGGTTGTGGCGCCGACTTGGGCGGGTCGACTTCCAAGGGTGACAGTTACGATTCGTCGGTGGAGCAGGCCGACGAGGCCCGCAAGGTGGGCAATTTCGATTCGGCGATCCCGCTGTACGCCCGCGCCTTGCAGATGAAACCGGACGGGGTCGAAGCCAAGCTCGGGCTCGGCCAGTCCTTTCTGTCGGTCGGCGCGCCCGACGAGGCGGCAGCGCTGTTCCGAGATGTGCTGGCACAGCGCAGCAGCAACCAGGTCGCGCGGCGGGGGTTGGCATCGGCCTTGATCTCGATGGGCCAGCCCGATCTTGCGGAACGACAGCTCGAGGCGGCGCTGCAGGCGGACGGCCGCGACTATCGCTCGCTGAATGCGCTGGGCGTCGTCCTCGACATGCAGGGGCGCCACGCCGATGCCCAGGCGAAGTATCGCCAGGGCATCGAGGTGGCCCCGGACTATCTGCCGCTGCGGAACAATTTCGCCCTGTCGCTGGCGATCTCGGGAAACCCGCAGGAGGCGATCGCCCAGCTCGTGCCGATCGTCAACAGTCGCGCGGCGGACGGGCGGGTGCGCCAGAACCTGGCCTTCAGCTATGCCATCGCCGGCGACCTCGAGAATGCCCTGCAGGTCAGTCGAAAGGACCTGGACGAAGCGAGCGCTCAGCGGCAGCTTTCCTACTTCATACAGCTCAAAGCGCTGCCGCCGGAAGCGCGTAGTGCCGAGTTGCGGCGCAACCCGAGCTTCTTTCCGCAGTCCGGAGGCGGCGGAAGCTAGGCAGGCAGGTCGAGGAGGGGGCAATGTACGGATTTCGGGGATTGGGCATGAAGGCTCTTGTCTGCCTCGCCATGCTCTCGATCGTTGCACCGGCCTACGGCAAGGCGTCGCGCAGCGCCATCGACATATCGGCGTCGTCCGGCTTGCCGGAGTTTCGCGATCCCAAGACCGGCCAGATCTGGACACCGAACAATGTCGGCCTGGTGCGCGGGCCGAACACGCCGGCCGACCGCGCCTTCGATCCATTGGCTCAGGCTGCCAGCATCGACGGCGTGATCGTCCAGAGGCCGAAGGTCACGCCGCTCGGCGCCGTGCCGATCACGGCCGGGCCGACGGTGCCGCTCGTCGATATCGAGAACGCGAGCTTGCGCGCTGCTTCCGGGCAGCGCTGGCAGGTGGTGCTGTACCTGAACAACAACAGCAACAGGACCATCGCGCCGCTGCTGCATTGCCAGTTCGCGAACGCCGGCAAGCCGGTCGAGGAGACGCGTGTCCTGGTTCCGGCCGTTGGCGGCGGCGTGCGCGTCGGGTTCACCGTCCTTGGGCCGAAGACCAGCCTCTTCGTCGATCGCGCCACCTGCAAGGTCGAGTCGCCCTAGGAACGACCTCAAGCCTGGACGGAATAGCCGCCGTCGACCGTGATGGCGGCGCCGGTGACGAAATCCGAGGCCGGTGCGGCCAGGAACACCGCGATGCCGGCGAAATCGTCGGGCACGCCCCAGCGCGCCGCCGGCGTGCGCTTGAGCACCGACTCGTGGAGGCCCTCCACCTGCTCGCGCGCGCGCCGGGTGAGGGCGGTGTCGATCCAGCCCGGCAGGATCGAGTTCACCTGGATGTTGTCCTTGGCCCAGGCGGTGGCCATCGCCTTGGTCATCTGCACCATGCCGCCCTTGCTGGCGGCATAGGCGGTCGCGAAGGCTGCCCCGAAGATCGACATCATCGAGCCGATGTTGATCACCTTGCCGGCGCCGGCCTTCTTCATCGCCGGATATGCGGCCTGGCTGCACAGAAATGCACTGGTCAGATTGCTGTCGAGGACCATGTGCCACTCCGCCGCCGTGAAGTCCTGCGGCTGCTTGCGAATGCTCATACCGGCGTTGTTGACCAGGATGTCCAGCCGGCCGTGCTGCTTGACCGTCTCGGCGATCAGGGCGTGGCAGGAGTCTTCCTTGAGGACATCGACGGCAATCGCGCTCGCCGTCGCGCCGAGGCCCCGGATCTCCTTCACGGCGGCGGCGTTCTTCGCCGCGTCGCGTCCGGCGACGACGATCGCGGCGCCGGCCCTGGCCATGCCCTTCGCCATTCCAAGGCCAATGCCGCCATTGCCGCCGGTGACGATGGCCACGCGGCCGGAAAGATCGAACAGCTTCATCGTTTATCCTCTCCATCGAAGGACGCCCTGTATAGCCGACGGGCGGAACCGGAAACAGCCATGGCCGTTAGCGGCCGAGGGCGGCGCTCCGCCGCCTAAGGAGGTTGCCTATGATGAAGCACGCTCTGGTGCTTGCCTTTGTCGCCGTGGCCGCTGGCGCCTGCGCCGTCGAACGTCGAACCGTGGTCGTCGCCGACGATCCCTGCGCGAGCTACGGCTACACGGCGCCGTCGGCCGACTATGCTCGCTGCCAGCAACGCGTTGCCGATCAGCGCCACTACGGTCGCGCGGCCGCGGGTTACAGCGAGGCGCAGATCGTGGCCGATTCGCAGATCGCCTGCCTGTCGTACGGCCTTCCGCTCGGCACGGCGCCGTACGATCGCTGCGTGAAGAACGAGGTCGCCGCCCGCCGGCCAGTCTGATCCCGTCCAGCCGCTACTTCTTGCGGCGCGGCTCCGCGTCGTCGTCATTCCTCGACTCGGCAGTCTTGGCGGCATCGTGATCGATGAGCTTGAGCAGGTCGGTCGGCAGCGGTTCGTTTGCGATCTCGTCGTACATCGCGTGCAACTGCTTCTGCAGCCAGAGATCGAATGGACGCTCGTCTGAAGTCTTCACGCGGGGCCGGGCCGTTTCATCGGCCCGGCCGCCGCGCGGCTTGTCGTCACCTGCCATGACGTACCTTCGTCCGACGGCAGACCATTCCAAGGGCCTCTGTCCGGTCCATTGCACTCCCCCAAAACGCATGCCGACTATGCCACACTTCTGAGCCCTGTGTGGATACTGGCTCGCCATTCGAAGGCTCAGAGGCTGGCGGAACGGGAGTGGGCCGCCGGGGCGTCGTCGCCGTCGGCGAGGTTGGCAGACGGCTGCTGTGCGTTGCCATCGACCAAAAGGTGCTCCAGGCGGTCTCGGGCACGCGAGATGCGGCTCTTGACCGTACCCACCGACACGTTGGTGTGCGCGGCAATGGCTTCGTAGGGGAGGCCTTCCACGACGGCCAGCAGCAAAGCCTCGCGCTGCGTCGGCGCTAGCTTTGAGAAGGCATTCAGGAACTCGCGCATGATGAGGCCGCTTTCCTGGTGCGGCGGGTGCGAGAGCGTCTCGGCGATCGTCGAGTCGACCGGAACGGTCGGGCGCAGGCGCCGCAGGCCGGAGATGAATTCGTTGCGCTGGATGCGGAACAGCCAGGCCGCCAGGTTGGTGCCGGGCTGGAAGCTTTGACGACCGGCCAGTGCCTTGATCACCGTATCGTGGACCAGATCGTCGGCCGAGTCGCGATTGCGGGTCAGCGACAACGCGTAGATCCGGAGGCGCGGCAGGATTGCCGTGAGCTGCCCGTGAAAATCGCCAACGTCGTTGGTGGTCGAAGGGGTGGTCGTCGAAGTGTCGATGGCCATGTACTTCTCTCCTCGTACGTTGTGTATTGAAGCAATGCCGAGGAGGGGCAAAAGGTTACATCGGGTTTGTTTAATATTAAGCCATTGAGATAGAACGACATTTTGACATCTATTTGTTCAGCTTTTGCGCCAATTGCTTGCGGGCGCGTGAAACCCGCACCTTCAGCGCGCCGACCGTACAGCCGCAGAGACGCGAGGCCTCCTCGTACGAAAAGCCGCCGGCCCCGACCAGGATGAGCGCCTCGCGAGCCTGCGCGCTGAGCTGCCACAGCGCCGACGACAATTCCTTCAGGGCAACAGTGGCTTCGGGATTGTCGACCGCTGCGAGCGGTGCTGCCTGGTCGGAGTCGACCCCCGAAGGGCGGCGGCGCTGGGAGCGCAGGTCTGAGTAGAAGCGATTGCGCATGATCGTGAACAGCCAGCCCTTGAGGTTGGTCCCCGGTTCGAACTGTTCCTGCTTGTTGAGTGCCGCGAGCACGGTGTTCTGCACGAGATCGTCCGCCGCCTCGCGCTCGCGGCACATGAAGCGCGCAAAGGCGCGCAGGTCCGGAAGCAGCGCCACGATATCGTCCATTATCATCGCGCAGCCATTTCCTTTCGAAGCGGTGCGGTCACGAGCGCGCTCCACTCAATGTGGGCAGTCCGGCGCTCGGCGCCAGGGGAAAGTCCCACGAGCAACTCCTCGATCGGGCTCGCGTTAGCCCCGAACTCGCAATCACGCGACACTCCAACTGAAAGGAACGCGTCATGAATTGAGATCGGATCGAAGGCAATTGGAAGCAGGTTGCCGGCAAGGTCAAGGAACAGTGGGGCAAGCTGACGGAAGACGACATTACCGTAATCGGCGGAAAGCAGGACCAGCTCGTGGGCCGCATCCAGGAGCGGTATGGGCTGGCCAAGGACGAAGCCGAGCGTCAGGTCAACAGCTGGATCGGCCGCATGTAGCGCCGACAGCCGATCGGTTTCCCGCGACTATTTACCGGGAACCGATCGGCTCCCCGGGCGTTTGATCGTCGGCATTCGAGTCAATCCGCCAGCGAGGAGAATGAAGCATGGGACGTGCGGCACTCTTATGGTTTGTGGGAGTTCCCATTCCCGTTCTGCTCCTGATGTGGGCGCTAGGCTGGCTGCATTAGCGAGCAGTCGACCAAGAAGCCATCGACGTGATTTGGGATCGACGTCAATCTGACGAACCGGTGGCTGTACTCCTGGTGCGCCTCTGGATAGTCATGCGACGCGTGCGTATGGTTGACGTTGCGGATAGAGGGAGAACGACGTGCCAGATGAGTCCGTGACGAAGAATCTGTCCGAAGCAATCACAAGGACCCTGCCGTTCCTACGCCGCTATGCCAGGGCCGTGAGTGGCTCCCAGCAACGTGGTGACGAATGGGTCAGGCTCTGCGCCGAAGTTGCCGTGCAACAACCCGAGCTGATCGCCAAGGCCGCGGATACCAAGCTGGGCATCTTCAAGCTGTTCCATAGCCTCCAGCAGCCGTTCGGCGGGCTTGAGCGCAGCGCCGGTGCGGAAAGCGTCAGCGGTCGTCTGAAGGAATCGCTCACCGACCTGGCGCCGCTGCAGCGCCAGGTCCTGCTCCTGACGGTACTTGAAGGGTTCACCGTGGGAGACGCTGCGGAAGTCCTCGGTGTCGACATCGATGCAGCCGAACGCGGCCTGGAGGCGGCGAGGCAGGAGCTGCAGCGCGTGGCGTCGGTTCGTGTCCTGGTGATCGAGGACGAAGCCATCATCGCGCTGGACGTGGCCGACATCGTTCGCAACGCGGGCCATGAGGTCGTGGGCATTGCGGCCACCGAAAAGGCAGCGATCGAGCTCGCCCGCAAGCATTCTCCCCATCTCGTGCTGGCGGACATCCAGCTTCGCGGTGGAGACAGCGGCATTTCCGCCGTCAACGAGATCATGGGATCCATGACTGTGCCGGTCATTTTCGTGACCGGCTTTCCCGAGCGATTGCTGACCGGCAAGCGAGTCGAGCCAGCCTTCGTCATTTCGAAGCCGTTCGATCCTGACCTGCTTCGTGCGGCGATCGCCCAAGCGCTCCACGCAGTCTCGATCTGAACCGGGTGCGGCCGATGTTGGCCCGGTCGTCGTTGCGGACAAAGCTGGCTCTTCTGGTTACGGCGATGTTTCTGCCGGTTCTCGGTCTCGCGGCGTGGCAAGCCGGCAACGAGGCGAGAATTGCGGAACGGCAGCGCAGCGAGACTGTGGCGACCGCTGCGGAGCTTGCCGTCTCGCGTCACAGCGTTCTGATCGAGGGCACGCGACGGCTGCTGCTCGCCGCATGTTCCGACGATGCCGTGATGAAGAGTGCAAGCGCGGAGGCGACGCCGGCCGACATCACGGGCTGCGAGGTCTATTTCGGCCGGATCCTGCAAGCCTTTCCGGCGGAGTACTCCTCGGGACTTGTCACCGACGACAAGGGTGTCGCGCGCTGCTCGAGTAGCGTGGCCGTGGTCGGCATGGGATTTTCCGACCGCGAGATATTTCGCCAGGTCCGCGACACGAAGGCATTCTCGGTTGGCACGCAGATCGCCAGCAGGGTGACGTCTCTCAGCGTCATGCCGGCGGCATTGCCAATCCTGCGCAATGGCGAGTTCGGCGGCATGTGTGCCATTGGCATCTCACTCAGGAACCTTGCAGACAAGGTGCTGCCGGTGCAGGCCGCCGGCGGCATCGCAGTGGCGCTGGTCGATCGCGCCGGCGCGTCGATCGGCGGCACTGCCGAGATGGTTCGTGCGCTGCCGGTGGCCGCCCGCATCGCCGCGGCGATCGTGGGCGGCCAGACCTCGTTCCATGACTACGGGCAGGATGGCATGCTCTATGCTTTTAGTCTCCGGCCCCTGGCGGGCAATGCAGTCTTCGCCATTGCTGCAACGCCGGCGGCGGATGAACTCCTGTTGCTTGCTCGAGCCGGAGACGCGTTCTTGCTCGTCGTGCTGGCTCTTGTCCTGGCGTTGCTTGCGGTCTGGTTCGGCGCCGACCGTTGGTGTGTCCGCCCGTTGCACTACATCCGGGATTTTGCCGGCAAGGTCGCCCGGGGTGAGCCGAGCACGTTCGTTCCGTCGCGACCCTGGACACCCGAACTTTCGTCGGTCGGCGAGGGCGTGACGGCAATGGCGGAGGCGATCGCCAGTAGGGAAGCCGAACTGAGGGCCGGGCTGGAGCAGCGCGATCATATGCTTCGCGAGATTCATCACCGGGTGAAAAACAATCTCCAGATGATTTCGAGCCTGCTCAACTTGCAGGCCGGCGAAATTCGCTCGCCACGCATTCGTCGCTTCTTCGGCGATGCCCAGAACCGGGTTCTTACCCTCTCGATCCTGCACCGGCATCTCTATGAGAGGACGAGTTGGGCCTTGGTCGACTTCCAGCGTTTCATCAGCGACCTGGTGCGCCAGATCTCGGTAGGCGGTGCGAACGGCAATCGTCCGACTCCGCGCTTCCATATCCGCGCTCCGATCATGGCGGTCGGTCCCGACACGGCCATTCCGGTCGGCCTGATCGTGACGGAAGTGGTGAGCGGCGCCCTGGAGCACGACTTTAGTGGCGCCGCCACGCCCGAGATTCGGATCGAAGCGGCCGAAAGCAAAGACCAGGTCATGTTCGTCATCGAGGACAACGGCCTCGACAAGGGGAGTGGTCCGGTCCGGGCGGAAGGGCGGGGAGTCTTCGGGCTGACCCTGATTCGCGGCCTGGCGATGCAGCTTGGAGGCGAAGTGACGATGTTGCCGCGCGACGGCGGCGGCACGCGGGTCGTGCTCACCTTCCCGATGGCCAAGGGACCGCCTGCGGATGCCTAGCGTGCCACGCGCTGCACGTTTGACCGGGCTGATCGTCGGGCTGACGGTCGCCGTGGTCATCGCGACCGGCGCCATGCTGGCCATCACGCACTCCAACTCCGCCGCTCGTCAGCAGCGCCTGGTGGTCGGGAACTACGAAACCATGTCCTTGATGCGCGACACCGTGGTCGCGTTGCAGGACGCGGAGATCGGCCAGAAGAACTACCTGCTGACCGGCGACATGGCCAACCTCGGGCCTTATGAGCGGGCACGCCTGCGCATCGAGGCTGGTCTCCGCCAGCTCGAGGCCGCGGCCTCCACCGACCTCGACGCCACGCAACAGGTCGGGGAGTTCCGTTCCCTCGTCAATGAAAAGCTGGAGTGGCTCGCCAGTACCGTGGCCGCCTATCAGATCCACGGTCGAGAGGCCGCGCATGCCTTGGCCCGCACCGGAACGTCGGGCGCGACGCTGGAGCGGATTCGCGGTATCGGCGACATGTTCATCGAAGGTCAGCGGCTGCTGCTGGCCCGGCGGCTCGCGACGCTGCGCTCGGAGCAGGACAAGGCCGACATTGCCGCCTTGCTGGTCATGGTTGGCGCCTTCGTGTGCTTCATCGCCGGCATCGTCGTCATCGTGGGCGGCGCTGGGCGACTGGAACGTGCGCAACGTAACCTTCTCGCCCGCTCCAGCCTGCTAAAGACGACACTCGAGAGCCTGCGCGATCCGATCTGCGTGATCGACGCCGAGGGTTCGGTCGTGGCCTGGAACGAGCCCTTCGTGCAACTCGCGGGCTGGGACCCCGTCAAGAGTGGCCTCTTGACGAAGGAGCAGCTGCTCTTGGGCCGCTTGCCGGCAATGCGCGCCCTGCTAGAACCATTGAACCTTCTTGTCGAGGCGCCGGACCGGTCGCTGACCGCGCGCGTTTCGCACGAGGGGCGTGAATACGAGGTATCGCGCGGCGAGATGTCGGGCGGTGGCGCAGTGGTGCGATGCGTCGATATCACGGAGCAACTGCGGGACGAGGCGGCCCTGCGGCAAGGCCAGAAGATGGAGGCCACGGGCCAGCTCACCGGAGGCATGGCGCACGACTTCAACAACATTCTGCAGGTCATCCGGGCGAACCTCGACCTCATGAAGGACGACGTCGGTGCCAATCCCGGGGTCGTGGCGCGGTTGCGGAGTGCGACAGCGGCAGCAGAGCGCGGCGCGCGCCTGACGCAGCAACTCCTGGCGTTCGCCCGTCGGCAGCCTCTGGCCCCGCAGCCGACCGATGTCGCGCGACTGTTGTCGGATCTTGCCGATCTGCTCCGGCATTCGCTCGGCGAGCGCATCGCCATCGAGCTGGCGATGCCCGACGATCCGTGGAATGCGCGGATCGACTCCGGCCAGCTCGAGAATGCGATCCTCAATCTTGCGATCAATGCGCGCGACGCCATGCCGGACGGCGGCACTGTTCGGGTCGAGGTGTCGAACGTCACCCTCGACCGGAGCTATGCGATGTTGCATCCCGACGTGACGCCGGGCGCCTATGTGCTCGTCGCGGTCAACGACACCGGTACCGGCATGCCGCCGGAAGTCACGGCGCAGGCATTCGACCCGTTCTTCACCACCAAGCGCGACGGCAAGGGCACCGGCTTGGGCCTCAGCATGGTGTACGGCTTCGTCCGTCAGTCCAACGGTCATATCCGGATCGACAGTGCCATCGGGCAGGGCACCAGCGTGAAGCTCTACCTGCCCCGCACGCTCGATCCAGTGGCCGGGAAGGCGATGGATCCGACGGTCGCGCCGACCGGCCGGGAGCGCATTCTCGTGGTCGAGGACCACGACGACGTGCGGGAAGCAGTGGTCGACATGCTCGGCGGCTGGGGCTATCGCGTGACCGCCGTGGAAAACGCCGATGCCGCGGCGGCGTTGTTGAACAAAAACGCGGAATTCGATCTCCTGTTCACAGATGTCGTGATGCCTGGAACGTTGCCGGTGATGGAAATGGTGGCGCTGGCGCAAAGTCTGCGGCCCGGTATCGCGGTGCTTCTTACATCGGGGTACGCCAGGGACGTTATTCCAGAGACCGGCCAATCTCGCTACGCGATGATCGTCAAACCCTATGGCGCCGAGGCGCTGGCCGCCAAGGTGAGGGGCGTGTTGTCGGCGCGGCGGATACCGCTGCAGCCGTCGGCAACGGCATCTGAGGCCACACCCGACGCGGATCTGCCTCGGCGGATTCTACTGGTGGAGGACGAGGTTGTCCTTCGCATGTCGGTTTCCGACATGCTGGTCAGGCTTGGCTGCTCGGTGGCGGGCGTCGGCAGCGCCGAACAGGCCCTCGACCTGCTCGTTCGAGGCCCGGACGGCTTCGACCTGTTGCTGACGGATCTCGGTTTGCCCGGAATGAGCGGCGAGGAACTCGCGGCCGAGGTACATCGGATATTTCCCAGGCTGCCAGTGGTTATTGCCAGTGGCTACGGCCGGCCCGAGGGGCAGGCGGGTGGCCACCAGTTCATCACAAAGCCCTACTCGGCAATCGACCTGGAACAGGCCCTCAATCACGCAGTCTGGACTGCCTCGCCCTCCTGATTCTGGTTCGGCAACCCTCCGATGTCGTCGACGTTGGATAGGGGAGATTGTCACCCTCGGAGGGCGAGATGAGTGTCACAACTCCCCACAGGCGGGCCAACAGCGGAACCAACGAGCGTACAATCAACCGGCTGCTCGACGATGAATTGCTGGATCTTTATGTGGCAGTTCTGATCGTCGTTCCGGTCACGATGTTCCTCAGGTCGCTGTGGTCTTGATCACGGCGCTTTTGCCAGCACTCCAATCTTCTTGACTTAAACAGGAGAGCCCTATGCGTACGCTCGCTGTTATCGCCATTTGTGCCGCCGCCGCCGTGCCGTTGACCGTCCAGGCCCAGACCAGCGGCCAGACCACCACCCAGTCGGATGCCAAGACGATCTGGGAAAAGATCAAGGGCAGCTGGACGACCGGCAAGGGCGCCGTGAAGGAGCAGTGGGGCAAGCTCACGGACGACGACCTGCTGGCCATCGAGGGACGCCGCGACCAACTCGTCGGCAAGATCCAGACGCGCTACGGCATCACCGAGCAGGAAGCCGAGGCCCAGGTGAGCACCTGGGAGGCCCGTCGCCTGAAGGACATGTAGCGATGACGCGCGCAATTCGTGTCGCCACGGTCGGCGCTGCGGGCACTCTCGCCTTGATGCTGATGGCAGCGTCGGCCTTGGCGCAGACGCCAGGCGAGTTCCGGGATGAAAGAACGGGCAAGGTCTGGACGCCTGAGACCGTGAGCCAGGATAACAAGCTTGCTCCGCCGACGGCCGAGCGGGACAAGGCCTTCGACCCGCGTAGTCAAATGGCGATCGTCGAGGGTGTCACGGTCCAGCGGCCGCGCGCCAATCTGATGGGCGTGTTGCCCATCACGGCGGGGCCGAGCGTTCCGATCGCCACCCTCGATGGTGCGTCTCCCCAGGCGGTGCCGGGCGAGCGTTGGCTGGCGGTGATCTACATCACCAACAACAGCGCAAAGGTCGTCAATCCGGTGGTCGGCTGCACTTTCACCAATGCCGGCCGCAAGGTCGAGGACACGCGGGTGATCGTTCCGCCGGCGGGTCCGGGTGAACGGTTGGGCGTGCCCGTCTATGGCCCACGCGTCGATCTGTTCGTCGACCAGGTGTTGTGCCGCATCATGTCGCCAGCCTAGCGCAACTCGCGCAGGGCAGAATATCGCGGGCCGGCCAGCGGAAACGCAGGGCCGGCCCATTTCCGTTCGTGCCCAAACGCCGCTACGCTGCCGGCTTGTCGGACAGGGGGCTTTGAATGCGTAGCGGGCAATTGGGACGGCGGACGGCACTGGCGGCGGGCGCGGCACTGGCGACGATGTCGCTGATCGGGTCGCGCGAGGCGCGGGCTGCCAAGTCGATGACGGTGGTGCTCGAGTCCGAGGCGACGATCCTCGATCCCCATGCCACCACGGTGGCCATCACCCGATCGTTCTCGCTTCATGTCTTCGACATGCTGTTCGCCATGAACGAAGCCGGCGAAATCAAGCCGCAGATGGTCGATACCTGGCAGGTCAGCGGCGACAAGCTCACCTGGAGCTTCACGCTCCGCGACGGTCTCAAGTGGCATGACGGCACGCCGGTCACGGCCGAGGACTGCGTGGCTTCGCTCAAGCGCTGGGGCGCGCGAGACGCGCTCGGCAAGATGCTTCTGGCCGACACCGAGTCGCTCGCCCCGGTCGACGCCAAGACGTTCAAGCTCGTGCTGAAGCAGCCGTTCCCGCTGCTGCTCGACGTGCTGGGCAAGCCGAACGCACCGCTGCCGGCGATGATGCCGGCGCGCCTGGCGGCCACGCCGGCCGACCAGCGCATCCCAGAGCCGATCGGCTCGGGCCCGTTCCGTTTCGTGAAGAGCGAATGGCGCCCGGGCAACGCGATGGTGCTGGAGCGCAATCCCGATTACGTGCCGCGCAAGGAGAAGGCCGATTTCCTTGCCGGCGGCAAGAACGTGAAGATCGACCGGCTCGTGCTGCGCGTCATGCCCGACCAGTCCACCGGCGCCAACGCGCTGATGGCGGGCGAGATCGACTACATGCAATACCTGCCGTTCGACATGCTGCCGCTGCTGGAGAAGGAGCGGGGCGTGAAGCTGATGGGACTGGGCGGCCTGCATCAGTTCCAGGGCAATTTCCGGCTGAACCATGCAGCCCCTCCTTTCGACAATCCGGCGGTGCGGCGCGTGCTGTGGAAGCTCGCCGACCAGGATGCGACGCTGACCGCGATCGGCGTTCCCGATCGCTTCCGCGCCAAATCCTGCCCGTCGTTCTGGATGTGCGGCACGCCGCTCGGCACCGACGCGGGCTCGGCCGGCGCCAAGCTCGACCTGGCCGCCGCCCGCGCCGAACTGAAGGCGTCGGGCTACAAGGGCGAACCTGTGATCATCCTCGAGGTTGCGGGCTCGATCAGCCAGACCGCGGCCCGCGTGCTCGCCCAGAACATGCGCGACGTGGGCTTCACCGTCGAGCAGCAGCCGCGCGATTGGCCGACCATCCTCGCCCGCCGCGCCAAGAAGGACGGTTGGTCGATGTTCCCGGTCTACTCCAACGGCACGGACATGTTCTCGCCGCTCACGCACTTCTATGTCGCCGCAACCTGCAACGACTTCCCTGGCTGGTCGTGCGACGAGCGCATTCCCAAGCTGCTGAAGGAATATACCCAGGCGGGCACGCTCGAGGACCGCAAGCGGATCGCGGCCGAGATCCAGGTCGTCGCCTACGAATTTACGCCGTCTGTCATGTGGGGCCAGTTCAGCATCGCGGCAGGCTATCGAAGCGATCTCAAGGGAATGATCCAGTCGTCGTATCCGATGTTCTGGGAGGTCGATCGCTGATGGCGGCAGTGCGGCACAACGAAGCCCAAGGCCGCTACGAGCTCGACACCGAGCACGGGATGGCAATCGCGGTCTATCGCCGGCAAGGCGACAGCCTCGTGTTCGTCCATACCGAGGTGCCAGCGGCGGACGAGGGCAAGGGAGTTGGCGCGGCGGTCGTCCGAGCCGCGCTGGACGACAGCCGCAATCGGGGTTTCAAGATCGTCCCGGCCTGCAGCTTTGTGGCCGCCTTCTTGCATCGACACCCGGAATACAACGACATCCGCGCCGACGTCCGCGCCTAGGGCGCCTGAACGGCTCGCACGACGAGGAAGGCAACGAGGGTTGCCGCGGCCGTTACGAGGGCACCCCAGGCGAGGTCGACCAGGCTGACGGCCATCGGCCAGCCCCGCAGCGTGGCGAGGTTGGTGAGGTCGTAGGCTGCGTAGACGCAGAAACCGAACAGCGCGCCATAGAGCGCGGCTGCCGCCCATGTGCCGGCGGTCACAGCGGGCGGCACGGCAAACACGGCAATGCCCGCAGCGTGGATCAGGTAGAAGGCAATGGCTGCCCACCACAAAGGCTGTTCGAGCAGGAGCTGGCCCAGGCGCGCCTTGTAGAATTCCCGGGCTACCACGCCCAGCCACAGAGCGTCGAAGACCGCCAAGGTCACCAAGGCGGCAAGATAGCCGACTAGAAGCGATTTCATGTCCGCCATTCTAGCCCGATCTCGACCTCTGCTACTACGTCCGTCAGAAGACCAACACCCAGGCAAGGACGAGCGCGATGATCGCGGCCGTCGTCGAGATGACCAGGATGCTGACGATGTGGCCGCTGACAACGCCGCCGCGCGCCTCGACCGGTGTGTGTTCGCGTTCCATGACGCCTCCGATGGTTCTGCAGATGTCTTGCGGAGTGAACGCTCCGGAACCGGCCGGGTTGCGGGCGCGTTCACCCCTCAGTCTCTAAGCCGAGCCATCAGTGGAGAAAGTCATGTTGTACTGGGCGGTAATGTTCCTCGTGATCGCGCTGGTAGCCGCCGTTTTCGGCTTCGGCGGAATCGCTTCGACCGCCACAGGCATGGCGCAGATCCTGTTCGTGATCGCGCTGGTTCTGTTCGTGATCAGCCTGTTTGCCGGCCTTCTGCGGAAGAACCTTTAGCCAGGTATCGAGGCAAAGTGTGCGCGCATTCGTTCGCGCGCGGCGTTGCCGGCGGCATGGTCCCAGCAATTGATGATGGCGACGCGAAAGCCGCCGGGCGGCATGGCGTGACGATCGGCTGCCAGGCTCTCGTGGAACGTGATCTGCAGGCTCGAGACGCCCGGCATGCGGGCGATTTCCTGCTGCAGGGCGAGTGGAGGATGGCGGTAGCGTGGCCCGTGCGGGACGAACAGCACGACGCTGTAGCCGGCACGGCGGCGCGAATCGTCGAACGTCCATTGCTTGGTCGCATGGAGCCGGATCAGTGCCTCCACCCAGCCTTCGCCATAGAGATCTGGCCACTGATCGGCGAAGCGCAGGTGAACCTCGATGATGCGCCCGCCGATGGTTTCCAGATTGACCATGCCGGTGTAGCCCGCGAGATGGCGGCGGCACCAGGCACCGCACCATTCCTCGACAGAGGGTGCTGCATCCGCGTGCACCTTCCAATGATCGAAGGTGCCGTCGCCGCTGGCCTGGCCGCTGGCATGGCGCCACCAGCACGGCGCACCGTCGACAACGGCAACATCGCTGCTGATGTGATCGCCTTCCAGCAGCGTGCTCCACATGTGACCGGGCCGGTAGGCGGCGACATAGTCGGTCTCGGAGCGCAGCGCGCGGCTGCCGACGCCCATGCCCTTGAGATTGTAGATCGGCTTGGAGAAGACCGGATAGGCGGAGGGGCTGACGCCATGCGGCGCGGCCTCGAGGCCCTGGCTCGCGGCCACCGCGAGCTTGTCGTAGACCCAACGGTGCGCGGGATTCCAGGTCCAGGCGTCGCTGTCCTCGGTCGGAATGAAGGTGTCCGCGGGGCATTCCGCACTCTCGAAATATTGAGTGCGCCACGGGTCGATTTCGCAAATCGGCACTTGCGTCCCTCTGGTGGACAGGCGGAGGCTGTCGACAGTGGGTGCGCGACGGACGCATTGCAACCCACTATCGTCGGCGGCGTTGCGTGCGGTGCGGAGGTGTCGTGTCGAACAAGGTAACGCAAACCGCCGGGACCGAGAGCGCAGCGCCGGTCGGGCGCTTCCTGGCTGTTCGCGGCTGGAGCGAACAGCTCGCCGCGCCGCTGTCGGCCGAGGACCAGACCGTGCAGTCGATGCCGGATGCCAGTCCGACCAAGTGGCATCTGGCGCACACAACGTGGTTCTTCGAGACCTTCGTGCTGCGACCGCACGCGCCGGGCTACCGCGTCTTCGATCCGGCCTATGAGTATCTCTTTAACTCCTACTACGAAGCAGTAGGCCCGCGTCATCCAAGGCCGCAGCGCGGGCTCGTCTCGCGGCCCGGCGTCGGGGAGATCATGGCCTATCGCCGCCACGTGACCGGCGCCATGGCCGAGCTGCTGGAGCGCGGCGCGGCCCATGTGGCTGCGCTGGTCGACCTCGGCCTCCATCACGAGCAGCAGCATCAGGAGCTGATCCTGATGGATGCCATGCACATGCTGTCGCTCAATCCGCTGCGGCCGGCCTATCGGGCCGCGCCGCATGCCGTCGTGACCGATGCCCAACCGCTCGACTGGATCCACTCAAAAGGCGGGTTGGTGGAGATCGGGCACACAGGCGAGGGCTTCGCCTTCGACAACGAAGGCCCGCGCCATAGCATCTGGCTAGAACCTTTCGCGCTGGCATCGCGGCCGATCAACTGCGCCGAGTATCTCGCCTTCATCGAGGACGGCGGCTACCGGCGGCCCGAGTTCTGGCTGTCGGCGGGATGGGACTGCGTCGGGCAGCGCGGATGGGAGGCGCCGCTCTACTGGGAATTGAAGGATGGCCGCTGGCACGTCTTCACCCTGTCGGGCCTGCGCGCGCTGCAGCCGTCGGAGCCGGTGTGCCATGTCAGCGCCTTTGAAGCGTCGGCCTTCGCCAAGTGGGCGGGCAAGCGCTTGCCACGCGAGGGCGAGTGGGAGACGGCGGCCGCGTCGCTGCAGGGTACCGGCGAGGTCTGGGAATGGACCGCCAGTCCCTACGTTGCCTATCCCGGCTACCGCGAACCTCCCGGCGCAATCGGCGAGTACAACGGCAAGTTCATGGCCAACCAGCTCGTCCTCCGCGGCGGGTGCCGCGCCACGCCCGCCGGCCATATACGCACGACCTATCGCAACTTTTTCCCACCCGACGCGCGATGGATGTTCGGCGGCATCCGCCTGGCGGAGGACTTGTCATGAATGGTTCGCTGCTTGCTCAAGACCGCATCGAGCTGAGCGACCGCGCCGAATTCCGCGAGGCAGTGCTCCAAGGCCTGTCGCGGACGCCGCGCACCATACCGGCGAAGTTCCTCTACGACGCGCGCGGCTCGGAGCTGTTCGACGCGATCTGCGAGCTGCCGGAGTATTATCTCACGCGGACCGAGACCGGCATTCTCCAGAGCTGCACGCCCGAGCTCGCGCGACTTGCGGGCCCCGGCTGCGCCCTGGTCGAGTTCGGCAGCGGCTCCAGCGTCAAGACGCGGCTGCTGCTCGACGCCATGCCCGATCTTGCGGCCTACGTGCCGATCGACATCTCGCGCCAGCATCTCGACGCCACGGCGGCGCGGCTGCGGCGCGACTATCCGCGCCTCAGGGTCGAGCCGGTGTGCGCCGACTACATGGCGCTCGACGCACTGCCGCCCGACGTCAACGGCGCGCCGCGCCTCGGCTTCTTTCCCGGCTCCACCATCGGCAACCTCGAGCCGCGGGACGCGACCGCCTTCCTGCGTCGCGCCCGCCGCCTGCTGGGCGACCGCGGCGCGATGGTGCTGGGTGTCGACCTCCGCAAGGACGCGCGACGGCTGCACGATGCCTACAACGATGCGGCCGGCGTGACGGCTGCCTTCACGCTCAACCTGCTGCGGCGCATGAACCGCGAGCTGGGCGGCACCTTCGATCTCTCGGGCTTCGCCCACGAGGCTTTCTACAATGAGGTCGAGGGCCGCATCGAAATCTACTTCCGGAGTCTTCTCGCCCAGACGGTGACGGTGGCGGGACGCACATTCGCCTTTGCCGGGGGCGAGCGCGTCCACACCGAGTATTCCTACAAGTACGACGACGCCGGCATCGCGGCCTTGGCAAAGAGTGCCGGCTTCACGATCGACCGGACCTGGACGGATCCCGAGCGCCTGTTCGCCGTCGTCTATCTCGAAGCGGCGCCCGGCACCTGACCTGTAGCTTCGAGAGTGGTCGGCCTCGTGGGCGAGGCAGGTCGGGGAACCGGGTACGTCAATCAAGTCGGATGCCACCAGCGGCCCGCCAGCACCACGCCGGCCGAGAGCAGCCGCTGCTCGCCGATCATGCGCTCGCCGATCGAATCGGCATAGTCGAACGTGCCCTTGGCGAGGTCGATCACCGTGGCCTCGCCGATGCTGCCGACCTTCAGCGTGCCGAGATCGGGCCGCTTGATCGCCGCCGCGGCGTTCGAGGTCGCGAGCTTGATGACGGTCGGGAGATCGACGCCCAGGCACAGGAACTTCGACATGGTGGTGAGGAGATCGAAGGCCGGACCCTCGATCGAGATCACGTGCACGTCCGAGGAGATGACGTCGGGCAGGAAGCCCGCCGCCAGCATCTTCTTGGTGGTGCCGAAGCCGAACGAGCCGCCACCATGGCCGATGTCGAAGATCACGCCGCGGGCGCGGGCCGCCAGGATCTCGTCGCGCACGCGGCCATCGGCGCGTACCGGCGCATTTGGAAAGGGGCGGAAGCAGTGGGTGAGGATGTCGCCGGGCCTGAGCCGGCTCACCACCTCGTGGCGCGACGGCGGCGGCGCGTCGAGATGCGCCATCAGCGGCAAGCCCGTCTCCTCGGCGACGTCGAGCGCGATGTCGAGCGGCATGATGCCCGAATCGCCGCTGGCCGACTTGCCGACGCGCACTTTTATGCCCAGCACCAAATCCTTGTGCTCCAGCGCCACGCGCACCGCCTCGCGCGGATCGAGCAGGCGCATGTCGGCGCTTTCGCCCACCATCACCGTCTTGGAGAAGGCGAAGATGCCGGGGAAGGAGACGTTGAGGTAAGGCAGGATGCGAACGGGCGAGGGCTCGATCACATGCTTGCGGAAGCCGTAGAAGTTGCCGGGGCCTGCACTGCCGGCATCGACGAAGGTGGTGACGCCGCCGGTGCGCGCCAGCAATTCGGCCTCGACGCCCAGCGACGTGCCGCCCCAGTAGACGTGGGTGTGCAGGTCGATCAGGCCCGGCGAGACGATCTTGCCTTTGACGTCGCGCGTGTCCTTGGCCGTCAGCCCGTCGCCGATCGCCGAGACCTTGCCACCGGTGAAGGCGATGTCGGTCACCTTGTCCAGATCTTGCGACGGGTCGACGACCCGCCCGCCTTTCAGAACCAGATCGTTCATTTCAATTTCCTGTCGTGGAGCGCATTCGGCCGCGAGTCAGCGAGACACGTCGCTTCCGTCGTTAGCCGGGTTGTGTGGCACCTGCCAACTGCTTGATTTCGCAGTGGAATAGGGCGGCGGCCCGGGGTGAGACAGGAGTCGCCAACTGACTCGTTTTCTAAGTCCTGTCGCCGTCGGAAAAATCGCCTGATGGAAACCTGAACAGAGGGCGAGCGAGTGACGTCGGAAGATCATGCTTTCATGTAGTAGGAAATAGGTCGCAAGTCAATCTGTACTATCCTATTTTAGAGCGAAGACTTCGATGGTGGCCTCGCGTCCACGGACCTGTGTGGCGCCGACCGGCACCGCGCCGGCACAGGCAGATCGCGCGCCCGCGAAGGTCGTACCGCAAATCAGGCAGTCCGTTTCGAGCTCTTTGTTCAGACGTTCCAGCCGCTGGGCGACGTTCACCGTGTCGCCGTAGACCGTGTACGTCTGGCTCGTCGTCCCACCGACGGTGCCGGCGGCGACCGGGCCGGTGGCGATGCCGATACGAAGACGCAGCCGGTGCCCCTCGAAGTCCCGGCCCGATACGAGCGCCTGCAGGGCACGGGCGGCAGCCACCGCACGCGCCGCATGGTCCGAGACGGGTAGCGGCGCATTGAAGGCCGCGATCAGTGCATCGCCGACATGATTCACGACGATGCCGCCCTCGGCCTCGACGCGTATCGCCGCCGCGCCGAAGAAGCCGTTCAGCAGACCGATCACCTGCGCCGCCGTCAGGCGCTCGGACAGTCGCGTGAACCCCTCGACGTCGGCGAACAGGATGGTGGCCTGGCGGAGCTGCGGCGCGAGCTGGCCCTCGTCCACGAGCTGCTGGGCCACCTGGGCCGGGACGTAGCGGCCGAGGAGTTGCTGGACACGGTTCCGCTTTTCCTCGGTAGTGGCGTGCACGCGGACCATGCTGCGGGCGCGGTGGACCGCCAAGGCGGCGATGCCGGTCAAAAGCGCGATCACGAGGCCCTCGTTGACCCGCACGGCGATCGCGAGGAAATCAACATCGAAAACGACCGCGAGGAACTGCTCACGCGAGGGCCCGCGCGGCAGGTCGCCGAAGCTTGCGACCCGCTCCATGCCGGAGACGATCCAGGCGGTGGCGCCGGCAAACCCCGCAACGGCACAGAAGCCGGTCCACAGCACCAGTGCCGGCGACAGGGTGAGCACGGAAAGCGCCACGACCAAGTAGTAGTAATTGTGGCGGCTGGAGAGGAAGATGAAGTTCTGCGGAATTTCGCCGCTGCTGCTCAGCGGCGCGAAGGCGAGCATGGCGCTGATCGCCGCCATGTCGAAAGCGAAGAAGGCGAAGCGCCCGGAGCGCTCGAACCGGCCGCCGATCAGCGCGAGCGGCACGAGGCCCACGGCCGCCGCCACCAGGAACAGCGACGCCATGGCGATGTTGTTCGGCCAGGGGAAGGCGGCGGAATAGAAGATGGCGAGAGCGACGAGGGCGCAGGTCCGGCCGAGCACGGCCAAGCGGAAGCCCTTGCGCTCGGCGTCGGCCAGCGCGGCCTCGACTGCCGATGATTCAGGCGCTTCGATACGCATCGGATGGCAGACCTCGCGACGCCGTCGAATCTGTCGACAGCACAAGACTTCCTCTCAAGCCCTAGAATTCGCCTCTTTTGTGGCGGGCGCAGGATTCCTGATGCGACTTTCCATCCAGTTCGTGAATGAGTGAAGAATGTGGAACCTCAGCGCCGCCGCTGCGGGCGAGCGCTCATTGCCTTTCCCAGCACCCCGGCGCGCGGCAGCACCACGCCTTCCAGCCCCAGCCAGTCGGCCATCAGGCGCAATTCATCGCGGAGAGGTCCGGCGACTTTCGCGACGTCATTGCCAGGCTCGAGATGGGCCGCATGGACCAGCAGGCGGGAGTTGGCGCGATCGGCCTTGAGATCGACGCGCGCCACCAGTTTGTCGTCGAGCAGGAAGGGCAGCACGTAGTAGCCGTGCGTGCGCTTGGCGACCGGCGTGTAGATTTCGATGCGGTAGAAGAAGTCGAAGATGCGTTGGGTGCGGTCGCGTTCCCAGATCAGAGGATCGAAGGGCGCCAGCAGCGCGCGCGTCTCGATCCGGCGCGGCTGGCGCGCCCCCGGATCGAGATAGGCGGGGTGGTTCCAGCCCTCGACCGACACCGGCAGCAGATCGCCTGCCTCGACCAGTTCGGCCAGCCGAGCCTTGAAGTCGTCGGCGGGGAGGCGGAAGTAGTCGCGCAGGTCGCCCGCGGTGGCGACGCCCATCGCCCGCGACGCCATGCGCACGAGCTCGCGCCTTGCCTCGGCCGGCTCGGGTGTCGGCAATGCCAGCACCTGGGCCGGCAGCACGCGCTCGGTGAGGTCGTAGACGCGCTCGAAGGCACCGCGCCGCGAGGCCGTCGTCACTTCGCCCGCGAAGAACAGCCACTCCATGGCGTATTTGGCGTCGCTCCAGCCCCACCATGGCCCGGTCTTGGCCGTGCCCGCCTCGAGGTCGGAGGCGGCGAGGGGGCCGCGGGCGACGAGCTGGCGCCGCACCTCGTCGATGAAGGCGCCCTTCTCGCGGCGGAAGACATGCAGCTTGCCCTTGATGTCGCCGGCGTGGGCCGCCGCCGCGCGCGCCATGCGCCAGCGCCACAGCGGATGGCTGGCGATCGGCAGCAGCGAGGCTTCGTGCGCCCAGAACTCGAACAGGCCGCGCTGGCTCTTGCGTCCCCATGCGAGACGATCGAGATGGTCCGAGTCGTAGTTTCCCAGCCGCGAGAACAGCGGCAGGTAATGCGCGCGGGCCAGCACGTTGACCGAATCGATCTGCAGGAGGCCCAGGCGATCGATGGCGCGGCGGACGTGGCCGGCGTTGGTCGCGCCATCGGGGCGGGGGATGCCGAAGCGTTGCGCCGCCAAGGCAATGCGGCGGGCGGCCGGCGCCGAGACGGTTTCACGTTTGCGGGACACGTCCTAAGCTAGCCCAGGAAACAGTCCGGCGGACAGGGGAGAGATCATGACGTTGTCGACAAGGCGTGGGCTGCGCTACGCGATCGCGACACTTGTGCCACTCGTGATGGCGGCGGCGTGCGCGCCGGCCGCTCCCGACGACAAGATCTTTACCCTGACCTGGGGAAAACTGGGCATCGGCTACGAGTCGTTCGTCGGCACGCGCAACGATTGCGTCATGGCCGCCAGTGTCGTGACCCGCGATGCCTCCGGCCGCGAAAACCCCATGCCCGCCGTCAGTGCCAGCCGCTTCAAGTCGTGCATGCGCGCGCGCGGCTGGGAGCCGGTCGCCGGCGGCTACAGCGCGCCGCTCGGCTACGACGTGCGGATCGTGCAGTAAGGCGCGATCGGCAGCGGCACGCTAATCACTCGCCGCGTTTGGGATCCGGCCGTACGGTCTCGAGGCGGGCGAGGGCCTTGGCGACGGTCCTGGCCTGGCGGTCGGAGAGATGGCCGTTCGTCCGATACTGCCGGCAGAGGTGGGCGAGGAAAGGGCTTTCGCTCGCATGGGCCTCCGCCCGTTTCATCAGGACGTCGTGGACGTGGGGCGGCGGCTGCTTCGCCGACCGGGCCCGGTAGAACCTGATCGCGACGGCGACGACGAGGGCCGTGCCCATGGCGATCAGGATTTCAGTCAGGGTGGGCATGCCGCCGGTCATGGGTGAAGAATAGCCTCCGCGCGCCACGGCGTGGCGCTCATTTTCCCGGCCATGATACACTCTTCCCGGCATGCCGTTGGAGAGTGATCTCTATGCGCCGGTGAAGGCGCTGCTCGAAGGACAGGGATACGTCGTGAAGGGCGAGGTGCGCGGCTGCGATGTCGTGGGCGTGCGCGGCGCCGAGCCGCCCGTGGTGGTCGAGCTGAAGCGCGCCTTCGGCCTCGGCCTCGTCCTGCAGGGTGTCGATCGTCTCGCCCTCACCGATCTCGTCTATCTGGCGGTCGGACAATGGCCCAAGCAGATGAAGAACGTGCGCAAGCTTTGCCGCCGGCTGGGGCTGGGCTTCATCGTGGTGGCGGGAGCCAGGGCCGACATCGTGCTCGATCCGGCGCCCTACAGGCCGCGCCCGAACAAGCGCAAGGCCGGCCGCCTGCTGGGCGAGCATGCGCGTCGCGTCGGCGATCCCAACCTCGGCGGCCAGGCGATGCGAGCGCCGCTGATGACCGCCTATCGCCAGGAGGCGTTGCGCTGCGCGGCGCTGCTGGCGGCGAACGGCCCGATGAAGGTGGCGGCGCTGCGCGAGTCGGGCGAGGCGCCCAAGGCCGCCAGGATTCTGCAGGACGACGTCTATGGCTGGTTCGAGCGCGTCGAGCGCGGCGTCTATGCGCTCTCGCCCAAGGGAAAGCTCGGGCTCGGGAGCTTCGATCGGAAGGGTGCGTAGACGCCGACGGTGCACGGCAGCGTATTTTGAGCTAACATGACAACTGCCGCAGTCGGCTCGTCTCGGGATGGCTTTGTCTTGAAATCACTCAATTGGCTGTTGCGCGGTCTCCTGGGACTCGCTGGCGCCATCCTCGTCTATGCGGCCTGGCCGGTTGCCCAAGGGGCTTGGCAGGCCCAGAAGGCCGATGCGGTCGTCAATCAACTGCGCACCGGACGGCCGGTCAGGCTGGTCGACATCGACGCTGGAATCACCGCCCTCAATCTCGCCGTGGCCGCCGACCCCTCGGCCAGCCGCCGCCTGCAGCGTTCGGAACTGGTGGCCGGTGGCGCCCTCACGCCGACCCTCGACATCTCGGTGGAGCAACGGGTCATCTGGCTGCGGAGCGCCGAGGCGGATCTCGTCGCGGGCCTCGGCAACGCGCCGGCCCGCGGTGTCGCCTGGGCGCGGCTCGCGTCGGTGCGGCAGGGACTGTATGGCACGTCGCGCGGAGTCGTGGACGCGCTCCTGATGTCGATCGACACGGCGCCGCTCCTGAATCCGATCTGGCCGGCGCGGCTGCGGCTGATCCTCGACAACTGGGTGGCCTTCACGCCGCCGGAGCGCGAGCGGATGGAAGCCTATGTCGTCATGACGTGGCGCCTCACTCTTGAAAAGCGCTATTTCGGGGCGGCCGTCCGCTCGCCGGTCGACGAGCTGTTCCTGCGCTACTTTCTGCGCAACGAACCGGGCGGGCAGGAAGAACTCGCCCGCGAGATCGAAAACTTCAAGAGGCACGGCATATGACGTCGCACGACGCCGACGGCGAGGCGGTGGGGGAGCGCCGGAGGCCGCTGATCCGCAGGTTGGCCGACAATCTCGTCATCGTTCTTTTCTTGGCCCCCGTCATGCTGGCAGCACTGCCGATGGGCTCCAGCCGCGACTGGGCCTGGGCGCCGATCGCCGTGGCGGTCGGGCTGGTGGCCGTGCTGGTGGCGGCAGGCTTCGGCGTGGGCCGCGGCTTCGAGGTCGGCGAACAGGAGCGTCGGCCGTTGCTGGCCTTGGTCGGCTGCTTTCTTTTCGTCGTCGCCTTCGCGCTGTTCCAGGGCGCGTCGTTCGCGCCGGCTTCGGGCAGCGCCTGGCTCTATGCCTCGGCTCTCCGGATTCTGGGGACGGCCCATGCCGCGGTGCCGGACATCGCCCTCGACGCGGCGCGTAACGGGCTGCTGAAGTGCATCGCCTGCGGACTCATCTTCGTGATGGCGCGCGCCATCTGCAAGGATCGCAGTCATGCGCGCACGTTGCTCGCGGTACTGGTGGCCAGCGCCGTACTGGTCGTCCTCTACGCCTTGGTCATGCAGGTGACCACGCATTCCTGCTACCTCGGCAGCTACCTCAAGAAGCAGGGCCTGTACGACCCACGCGGACAATGCCTGATGTCGGGTACGTTCGTGAACAGCAATTCGTTCGCCTGCTATGTCGGCATGGGCGTGGTCGCGGCGATGGCGCTGGCGTTCAACGACCGCCGTCGCGACCGCACCGCTTTCGACGGGCGCGATGTTCAGACGTTCGAGTCCATGATGACTGTCACGCGGCTCGTCCTGACCGTGGCCATTCTCTTTCTTCTTGGCGGTCTGCTGCTGTCGGCATCGCGGGCCGGCGTGGCGGCCAGCGTCGGCGGCGCGCTGGCGCTGGTGTTGCTGCTGATGCGCGGCCAATGGGACGAGCGGCGAGATCTCGTCCGCCTGTTCTGGATCGGGGCGGCGATCATGTTCGTGGTCATAGTGATCGCGGGTGGCGCGCTGCTCGCCAAGTCCGTCCGTTCCACCGACGGCGGCACCCGCGTCATCATCTGGATGACGTCGCTCGATGCCATCGCCTTGTCGCCCTGGCTGGGATGGGGGCTGGGCGGCTTTCCCGACATCTATACGATCCTGCAGCCGGCCGCGATCGTTCAGCCGAACGACCTCGCTCATTCGACGCCGCTCGAGACGATGGTGGAACTGGGGGTCATCGCGGCGATCCCGGCCTTCGCCGTCGTGCTGCTCCCCTGGGGCTACAGTCTGCGCGCCGCGTTCAGGCGGCAATACCACCACAAGGTCCTGCCGGCCGCGGCCTTTGCCGTCGCCGCCGTGCCGATCCTCCATTCGATGGTGGACTTCAGCCTGCAAATCCCCTCGATCGGTTTTGTCACCAGCGCGATGCTCGGCATGGGATGGGCCCAGGCCTTCGACCGCCGGAAATCGCAGCGCCGCGCGGCCGATTAGCTCACGGCAGCGCGGTGGACTGCCACAGGTCGAAACCATACGGCCGGTCGGCCAGCCGCGACCCGAACACGAGCGGCAGGTCGCTGCCGAATTCGAGGATCTTGCGATAGCCGTCAGCGCCGCCGAATGCGGTGCCGCGATGGACCACGACATACTTATGCCGCAGCGGATCCGGCCGCGGCGGCTCGGCGACCGGTCCCATCCAGTCGAGCACATCCTGGCGCGCGCCGGCTTTCACGACGGCGAACCAGGCAACGGCGGTGCCCCAGACCTGATCGCCGGGCTTCAGCCGGCTCGACAGCGGCGTCATCTGCAGGGCGTAGTCGCGTTGCGGTCCCTGGAACCACCAGGCGAGCGCGCGTGGTCCCACCGAAAAGGCCGCCGCGTTCGCCAGGAACGCCAGCGACGCGAACGTGGCGCCGGCCGCGAGCCAGCGCCGTCGGTGCCGCGCGCCGCTCTCGGCCAGGCACGCCTCGACGCCGATGCCGATGACGCAGAATGCCAGCGTCACCGGATACAATGTGTAGAAGCCGCTGGTCTTGCCGGCGACGAGCACATGCAGGAGCAGGACCAGTGCGGCGAGCGCGAGCAGCACGCGCGCGGCGCGATCGGTCCAGAGCCGTGCCGCGATCGCGCCGCAGAGTGCGAAGAAGGCCAGGACGTAGATCGTGGGCAGGCGTCGAAACTCCATGCCGTACCGCGCGCCTTCGGCCGCGAACCGGTCGAGGAGTCCGCCGCCGCCGGATCGATCGAGCAGGAGCGACAGATATTGCGCCCGGAATTCCTGCGGGAACTGCAGGGCATAGGCGAGCCAGGCGGCGCCCAGGGTCGCGGCGGCGAGGCCGAATACCAGCGCCGAGCGGAAGCGGTTGGGCGCGAAGATGAGGATGACGATCCCGAGACCGGCGCCCCACGGCAGCGCCGCGCTGTGGAACATCGTCGCCACGCTCGTGCAGAGGCCGGCCAGGACGAGCCTGCCCAGGCCGGCCGGCGCGCCGCTGCGCAGGCTCTGCATGACGAGCAGGGACGACATCAGCAGGGCGGCGATCGCCGCCGTGTCCATCCGCGATTCCTTCGCGGTCAGCATCCAGTCGGGCCACAGGAAGAGCGAGAGCGCGGCCAGCCAGGCGCCCGTCATGCCTCCCGTGATGCTTCTTACGAAGGCAAAGATCGCCCACACGCCGAGGCCACCGAACAGGATGCCCGTCAGCCGGGTCTGCCAGAGTCCGAAGCCGAACAGCTCGTAGGACATGGCGGCGGCGAAGCCCAGACCGGGAACCTGCCAGAGGTAGTGGTTCTCGGCACCACGGTGGAGCGCCAGCACGTCGGCACGAAACCGTCCCGTCGTGGCCAACTGCCATCCCGCGTCGTTGAGCAGTGCCTCGTCGCCGTTGACCAGCGGATAGGTCGTCATGTCGAGGCATTGCAGGACGATGAATGCGAGTGCGAGGGCGAATCCGGCGGCGTGAGTTCCGCTATTGCTTTGCGCGTTCATGGACCTCGCCATAGAGGGAGGCCATTTCGGTCGCAATGTCGCCGTCCGAACGGGTTCGCACGCTGTTGGCCGTGCGCCTCGCGACCTCGCCGGGATCGGTCGCGGCCCGTTGCATCGCCGTGGCCCACATCTGGGGGTTGTCGAAGGGCAGCAGCCAGCCGTCGATTCCGTCGCGGACGCGCTCGGCAATGCCGCCGAGATCGGCGCCCATGACCGGTACGCCCATCGCCTGGGCTTCGAGGACGACGATGGGCCCGGTCTCCATCCAGCGCGAGGGCACCGCCAGAATATCGACGCTGTCGAGGAACGCCGGAATGCCGTCGTGCGGCAGGGCGCCGACGAGTTCGATGCGTCGGTCCTTCGCCGCCGCGGCCTCGATCGCCTTCAGGTTCCTGGCATCGTCGCCTGTGCCGGCGATGACCAGCCGCAGCGGCGTCTGCGGCGGGATGTGCGCCATCGCCTCGATCAGCGTTCGCACGCCCTTGTAGGTTTCGATCCGGCCGACGAAGCCGATGGCGAGGGGGCGCTTGCCTGCGCTGCCTCGGGACTTCCGCCCGCTGTTGACGAACGCCGCGCTGGCAGCCTGGCGGCTGAGCAGGATCTTGGCGTCGGGGATGGCATTCTCGCGAAGGGCCGAGCGCACCCATTCGCTGGGCACGACGATCCGCTCGCAAAGCTGGCTGAGTTCCTGCAGCCGAGCCGCCTGGTTCGCAGCAATGGTGCGGGCCGAGGCGAGCGTCGCGAGCCGCCGCGCGGGAGAACGGGCGAACCACGGCGGTGGCGTCCATGTCGGCAGTCGCGAGATCAGGTGCGCGGCCGGCGCCGGCACACCGCGTTCGAGCGCCCAACAATAGGCGCACCGCGTCTCGTCGATCCGGCCGTCGCATGGAGTCTTGCCCTCGAGCAGCATCGTGCCGCGTATGCAGAGCGGAGCGGGCACGTGCAGCGTGGCGACGCAGGGGATGCCGAGGTCGGCCGCATGGCGAAGATGGACGAGGCCCGCGCCCGTCGTCCACGAATGGAGATGGAAGACATCGGGCTCGAACCTGCGGACGAGCTGCTGGAATCGAGCCCGCTCGATGTCCGACGGATAGCGGCTCACCGGCACGCCCTGCCAGAGATAGTCGCTCTCGGGACCTGTGATCGCCGCCGCGATCGAACTTTCGACCCCGCGTTCGAGCAGCGCGGCGGCAAGGTCGCGGACATAGACCTCGGTTCCCCCGACCGGGTCGGGGAAATAGAACCCGACGCAATGGACGACGCGCAGGCTCATGCAGCGGCCGGCCACAGGCTCATGGGCGCCGCCGCAGATTGACCAGCCATTCGGCCGTGCGGAAGCCGAGCAGCCGGTAGGCGAGGGCCAGGCTGCGGCGGATCGGCGGCGCGAAGTCCGGGTCGAGTTCGTGGATCCAGTCGTAGACCGCGGCGGCGTCCGCCGGATGGGTCTTGGCGAGGTCGCGCATCGCCGTCCAGAGGAAGCGCACGCCGGCACGGCTGCGGCGCGGGGTCAGTTCGCCTGTTTCGGCCAGCATGGCCAGCGCCTTGCGGTAGACCATGATCTTCTGCCACGCCCTCACGGTCTTTACGATGCCGTCGGGGTACTGCAGGCGTCCTTGCGAATGCCGGCGATGGACGAAGGCTGGCTTGTCGTAGACGGCGAGGCGCGGCTTGTGCAGCGCGACCTCGATCATGAACATCCGGTCGTCGATGTACGCGAAGTCCTGGCGGTGCGGGATGTCGGCGATGAAGTCGCGGCGGAACAGGAACGCCGAGTAGTGCGAGGAAAAGCCCTCGCCGAGCTGCTGGGCGATGAAGTCGTCGCACGGTTCCCAGTCGTTGACGTGGAAATTGCCGGAATCGTCTTCGCTGTCCTGGTAGCCGGCGACGACGACGTCGGCTGCGCGGTCGCGGGCCATCCGGAGCTGCTCGTCGTTGGCGCCGTCGGCCAGCCAATCGTCGGAGTCGAGGAAGCGGACGTAGTCGCCCTTAGCGACCTCGAGCGCCGCGACGATCGCCCAATCCTTGCCCCAGTTGGCCATGCGGATCGCCCGCACGCCGGGCTGCCGGCCGAGCCACTCCCAGGTGCCATCGGTGCTGCCGTTGTCGACGACGATCACCTCGACTTTGGCGGTCGTGGAGAGGCACGACTGCACGGCCGTCGGAAGCGACCAGAGCCGGTTGTAGGTCGGGATGACGATCGAGATGTCGATCATTGGCCCCAGCGCTTGTCGCCGCGCAGGGCGCTGCCGCGGGGAACGAACAGCATGTCGATCTGCCAAAGCGCGCCATCGAGCGGCCGGCGGGTGACGCCGCAGATGTCGTAGGCGACGAAGCCGCGATCGGCGAGCCAGGCCACGAGTTCATGGAGCAGGGGCGCGCCCTGGTGGATGTCGAGCAGGTTGACCTCGGCCAGGATCGCGCCGACGCGTGGCACCGAAGCGATTCCGCCCTTCAGAACCTGAAGCTCGAAACCCTGCACATCGAGCTTGAGCAGGTCGGGCGCCATGCCGGCATACCAGTCGTGCACCGCCGAATCGATCGTCCACTGCGTGACCTTGCAGACCGGATGGATCGCGTGATGCTCGCGCAGAACCGACGATGCGGTTTCCGCCACGTTGAATTCGACTTCCTGGCGGAATTCCGATCCGAGCACGCCGCGGTGGAGGTCGATTCCTGGGCGCGATGCCCGCAGCGCTTCGATCTGCTCGGCCGCCTTTTCCAGCGGCTCGAAGCAGGCGACGCGAGCCGACGGCCAGACGCGGAGGACGTCGCGGGCAAAATCGCCACGGTAGGCGCCGACATCGAATACCAGCCGAGGGGAAAATCCGCGCTGCGCCAGACCTTCCAAGGTGATCGGAATCTCGGGAATCCGAAGACGGCGACCGACAATCCGACGGACCCAAGAGCGCAACGTCCACATTTCGCGAGTCCGATCTCGAGGAGTTTCATAGCCCATGCCGCCGGCCCGTTGTCGGTTCGGACGCAAGAAAAGGCAAGCGGACCTTGCCAGATCGCCCTTTCCTTACCGTGTGGGTGGTTGCCGGTTTCGGTCGGGGCCTTCATATTGTATCACCGACAGTGCGATGTGTTGACTGTCGCCAGTGATTGACGGAGCCAAGTCTTTGCGGAGGGCCATCCCGGTCGAGCCCGTGCCAGTCGAATCGCTGTCTGAACGGACGTCGGCCATGCCGTCGGCGCCGCAGCGGTTCATCGAGGCGTGGATCGATGCCTCCCTGGGGTTTGTTTTCTGCGTCGTCCTGCCGATCCCCCTCTATGCGACCGCCGGGCCGTTCGCGAAGGATTTCGGCGCCACCGAGTTCACCATCGTGGCGACAGCCGTCGCCTATGCGATCGTCTGGTACTGCGGCCGCCGGCTCGACGCCTTTCCCCGCGCCACTCTCCAGGGCAACATGGGCTATGTCGCCCCGATCGCGGTCCTCACCTATGCCCTGATCGCGGCGCTCCTGTTGTTGCTGCGCCAGGATTATTCGCGCTTCCAGCTCTTTGGCAGCGGCATCCTCACGGTGCTCTGGATGGCGGCAGCGGCCCAGTTGCGCGCCCGTTACCTGATCCGCAACTACGCGGTGATCCCCAGGGCGTCGATCGCCACGATGCCGGAACTGCACGCCTGCCGCTGGCTCGACTTCGACGAAGTGCAGCGCCGGAAAACGCGCGTCGATGCCATCGTGGCCGATCTCAGCGCCGATCTGCCCGACGGCCAGATCGAGGCGCTGGCCGACGCGGCGATCGCCGGCATCCCGGTCCTCGACCGCCGCTACATCGTCGAGTCGCTGACCGGCCGTACGCCGCTCGGCGGGCTCACGCCCAACGAATTCGGCGCCCTGCTGCCGTCGCGGCAATATCTCGTCGTTCGCCGGTTCATCGAACTCGTGCTGACGGTGGCGGTGCTGCCGGTGCTCATGATCGTGCTTGGCGCGATCGCCGCCGTCGTCCGCTACGACAGTCCGGGTCCGGTGCTCTTCGTGCAGAGCCGGGTAGGCCGCCGCGGGCGTGTGTTCCGCATGGTCAAGTTCCGCACCATGCATCACGGAGCCGAGGGACCGAGCTTCACCGCGGCCGCCGACCCCCGCATCACCCGCGTCGGTGCCTTCCTGCGGCGCTGCCGGCTCGATGAACTGCCGCAGGTGGTCAATATCCTGCGCGGCGAGATGAGCTGGGTTGGCCCGAGGCCGGAAGCGCTGTCGCTGGAGAAGGGATACGTGCGCGACATCCAGCACTTCGCGCTGCGCGGTATCGTCCGCCCCGGCCTCACCGGCTGGGCGCAGATCAACCAGGGCTATGCCCACGAAGCCGACGCCATGCGGGCGAAGCTGGAGTACGACCTTTATTATCTCAAGCATTGCTCGCTGTGGCTCGACCTCGTGATCATCCTGCGCACCTTTGCCGTAGTGTTTCGCGGCACCGGCGCGCGCTGATCGCCACGCTCTCCTCATCCCTGGCCACCCGATCCCTCGCATGTGCGGAATAGCCGGTATATTCGCCTACCTCGATGTCGCCCCGCCGGTCGACCGCGCCGAACTCCTGCGCATCAAGGATCGCCTGACGCCGCGTGGACCCGATGGCAACCGCCAGTGGTTCAGCGCCGACGGCCGCGTCGGCTTCGCCCATCTGCGGCTCGCGATCATCGACCTGTCCGAAGGTGGGGCGCAGCCGAAGGCCAGCGCCGACGGCTCGCTCGTCATCACCTTCAACGGCGAGATCTATAACTATCGCGAGCTGCGGGCCGAATTGCAGGCCAAGGGGCGCGTCTTCCAGAGCGAGTCCGACACCGAGGTCCTGCTGCAGCTTTACGCCGAGTACGGCGACGCGATGGTCGGCCGGCTGCGCGGCATGTTTGCCTTCGGCCTCTGGGATCTGGCGCGGCGCCGGCTGCTGCTGGCGCGCGATCCGCTGGGCATCAAGCCGCTCTACTGGGCCGACGACGGCTGGACGCTGCGCTTCGCCTCGCAGGCCAAGGCGCTGCTGGCCGGCGGCGCGATCTCGAACGATCCCGATCCCGCTGGCATCGTGGGTTTCCATCTCTTCGGCAGCGTGCCCGAGCCCTTCACGGTCTGGCGCGCGATCCACACGCTGCCGGCCGGCACGACGCTCGTTGTCGATGCGGCAGGACCGGGAGCGCCGCAGCGTTACTACGATGTCGCCGGTGCGCTCGCCGACCGGGCATCGGCTGCGCCGGTCGAGCCGTCCGATGCGCGCCGGCAAGTGGTGGCCGCCGTACACGACTCCGTGCGCTATCACCTGGTGGCCGACGTTCCGGTCGCCGTCTTCCTGTCCGCCGGTCTCGATTCCGGGGCGCTGCTCGGCACGATGGCGCAACTGGGCATGCGCGATATCGTGGCCGTGACGCTCGCCTTCGAGGAGTTCCGCGGCGCCAACCTCGACGAGGCGCCGCTCGCCGCCGAAGTCGCCGCCCGCTACGGCGCGCGCCATATCGTGCGCACCGTCGATCGCGCCGAGTTCGAGCGCGACCTGCCGGCGATCCTCGACGCGATGGACCTGCCCAGCATCGACGGCATCAATACGTGGTTCGTGGCCAAGGCGGCGCGCGAGGCCGGCATCAAGGTGGCGCTGAGCGGCCTCGGCGCCGACGAATGCTTCGGTGGCTATCCCTCGTTCGCCGACGTGCCGCGCAGCGTCCAATGGCTGCGTCCAATGAACTGGCTGCCCGGGCTTGGCGCGCTAGTCCGCCGCGGCCTGACAGCGGCGATCCATGGCGGGCTCGGCATTCATCCCAAGGCAGCGGGCCTGCTGCAGTACGGCGGCAGTTGGGCGGGCGCCTATCTTCTGCGCCGCAGTGTCTACATGCCCTGGGAGCTGAAGGATCTGCTCGATCCCATCGTGCTCAAGGAAGGCCTGCGGCGGCTGGTCCCGCTGCAGCGGATCGGCGCGGTGCTGGAGCGCGGTGGATCGCTCGGCGGCTTCGACAAGGTGGCGGCGCTCGAGACCTCTCTTTATATGCGCAGCCAGCTCCTGCGCGACGCCGATTGGGCGGGCATGGCGCATGGGGTCGAGATTCGCGTGCCGTATGTCGATCCTTTCTTCCTGGCGGCACTGCCACCGGGCGCCACGCTGGCGGCGATGGATGCCAAGGCCGCGGTCGCCGACATTCCAGATCCGCCCTTACCGGCCGAGAGCCGCGCCAGGCGCAAGACCGGCTTCGTGACACCGGTCGGCCGTTGGCTGCACGAAGCCAGCGGTGGGGCGAGCGGTGCTGCTGATGGCAAGAACCTGTCGATGGCGTCACGCCGCTGGGCCTTGCGCATCTGGAAGGCGGGCTGGACCGGCCCCGCCGTGGCCTGACGCGGCGATGACGGTTCGTATTCTTGCTCTGGTCGGCGACTGTTACGGCGCTCGTGGCGGAATCGCCCGCTACAACCAGGATCTGTTCGAAGCCCTGGCGGGCGCGGGGGCCGACATACTGGTGCTGCCGCGCCTGGGCGATGCCGGGGGCCTGTCGCTGCCCCAGGGTATCCGGCAGAGACCGCCCGTGTTCGGCCAATTGACGTTCTCGATCTCGGCGCTCTGGACCGCCTGGCGCCATCGCCCCGTCGATGTCGTTTTCTGCGGCCATGTCTTCATGGCGCCGCTGGCGTTCGCGATCGCCCGTTTGGCAGGCGCGCATTGTTGGTTGCAGGCGCATGGCACCGACGTTTGGGGAGATCGCCGGGCGATCGTTCGCGCGTCGATCGAAGCCGCCGACATGGTTACCACCGTCAGCCGCGCGACGCGCCGGATCCTGCTCGGCTGGGCCGACCTCGCGCCGGAGCGCGTCCGCGTCCTGCCCAACACCGTCGGCGATCAGTTCGTGCCGGGGCCTCCATCACCCCTGTTGCGCGAGCGGCTGGCCCTCGGACCCGGTCCCATCCTGCTGACCGTCGGTCGGCTGGCGGCGAGCGAGCGCTACAAGGGCCATGAACAGGTCTTCGCCGCGCTGCGGGCGCTCCGCGCCGAGTTTCCGACGCTGGTCCATGTCGTCGCGGGCGAGGGCGACGACCGCGCCCGCCTCGAAGCACGCGCCGCCGAGCTCGTGCCGGCGCCGGGAGCGGTTCGCTTCCTGGGCTACGTTCCCGACGGGGACCTGCCCGACCTCTACCGGCTGGCCGATCTCTTCGTCATGCCGAGTTCGGAGGAAGGATTCGGCATCGTCTACCTGGAAGCCGCCGCCTGCGGGCTGCGCGTGGTCGGCGGCGCCGGCGGCGGTGCCGGCGATGCCATTCCCGATGCCCGCGTCGGCCTCACCGTCGATCCGCTCGACCGAAACGCGTTGATCGATGCGGTTCGGCGGCTGCTGCGGCAGGGCAGGGTCGAGCCCGCCGCGATCGAAGCCTACCGGCGCCCGCATTTTGCCGCCGCGGCGCGTCTACTCCTTGCTCGCCTTCGGGGCCGGCCGCGTCGTAAGAGGGGGGCGTCATGACCGCTTCCACCAACAATTCGCCGCGAACCCTCGTTCTCGAGGCCGGTCGCGCCGACCGGCAATACTGGCGCGACCTGTGGCGCTATCGCGAACTGTTCTTCATCCTCGCCTGGCGCGACGTGGCGGTGCGCTACAAGCAGACCGTGATCGGCCTCGCCTGGGCATTCGTGCGGCCTTTCATGACGATGGTCGTTTTCACCATCGTCTTCGGCAAGATCGCCAAGCTGCCGAGCGAGGGCGCCGCGCCCTACGCGGTGATGGTGTTTGCCGGCCTGCTGCCGTGGACGCTCTTCGCCTCGGTGCTGAGCGACGCCTCGACCAGCATCGTCGGCAGCTCCAACCTGATCAGCAAAGTCTATTTTCCCCGGCTGATCGTGCCGCTCTCGACCATCCTGGTGGCGTTGATCGACTTCCTGGTGAGCCTCGTCATCCTGGCGGGCCTGATGCTGTGGTACGGGGTCGTGCCGGGCTGGCAAATCCTGCTGTTGCCGGTATTCGTGTTGCTGGCGCTGCTCTGCAGCATCGGTCCGGCGCTGTGGGCGGCGGCGGTGCTGGTGAAGTATCGCGACTTCCGTTTCATCATTCCCTTCGTGACGCAGATCGGCCTCTACATCTCGCCGGTCGGCTTCTCGGGCAGGATCGTGCCCGAGCAATGGCAGCTCCTGTACAGCCTCAATCCGATGGTCGGCATCATCGACGGCTTCCGCTGGTGCATCCTGGGTGGCGTCAGCCCGATCGACGGGCCGGGATTCCTCATTGGGCTGGTCATCACCTTCGTCCTGCTGTGGTGGGGCATCCGCAGCTTCCGCCGCACCGAACGCGCCTTCGCGGACCTGATCTGAAGATGAACGATGTCGTCATCCATGCCGAGAAGCTCGGCAAGAAGTTCCAGATCGGCCATCACACCGCGCGGCAGGAGAATTTCCGCGAGGCGATGATGCGCGGGCCCCGCAACCTGCTGCGCGGCGCGGTCGACATGCTCAAGGGCCGGTCGGTCATCGCGGGCGACACGATCGAGGAATTCTGGGCGCTGCGCGACGTGAACTTCGAGATCAGGAGCGGCGAGGCCGTCGGCATCATCGGGCGCAACGGCGCCGGCAAGACGACACTGCTGAAAATCCTGTCCAGGATCACCGAGCCGACCGAGGGCAAGGTCGAGATCCGCGGGCGCGTCGCCAGCCTGCTCGAGGTCGGCACCGGTTTCCATCCCGAGCTGAGCGGACGGGAGAACATCTTCCTCAACGGCGCGATCCTCGGCATGACGCGGGTCGAAGTGCGCCGTCGCTTCGACGAGATCGTCGACTTCTCCGGCGTGGAGAAATTCATCGATACGCCGGTCAAGCGCTACTCGGTCGGCATGTATGCGCGGCTGGCCTTTGCCGTGGCGGCCCATCTCGAAGCCGAGATCCTGGTCATCGACGAAGTCCTCGCGGTGGGCGACTCGGAATTCCAGGCCAAGTGCCTCGACCGCATGTCCAAGGTGGCGAATGCCGGCCGCACGGTGCTGTTCGTCAGCCACAATCTCGCGGCCGTGATGGCGCTGACGCGCCGCGCGCTGGTCTTCGGTGGTGGCCAGCTTCACTTCGACGGTCCGATCGAGGCGGCAGTCACGCGCTACGCGGCATCGCTCAGCAAGACCGGCGACATGCGGAACTGGGGGCGGGGACACAGTTCGGCGCTGATATCGGCGAGTCTGGTCGATGGGCAGGACGCACCCATCGACCGATACGAGCCGGGCGAGTCGTTGCGCGTGCGCGTCGTGGTCGAGACCGACGGCATGCCCGGCATGTCCCTGGAACTGCTGTTGCGCGACGAGCTCAACCTTCCGGTCGCCTTCTATTCGTCCGCCGTCTTCAACCAGATGTCGTTGCCGTCGGTGGCCGGGCGGTACGCGTGCACGATCCCCTTCCAGCCCTACGACCTCGCCGCCGGCGAATACTGCTTCGATCTCAAGACGACCTACACCAACGTCGGCGACGACCATCGTATCGATAATGCGCTGCGCTTCGTCGTCGACACCTGCAGCCCGGGCGGCATTCCCTACAATTTCAAGCAGGGCTCGGGGCAGGGGACGCTGGCGCTGAGGCTGGAGGCACCGCTGCGGTTCGCGCCGCTGCCGGCGCCCGATCCGGGCTGAGCGTCGCGGCATGTCCAAGACGATCTGCATTGTCAGCCCCGGCAATCTGGCGTCGAACCCCCGCCTGGTGAAGGAAGCGGATGCCCTGCATTGCGCGGGCTACGATGTCACGGCCGTGGCGTGCGACTACAGCGCCGAACTGCGCGGCATCGACGACGAGATCGAGGCTAGAGTGCCGTGGACCGTCGTGCGCGTGCCGCGGCCGATTGGCGAGCGGGCGGTCGCCCTGGCGGCAAGACGGCTGGCCCGGGCGGTCGCGGCAACCGGCGCAGCTGTTCCAGCCGCATTGGCTGCTCGCGCCGCCGGTGGGCCGATCTCCACCTTGCGGCGGGCAGCAGGCGGCATCGGGGCCGATCTCTACATCGCCCACTATGTCGCGGGCCTGGCGGCGGTGGCGCCGGTGGCGCGGCAGCGTGGCGCGATGCTGGGTTTCGACGCCGAGGACTTCCATTCCGGCGAGGGAACCGGCGGTGCCGACGAGAACTTCCGCATGAAGCTGATCGAAGCGGTCGAGAGGGCTGCCCTGCCATCGTGCGCCTATGCGACGGCCTCTTCGCCGATGATTGGGCAGGCCTATGCCGGTCGCTATGGGGTCGCCCCGACCACCGTGTTGAACGTCTTTCCGCTCGACATGGCGCCGGCTGCGCCGCAGACCAGCGCGACATTGGGCGACCCGACACGGCTCAAGGCCTACTGGTTCTCGCAGACGATCGGCCTTGATCGTGGACTGCAGCCCTTCATGCGAGCGATGGCACGGACACGGAGCCACGTCACGCTCGATATTCGCGGCGGCAACCAGTGGGGCGGCGGCGATCGGCTGATGGCGGTGGCCCGCGAGCTTGGCGTCGCCGACCTTGTCGCCATTCTGCCGAAAGCGGCGCCCGACGAAATGGTGAGACTGTCGGCGGCTTACGATGTCGGCCTGTCGCTGGAGACGCCGAGCACCGAAAACCATCAGATCTGCCTTGGCAACAAGATCTTCACCTATCTGCTGGCCGGGGTTCCGGTGATGATGAGCGATACGCGGGCCCAGCGTGAATTTGCGCCGGCTCTCGGTGCCGGCGGCATGTTGGTGTCGTTGTCCGATCCCGGGACGATCGCGGCCGTGCTCGACGGACTTGGCGAGGCGCCGGCGCGTTTGGCGGAAGCGAAGCGCACGGCCTGGCGGCTTGGCCGCGAGCGCTACAATTGGGACGTGGAGAAGGACTTTCTGTTGAAGGCGGTCGACCGCGCCTTCGCGCTTCGCGGCCCTGGCAAGGCGGTGCGGTAGTGCGCTTGCTGATGACCGTGGATCCGGAGATCGAGGTGCCGCCGCTGACCTACGGCGGCATCGAACGCATCGTCGATGCGCTGGTACGCCGGCTGCGCGCCGAAGGCCACCACGTCGGCCTCGTCGCCAAGGCAGGCTCGACCTGTCCGGCCGACGAGATCTTCGTCTGGCCCGGGGCGCGTTCGCAGTCGGTCAAGGACACGCTGGCCAATATGTGGACGTTGCGCCGGGTGGTACGGGACTTCCGTCCCGACGCGATCCACAGCTTTTCGCGCATCGCCTACCTGTTGCCGCACCTGCGCGGGCCGGTGCCGCTCGCGATGTCGTTCCAGCGCGAGCCCACGCCGCGCACGGTCGGCCTGGCCGCGCGCCTGGCGGCACCCGACGTGCTCACGTTCACGGGCTGCAGCGAATACATCGCCAGCCGCGGTCGCCCGGCCGGCGGGCTGTGGTACGGCATCCCGAATTTTGCCGACACCGATGCGCTCACCTTCAGACCGAGTGTCCAGGCCGATGCGCCGCTGGTGTTTCTCAGCCGGGTCGAAAGCATCAAGGGTGCGCACTGGGCCATCGAGATCGCGCGCCGCACCGGGCAGCGCCTCGTCATCGCCGGCAACCACGCCGAGACGGGCGAGGAGGGCGCATACTGGCGCGAACAGATCGCGCCGTGGATCGGACGCGACGGCATCGACTATGTCGGGCCGGTCGACGATGTGCAGAAGAACGTGCTGCTCGGCCGGGCCCGGGCGATGGTGGTGCCGATTCAGTGGAACGAGCCGTTCGGCATTGTCTTTGCCGAAGCGCTCGCCTGCGGCACGCCGGTCGTTTCCTGTCCGCGCGGCGCGCTGCCGGAAATCGTCCGCCCGGGCATCGACGGCTTCCTCATCGAAAGCATCGAGGAAGGCTGCGCCGCGGTGGCCAAGCTCGGCACCATCGACCGCGCCGCGTGCCGGCACAGGGTGGAGGAGCATTTCTCGGCTCGGGCGGTGGTCGCGCGCTATCAGGAACTGTACGCTGGCATGCGCGCGAAAATGGAGCGTCGATGACCCGCCGCGTCGCCCTGGTGAGCGGCCACTTCTTTCCCAGCAATCTGGTCGGCGCCCAACGCGCGCGGCTATGGGCGCAATACCTACCCGAGTTCGGCTGGGAACCGATCGTGGTGGCGGGCGATCCCAAGCAATACGAGGAACGACCAGATCCCGAACTCATGCGTTTGCTTGGGCCGAAGTTGCGGGTCGTTCACGCCGCGACCTGGTCGACGCGACCGGTCCGCCTGGTGGGCGACATCGGCGTGCGCGCTTTCTGGGGCTGCTACCGCGCGCTTTCCGTATTGGCGGCCGACCGCGAGATCGACTTCATTCATGTCGTCATCCCGTCCAACTTCCTGGGCCCGGTCGGCCGCCTCGTCCATCGGCGTTACGGCGTCCCCTATGGCATCGATTACGTCGATCCCTGGGTGAACAAGTGGCCTGGCGTCGAGCGGCTCTTCAGCCGGGCCTGGGGCTCGTACCGTCTCGCCCACTGGCTCGAGCCGTGGGCGGTGCGGGAGGCAGCGTTGATCACTGGCGTCGCGCCCGGCTACGTCTCGGGCATGCTGGAGCGCAATCCCGAGGTTGCGAAGAACGCCGAGCTCGCCTACATGCCGTTCGGCATCGCGCCCGAGGATTTCGCGCCGGTCCGCAGCATGCATCGGGCACCGTTCCTGTTCGATCCGAGCGACGGATGCTTTCACATGATCTATGGTGGCGCCCTGCTGCCTGCCGGGCTGGTCGTTCTCGATGCCTTCCTGTCCGGCTTGCGCGTGCTGCGCGAGACGGCGCCCGACTTGGCGAAACGGTTGCGCGTGCATTTCACCGGCACCGGCACCTCGCCGGACGACCCGGCGGGCTTCCAGGTGATGCCGCGAGCCCGACGTCTCGGCGTGGAGGAGATGGTCCGCGAGAATCCGCCTCGCATCGGCTATGTCGACATGCTCAACCATCTGATGCAGAGCAGTGCGGTCCTGGTTCTGGGCTCGACGGAGCCTCACTACTCGCCGTCGAAGGTGTTTCAGGGAATGCTCTCGCGCCGGCCGGTTTTCGCGCTCCTGCACGAGCAGAGCACGGCGGTGGCGATGGTCCGCGCGGCGCATGCCGGCCGGGTGACGACCCTCACGGAAGAGAGGCTGCCCGCCCCGGAGATCATCGCGGCGGCGCTCCGTGCCTTCATCGAGGAAAGCGCCACCTTCGACCCCGAGAGGGTCGACCGGTCGGGTTTCGAGGCTTTTTCGGCGCGCCATTCGACCCGCCTCTTGGCCGAAGCGCTCGACCGCGCCTGCGTTCGGCATCAACCCCGCTGAGGACGCCTTGCGCATCGGGTTCCTGGTCAGCCATCCGATCCAGTACTTCACGCCGCTCTTTCGCGAGCTCGCGAAGCACTGCGATCTCACCGTGTTCTACGCCCATCGACAGACACCCGAACAACAGGCGCGCGCCGGGTTCGACGTCGCCTTCGAGTGGGACGTCGATCTCCTGTCGGGCTACCACAGCAAATTCCTGCACAACGTGGCCCGGGCGCCATCGACCGACCGGTTCTTCGGCTGCGACACGCCCGAAATCGCCGGGGAAATCGCCGGCGGGTCGTTCGACGGTTTCGTCGTGCCGGGATGGGCGCTTCGCGCCTACTGGCAGGCCGTGCAAGCCTGCCGGCGCAGCGGTGTCCCGGTTTTCGCGCGCGGCGATTCCCAACTCGTCGGCCCAAGGAGCGGTGCGGTCCGGCTTGCCAAGGCCATGGCCTTTCGCGGCGTGCTGCGGAGGTTCGACGGCTTCCTCTACGTCGGGCAGAGGAATCGCGACTATCTCCTTCACTACGGCGTGCCGTCGCAGCGGCTGTTCTTCTCGCCGCATTGCGTCGACAACGACGCCTTCAAGGCAGCGAGCCTGGGCGCCGGCCGCGGCTTGCCCAGCCATGATTCGGGGCCGGCCCGGCGCGTGCTGTTCGTGGGCAAGCTGATCGAACGCAAGCGGCCGTTCGACGTGCTGCGAGCGGCCGCGCGGCTGGCGGCGGGCGGCCGTCCCGTCGACGTGGCCTTCGCCGGATCCGGCGACCAGCAGGGCGCGCTTGCGGCCGCGGCGGCGACCTCGGGCGTGCGCACGCATTTCCACGGTTTCGTCAATCAGAGCGAACTGCCCGGCATCTATGCCGCTGCCGATGTCATCGTCCTGCCGTCCGACGGGCGCGAGACCTGGGGCCTGGTCGTCAACGAAGCCATGGCGTGCGGCGTGCCGGCGGTGGTTTCCGACGCCGTCGGCTGCGGCCCGGATCTGATCGAAAGGGGCGTCACGGGGGAAGTTTTTCCCCTCGGCAACGTCGCGGCGCTGGCCGACGGGATCGGCAAGGTCCTGTCCTTCGACCCTGTCCGGACCCGACACGCCCTGGCAGAGCGGATGGAAACCTACTCGCCAGCGCGGGCCGCCCAAGGTATTGCAGGCGCGGCAAGCGCCTTGAAGTCCCGAAGCAGGACAGAATGAAACACCATCCAGTGCGAGACCGCTCGTGGTGACCGTGAACTCCCCCCTGCGTGCGCGGGCCCCGGCGCCGCGCATGATGCTGGACTACGGCTTTCTGCGCCGCACGTTTTTCGGCGTGGGACTGCTGCTGCTTCTGATCTCGCCATTTTCGCTCGATCCGCTGGCCATGGCGGTGGGTGGCTTCGTGCCCTGGCTCACCCTCAGCATCGTGGCCAAGCCGACCATGCCGGCGGCCGTGGTCTACATCTTCCTCTGGCAGTGGTCCCAGGCCTACGCCCGCATTCTGCAGTCGATGGTCGAGGGCGAGGCCCTGGGGGCGGGTCCCTTCGGATCCGGCATCGTCCATGCCTACTGGTACATGCTCGCAAGCCTCGTGATCCTGGCGTGCGTGTTTCGCGCCATGCTCGGCGGGATTCCCGCACCGACGCCGGAGGACGAGAACGCCCATCGCGAATGGCGGCCGGCGGACCTTTTCGTACTTTATTGTGCAACGCTGGTGCTGGCGGTCGCCTGCACCTACGCGAGCCGCCTCATTCCCGGCCTCAGCCAGCAGTTCGAGGCGGTATCGCGCCTCAAGATCGTGGCCGAGTTCCTGCTGTTCGTCGCCGTCCTGTCGACCGGCCGCGGCGGCAAGTTCATGATGGCCGCGGTGCTGTTCGAGATCCTGATCGGCTTCAGCGGCATGCTGTCGGATTTCCGTGGCGTGTTCGTATATCTGCTGATCGCGGCAATCGCATCGCGCCTGGCATTGCGCGCCGGATCGATTCTCGGCGGCATCGTGTGGCTCACCGTCCTGGTGGGGTTGGGGCTTTTCTGGACCGCGGTAAAGATGGACTATCGCGAGTTCGCGACCGGCGGCGAGGAGACGCAGCACATCTCGATGCCGCTGTCGGAACGACTGGCCTATCTCGGTTCGCAGGCCGCTTCGCCGGGAGACATCGATTGGAGCTCAGCCTCCTATGCGCTGCTCACCCGTTTCGCCTACGTGGACATTTTTGGATCGGTGATCGACTACCAGCAGGTGGCCCGCGAGACGGCCGCGGCTGCGGGCGTGGGGCAATGGCAGAGTGCCCTCGATCACGTCTTCAGGCCGCGCATTCTCTTTCCGGGCAAGGCGGCGCTCTCCGATACCGAGGTCTTCGCCCGCCTGACCGGCGCCGATCCGTTGGAGGTGATCCGAGGCTCGACATCGATCAGCGTCGGCTACATGGCGGAGAATTACGCCGACTTCGGTTTTCCAGGGATGCTGCTGGGCATTGCTGCGGTGGGCCTGATGATGGCCTTCGTCATCCGCCATTTCATGCGATCGCGGCTGCCATGGATGGTGCGGCAGGGCGTCGTGCTGGCGTTCGTCTACAACGTGGCGGGCTCGGGTGTCGAAATATCCTTGCCCAAGATGTTCGGCGCGACCATCATGTTTTTCCTCGTCTACTGGGCACTGGTGAAATACGCGCTGCCGATCGGCCTCAAGTGGCTCTATGCCCGCGCCGGCGCGGCCCAGCCGCAGTCCTGACCGCCGCCGGGTCGTCCTTGCGCCTGCTTCACGTCGTACCGACCTACTTGCCCGCAGTTCGATACGGCGGTCCGATCCGCACGGTCCACGCTCTCTGTCGCGCGCTTGCAGCGCTCGGTCACGACGTTCACGTCTTCACCACGAATGTCGATGGTGATCAGGACAGTGCCGTGCCGCTGCTGAGCCCGGTCGATCTCGAGGGCGTCAAGGTGACATACTTTCCGAGCCGCCTGCTGCGCCGCCTGTACTGGTCGCCGCCGATGGCGCGCGCGCTGGCGCGACAGGTCGCGGGTTTCGACGCCGTTCATCTCCATGCCGTCTATCTGTGGCCGATCTTGGCCGGCGCCCGGGCAGCGCGGGCGCACCGCGTACCGTACGTGATATCGCCGCGCGGCATGCTGGTGCCTGAACTGATGCGCCGCAAGAGTCGCTGGGCGAAGGCGGCGTGGATCGCCCTGGTGGAGCGCGCCAATCTGGAAGGCGCCGCCGCCATTCACGCCACATCGGCGGTCGAGGCGGGACACATTGCGGGCTTCGGCTGGCGGCTGCCTCCCATTGCCACGATTCCCCATGGCGTCGACGATCCGCCGGCGCCTTCAGCGGCGCCGCTGTCGCCCGACGTGGCGGCGGCCGCTGGCGGCAGCGCGCCGGTCCTGGCCCTTGGCCGCATCAGCTGGGAGAAGGGGCTCGACCGGCTGATCGCGGCCCTGCCGCTTGCGCCCGCGGCGCGCGTCGTGATCGCCGGCGACGATGCCGATGGGCACGCCGCCTTCCTGGCGGCCGAGGCGGAACGCTGCGGCGTTTCGGGACGGGTGACGATCCTCGCCCGTCATATCGCGGGCGCCGACAAGGAGGCGCTGTTCGGCGCGGCGCGCGTGTTCGCCATGACGTCGTTGTCGGAGAATTTCGGCCTCGCGGCCTTCGAGGCGATGCGCCGCGGCGTTCCGGTCCTGACGACGGCCGATGTCGGCATGTCGGAAATCGTCCGCGATGCCGGGGCCGGCCTGGTTGTCGACCCTGTGCCGGCGGCGATCGCCGACGGGCTCAACACGCTGCTGGGCGATGCCGCGCGAAGCCGGCTCATGGGCGAGCGCGGCCAGGCCATCGTTGTCGAGCAGTATGGCTGGCCGACGGTCGCGCGCCGCATGGAGACGCTTTACCGCTCCGTCGTCCGCGCGGATCGTGCCGGGCATGCCGGCGCATGAGCGATCTGCTGGAGCACAGTGCGTTCGATCTCGCGTCCGAGCGCCGGGTGGTCATCATCGCCGACTGGCTGCCGCCCGATTTCGGCGCCGTCGGCCAGTACATGCAGAGGCGCGCGCGCGTGCTCGCCGAACAAGGCCACGAAGTGACGCTGATCGGCCTGTCGTCGGGCGAGAGCTCGACCCGGCAGGAAACGCGGGGCAGGGGTTCGTTGAGCGAGATCCGACTAGCGGCGCGTCCGGTGCCGCGCCGCTCTTTCGTGGCACGGCTGCTCTGGACGGCCGCCACCAACCTGCGCCTGGTCGCGGCGGGCTTTCGTGCCTTGCGGGCGGCCGACGGCATCCTGTTTACCGGATCGCCGCCGCTGCTGATTCACTTGCTGGCGCCGCTCAAGCTCCTGTGGCGCGGCCGTCTCGTCTATCGCATCACCGATTTCCATCCCGAGTGCCTGATCGCGGCACGCGATCGCCCGTCCTCGGCCCTCGGCCTGCTGCTCGGGCTGACGAATTTCTGGCGGCGGCGGATCGGCGGCTTCGAAGTGCTGGGACTCGACCAGCTGAAGCGGCTGCGCGAAACCGGTGTAGCCGAGGAACGCATCGCCCTCGTGCGCGACGGCTCGCCGGTGTCGTTTGGCAGGGATGTCGTGGCCGAACCGCTGCCCGCCGATCTCCAAGGCTTCTGCGTGCTGCTGTACGCCGGAAATTTCGGTGTGGCGCACGACGTCGAGACGGTCGCCGAGGGATACAGGCTCCATCATCGCGTAGGCACCGGCAGGGTGCGCCTGTGGTTGAGCGCGACTGGGGCGGGCGCCGACGATCTTGTCGCACGCTTCACCGAGCAGGGCCTGCCTTTCCACAAATCCCAACCCGTTCCCCTGGACCGGTTGGCCGCTCTGTTGCGTGCACCCGATGCGCATCTGGTGACCTTGAAGGATGCGTTCGTGGGCTTCGTGATGCCGTCCAAAATCTACGCCTGTATCGAGTCGGGCAAGCCGGTGCTCTTCGTGGGCAGCGCGGCTTCCGATGTCGACTTGCTGGCGCGTGCCGCGGAGCCAAACGGCTATTGGCGTGTCGCGAGCGGCGACCCCGTGGGCTTTGCCGCCGCGCTGGAGCAGCTTGCCGATCGGTCTTCGGAGACTCGCCGCTAACTGCTCTCAGTCTTGTCCGCGACGCTGTGCGAGGATCGTCTTCACGACGTCGCGCGTTCTCTCACGCCAGTGAAGTGCCCGGACACCGAAGACCGAAGTAAAGAGGTCGCTGTTCAGCCGCGAGTTGAGGGGGCGGCGCGCCGGTGTCGGATATGCTTCCGTCGTAATGGCTTTCAAGGTCGGACGCTTGCCGGTGAAGGCTGCTTGCGACGCGACGATTTCTTCTGCGAACTCGAACCAGGTCGCATCGCCTTGCCCGGCGAAGTGGTAGGTCCCCCAGCAAGCGTCGTCCCGGGATGTCTTTTCGGCCGCCGTCAGGAGCGCCTCCGCCAGGTCGGCGGTGGCGGTCGGATTGCCCACCTGATCGTTGACCACGCCCCAGCCTTCCCTTGAAGCGGCGAGGTCCAGCATGGTTTTCAGGAAATTGCGCCCATGGATGCCGTAGACCCACGCCGTCCTGACGATGACGTGGCGACGTTGAGCGCTGCGGATAGCTCTTTCGCCGGCTTCCTTGGAGAGGCCATACACGCCCAGCGGCATGACGGGATCCGTTTCGACGTAAGCCGAGGGCTTGCTACCATCGAAAACGTAGTCGGTGGAGACATGGATCAGCGGTATGTCGAGGTCCGCCGACGCCTGCGCCAGCATTGCCGGACCGTCGCGATTCGCCCGTTGCGCCAGGCCGGGTTCCTTCTCCGCCTGATCCACTTTCGTATAAGCGGCGGCATTGACGATGACGGACGGGCTTGCGCCTTCGAGCGCTGCCCGGACCTGGCCGGCATTGGAAATGTCGCATTCCAGCCGTGTCATCAGCCTGGTCGCGACGCCGCGCGCGGCGCACAAGGCCGCGAGTTCCTGGCCGAGCTGACCTTGAGCACCCAAGACGAGCAATTTCATGGCGGCTTCATTGAGAATATTGGGCTTTTGAGATAGACTGGATTACTTGGTCTCGAACTCGACCAGAGGCGGCCAGGGGCATCCATGAATTTCACCGCGCAAGAGCTGGAAAAGGGCAGTGGCGTACTACTCGTCCGCTCCAAGCGATTTGTCGACAGCCGCGGACACTTCATGGAGGTCTGGTCGAAGGCCGCATACTCGGAAATCGGCATCAATGCGGATTTTGTCCAGGACAACCAGTCGCTTTCCTCGGCTCGGGGCACATTGCGCGGCTTGCACTTCCAGCGTGGCCCCTTCGAGCAGGCAAAGCTGGTCCGGGTGCTGAAGGGGGCGATCTACGATGTCGTCGTGGATATCAGGCCGAATTCCGCGAACTACGGACGATGGATCGGCACGGCGCTCAGCGCCGACGAGGGCGAGCAGCTGTACATCCCGCGCGGGTTCGCGCATGGGTTTCTCACGCTGTCGAGCGAGACCATCGTTTCGTACAAGGTGGATGCTCCTTACTCGCGCGAGAGCGAAGCGGGGATCAGGTGGAACGATCCGGAGCTCAATGTGCGCTGGCCGCTGATCTACAGTGAAATCGTCCTGTCGGAAAAAGACGCTTTGCTGCCGCTGTTCAACGGCTCGGCGGGCGCGACTCACAAGAACATCAGAGCCGTGGAGGCCTGAGCGGAGCGTCCCGGCTCAGGCCACGGCGGCGTTCTCCGGTGGCGGGATGCTCGGCCGATCCAGACCCCGCACGCCAAGCAGCTGCTGAAGCTGCAGGCCGACGACCCAACGAAGCGGATAGAGACGGTTCAGATCGCGCAGGGCGCGGGCGGCCTGGGCGACTTGGCCTCGCATGGCCAGCCGCCTGATCCAGCCGAGATGATATCGGCCGCGCAGATGGGCCCTAAAATGAAGGACCTTTTTCAACTCCGGCTCGCTCCAGTGGTTGCGATACCAATCGGCGAGCCTCAATTCCTCGCGCAAATACCGTGCACCGGAGGTCGGCAACGCGGAAGTCATGAGTTGATGGGTTCTGACGGCATGCTTCACTTCGCTATTGCGTAGGATCGGAAACCGCTCCGCCACCCGATTGTAGAATTCGAGGTCGCCGGCCAGGGGATAGGACTGATCGAACGGACCCACGGCATCGAAGGTGCGGCGCGGGATCATGATCGACGAGATCGATGCCGGCAGGTTGCCATAGTGCGAAGATATCCAGAGATAGAGAGGCCATTCGATCCGCTCGGGCGTGGCGTCGTTTTCGTATGTGCCGAGGAAGCGGCCCTGTTCGTCGATGCGTTCAGGCATGCCGTAGACCAGGCCTGCATCGGGATGCTTGGCCAGCAACGCTGCTTGCGATGCCAGAAATCCCTGCTGCATGACATCGTCCTGGGAGAAGACCTGGATCGGATCGCCCCGGGCCTCCGAGACGCACCGGTTCAGATTGCCGAATATTCCCCGGTTCCGGTCGTTGCGCAGGATGCGGATTCGGGGATCCGCAAAACTCTTCGCTACATTCAGCGAGCCGTCGCTCGAACCGTCGTCGGATATGATCAGTTCAAAATCCACATCCTGCGCCAGGATGGAGTGGATCGCCTTCGCCAGATAAGGATTGCCGTTATAGATGGGCAAGGCAACGGTGATCAGCATGCCCGAGTAGTACCATTTCGAGCAGGCGAATCATCCCTGGCGGTCGACGCGGCCAGTTTGGACGATATTGGCGTACAGAGTGCGGAAATGTCGCAGACATTTTCGCATATCTCAAGCAACTTGCCGGTGGGGCGAAAACCTCCTTCGTGACGGACGGTTCACAAATTCAAAAACGAGCTGATCAATCAGTTTAGGAGTGTCCTTTATCTCCTTGAAATTTAATGGTATTGATATCGAGGTTATTCAATGATATTTCTCTCTGCGCTTGCACTGCAGTTTTTAATTCTGGAATAACACTCAGTCGTCAAAACGTCGACGCTCCTTGGCAGGTCCAAGGGCTTACATTAGCCGTAATGATTGAATGTATTGGAGTTGTCTCCAGATGTTCTCGGCCAAAATCTCGATCGAGTGCAATGAGCAGGCAGGGACTTGGCTTATAGGGTACGATTCGGTAACTTGCGGTCTAACTTGGGTGGGACCGTTCCGAGCTCTGCCGGTCGGGCCAAGTGGGTGTGAACATTTCAAAAATGACTGCTGTGGTGGTTGCTGCCGCGGTCGGGTTGGGTCTCATGGTTAAAATTGCATTTAGAACGCAGTGTCTCGCACTCGCGTCGTCCTTCGCCCTCATTGGCGCGGCGCATGCGCAAACGCCTGTAGCGCCTGGGCAGCAGCTTGCTCAGCAGGAAGCGCAACAACAGCAGGGCCAGCAACAGGAAGGTCAGCAGCAGGGCGGTGGCCCGCAGCAGGGGGGCGGCCCCCTTCAGGGTGCCGGTCCGCTGCAAGGTGCCGGTCCGCTGCAAGGTGCCGGTCCGCTGCAAGGTGCCGGCCCGTTACAAGGCGCTGGTCCGCTTCAGGGCGTTGGTCCGTTGCAAGGTGCCGGCCCGCTACAAGGTGCTGGTCCGCTTCAGGGCGCGGGCCCGTTGCAGGGAGCAGGTCCGCTTCAGGGCGCCAGCCCGCTTCAAAGCGCTGCGCCCGTTCAGAACGCAGGCCCGGCGGATGGCCTCAATGCCCTGAACAACACGGCGCCGCAGATCGCACCGCCGCCCGCGCCTGTGGGCCCTGTCGTTGCGCCGGGTCCGGCACCGGGGCCGGCTCCGGCCGTCGCCATCACGATGAATCAGTTGCTGGTGCAGGTCATGTCCGGGCCGAACGCGCCCAGCCCGCAGGTTCTTGCCCTGCTCATCAACACTCTGGCGCCGCCGCCTCCGGCGCCGGCTCCGACACCCATCCCGACGGTAGCGCCGCCGCCGGTTGCGCCGCCGCCGGTTTTTGTGCCGGTATCGCAGCCGCCGACAAACCCAGGGCCGCAGCCGCCGCCGGTGCTGCCGCCGCCGACGTTCAATCCGACGTGCCAGACGCAGGTTAGCCCCTCTTGCTAGCAGGACTGCTACGGGACTTTTCCCAGCCCGCTCTCGGGCCTATGCCGGGATGGACCGCCGCTCCCATGGCTATAAGTGCGAATCGCTCGCAGCTAATTTGGTCGCCCGTTCTGGGTTGGGCGCTGCTGTCGTCGTGTCTTGTCTCCGGGGTGCAAGCTCAGGAAGAGACGACGACACCGGGCCTGCAGACGCTCGAGCAGGAGTCGCCGGGGGCGGCCATCGACCTCCTTCAGACGATACCTGAGGCCAGTGGTGGCGGCGGCGGCGATGGGCGCGGCGAGTTGGGCATTGCGATGGGATCTTTCACGCTCTTCCCCTCGATCGAGATCCTGGGTGGCTACGATAGCAACGTCTTCGCCACCAGCGCGCCGACGGTCGGTTCGATGTTCACGGTGGTGAAGCCGCAGCTCGAACTGAAATCGGAGTGGCTCAACCATTCCCTTCGCGTGCTGGCCACGGGCGGCTTTGGCTTCTACGTCAGTGCGCCGACGCAGAACTACCAGAACTACGCCCTGGTGGCGGACGGCAGGTTCGAAATCCGGGAAAATCTCTACGTCACGGCCAAGGTCGGCGCCCTCCGGGCGACCGAAGCGCTGGGTACGCCGGACGTCTCGTTTGCGCAGGCGCCGACCGTCGTCGATTCGGTGCCGATCGAGGTTTCGCTCTACCAGAAGTTCAACCGGTTTTTCTACCAGTTGACGGCCAGCGCGACGCGCTACTGGTTCTACGACTTCAGCACCATCACCGCGACGGGCTTGCCCGGCGTGAGCCGCGATCGCACGGACTACGCCGAGACGGTCAGGCTCGGCTATGAAATCTACGACGGCACTTCGGTCTTCATCGCACCCAGTCTGCAGCAGAGCGTCTACCAGCAGCAGATCAACACCGCCGGCCAGCAGCGCGACTCCCAAGGCTGGACTTTGCCTGTCGGCGTGACCACCAGGCTCGGCCCGAAGAGCCAGCTCGAAGGCTTCGTCGGTTACCAGACTCAGACCTATCTCGCCGACGGCACCCAGACAGGCGCGCTTACGTTCGGCCTCAGCGGCAGCTGGAACGGTTACGAGCCGCTCATGCTGCGCCCGTCGTTTCTGCGCGGCATCAACCAGTCGGCGCTCGTGAATTATCAGAACTACGTTTCGACGACGCTCGGCGTGGATTTCACCTACGACGTTCATGGCCCATGGCAAGCCGTCGGGGGCACGTCGCTCAGTTCTGCCGATTATACGCCCGCGGACGGCGTTCCGAACGTCGCACCGCGCACCGACTATTTCTTCAAGGGGTCGATCGGCGTCATGTATTCGCTCCGCCCGCAGGTCCAGATCGGTCCGCTGTACGAATACCTGCAGGGGTGGTCGACCGACGTTGCGGCCGGCGGACCGGCGTACAGCCGCAACCTGTTTTCCATCCGCCTGATCGCGCGGCGGTGACGTCATGAGTATCGGAACCGCTCTTTCCCGTCGAACGTTGGGTTTGTGGGCCTGTCTTTTTGGCGCGCTTCTCGCCCTTGCGGCCTGCGAGAAGCAGCCGCCGATGACGACCAAGACCCTGCAGCAGCCCTCCCAGGTCACGCAGACCATCCGGCTGGGCGAGTACCGCGTGGCCCCGGGCGACAAGATCCGGGTCGTGGTGCTGTCCGATACCGAACTGTCCGGCGATTACGAGGTCGATTCGGTCGGATTGATCTCGCCGCGCATGGCCGGCCGCATGTCGGTGGTGGGCATGACGACGGTCGAGATCGAGGCGATGCTGCGAAATCGCTACCGCACCGATGGCTTTTTGCGCGATCCGAAGCTCAGCGTCGACCTGGTTTCCCGGCGCCCGTTCTACGTCGTGGGCGAGGTCACTAGGAACGGTGCGTTTCCGTACGTGAACGGCATCAACGTCATTCAGGCCGTCGCCATTGCCGGCGGCTATACCCGCAGGGCGTCCAAGACGCGCATCACCGTGAGGCGCTTCAATTCGCCGGCGGGCGAGGAAGAGACGGTTACAGAGGATAGTCCCATCGGCCCGGGAGACGTGATTTCCGTCCCCGAGCGTTGGTTCTAGTAGCGTAGCGTCAGTGTGTTTGGGGCGTGCGGTGTGGGGCCGCGTGTCGGGTAGAGAACGACGCGGCGATCGACTTTGGGTTGGGCCGGTCGGCAGCGCGGGGTGTCCTGCAGAGCACGTTGAGTGCGGAGTATGGTTGGATGGGATCGATGTCCAGAGCTAGCGAGATCGCCGAGCAACCGGCGATCAACCGCAATCCACCACTGGCGGCGTCGCCGCGTCAGGGCGGCGACGCTGCCGAAGACGCGTCGAGCGAACTCTGGGGCTGGCTGAGGCTCGTCAATCGTCACAAGATCATGATCATCGGTTGCGGGCTCGTCGCGGCCGTTTTGATGGCCCTCGTCATTGCCCAGCAGACGCCGATGTACAAGGCGTCCGCGCGCCTGATCCTCGACACCCGCACCTTCAAAGTCTTGAGCACCGAGGCTGCCCTCGGCGGCGTCGACACGCTCAACATGGGCGCCATCCAGAGCGAACTCGAGGTCATCTCGTCCGAATTCGTCATCGGCCGCGTCGTCGACAAGCTCGGCCTGGCGAGCAATCCGGACTTCAACGGCACCAAGCCGCCGGGCGTGCTCGACTCGGCACTCGATCCCATTCGCGAGCTCTGGAGCAGCGGTATCTCGTCGTTGCTCGCGCCGGCGCCGCCGCCGCCGACGCCTGCGCAGGCGTCCAAGCCGGCAGCGGGCGCCCGTCCCGACCGGGCAGCCGAAGCCAGCGACCCGCGGCGTCAGGCTGCCATCGGCGCTGTGGCGGGCCGCCTCAGCGTCAACCTGCTGGGACGAACGTTCGTCATCCAGATCACCGCCGAAAGCCCCGACGGCACGATGTCGGCCCGGATCGCCAACGGCGTCGCCGAGGCCTATCTCGCCGACCAGATCGACACCAAGAACGAGGCCAACCGGCGGGCCACGGAGTGGCTCGAGCAGCGTCTGGCGGAACTGCGCCGCAATCTTCAGACCGCCGAGGAAGCGGTTGCCGCCTATCGCCGCGACAAGGGCCTGGCCGGCAGTCCCGAAGGCGCGATTTCGACCCAGACGCTCTCGGAGCTCAACTCCCGATACACTGCCGCGCGCGGTCGCCGCATCGAAAAGGAAGGCCGCCTGGTCGCGCTCAGCAAGGCGAGCCTCAATCCCGGCGAACTCGCCAATATCCCGGAGGTTGCCGGCAACACCAGCCTCGCGGCGCTGCGCATCCAGGACGTCGAACTCAGCCGCAAGTCGGCGGAACTCGCGTCGCAGCTGGGCGACAGCCATCCCAAGCTGATCCAGGTTCGCAACGAACTCAACGCCGTCCGCGCCCGCTTCATCATCGAGACGCAGCGCATCACCCTGGCCGTTCGCGCCGAACTCGATGCTGCGACGTCCGAGGAAGAAGAACTCAAGGAACTGGTCGACAAGGCCTCGATCGTTTCCGGGACCGCCAGCCAGTACGAAGCCGAACAGAAGCAGCTCGAGCGCGAGGCCCAGTCCAACCGTACGCTCTACGAGAGCTTCCTAGGCCGCTTCAAGGAACTGCGCGAGCAGCAGGACATCCAGCGCGCCGACGCGCGCATCCTGGCTTACGCCCGCCCGTCAGGCGCCCCGTCGTCGCCCAACTTCAAGTCGGGCCTGATGGGGGCCTTCGTGGTCGGCTGCCTCCTGGGCATGGCCGGTGCAATCGCCGCCGAGAAGCTGGACCGCGTCTTCCGCTCCGCTGCCCAAGTCGAGGAAGCGACGGGCGTGAGCGTGCTGGCGATGGTCTCGGAGGTCAAGGGTTCCAGTGCGACGCGCTCCAACGTGGTCACCAACATTCTCGAGAACACGACATCGCCGGCGGCGGAGGCCGTGCGCGCCGTGTTCACCGCGATCAGCCTTGCAAGCCTCGACCGCTTGCCGCGCGTGCTCGCGGTCACCTCCTCGACGCCAAGCGAGGGCAAGACCACCTTTGTCGCCGCACTTGGCGGGCTGCTGACGAAGATGAACACCTCGCGCCGGGTGCTGATCGTCGACCTCGACCTGCGCCAGGCCAAGCTGTCGGTGGCGCTCGGCATCGGCGAGCGTGGCGGCACGATCGACGAGTACCTGATGGGGACCAAGACGCTGGCGGAATGCACGCGGCGTCACGACGAGTCGGGCGTCTACTACATCTGCGCCCGGCCCAACACGCCGAACGCCCCGGAAATCCTCGAGTCGCATGCCATGAAGGCGGCGGTCGACGTCTTCTCGGACAACTACGACCTCGTGATTCTCGACGCGCCGCCGGTCCTGGCCGTCTCCGACGCCCGTATCATCGCCCGCCTGGCCGACTACACGGTGTTCATCGTCCAGTGGGCGAAAACCCATCGCGAAGTCGTCAAGACGGCTGTCGGGTCGCTGCTCGAGGTGACCAGCCATATCGGTATCGTCATCAACCGGGTCAATCTCTTCAAGCACGGCCGCTACGGCTACGGCGACCATGGCGATTACTACTCGCGCTATCGCGGCTACTACGCGCAGGCCGATTCGGCGGGGCCCAAGAGCGACCCGGCACGCCCGACCCTGAAGCTGGCGTCGAAGAAGTAGGACCGCCTGCGGGAAGGGCCCGCCGCCGGCGGGCCCTCGTCGGTAGCTTTGGCGCCTCCGCCCGCGCATCGCCCGTACGCGAAGGCAGGTAATTGGATGCCCGACAGGAACACCATTCGAGATGTCGTCGGGCAAGCAATCGTGCTCGCCTATAAGGAGGATGTGCAGCCTCTTCTGACCGCTCTCGAAGAGGAGCGGCTGCCGGCCTCCCTGCAGCGCATCACCTACACGCCCGAAGAGGTGGCATATGCCCTCAATTCGCGGTGCCTGCTCAATCACCGCCTGGCCTGGGAGAAGGCAGCGCTACTGCCCGGCTATACGTTGATCTGCGAATCCGATTTCGTGCCGTGCCGCGGGTTGGGAGATTTCCCGGTATTCTGGCCGCAGACCAACGCGCGCGCTTGGGGCTACCTCTATCAGGGCAGCCCGCGACTGCTCTGGCTGTCGGAAGGGCAGCCAGCTTACCTTCGGGTCCATGCCTCGCCGACGGTCGCCTATGTCGTCAACGCGACCGTTGCAAAGATGCTGCTCGAGTATTTCGAGCATGTCTCTTCGAAGTATGACTTGTCGCAGTATTTCTCGTTCGAGACTTTCCTGCAGTGGCATCTCATGGGCAAGGGCGCGGCCGCGTACATGCCGCCGCGGCACTACGGCGAACATGGTGGGCTTCCGAACAAGGAACACGCCGCCATCGGCAAGCTCAGCCAGGGTGGCGAGCACCATGCGGACAATCTGATGGCGAGGCTGCGCTTCCTGCCGCAGTATGCCAGGGGAAGCAGGTCGAGGTTTCTGTTCGTACGGGCAAAGTGGCGGTTGATGGGCGTCGGGCGGTTGTTGTCCGGCCGCTGGATCGAGACCACCAATGTCTACGACCTGTCGTTCAGGGACAAATGCCGGATGTTCCTTGCCGGCGTGGCGAGGCTGGCGCCGCGGCTGCCGGGCATCGGCCGCTGACGAGAATGTGGATGCCAATATCCAGGTGACCTGTCACAAGTGAGTGCCATGCTTCGACGTATTTCCGTCCTCGGCCTGGGCTATGTCGGCCTGCCCGTCGCAACGGCGTTCGGCCGGGCAGGGTTCCAGGTCGTCGGCTTCGACATCGATGCCAAACGGGTCGCGGAGTTGTCGCAAGGCCACGACCGGACGCGCGAGGTCGAGGCCGGGATGCTGCGCGCACCCGGGCTTCGCTTTTCGTCGAAGCCGGAAGATCTGGGCGCCGCCGACTTCCACATCGTCACCGTGCCGACACCGATCGACGCCAGCAAGACGCCCGACCTCGAGCCGCTGAAGCGGGCCTCGGCCACGATCGGCGGCGTGCTCGAGCGTGGCGATATCGTGGTCTATGAATCGACCGTCTATCCCGGCGTCACCGAGGATGTCTGCATCCCGGCGCTCGAGAAGGCTTCCGGGATGAAATGGAAGACCGATTTCAATGTCGGCTACTCGCCCGAGCGCATCAATCCCGGCGACCGCGAGCGCCGCTTCGACAATATCCTGAAGATCGTCTCCGCCGACACGCCCGAGACACTCGATATCGTCGACGGCACCTATCGCAGCGTCGTCAGCGCCGGCACGCACCGGGCGCCGTCGATCCGGGTAGCCGAATTCGCCAAGGTGCTCGAAAACACGCAACGCGACGTCAATATCGCGCTGATCAACGAGGTCGCCCTGATCTGCGACCGGCTCGACATCGACACGCAAGACGTGCTGCAGGCGGCCGGCACCAAGTGGAATTTCCTGCCATTCCGGCCCGGCCTGGTCGGAGGTCACTGCATCGGCGTCGATCCGTTCTATATCGCCCACAAGGCCGAGTCGGTCGGCTATCACCCGCACGTGATCCAGTCCGGGCGGCGGGTGAACGACAGCATGGGCTTCTACGTCGCCAATCGCGTGGCCCGCAGCATCATGCGAAGCGCCGGTAACGGCAGGCCCGTGGTGACCTTGCTGGGAGTCACCTTCAAGGAGAACGTCCCGGACATCCGCAATACGCGGGTCGTCGACATCGCGCGCGAACTGCAGGATTTCGGCATCGTCGTCCAGTTGCACGACCCGATGGCCGACGCCGACCTGTTGAAGCAGGAGTACGGCCTGTCGCTCGCGCCGCTCGACCGCTTGCAGCCCGCCGACGCCGTCGTTCTGTCGGTCGCTCACCGCAGCTACCGCGACGGCGGCTGGGATCTGGTGGGACCCCTGCTGAAATCCGCCGGAGGCTTCGTGGCCGATATTCCGGCCGCGCTCGACCGGGCGACGACGCCGGCCGGCGTCACCCTCTGGCGTCTGTAGGTCAGGCCATGCGTGTGTTGGTTGCAGGTGGCGCCGGATACATCGGGTCGCATACTTGCAAGGCCCTTGCCCAGGCCGGGCACCTTCCGATCGTCTACGACAACCTGAGAGCGGGTCATGTCTGGGCGGTCAAGTGGGGGCCGCTGGAACAGGGCGACCTCAACGATCCGGTGGCGCTGGGCGCTGCAATGCGCCGGCATCGACCCGACGCGGTCATCAACTTCGCGGCCCTCGCCTATGTAGGCGAATCGATGAAGGAACCGACACTCTACTATCGGTCCAATGTTGCCGGCGTGATCACGCTGCTGGAGACCATGCGCTTGCACGACGTCGGCTCGATCGTGTTTTCCAGCTCCTGCGCGACATATGGCGTGCCTCAGCGTCTGCCGATCGTCGAGACCATGCCGCAGAATCCGATCAACCCCTATGGCCGTTCCAAGCTGATGGGGGAACAGATCCTGCGCGACGCCTGTGCGGCGCACGGCCTCGGCACCGTCGCGTTGCGCTACTTCAATGCCGCCGGTGCGGACACCGACGGCGAGTTGGGCGAGGAGCACGATCCCGAGACCCACCTCATTCCGCTGGTGTTGCAGGCTGCCCTCGGCACCCGGCGCAGCATCTCCATCTTTGGCTCCGACTACGACACACCGGATGGCACGTGCATCCGCGACTATGTCCATGTGGCCGATCTCGCCGCCGCCCATGTCGCGGCGCTTCAGGCGTGCCGGGGAGGGCAGTACGCAGCCTACAATCTCGGCACGGGGCAGGGCGTCAGCATCAACGACGTCATCGGCCGATCCCGCGCGATCACCGGCAGGACCATTCCCATGGAGGCCGCGGCCCGGCGGCCCGGCGACCCGGCCAGTCTCATCGCCGATGCGTCTCTTGCGCGGCAGGCGCTGAACTGGGCACCCGTTTGCTCCGACATCGACAACATCATCCACAGTGCCTGGCGCTGGACGACGGGGCATCGGTTGCGCGTGGCCGGGAGCTGACGTGGAATTTATAGCCGTCGCGGACGGCGGGCGCGCATCAGGATCTGGCCACCGATCAGGCCAGGCAAGGCCTTGCTGCCCCAGGCATCGATCGCCGCGGAGAACGACTTTGGCGCCATCCTGCGGACGAACCAGAGAGGTGTTCCGCCAGGTGCCGAATGATGGTCGAGGGTGAGGTTGGCCTGGGCGATCAGGTCTGGCGCACTCTTGAAGGTGTAGAAACGAAGGTGGGTGCGGTCGAGGACGCCGGTGTCGGCATAGTCGAACCGGCCACGTACGAACTCGATCCGCTGGCGCCAGTTGAGGACATTGGGCACGGCGATCAGGACGACGCCCGCGTCGGTCAGCACGCCGGCGGCCTCGCGGACCAGTTGCTCGGGCGCTCGCAGGTGTTCCAGGACGTGGGAAAACACGACGCAGTCGTAGCGGCGCTGCTTCGCCTCGGCGGGCAGACCGTCTTCGAGATTGGCCACGAAGCATTTGCGCATGAAAGCGCCCGCGACGTCGGCCTCTTCTTGCGAGATGGTCACGCCATCGACCTCGAGACCGCGCGCCTGCATGAGCCGCGCGTTGTCTCCTGGCCCGCAGCCGACGTCGAGCACGGTGCGCGTGGCACCGGGAATGAGCGCAAGCAGCTCGGCATTCCCCGCGTTGGCATAAAACAGGCCCGACATCGGCTCGACCGTAGAGGGTGGCGGACCCCGAAAACGCCTGAAATCAAAGGGAATTTCTTGGGCGGTGGCTGGGGGACCTGGATTCGAACCAAGACTAACCGGGTCAGAGCCGATTGTTCTACCGTTAAACTATCCCCCAACGGATGCCATGCGGCCGGCAGGGGGTGGATTTAGCCATGACGGGCCCGCTTGGCAAGCGGGGGGCAAGCGGTGGGCAAGCGGGCCTCGCCTCGGGGCCCGGCGTCGGTTACCATCGGCTCAAAGAAAGAGTTGAAAATGACCGGGGAATCCACGCCCAAGGGGGGCTGGCACAGCGGTCGTTTCGCGCACACCTTTGCGGCCATCGATCTCGGCACCAACAATTGCCGGCTTCTGGTCGCCCGGGCGTCGATCGAGGGTTTCGAGGTGATCGATGCCTATTCCCGGCCCGTCAGGCTGGGAGAAGGAGTGGCGCTGAGCGGCGTGCTGTGCGGCGATGCGATCGAGCGCACCTTGAGCGCTCTCGACGTCTGCGCATCCAAGATCGGACGTAACCGCGTGACGCGCGCCCGTCATATCGCCACCGAGGCCTGCCGGCGCGCCTGCAACGGCGAGGATTTCCTGACGATGGTCGAGCAGCGCACCGGCCTTCACTTCGACGTCATCCCGCCGGCGGAAGAGGCCAGGCTCGCGGTGGCGAGTTGCGAAGACCTGCTCGAACCGGAGACGCCCTATGGCCTGCTGGTCGACATCGGCGGCGGCTCGACCGAAGTGAGCTGGCTCCGCGTCCTCCATCGCGACGGCCGGACCGGCGGCGTGGCGACGGAGTTGATCGACATGACGTCGGTGCCGTGGGGCGTCGTCACGCTCACCGAGTCCTGTGTCGGCGGCCAGCCGCGCGAGCGGGCAGTGACCCGTGCCTGCTACGAAGACATGGTCGAGCGCATCCGCGCCGATCTGCGTCCGTTCTGTGCCAAGCACGGAATCGGCCAGGCCGTGGCGCGCGGCGAGGTCCAGGTGGTCGGCGCATCGGGAACGGTGACGACGGTCAGCGCCCATAATCTCGGGCTGAAGCGCTACAACCGCTCGCTGGTCGACGGCTCGCGCATCGACCGCGCCTCGATCCTGCGCATCTGCGATCAGCTTTCGAACCTGTCGGTCGTCGAGTTGACGCAGCTGCCGTGCATCGGCGACGACCGCGCCGACCTTGCCCTGGCGGGCGGGGCGATCCTCGAGGCGGTCTGCCGGCAATGGCCGGCGCCCACCGTGCGCGTGGCCGATCGCGGCCTGCGCGAAGGCGTGCTGATGGACCTGATGCGTCAGGCCGATCGCGACGCCGATCCCCGCTGCCGGCCGGGCTGAAGACCATGGCAAAGGATACCAAGGGCGGGCGGCCGACGGGCAGCCTGCCGACCGGCCGACGTGCCACCGTCCGCGTGAAGACGGCGCGTGGCCGCACGGTGTCGTCGCAGCGCTGGCTGCAGCGTCAGCTCAACGATCCCTACGTCGCCGAGGCCAAGAAGCGCGGCTATCGCTCGCGCGCCGCCTTCAAGCTGCTGCAGATCGACGACCAGTTCCGGTTCCTGAAGCCCGGTATGCGGATCGTCGACCTCGGCGCCGCTCCCGGCGGCTGGACCCAGGTGTCCGTGGAACGGACGAAGCCGGGACGCGGCGGCGGCATCGTGATCGGCCTCGACATCACGCCGGTCGAACCGGTTCCCGGCGCCACGGTGCTGGCCAAGGATTTCTACGACGACGATGCGCCCGCGGTCCTGATGGAGCTGCTGGCCGGGCCGGCCGATGTCGTGTTGAGCGACATGGCGGCATCGGCCACCGGCGATACGCAGACCGATCACCTGCGCATCATGGGCCTGGCCGAGGCCGCGCACGACTTTGCCCGGCAGGTGCTGAAGCCGGGCGGCACCTTCGTGGCCAAGGTGTTGCGCGGCGGCACCGAGCGGGCGCTGCTCGACCGGCTGAAGAAGGACTTCGCCAAGGTCCGGCACGTGAAGCCGGAGGCCAGCCGCGCCGATTCGGCCGAGATGTATGTCGTCGGCATAGGCTTTCGCGGCTAGGCCGCACTTCTATTTCGATTGCAGGCCGGCTTGCGCAATCTTGCGTCGGTGGGCCGTTCGCCCTTGGCTTGGGCGCGCCGGTGTGTATAACGGATCGCCAACCCGGCGACCCCACGCTCACGAATTGAGGGGCCGCCGTTTTTTCACCCTCGATTTGGAGGTTGGCATGCAGATACAGGAAGCGCTTACGTTCGACGACGTGCTCCTGAAGCCTGCCGCTTCCTCCGTCCTGCCTTACCAGACCGCGACCCGCACCCGCCTCACGCGCACCATCGAACTGGGCATCCCGCTGATGTCGGCGGCGATGGACACGGTCACCGAGGCGCCCATGGCGATCGCCATGGCCCAGGCCGGCGGCATCGGCGTCATCCACAAGAACTTCGACCCCGAGACGCAGGCCAACGAGGTCCGCAGGGTCAAGAAATTCGAAAGCGGCATGGTGGTCAACCCGGTCACCATCCATCCCGACCAGACGCTGGCCGACGCGCTCGGCCTGATGACGTTGCATCAGATCTCCGGCATCCCGGTGGTCGAGCGTGGAGATGGCAAGCTCGCCGGCATCCTGACCAATCGCGACGTCCGCTTCGCCACCGACAATGCCACGCCCGTCAGCGAGCTGATGACCAGGGACCGGCTGGTCACGGTGCGCGAGGGCGTGAGCAAGGAGGAGGCGCGCCGTCTCCTGCACCAGCGCCGCATCGAGAAGCTGATCGTGGTCGACGAGAACTACCGCTGCGTCGGCCTGATCACGGTCAAGGACATCGAGAAGGCCAACAAGTTCCCCGGCGCCAGCAAGGACGAGAAGGGCCGGCTGCGCGCCGCCGCGGCCACCGGCGTCGGCGAGGATGGGTTGCGCCGCGCCCAGCTCCTGATCGACGCCGACGTCGACGTGATCGTGGTCGACACCTCGCACGGCCATTCGCGCGGCGTGCTCGATGCCGTGACGCGCGTGAAGAAGCTCAGCAACTATACCCAGGTGATGGCCGGCAACGTCGCCACCCGCGAGGGCGCCCAGGCGCTGATCGACGCCGGCGCCGACGCCGTGAAGATCGGCATCGGCCCGGGCTCGATCTGCACCACGCGCATGGTGGCGGGCGTCGGCGTGCCGCAGCTCACCGCGATCATGGAGGCGGTCGAGGCCTGCCATGCGGCAGGGGTGCCGGCGATCGGCGACGGCGGCATCAAATACTCCGGCGATCTCGCCAAGGCGATCGCCGCCGGTGCCGACTGCGCCATGATCGGCTCGCTGCTGGCCGGCACCGACGAGGCGCCGGGCGAAGTGCTGCTCTACCAGGGCCGCTCCTACAAATCGTACCGTGGCATGGGCTCGATCGGCGCCATGGCGCGTGGCTCGGCCGACCGCTACTTCCAGGCCGAGGTCCAGAGCACGCTGAAGCTGGTGCCCGAGGGCATCGAAGGCCGCGTGCCCTACAAGGGGCCGGTCGGCAACATCATCCACCAGCTGGTCGGCGGCCTGCGCGCCGCCATGGGCTACACCGGCAACGCCACGATCGCCGAGATGCAGAAGAACTGCCAGTTCCTGCGCATCACCGGCGCCGGCCTGCGCGAGAGCCACGTGCACGACGTCGAGATCATGCGCGAAGCGCCGAACTACCGCGAAGGCGGGATGTGAAGCCGGCCTAGCTCGGCAGCAATTAAATCGGCGACCAGCCGGTTGCCCTTCGCATTCAGGTGCCACAGCGCGTAGAGGTCGCGCGGTTTGCCATTCTCTTTGGTGGAGTGGGCAACGAGGGCGTCGAAACTGTCGATCGCCGCGAGGCCGCGCGCACGCGCGCAGGCCAGAAGCCCCTCCGTCATCCGCCGCTGTTCGGCCGCGAACTTCGGATGGTCCCAGACGACCGGATCGTACTCGGCCACCACCAGCACGCGCGCGCCGCTCGAGCGCTGCAGCTCGGCCAGGCGCCCGGTCAGCAGGCAGGCGATGCGCTCGCCGGTGCCCTCGGGATGGACGCGCAGGTGATCGCCGTACCAGAGGTTCAGCTGATCGAGCTGGCGCAGGACGAAATCGACGAGCAGGGAATAGCCGAAGGTGCGCTGCCAGATGGTGAGCGTGGTTCCGGGAGCGGCGCGCGGCGGCACGGGCACGTTGCGCGGCACCAGCGCTTGTCCTTCGATGTCGAAGTAGGGCTTGTCCGCCCCCCAGAGCCGTCGCATCTCCGTGCGCCCGATGTCGTCGGCGATGAAGGCGACCACGATCGCCTCGGGCTTGTAGATCGGCGCCAGCGCCTCGGCCCGCAGCACGATCTGGTCGAAGCCGTAGCCGTTCACGCCGCCATTGAGCACGCGCCGCCCGATGATTTTCTGCAACTGCGCCGGCCAAGTCTCCCGGTCGGAAACCTCGGCGCCGAAAGTGTAGGAGTCGCCCACCGCCAGAATAGGCGCAGCGGGACTAGGCGGCGGCGCGCCGGTGCTGCGTCGGCCATCGGCCTCGATGGTGATGCCGGGCGCGGCATGGCCGGGGCGGGGGAGATAGCCCAGCCGGTCGTGGTAGACGTAGCGGCCGGAATCGCCTTCGGCCAGCACCCTGCGCGCGTCGAGCACGAAGTTGGGCCAGGTGAACAGATAGCCCCAGAACCAGGTGCGCAGGCCGAGTTCGAGGACGCCCAGGCTCACCAGGATGGCGGCCAGGACCAGCAGGAGGCGTCGGGAGAGCTCGGAGCGGGGACGTTGCGCGTCGGGCTTATTCATCGTAGCGGCATGCTTTGAAACGGAGATCGACGTGACACCGGGCGCGCGGGTAGCTGCTACCATAGAACTCCTGGACGAGATCGTCAGCCGTGGCCTCATAAGCGAAAGAGGGCGGCCGGCCGACCTCGTGGCCAATGCCTATTTCCGTTCCAGGCGCTTCATTGGCGGCGGCGATCGCCGCGCCGTGTCGGAACGCGTCTGGAGCCTGCTGCGCCGCTACGGCCAGCTCGGCTGGTGGCTGGAGCGCACGCGGCACCCCGACCGCTCGGCCCGCGCCGTCGTCGCTTCAGACCTGATCCTGGTCGAGAGCAACAACCTGGCGCAACTCGCCGCCCTGTTCGACGGCGGCCGCTATCGCCCGCAGCCGCTCGACGAGGCCGAGCTCCGCGCGCTCCGCCAGATGGAAGGCCATTCGCTGCCCCATCCGGAACAGCCGGACTGGGTGCGCCTCAACGTGCAGGAATGGGTGGCGCCGCATCTGATCGAGGCCTACGGCGAGGCTTGGGGCCGCGAGATCGCGGCCCTAGAGACGCCGCCGCCGGTCGACCTGCGCGTCAACCAGCTCAAGGCCACGGTCGAGCAGGCGCAGGCAGCACTTGCCAAGGAGGGCATCGACACCGAGCCGATGCGCTACGCCCCGCACGGGCTGCGCCTCACGCGGCGGCTCTCGGTCGTGTCGGGCGAGGCCTTCCAGAACGGCCTGGTCGAGATCCAGGACGAGGGCTCGCAGCTCGTGGCGGCGCTGGTCGATGCCAAGCCCGGCATGCAGATCGCCGATTATTGCGCCGGTGCCGGCGGCAAGACCTTGGCGATGGCTGCGGGCATGAACAACAAGGGCCGCGTCGTGGCCATGGACGTCTATGAATCGCGGCTCGACCGCTCGGCCCAGCGGCTGCGCCGCGCCGGCGCCCACAATGTCGAGCGCCGCGCGCTCGATATCGACAATCGCAAGTGGCTGAAGCGCCAGGCCAAGGCGTTCGACCGCGTGCTGGTCGATGCGCCCTGCACCGGCACCGGCACGTGGCGGCGCAATCCCGACGGCCGCTGGACGTTGCAGCCCAAGGACCTGGCCGAGCTGGTGCCCAAGCAGGCCGAGATCCTCGACGCCGCGGCGCGCCTGGTGAAGCCGGGCGGCGGCCTCATCTATGCGACATGTTCGGTGCTGCCGGCGGAGAACGAGCATCAGATCGCGGCGTTCCTCGAGCGGCATCCCGACTTCGAGACCGTGCCGGCGGGCGACATCTGGCGCGACGTGCTGGCGAGCGAGCCGCCGGCCGAATTGAATGCCTCGCCGTACCTCCGCCTGTCGCCGCTCAAGCACGGCACCGACGGCTTCTTTGCGGCCACTCTCGTGCGCAAGCAGGAGGAGAAGAAGGAGCAAGCGGCCGAATGATCCGCATCCGCCGCGCCAAACCGGGCGATGCCTCGGCGATCGGCCGGGTGCATGTAGAAACCTGGCAGGCGGCCTACGCCGGCATTCTGCCCAACGCCATGCTGGTGGGCATGTCCGACGTCCGCCAGTCGGCCTGGTGGTCGCGCGCGCTGGCCGACCCCGGCGAGGCGCGCGGCGTGTTCGTGGCCGACGACGAGGACATGGGCGTGGTGGGCTTCGGCAGCTGCGGGGCAGCGCGCGATCTGCCCGAGGGGTTGGACGGCCGCGAGGTCCGCGTCGGCGAGGTCTATACGCTCTACGTCGAACCCGATTTCCAGAACCGCGGCCTCGGCCGCCGCCTGCTCGATGCGCTCTTCCGCCAGCTCAAGGCTGACCGCTGCGATACGGCCGTGCTGTGGATGCTGGCCGAGAACCCGACGCGCTTCTTCTACGAGGGCCTGGGCGGCGAGCGGGTCGGCGAACGCACCGACACCCTCTCGGGCGTCGATGTAGAAGAGGTGGCCTACGCTTGGCGCAGCCTGTCGGTCCCCCTGATCCGCCGCCGTCTGGCCGCCGAGGACTGAGACCCTTCGCCACCTCCCGTCGTCCTCGGAGCGGAGCCGGCCGAAGGGCGGCGCAGTCGAAGGACCTCTTTTCCGCAGTCCATCGAACGGAAAAGAGGTCCTTCGACTACGCTTCGCTCCGCTCAGGACGACGGGGATCGCTGGGGGGTTGCTGCCCACGGCCTTGCTGTTTATATCCCCCCATGACCGACCGTTTGCTGATCGTCGATTTCGGTTCCCAAGTCACCCAGCTCATTGCCCGGCGCCTGCGCGAAGCCGGGGTGTACTGTGAAATCCACCCCTTCCAGTCGATCGACGGCGCCAAGATCAAGGCTTTCGATCCCAAGGGGATCATCCTCTCCGGCGGCCCGGCTTCGGTGATCGAGGGCCAGGCGCCCTCGGCCCATCCCGCCATCTTCACCGCCAAAGTCCCCGTCCTGGGCATCTGCTACGGCGAACAGACCATGGCCAAGGAGCTGGGCGGCACGGTCGAATCCGGCCACCACCGCGAGTTCGGCCGCGCCGAGGTCGAGATCAAAGGCGAGTCAGCCCTGTTCGACGGCGTCTGGACCCCCGGCGACAAGAAGCAGGTCTGGATGAGCCACGGCGACCGGGTCACGAAGCTCCCGCCCGGCTTCAGCGTCATCGCCGCCAGCGACAACGCCCCCTTCGCCGCCATCTCCGACGAGAAGCGCGGCTACTACGGCGTGCAGTTCCACCCCGAGGTGATGCACACGCCCGACGGCGCCAAGCTCCTGCGCAACTTCGCGCTGAAGATCGCGGGCGCGACGGGCGACTGGACCATGGCGGCGTTCCGAGAGCGCGCCATCGCCCAGATCCGCGCCCAGGTCGGCAAAGGCAAGGTCATCTGCGGCCTCTCCGGCGGCGTCGACTCCTCGGTCGTGGCCGTGCTGCTGCACGAGGCGATCGGCGACCAGCTCCAGTGCGTGTTCGTCGACCACGGCCTGCTGCGCAAGGACGAGGGCGAGCAGGTCGTCCGCCTGTTCCGCGACAGCTACAACATCCCGCTGATCCACGCCGACGCCTCGGAGGTTTTCCTCAAGGCGCTGGCCGGCGTCACCGACCCGGAGCAGAAGCGCAAGACCATCGGCGCGCTGTTCATCGACGTGTTCGACACCGAGGCCAAGAAGATCGGCGGCGCCGATTTCCTGGCCCAGGGCACGCTCTATCCCGACGTGATCGAATCGGTCTCCTTCACCGGCGGCCCCTCGGTCACCATCAAGAGCCATCACAATGTCGGCGGGCTGCCCGCGCGCATGAAGATGAAGCTGGTCGAGCCGCTGCGGGAACTGTTCAAGGACGAGGTGAGGGCGCTCGGCCGCGAGCTTGGCCTGCCGGCCGACCTGGTGAACCGCCATCCGTTCCCCGGCCCCGGCCTCGCCATCCGCATCCCGGGCGACATCACCAGGGAGAAGCTCGACCTCCTGCGCGAGGTCGACGCCGTCTATCTCGACGAGATCCGCAAGTCGGGCCTCTACGACGAGATCTGGCAGGCTTTCGCCGTGCTGCTGCCGGTCCGTACCGTGGGCGTGATGGGCGACGGCCGCACCTACGACCAGGCCTGTGCGCTCCGCGCCGTCACCTCGACCGACGGCATGACGGCGGACTACTACCCGTTCGAGCATGCGTTCCTGGGGCGGGTCGCCGCCCGCATCATCAATGAGTGCCCAGGCATCAACCGCGTGACCTACGACATCACGAGCAAGCCGCCGGGGACGATCGAGTGGGAGTGACGGCCCGCGGCCGTCATCCCGAGCATTTGCGAGGGATCTCTCATGTCCAGCGTCAGCGCGCGGCGGTCCAGGGGTCGATCACGGGGAGGCCGGCGGCCTCGAACGCGCTCGCGTCGCGGGACGCCACAGCGAAGCCGTGCGCGGCGGCGATCGCGGCGATATAGCCGTCGGGCGTCGGAAATCCCCGTCCGGCAGCGCGCGCCCTGACGGCGAGATCGGCATAGCGCCGCGCCGCCGATGTGTCGAAGGGCAGGATGCGGTCGGCGAACAGATCGAGCACGTCGTCGAGCGTGACCGCCAACCTGTCCTTGCGCTTGCCGGTGGGCAGCATGCCGATGCCAAAGAGAAGTTCGGCCACGGTGACGCTGGAGAGGAACAGTGTCTCGGCCGACTGGGCGTCGAGCCAGGCACGCACCTCAGGACGCGGTTCGCGCGTCATCACCTCCGAGACGACATTGGTGTCGAGCAGGATCATTCGAATCGCATCGGCTTGGCGGGACGCCCATCGCGGACTTTTCCGAGGGCATCGACATCGGCTTTGGTGACGCCGTATTTCTTTCCGATCTCCGACAGGGCCGTGCCGAGACGCAGCCGCCCCTCCGGTCGCACGGCGGACTCGAGAATCGCGCGAATCTCCGCTTCCGTGCTGCGGTTATGCTGCGCCGCGCGGACCTTCAAGGCGCGATGCGCCTCCTCGGAGAGATTGCGGATGGTGACGGCAGCCATGATAGCGTACCCCGTGGGTTGATGGCGATGATATCATTATATTCCAATTGATATCGTTTTTCAAGAGCGATGGCAACGTTCTCGCGCCGCCAGGTTTCCAAACCAGGATGCCGGAGCCCCTTGAGCGCGCGGGACGCGCGCGGTACGGAGAATCATGAGTCTTCTGGACCGCGCGCGTCCCGCGCGCTCATCGTCTCGGCCGTTACCAGAGAGAAGCTCGATCTGCTGCGCGAGGTCGATGCCGTCTATCTCGACGGGATCCGCAAGTCGGGCCTCTACGACGAGATCTGGCAGGCCTTCGCCGTGCTGCTGCCGGTGCGCACCGTGGGCGTGATGGGCGACGGTCGCACCTACGACCAGGCCTGCGCGCTGCGACATCACGAGCAAGCCGCCGGGGACGATTGAGTGGGAGTGATGAGTAAGATCACTCCAACTATTATGGCCGTGATCCATAAAGCCTGAGGCCGTTAGATCGACGAAAGAGCCATCAACGCTTTCTGCACCCAACTGAAAGGAATGCGTTCTTGCTCTAGTCGTATGCTGGTCCCGTGTCGATTTTCCACGAGTTCCTGGAATAAGGCCAGCTCCTCGGCCTCCAATCTGCTGAGTGGACCTGGATGCGGCGACCGCTCGCGGACCCACAAACTTTGGTGGCTCGTTAGTGTGTGTCGATCCATCAGCAGTGAATGACTCTTCGGAAACACAGCACGTAAACGATCTAGTATTGCGAAGCCGTGCGTGTCGATATCGCCCCAATAGTGGATGGAGCGATTTTCCATCCAGGTCGCGGCCGCCAGCCTATCGACTGAATAGCCAAGCCCGAAGACAACGACGCTGTCGGAGTAGGCCGGAAAAGTCAGTCCATTGACCTCGTTCTCTGTTATGAAGATGCGTGACACGGGTAGCCTTAAAGAAGCGAACTCCTCATCGGGAACAGAAATGTCAGAAAGCCCTTCGATCGTCCGGCGATGGTCAAGAATTCGGAAGCGAATAGTTGCTGGCTTCGCGCGAAGACCATACCGCTGTTCGAACGTGCGAGGGGCGCTTCGATTGGACGGGACTTCGCCTTTGATTGCCAAGGCTTCCAACAGTTCGTTCAATAGTGGCTTGCGCTCTTCGATAAACTTTGTGTCGATTCCCGAGATATCGATCTGCCGAATGTAGAGATTGGAAGTCGGGTTATTCCTGAGCCAGGTCACCACAGACAGGACTTTCTGCCATTCCGCCGCGCGTCCCAAAACTGCGAAGGGATGATCGACTACCCATTCCTTCAAATCAGGGATCGTGTCGATAGTTCCATGGAACAAAGCCCGGAAGCGAGCCGCTTCCTTCTCTTTACCAATAAGCTTCAAAGCATCTAGCTCAGTAGGGACATTAATCCGATGCGGTACTCGATTACGCCCTAGCTGACGGTGATTGAATTCGACCCATTCGATTTCGTATCCGAATCCGCGACGGTCACGACTAGATTCTTCAAGCTTTCGAATCCAGAAGCGCACTTCCTCGAAGCGACTGCCAAGTGATCTGGTGTCGGGGCAACGCAACCGTAGCCGCAATGGGAATGGGTCGTGCTGGCCAACAATCGACGCGAACAGTCGTCCCTGGTCCCAATGTCGAACCAGCTGTGCCGTCAAATCATCAGGTTGGGTCCATTCCACAGGACTTTTCACTCGGATCGTAAAGCGCGTTCGGCTCGGTATTCTTCGATTGTCAAATTTCGCAACAATGATCGACTGCCGGCATCGTTGTGCACGAAGCCGACGGAAGTAACGTACGGTTCGATAATGTTTATCTTTTGCAACGGCGTTACGACGAGTAGCTGAAGATTAAGCTGCTTGAATAGCTCAAGTCCGTATCTCGTCGATTCGTCTGATCCTCGCCCGAACGCTTCGTCGATTAAGACAAAGCGAAAGGACCGAGATCGAACTTGGCGCCAATCGAGACCGAATTGATATGCCAGGCTGGCCGCGAGCACAGTGTAAGCGAGCTTCTCTTTTTGCCCGCCGGATTTGCCGCCAGAATCGGTATAGTGTTCATGCTCACGATTATCTTCTCTCCATCGTTCTGATGCAGAGAAAGAAAACCAATTTCGGACGTCAGTCACTTTGCGGGTCCAGCGACGGTCAGCGTCAGAGGTTCCTTCTCGTCCTCTGAACCGTTCTATGATGTTTTTCACCTGTAGAAATTTTGACTCAGAATACTCGGTGCCTTCCGAGCCCGTCAGTGCTCCTTCCGTGCAAGCTCTCAGGTCTTGCTGGAAATCGCGAATCTCCGAATCCGGAGTCGGCGTGGCTTCGAGCACGATGTAGCGATTGGGATTGTAATCTATCTCAAGCAGAGATCTATTAATTTTGTCAATTCGTTCGTTAATCGACTGGCGTTCTAGTCCTAGCTGCGACTGGAAATTGGCGATCTCTCGGATGGTATTTTCATTTAGCAGTTCTTTGAAGCGGGCCTCAAATCTGGGCAGGCCGTCCGCCTCCAAATCATGCAACATCTTCCTGTACTCGGGGGCGGAGGCTAATGTGGCATCTGCGTCGCGTGTGTCGGATGGGTAGGCATCACGGTACGCCGCCATAGCTGCAATGATCTTTTCTTGCAGGCGAGTAATTCTCTTGTCTTCGTTGTCGATTTGGGACTGAAGTCGATCCCTCATATCGCGCTCTCGGCTATCGCATGATTCCACCGTCAGTCGGTGGTCGGCGTCGCTACGCATTTTCTCTAGACGAGGGAAACACTCCGATGTGATCTCCTCAGTCAGCTTTGCAATGGTGTCCTTCGCTTCGTTCAATTGCCCGTTGGCAGTGCTGCGGCGTTCTTGAAGCCGAACGCGCTCCTCATTAGCTTTATCGAGAGCACCCTCGGTCGCTTTTATCGCATCGTCGATGACGGCAAGTTGCTCATGCAATGTTCGTAGTATGTCCGACCCCTCTTCAATCTGGCGCACTTCAGAGGTCAGCTTTTTAATTTCGAGTGCGTTTGGACGCCAATCAATATCTCGAAAGGTTTCAAACACTGAAAGTTGTCTCAAATGCCCAAGGCGGTCGTCCAGCGCTCGTTGTTGCTTCTGGAAATTTGATATCGTCTCTCTGATCTTACCCATGCGGATTTCTAGCGAACGGGCTTGTTCCTGCAATGCGGCGATCTTCGACTCATTCGACCAGCCTAAAACATACCGAGTTCGGTCATCTAAGCGATGGCGATCATCTTTCTCATGACGCTCTCCCGCGCCCTTTATTTGACCTGTTTGTGTTAATGCCCGCTCTTGTCTGCGAAATTCATCCATTGTGTCGGCGCACACGTAGTTGAAGCGCCTCGCTAACTCGAATTCTAGCCATGGAAAGAAAGCGGAATCCGGCCGTATCGCCAACTTTCGCACCAATGAGCGCGCATCCGTGCTGGTCAACTGAGAGATATGCCGGGTTCTTACACGATAATAGACTAGGCGGCCCCTTAGATGAGTGCGATCAACCCATTCGGCCACACGTGCGTAGTGATCATCGGAAACCAAAAGCGACATCGCAAAGTTTCGCAGTAATCGTTCTGCGGCTCCTTCCCATGCTCGATCTTCCTGGCGCACCTCTATCAACTCGCCAGCAAATGGAAGTCCGCCTTCGTCCAATCGGAGATCGCGACATAGGTCGTCTCGGATTGCTAGAATATTTGAGGGAATATTGGACCGACGTTTGCGCAGGGAGTCCGATTCCCGAATGGCGCCATCACGGCTTTCTTTGAGTTCCCTAAAGGCGACAGTTTCGTCTGTCAGCTTGTTCTGTAATTCCGCCCTCGATGACGAGATGGCTTCGATCTCGGATGTGACATTCAGGCGATTGGTAGAAAATGTCTCGAGATCGCTTGCATCGGGAAGGCCAGCGCCCTTCGCAAAGTCTGAGTATTGGCGACTTCGTGCCATTCGCTCATTCTTCTGAGTCTCTAATATTTTGATGTCTCTCTTAAGTGTCTCAACGCGATCGCCTCCGTTGTCAGCGATGGAGCGTTTTATGTCGTCACGTTGGAGCCGTTCACCTGCTTCCTTATCGGTAAGCTGCTTGATGCGTTCGGTAACCGCCGACAACTCGGACGCGATATTTTCGAGCCTCTTTTCTAACAGCTCCATCTTTTGACCCGCGAAGAACGGATGGAGCGCCTCTCGGCAGCGTCTCAATAGTTCGACTTCTGTAGTCAACGCCGCGTGCTGGTCGCAATCAGTGATGAGCGGGCCGAGGCGATAGATTTGCGCCTTTGCTTTTAACACCGCCTCATGGGCTCGATGGAGGTTGTCGAAATGCGCTATTACGGCCTGTATGCGATTCTCTATGGAGAATGCTTCCAGCATATGACTGCGGACGAAGTCGGTGAGGTTGCCGACAGATTTCATCGACACCGTCTGATGGAAGAGATCCATCGCCTGCTCAGTCTCGATTCCGAAGCGGCGCCGAAATGATGCTCCATACGGAGGGAAGGTGTCATGAAGCTCGATGCCAGGAGTAGATCGCAGCCGCTTGCGAAGCGCATTTACGTCCGATCCGGCAACTGAAAAATGCTCTGCGATGCTCAAATCTCGGTCCGCGACGACATAGAAGCGAGATGGCTGGCCGTGAAGCTCTCTAAACCAGAATACTTGCGCTAGCGTCACGCTTTCTCGGAAGCCTTCATTTTGAAAGCGGCCGAGTATTACGGAGTAGCAATTGTGGTCGCGCAAAGCGACGGGCTTCGCTGACGCGCCGATTTCTCCACGCTCCGACTTGTAATGCCCCAGAACATACGATCTAAGATCTCGTTCTCTTGCCTCTGCCCCAGCTGCCTTGTTGTATGAAATTTTCTGGGCGGGAACGAGAAGAGTTGTGAGCGCGTCAACTAGGGTTGATTTTCCAGAACCGATGTCACCCGTCAGCAGCGCGTTGTCGCCTGCCATATTAAGTGCCCAAACGCGTTGATGAAACGTTCCCCAGTTGTAGATTTCGCAACGTTGCAGGCGTGTGCCGGCTCGCGCCGGGGAAACTCCACTTTCGCCGGCTGCGACGAGGGGCATCGGATCAGCAATGTTCATGTGTCGTCTTTTCGTTGGCTTGTTTCGTCTGCTATATGATCACGGTAGCCAACCAAACGTGATTCAAGCTCTCCTAGCCATTGGGCATCCACGAACGCTTTCATAATTCGGCGGACTTCGTAGCGGTCATCTGTGCCCCGAAGTCGTCGCAAGAAGCCCATCTCGATGATGCGGCTGATGCTGGTGTCGACGCGTTCGATCAGTCGGACCTGATTTGACCCGTCGGGAAGAAACACGGTCATCATTTCTACAATGTCGTTGCGACTCACGATCAGGCGGGTATCTCCACTGCTAGCGTCGAATTCGATCAGCTTCTTGCGCAGCAGTGCGATGAGGAGGCTTACCTGATAGCCAAGCTGACGCCGCGGTACCAAGCGCGGAATCTCTGGCTCTTCCTCCCGGGAGGGTCTTTGACGCAAATAGGCAAAGCCCTCAGCTTCGTCGAGGACCAGTTCCAGCCCTATTGTCGAGACATAGTCACGAACCCTAGCTTCGAGCTCCAGCATTGACTGCCAAAGCGCAGGGTCCCTTTCTCGATCAGTTACGCCTTTCATCAGAGACACGATGACTCTAGAAAGCGGGTTGGGCTGGGGAGAAATCACTCGTGGGAACCTACTTGTTTTGCGAATGCCGGGCGGCAGAAGATGACTAGCGGCATGGTAGCTTGCCGCGGGAGGCCGTGCTTCTCATGCCATATCAGCGTTTGTCGCTGCACATCGTCTATCACTGACGCTTGGTCCTCCGCCGCGAGGCCAAGGTAGGTGACAAGTTCTGCTAGCCCATGCTCAAGAGGATGAATATCGACTAGCTCTGCTAGGGAAATTTGATTTCTGCTCTGAAGTTCTCGACGAATAAGAGCGGCAAGGCGCGGCTTGTCCACGTTGGCCTGATTGAACAACGCAGCCGTCGGGACTGACTCGTCTGCGTCCTGCGGCATCTCGGTGATCAGGCTGCGCAATGGCAAATTAAATAGAGGTCGGTCCATTGTCAGGTCAACTTTGGGTGCTGTCTCGTCAAGTTCGCTTACCGCTCCTTCCGGCATTCGATCACGAAGCGCCAACGCCGCCTGTTCAATGCCACGCATCAATTGCATGATCCTGCGATCATCAAGCCATGCCTTGTCGTCCAGATATCGGCGCAGTTGCTCGGACAGCCGTGAGATGGTGCGCTGCGTGACTTCACCGGCCTGAACCCAATCGTAATGAATGCGCAACAGGCGCTGGTCTGGCTCCAGTTGCTTTACTGGTTCGAGTTCGAAGACTTTCAATAGTAATGCACTCAAGTCTTCCTGGCGGCTGGGAGACATTAAGAAATCCCAAAAAGCCTGAAAGCTCTTTCCTTGGTCAGAGTGCGCAATCATGTCTCGTTCGCTGAAGATGTCATTCAGCAAGGTAGACTTGCCACCATCCCAAGCGGCTATCCGCTCTCGCAAAGCACGATCTAAGTCACGAAATCCTTGTTCGACTTCGCGAAAGTCGGATAGCAGCCCTCTAGCGGTGGTCGCTATGTGCAGAAAACGTTCTTTTATTCGAGTCGCATCCAATAGGTAGAGATCACCTTCTTGAATTCGTTTGATCTCGGCTTCGATGCTCATCTTCCGACGTTCCAATTCGGAGATGCGAGCCCATGGATCAGTCTCTGTACCTGTAACTAGCTCTCGTAGAAGTTCGATTATGTTCATTAAGCGAGATTCGGTTCCAACAAACCTGCGTTGTTCAAGGCTGGCCACCCAATCCAAAGCCTTTTCGGTTGCTGGGGTGATGTCGAAATGCGCTTCGTCGCTACTGGTCGGATAGTATTTGCGAAGCCAACCTCTGTCGTTCGCTGCCCAATCGTCCAAATACTGAGCGGCCGTCCGAGGAAAAGCCTCATCGCCCAGCTCGGCGCGCAACGGAAAAAGAAAGTCGTCGAGGCGAGATGTTAAGTCGGCAGCCGCCAGAGTTCGCAGGTTGGGTCGAATAAATGTGCTGTTGAGAAAGGACACGATGAACGGGGCATGATCGGCCGAAAGTAGCCGCCATGCCGGGTGCTTTGCGCGCATCGTCAGCAGGGTGTGATAGTCCATAGGCGGCTACTCCGAACAGACCCTCCAACAAACTCAACAAACGCAACTAGATGCCGCAATACAAGGCGATCGAGCGCCTCAAACACCTACACGCAAAAGTTGTTGGGTGGGAGGTGTCGCATTGGTTCTTTATTTGTTCTTTATTTGAGAGTTGGAGTCAACTCGTCCGTATTGGGCCGGGCGCGAACAAGGAGCAGTGATTTCTTTGTTGCCTTGCTCATCGTGTCGCTAGCCGCATCGTCAGCGAGGCTTTGCGATTAAAAGGGTTGGCCCACAACGACCCGCGCAGGATGCCGAGTTCGATTGAGTGAGGACAATCGGCCGCAAGACCGGGACCGGGCTGCAGCTTGCGTTGCCGCCTCTTTCCCGCCACCACCGCCCCCATGATTCGTCTCGATAACATCAGCAAGCAGAACGGCCATCAGATCCTGTTCATCGACGCGTCGATGGGCCTCCAGAAGGGCGAGAAGGTGGGGCTGGCCGCGCCCAATGGCGCCGGCAAGACGACGCTTTTCCGCAGGATCGCAGGCCAGCAGCAGACCGACGACGGCCAGGTGACGATCGATCCCGGCATGACCATCGGCTGTTTCAGCCAGGATGTCGGCGAGATGTTCGGCAAGAGCGCAGTCGCGGCGGTGATGGATGGCGTCGGGCCGGTGAGCGAGCCCGCCATCGAAAGGACCAGGCTCGCGGCGCCGCTGCCGGCTTCAGCGTAGGCGTCCGCCGTATGCCGAGTTGGCGTGCATGCACTGCCAGCAGCCGAGCAAAATCCGCGAGGCTGATTTGCAAAACGCGATTCACAGGTTCAGCCGGAATCGCCCTATGTTTTCGCTATCGTTGCACGAGGCCTGTCTCCAAGGGCTGAGCCGCCCGGTCACTTTGCACGGGACGGCTCCTTGTCGTGACTGGGTGGCGTTCCCGTTCTCCACGCGGGCGATGCAAGGGACCAGTCTTCGGATCCTGGTCGCGGAGTCACTTGGGGCAGCGTGTATTCCCTGCCGATCAATAACATAGCCGACAGGCCTCCCTTTCTCCGGCCGCCCCGGGAGGCGTCGCAAATCTGACGCGAATCGAGCATACGCGCGCAGCCATAACCCTTGGCGCGGCGGATGGTTCGCAGCACTTGCTCCACGTGACGAGAGTCACGCTGGGGGTCCCGTGTTGCGGATCGTGCGCCGGTTACGCCGCAGGCCGACCCCGACCGCAGCCTCTCGAATCATGAGGGTGCGGGACGCAAGACATAGCCGAGCGCTGGAAGGTCACTCCAGCGGCTCGGCGCAAGAGCCGGGAGAAACCCGGCCACTCGAACGAACTGCGTGGCCATCGGCCTCCTGGACCCGTGGAGGGTCTTTGCCGGTTTCACGAGACTCTGACTCCGCGCGTGGAGCGCACAACTCCGTACAACTTGCGACACACGTTTCGAGTGTCAGGAGTTGTTCGGGTGAACAAATCCGTCATCCCGAGCGTAGCCGAGGGATCTTCTCTCAGCGACAAGCCGTCACCGCTGGAGAGAAGGGCCCCTCGGCTACGCTCGGGGCGACGGGAAGAAGGCGTCCGTGCCACCGGAACTCCCCCGGCGCGGCGTGCCCCCAAAGCTCTTCAGAGAGCGCTGCGCCTTGGCATGGTCCTGACCATGCCGTTACAGACGACCGAGATCTAAACAGCAAACAATGCCGACGGCGAACGTCAGCTCGGGCGACCGGTTTGCGACGCTGCCCCGGACAGGTTTCCGGACAGAACGCGTTACATTCAGGCGTCCACAAATAATCCGAGAAGGCCGTGAAAACACGGCATCGAACGGCCCTCCGGGCCGTGAAAAGGCATGTGGGACTCAGGCGAGGACATGGGCAGGGAGTTGGCCCGCGTCACCCACGCCGCGCGCGTTGGCCGATCCGGCACTCGCCGGTGATGGGGCCGGCGGCATGGACGCCCTCGTCGAGCGCGGTCGCGGCGGCGATGGATGGCATCGGGCCGGCGCGTCCGCCTGCCAAGGCGTTCTAAGGTCGAGTCCAGTCTTCCAGGGTGAGTCCCGGGACACGCCGAAATTCGGAAAGGTTGTTGGTGACGAGCGTCAAGCCGCGGGCCTTTGCCTGTCCGGCGATCAACACGTCATGGGGGCCGATCGGCGTGCCCTGCCGGGAGAGCATGGCTCCGATCTCGCCGGCGGTGCGGGCGTCTTCCCGGTCGAGGTCGAGAACGACGAGATCGGCGAAGAGCAGCCGCAGCGTCTCGAGGTTGAACGCGATCTTCTGGCTGCGGTACGCCCCGACATAAAGTTCGTGGGCGACGACCGTGGAGGTGGCGAGCGTTCCCGGCTCCGCGGCTTCCACGCGGAGGCGCAGGGCCTCGGATCGGCGTGTCACCAGGGCGATGACGGCATTGGTGTCGAGCAGCCAGGCCATCAGCCGAAAGCGTCGTCGAGTCCGGGCCGGCTCTGGCTGTCGGGCTGCTGCCGGCCTTCGGCCATGAAGTCCGCGCTGAAACCCCGGTCGATGGCGGCGCGCAGCGAAGCCCACGGGGCCGTGACGCCTCGATGGGGGCGCAGGATCACGGCATCGCCTTCGCGCGACACCTCGACCTCCTCGACATCGAAGCGGAAGTCCTTGGGCAGGCGCACGGCCTGGGAATTTCCGGAGCGAAACACTTTGGCGAACTGCGACATGGGTGGCCTCGCGTATATACTTTATCGTATATACATCCATCGCGCTCGCCCAGCAACACACGGCCCGGCTTATCCCACAATTCCCGAACTCGATAAAATGTGGGATAAATTGCCATGGCACCCGTCGATCCCTTCACCGACGAGCAGGCGCGCACGCTGCTCAACCTCGAGCAGCAGTACGGCGTCTGGATGGAGGCGGAGCAGGCGCTCGCCGCACTGCCCTACGACCTGCGGCGCAAGGACGTCGGTGGTCGCGCCTACCTTTACGAGATCCACGATCGCTCCGGCAACGGCCGGAGCCTCGGGCCATGGTCGGAGGAGAACGAGGCGAAGTTCACCACCTATCGCGCGGCCAAGGCGGCCGCCAAGGCGCGCCGCGAGGCGAGCGGCAGGAGCCTGGACGAGACGGCCAGGCTCTGCCGGGCGCTGCGCGTTCCGATGCTGGCCAGCGCCGCCGGTCCCATCCTGCGCGAAGCCGACCGGCGCCGGCTGCTCGGCCGCGATCTGCTGGTCGTCGGCACCAACGCCATGCCCGCCTATTCCATCGAGGCGGGCGGTTTTATCCGCGACGCTCCCGACGAGACGCTGGATTTCGACATGGCGTGGTCCGCCTCGGAGGTCGAGCCCGACGGCGATGTCGTCTGGCGCATGCTGAAGAGCGTCGATGCCACCTTCACCGTCAACAGCGAGCGGCCGTTCCAGGCGCGCAACGACAAGGCCTACGAGGTCGAGTTGCTCGTGGCGCCCTCGCGCGTCGCCACGCTGTCGCGTCTCGACAAGCCCCGTCCGGTGGCGCTGCCGGAACAGGAATGGCTGCTGTGGGGCCGCACCGTCGACCGCGTCGTGATCTGCCGCGATGCCTCCGTGGCGCGGATCGTGGCGCCAGATCCCCGATGGTTCGCGCTCCAGAAGTTGTGGATGTCGCGGCAGGACAAGCGCAACTCCCTCAAGCGGCCGAAGGATCTGAAGCAGGGCATGGCGCTGCTCGACGCCGTGCAAAGTGCCATGCCGCAGTATCCTCTCGACGCCGCGTTCGAGGCGTCCCTGCCCGAGGAACTTGCCGGATTCTACGACGAATGGCGGACGCGGCGAGGGGCCCGATCGAACGGGAGGTGAGGGGACAATCGGCCGCAAGACCGTAACCGGGCTGTGGCTTGCGTCGAGGCGTCTTTCCCGCCAGCAACGCCCCCATGATTCGTCTCGATAACATCGGCAAGCAGAACGGCCATCAGATCCTGTTCATCGACGCGTCGATGGGCCTCCAGAAGGGCGAGAAAGTGGGGCTTGTCGGGCCCAATGGCGCCGGCAAGACCACGATTTTCCGCATGATCGCGGGCCAGGAGCAGCCCGACGACGGCCAGGTGACGATCGAAGCCGGCATGACCATCGGCTACTTCAGCCAGGACGTCGGCGAGATGTCGGGCCAGAGCGCGGTCGCGGCGGCGATGGACGGCGTCGGGCCGGTGAGTGCGCTCGCCACCGAGATGGCCGGGCTCGAGGCCGCGATGGCCGATCCGGAGCAGGGCGACCAGATGGACGCCCTGGTCGAGCGCTATGGCGAGGTGCAGGCGCGCTTCGGCGAACTCGACGGCTATGCGCTGGAGGCGCGCGCGCGGGAGGTGCTGGCGGGGCTGAGCTTCAGCCAGGAACGCATGGACGGCGACGTCGGGCTTCTCAGCGGCGGCTGGAAGATGCGCGTCGCGCTCGCCCGCATCCTGCTGATGCGGCCCGACGCCATGCTGCTCGACGAGCCCAGCAACCATCTCGATCTCGAAAGCCTGATCTGGCTGGAGGACTTCCTCAAGAACTACGAGGGCGCGTTGCTGATGACCTCGCACGACCGCGAGTTCATGAACCGCATCGTGGGCAAGGTCGTGGAGATCGACGGCGGCTCGCTCGTCACCTATTCGGGCGACCTCGATTTCTTCGACGTGCAGCGGGCGCTGGGCGAGAAGCAGCGCCAGGCGCAATACGACCGCCAGCAGGCGATGCTGTCCAAGGAGCTGAAGTTCATAGAACGCTTCAAGGCACGCGCGAGCCATGCCGCCCAGGTCCAGAGCCGGGTGAAGAAGCTCGACAAGATCGAGAAGGTGGAACCGCCGCGGCGCCGCCAGTCCGTGCAGTTCGAGTTCAGGAGCCCGCCGCGCTCGGGCGACGACGTCGTGAGCTTCAGGAATGTTCACAAGGGCTACGGCACGCAGCCGATTTATGCCGGGTTCGATTTCCGCCTGCGCCGCCAGGAACGCTGGTGCGTGCTGGGCGTCAACGGCGCGGGCAAATCCACGCTGCTAAAACTGGTGGCGGGCGAGGCCGAGCCGGACCAGGGCACTGTCACCCTGGGCGCCAGCGTGCGGATGGGCTACTTCGCCCAGCACTCCATGGATTTGCTCGATGGCGACGACACGGTGTTCGAATCGCTCGACGAGTCGTTCCCGCAGGCAGGCACGGGCGCGCTGAAGTCGCTGGCCGGCTGCTTCGGCTTCTCCGGCGACGATGTCGAGAAGCCGTGCCGGGTGCTGTCGGGCGGCGAGAAGGCCCGTCTGGTCATGGCCAAGATGCTCTACGACCCGCCGAACTTCCTGGTGCTCGACGAACCGACCAACCATCTCGACATGGCCACCAAGGAAATGCTGGTCGCCGCGTTGGCGGATTTCGAGGGCACCATGTTGTTCGTCAGCCACGACCGCCACTTCCTTGCGGCGCTGTCGAACCGGGTGCTCGAACTGACGCCCGACGGCGTCCACCAGTACGGCGGCGGCTACACGGAGTATGTGGCGAGGACCGGCCAGGAAGCGCCGGGCCTTCACCCGGGGGCTTAGGCTCGGAAAGGTCCCTCACATCTTCTTGATATGCGCCACGAGCTGGTCGAGTGCCGTGCCCCAGCCGTCGTGGAAGCCCATCTCCTCGTGCTTCTTGCGGGCGGCCTCGTCGTTGTGGAGCGCCGTGGCGGTGTAGCGGGTGCCCGATCCGCTGGGCTCGATGTCGACGATCGCCGTCATGAACGAGGTCTGCGCCGGCCGGTAGCCGGGCAGCAGCGCATCGGTGAAGACCAGGCGCTTCTGCGGCACCACTTCGAGGTAGCAGCCGACGTTGGGAAATTCCTGGCCCTCGGGCGAGCGCATGGTGGTGCTGAAGATGCCGCCGGGGCGGAGGTCGATCTCGCAGGCCGTGACGGTCCAGGGCGCCGGCGTGAACCACTTCATGAGGTGCTCGGGCGTCGTCCAGGCGAGCCACACCAGGTCGGGCGGCACGTCGATGGTACGTTCGAGGACGAGGTCGCGGGTGGGGTCGCGGGCGAGGTCGATCGTCATGGTCGTTTTCCTTCGAGGTCGAGGAGAGGGGAGTCGGGCCGGACCGGAACCTAGGCAGCGAAAATGCTTGAGCCAATGCCCAGGTATCTTTTATGCGGCGACGCATGGGACGTTGACTCCCGAGCCGTCAAAGCCCGCGCGCCTCGCGGTCCAGAAGAGTATTGGCTGGCTCGCGGACCTGGATCAGGATGACCTCTCGTTCTCAGCTCAGGGAGCCCTTCATGACCGTCGCCATCACGCCGCTCACCTCGGTCTTCGCCGGCGAAGTGGGCGCGATCGACCTGCGCCAGGTCCACGATCGCGGGTCGCTGGAGGCGATCCGCGCCGGCATGGACAAATACGCCGTGCTGGTGTTCCGCGACCAGGATTTCACCAACGAAGAACAGCTCGACTTCGCCCAGCGTTTCGACGGCACGCTGCATGCCCGCACGTCGTCCTCGGCCATCGGCGGCAACCGCTTCGGCAACGAGGCGATCGCCGATGTCTCCAACGTCGACAAGGACGGCAAAATCCGCGACGCGAACAACCGCATGCGCGCCTCCTCGCTCGGCAACCGCCTGTGGCACACCGATGCCTCGTTCGTCGATCCGCCGGGCCGCTACTCGATGCTGTCGGCGCGGGTGGTGCCGCCGGTGCGCGCCGATACCGAGTTCGCCGACATGCGCGCCGCCTACGACGCGCTCGATGCGGAGACTCAGCGTACGATCGAGGGGCTGCGCGTCCATCACTCCATCGTCTATTCGCGCCACGTGCTGGGCTTCGACTTCAGCGAAGAAGAGGCCGGCAAATTGAAGGGTGCCGTCCATCCGCTGGTGCGCACCATCCCAAGCTCGGGCCGCCGCGCGCTTTATCTCGCCTCGCACGCCGCCCATGTCGAGGGCTGGGCGGTGCCGGAGGGAAGGCTGCTGCTGCGCGACCTCACCGATCACGCCACGCAGCCGCAATTCATCTATCGCCACGTCTGGCGGCCGCATGATTTCGTGATCTGGGACAACCGCTGCACCATGCATCGCGCCCGGCCGTTCGACGACAAGACCCACCGCCGCGAGATGCGCCGCACCACGACGCTCGACCTGCCGCTGCCGGCTTCGGCGTAGGCAGACTGGATTTCGACGGCCTGCCGCGGCTCCCGGACCGCAGGCGGGTGTTGCGATGTCACACGTCTCTGTCACAACATCCGGCACAACTTGGTGGGACATGGGCGCGGGACATTCACACGGCCCGCCGGCGGGCGCGACCGCCGGCGGACGGCACAAATCGAGTCTCCGGTGGGCGCTGGTGCTCACGGCGTCGTTCGTCGGTGTCGAGATCGTGGGCGGCCTCGTCACCGGCAGCCTGGCATTGCTGGCGGACGCGGCCCACATGCTGACAGATGTCGCGGGCCTGGCGCTGGCGCTGCTCGCCATCCGCTTCGCCGAGCGTCCGGCGACGCCGCAGAAGACCTACGGCTACGTGCGCATGGAGGTGCTGTCGGCGCTGGCCAATGCGACGGTGCTGCTGCTGCTCACCGTCTACATCCTCTACGAGGCCTGGCAGCGCTTTCGCGATCCGCCGGAGATCCTGAGCGGGCCGATGCTGGCCGTCGCGGTGGCGGGCCTCGTCGTCAACCTGATCAGCATGAAGCTGCTGATGGCGGGCGCGGCCGAGAGCCTCAACGTCAAGGGCGCCTACTTCGAGGCGCTGGGCGACATGCTGGGGTCGCTGGGCGTCATCGCGGCGGCGCTGATCGTGATGTTCACCGGCTGGACGCTGGCCGATCCGGTGGTGGGCGCCGGCATCGGCCTCTTCATCGTGCCCCGGACCTGGATATTGCTGAAGCAGGCGGTCCACATCCTGATGGAAGGCACGCCGCCCGACGTCGATCTGTCCCTGCTCGAAAAGAAACTGCTCGAGATCGAGGGCGTGACGGCGGTCCACGATCTCCATGTCTGGACCATCACCTCCGGCCTCGACGCCATGAGCTGCCATCTGGTGATCGACGACATGGCGCGCGCACGGGCGACGCTGGCCAGCGCCTGCGAGGCGATGAACAAAGATTTCGGCCTCAACCACACCACCATCCAGATCGAGGACCAGACCTTGCGCGACAACGAACCGGCGAGGCCGATATGACCAAGTCCGTGACCATCTACGGCATCAAGAATTGCGACACGATGAAGAAGGCGCGCGCCTGGCTCGACGCGCACGGCGTCGCCTACGTCTTCCACGACTACAAGGTCGCGGGCATCGAGCCCGGCCTGTTGAAGGCGTGGGCGAAGAAGACCGGCTGGGAGACGCTGCTGAACCGCGCCGGCACGACCTTCCGCAAGCTGCCGGACACCGACAAGGCGGGCCTGAACGAGGCCAAGGCGATCGCCCTGATGTTGGCCCAACCCTCGATCATCAAGCGGCCGGTCCTCGACGTGAACGGCCGCCCGATCGTTGGCTTCAAGCCCGAGACTTATGCTGTCGTAGGACTTTTTACTTAATAAAATCAATATATTGAGAGATTTTCTTGACAGTTATAATTAATTGTCGGAAGGTATGATCAAACGTCCCTGCTTTGGGGCGACCAAGAATATTCGAGCGATCATTTCCCCCTCAGAGGTTCGCACCATGTCGAGCAGGTTCGCGTCCATTCTCCTCGTTCCCCTGGCTCTGTCCGTGTCCGCCTGTGGCGACACCTGGGGCGAGCGGGCGGTCACCGGCGGCGGCATCGGCGCCGGTGCGGGTCTTGCGGTCGGCGCGATTGCCGGCTGGCCTCTCGTGGCCCCGGTCCTCGCAGGCGCAGCGCTGGGCGCCGGCATCGGCGCGGCGACGGCGACGGAAAAGGGCAGCAGCCACTAAGGAAACTCTGAAAAAGTCATCGACATGAGCAGTAGGTCATGATTCTAGGGAATCCCGTTGTGTGAAAGCCAGGATTTCTTCGATGAAGCAGATGACGTTGGCGACGGCCGGTTTTGATCGTTA
>JAESGK010000087.1_pt1 | contig 108432 bp, 108 predicted proteins | sample 9269681 | NCBI WGS metagenome assembly JAESGK01 (sample SAMN14515347, study PRJNA621673) | algae metagenome | isolation source: Timaviella obliquedivisa GSE-PSE-MK23-08B and co-occurring heterotrophs from... | place: USA: Grand Staircase Escalante National Monument, Utah | collected 2006-08-15 | reverse complement strand
ATGGTTCGAAGCCATAAAGACAAGCGAAGCATCAAGCTCAGACGAAACAAAGCCGGACGAAACCCTCAATACATGGCCGAAATCATCGACGCTTGATCGTTAACCTGGATTCAGGGCCGTGGCTGGTACTGATCGCGTATTGATCCCTTAACCGCCGCGCATTACATTCTGGACTCGGAAAGCATCAGGCCTTGAACCTGATTGTTACAAGGAGAACGGCCTATGGGCTTTGCAGTCATGAGTTTGAGCGATGCGGCGGCTGGCCGCGTCAAGGCGATTGTCGATAATGCCGGCGGTGACGCCCAGGGCATTCGTGTGGGGATCAAGAAGGGCGGCTGCGCCGGCATGGAGTATGCCATCGATATGGTGACCTTGGCGAACCCCAAGGACGATCTGGTCGAACATCAGGGCGCCAAGGTCTGGGTCGCTCCCGAAGCCGTGCTTTATCTGCTTGGAACCCGGATGGACTTCGAAGTCACGACGCTGCGCTCGGGCTTCACCTTCAACAACCCGAACCAGACATCGGCATGCGGCTGCGGCGAATCCGTCGAACTCAAGCCCGCCGATCTTGCCGCACTCGCTGCAAAGGGTGACGCGGTCGTTCGCGCCAGCTAAGCATTGCGGCGCCATATCGGAAATTCGAAAAGAGACTGGTTTGCGCCGGTCTCTTTTTCTGTTTCTATACGCTGCTCACACAGTGTAGGCCGTGGTGGAATAAAGAATGCCGGCAGCGCAGACAGACTTCGTTCAAGCATTGTATGACGATTTCCCCGACCCGATCGTCTTTGCCGATGTCGGACGCACAATTCTGTCTGTGAATGCTGCGGCCCTGAAACAATTCGGATATTCCGCCGCGGAGATTGTCGGCGGTTCGGTGCGGACTTTGTATGCCAGCGAGAGGGATTTCGAGCGGGCGCAACGCCAGAGTCTGGAAGCACTGGCCGTCAAGCGCGTTGCCGAGGGTATCTACCGTTTCCGCCGCGCTGATGAGGCAGTCTTTATAGCGCGGCTGCGTGTCATCGCAGTGACCAATGACGCCGGTGAGAAAACCGGGTTCGTGGGCATTATCCGGGACATTTCGGACTATCTTGAGCTTGACCGGGAGCGCCGGAAAGCCGGCGAAATTCTCGACACTGCGCTGCAGGCCATTCCTGAAGGATTCGCGATCTTCGACGTGGACGAGCGGATCATCGTCTACAACGATGCCTACAAGCAGATCTGCGGCGCAGCGGGACCGAACCTGAAGACCGGCATGACCGCCGAGGAGATCATGACCGCCGTCTACGAGGCGGGACATTATTCCGATGCACCTGTCGGGTCACCCCAAGCCAAGGCGTGGCTGGAGAGCCGGATGCGCGCCTTCCGCAATCCGGGCGGCGACAATCAGATTTTTGAATATGGTGATGGCCGGTGGCTGCGTATTGAAGATTTCAAGACGCAGGATGGCCATACCGTTGCGCTTCGCATCGACGTCACGGATTTGAAGCGGGCGCAGATCGGGCTCGACAGGCAACGGCTGGAATACTACACGCTGGTCCAGAACATTCCCGATTTCATCTGCCGTATTTCCCCCGATCTCACATACACGTTCGTCAACGACCGGTATGCACGGTTGGCCGGCATGGCGCCCGATGATCTGATTGGCAAACCGCTTGTTGATTTCGTTCTGGCAAAGGACCGCGAGGGCGTGGTCACCACACTGAAAAGCCTGTCGGTAAAGGAGCCGCTCGCGGCGCGGGAACAACACCGGAAACTCGCCGATGGCAGCGATCTCTGGCTATTCTGGTCGAATATCGCAGTCTTCGATAACAACAGGCTGGCAGAATACGTCACCGTTGGGCGTGATATCACCGAATTGAAGCAGCAGCAGCAGCATATCGCCCGCCAGAGTGTGGAGTTGCAGCGCAAGAACGACGCCCTCAACCAGTTTACCGGCACGGTTTCGCATGACCTGAAAGCGCCACTGCGCCACATGTCGATGTTTTCCGAAATGATCGTCGAGGATGTGACCAGCGGCAATCTGGAGGAGTTGACGGTTTATGCCGGCCATCTGCGCCAGAGCGCACGCCGGATGGACCAGCTGATCGACAGCCTGCTGGACTACGCCCAGATTGCCGACGAGATCGGCAGTTGGCAGATCGTCTCGATGACCGATGTGGTGTCCGATACCATCCTCAATCTCGACAGCTTCATTCGGGAGGCCGGGGCGGTTATCGACGTTTCGGCTCTACCGCAGCTGGAAGGCGACCCCGAACTCCTGAAACGCCTTTGCCAGAACCTGATCGGCAATGCCATCAAGTACCGCCGGGAAGACGTGAAACCGTTGATCCGGATCTATGCCGAGACGGATGGCGGTACGGTGCGGATGTTTTTCGAAGACAATGGCATCGGCATCGACCCACGGTTCGCCAGAAAAATTTTCGACGTGTTCCAACGCCTGCACCGGGACGAAACGATTTACCAGGGGACCGGGATCGGACTGGCACTGGCGAAACGGATCGCCGAGAGCCATGGCGGCTCCATCGAGCTTGACACGGCATTCACCGACGGCGCGCGTTTCGTTGTGACCCTCCCGGAGTTGAGGCAATCCGGCGGAAAGCAAGACACGTTCGGAAACCCGCGCTAAAAAAACGGCCTATGCTCAAGGCCGTTCCAGCCACCACTGCATTGGGGTGATTCCGATCGGGTAAACGTGATGTCCGGCCTTGATCCGCTCCCGCTACATATCGCAGCAAAATGGCCGCACCGTTTCCGATGCGGCCACCATGGCTGATGTGCGAACCCTTCACACGGGCTCGCGAGCGCCGATTTCGTTCTTCGGACTTATTCTGCGGCCTCGGCATAATCTTCGAGCGGCGGGCAGGTGCAGACCAGATTGCGGTCGCCGAAGACGTTGTCGACGCGGTTGACCGGCGACCAGTATTTGTCGACGCGGAAGGCGCCCGGCGGGTAGCAGGCCTGTTCGCGCGAATAGGGGCGATCCCATTCACCGACGAGGTCTTCCACCGTATGCGGTGCGTTCTTCAGCGGATTGTTGGTGCGGTCCATCTTGCCGTCTTCGATCGCCTGCGCTTCGGCGCGAATTGCCAGCATGGCGTCGCAGAAGCGGTCGAGTTCGGCCTTGGTTTCCGATTCCGTCGGCTCGATCATCAGCGTGCCGGCCACCGGCCAGCTCATGGTCGGAGCATGGAAACCGCAGTCGATCAGCCGCTTGGCAACATCATCGACGGTGACGCCGGCGCTTTCGACCAGCGGACGGGTATCGACGATGCACTCGTGCGCCACGCGGCCCTTGGCCGACTTGTAGAGCACATCATAGGCGCCCTTCAGCCGTGCTGCGATATAGTTGGCGTTGAGGATCGCCACCTTGGTCGCCTGCGTCAGCCCTTCGCCGCCCATCATCAGGCAGTAGCTCCAGGAGATCGGCAGGATGGAGGCCGAGCCGAACGGAGCGGCCGACACGGCACCTTCGCCGCCGTCGGTTTCCGGATGACCGGGCAGGTAAGGGGCGAGATGCGCCTTGACGCCGATCGGACCCATGCCCGGGCCGCCGCCACCGTGGGGAATGCAGAAGGTCTTGTGCAGGTTGAGATGGCTGACGTCGGAGCCGATGTCGCCGGGACGGGCAAGGCCGACCATGGCGTTCATGTTGGCGCCGTCGAGATAGACCTGCCCGCCATGCGTGTGGACGATGTCGCAGACTTCGCGGACATTTTCCTCGAACACGCCATGCGTCGACGGATAGGTGATCATGCAGCAGGAAAGATTTGCCGCATATTGTTCGGCCTTGGCGCGAAAATCGTCCATGTCGATATCGCCGTTGTCACTGACTTTAATGACGACGACCTTCATGCCAACCATCTGGGCCGAGGCCGGATTGGTGCCGTGCGCGGAGGTCGGGATCAGGCAGACATCACGATGATCGTTGCCATTGGCGCGGTGATACGCACGGATCGTCAGAAGTCCGGCATATTCGCCCTGCGCGCCTGAATTCGGCTGCATCGATACCGCGTCGTAACCGGTGATCTCGCAGAGTTTTTGGCTGAGGTCCGTGATCATGTGGCGATAGCCTTCGGCCTGGTCGGCGGGGACGAAGGGATGGATTTCGGAGAATTCCGGCCAGGTGATCGGCAGCATTTCGGCTGTCGCGTTGAGCTTCATCGTGCAGGAGCCGAGCGGGATCATCGAGCGGTCGAGCGCCAGATCCCGGTCCGACAGCCGGCGGATATAGCGGGTCATCTCGCTTTCCGCGCGGTTCATGTGGAAGATCGGATGCGTCAGATAGGCACTGGTGCGCAAAAGGGTTTCGGGCAGGCGGTAACCCGCTTCGAAATCCTCGACCTTGAAATCGCCGCCAAACGCGCGCCAGACGGCTTCCAGCGTCACCGGCCGCGAGCGTTCGTCGAGGCTGATGCCGATCTTGGTGGTGCCGATGCGGCGAAGGTTGACCTCTTCGGCCACGGCCGTCTTCAGGATTATGCCCTGAAGCTTGCCGACATCGACGGTGATCGTGTCGAAGAACACGTCCGGCTCGACGGTGTAGCCGAGTTTTTCGAGGCCAAGGGCCAAAAGGACAGCCTTCTGGTGAACGCTCTGGGCGATGGCCTTGATGCCCTTCGGACCGTGGAAGACGGCATACATCGAGGCCATGACGGCGAGCAGGACCTGCGCGGTGCAAATATTCGACGTCGCTTTTTCGCGGCGGATATGCTGCTCGCGGGTCTGCAGCGACAGGCGATAGGCGCGATTTCCGCGGCTATCCTGCGAGACGCCGACCAGACGGCCGGGCATCGAGCGCTTGTAGCCGTCCTTGACGGCCATGTAGGCGGCATGCGGGCCGCCGTAGCCGACAGGAACGCCAAAACGCTGGGTGCAGCCGATAGCGATATCGGCGCCCATTTCGCCTGGCGATTTCAACAGCGCCAGCGCCAGCGGATCGGCAGCGACCGTGGCGATCGCGCCCGTCTGGTGCAGGCGTGCAATCAGGCCGGTGAAATCATGAACGTGGCCGTAGGTTCCCGGATACTGGAAGATCGCCCCAAAGACATCGACTGGATCGAGATCGGTAAACGGGTTGCCGATGACGATCGACCAGCCGAGCGGCTCGGCGCGTGTCTTCAAAAGCGCGATCGTCTGGGGATGGCAGTTTTCGTCGACGAAGAAAGCCTTGGCCTTGGACTTTGCCACGCGCTCGGCCATTGCCATGGCTTCGGCGGCGGCTGTTGCTTCATCGAGCAGCGAGGCGTTGGCGACGTCGAGGCCGGTCAGATCGCAGACCATCGTCTGATAGTTGAGCAGAGCTTCGAGACGGCCCTGGCTGATTTCCGGCTGGTAGGGCGTATAGGCCGTGTACCAGGCGGGGTTTTCGAGAATGTTGCGCTGGATAACCGGCGGCGTGATCGTGCCGTAATAACCCTGACCGATCAGCGAGACGAGCTTCTTGTTGCGGTTGGCGGTTTCACGCATCTTGTCGAGCGCTTCGCGCTCGGTCATGGCGGCGCCCCAGGCAAGCGGGGTCTTCTGGCGGATCGACGGCGGAACGGTGTCGTCGATCATGGCATCGAGGCTGGGATAGCCGATGACCTTGAGCATCGCCGTCATCTCATCGGGCGAGGGGCCGATATGCCGCCGGTTGGCGAAGTCATACGGCTTGTAGTCGGTAAAGGTGAAATCCTTCGGCATGCTCATCAGGCGATCAGCTCCTTGTAGGCGGCTTCGTCCAAGAGGGCGTTGACGGCGGACGGATCGGAGAGTTTCAGCTTGAAGAACCAGCCGGCGCCTTGCGGGTCGCTGTTGACCAGAGCCGGATCATCGACGATGGCCTGGTTGCTCTCGACGATCTCGCCATCCAGTGGACAATAGACGTCGGAGGCTGCCTTGACGGATTCGACTGTGGCCGCGGTTGCACCCTTGTCGAGGGCCGTGCCGGATTCGGGCAGTTCCACGAAGACGAGGTCGCCGAGCTGTTCGGCAGCATGCGCGGTGATGCCGACCGTTGCGACATCACCCTCGATTTTCAGCCATTCGTGTTCATCGGTAAATTTCAGCATAGGGTTCAGCTCCTGATCAGCGTTTGTAGGTCGGGGTGACGAAAGGAAGGGCGGAAACGGTGACGGCCAAATATTTGCCGCGCACTTCCGCGAAAACCTGGGTGCCATTGGCGGTGTGGGCCATATCGACATAGCCCATGGCGACGGGATGATCGGCACTCGGGCCAAAACCGCCGGATGTGACGGTGCCGACTGCCGCCTTGCCGTCAGCATCGGCAAACAGCGGCGCTCCGCCGCGAACGGGTGCCTTGCCTTCCGGCTTCAGGCCGACACGGCCGCGGCCGGCGCCCTCGGCGAACTGACGCAGAATGATTTGGGCGCCCGGAAAGCCGCCTTCACGGGCACCGCCGGCCCGGCGGGCCTTCTGCATCGCCCACTCAAGACCTGCCTCGACCGGTGTCGTCGTGGTGTCGATATCATTGCCGTAGAGACACAGGCCGGCTTCGAGACGCAGCGAATCGCGGGCGCCAAGGCCGATCGGCATGACGTCGGGATGTTCGAGAATCCGGCGGGTGACGTCCTCTGCCGAGGCGGCCGGGATCGAGATTTCAAAACCGTCCTCGCCGGTATAGCCTGAGCGCGAGATGATGCAGGGCACATCGTGCAAGGCAGCTTCTGTAACATCCATGAAGCGCATGGTGGCGATATCGGCCCAGAGTTCCGCAAGCACACATTCTGCCCGTGGTCCCTGCAGCGCGATCAGCGCGCGGTCGTCGAGAAGCGTCAGCTCGCAGGTGTCGCCGAGATGCTTTTGCAGATGGGCAAAATCGGCATCCTTGCAAGAGGCATTGACGACGAGAAACAGGTGGTCGCCGCGATTGGCGATCATCAGGTCGTCGAGGATATTGCCGTTGTCATCGGTGAAAAGCCCATACCGCTGGCGGTCTCTCGCAAGACCCAGCACATCGACGGGCACCAGCTTTTCGAGTGCCAGCGCCGCATCCTCGATCCGGCCGGATTTCGGGCGCACGATCACCTGTCCCATATGGGAGACATCGAAAAGGCCGGCGGAGGAGCGGGTGTGAAGATGCTCCTTCATCACGCCGGCCGGATATTGTACCGGCATGTCGTAGCCGGCAAACGGCACCATGCGGGCGCCAAGCGACACGTGCAGGGCATGCAGCGGCGTCTGTTTCAATGGGGAATGTTCGTTCAAAATCCGGCCTCCAGGTCTGGCGTCACGCGCCGGCTCATCTCCACGGCGCATGTCGTGCGACGTTTCCTCGAGCCCCCTCTGTCCCTTTGCCTGAGATTGTTATCCCTTCGGCGAGCGAAACCGCTTCTCTCCAGAGTCCTACCGGCACCTTGCTGGTCCATTGGCCTGAGAGTTTCCGGGGCGGTTGCTCCTTCGGCACCGGCGTTACCCGGATTCTCCCAACAAGATCGGTTTCAGATAACGGCGATGCCGGCGGCTTGGCAAGCGCAAAATGTCGCGCCCGAACAGATTTTTGTCGTGCCTGTTTCGTCGTTGCGGACAAGACAGAAAATCGGTCTTTGCTTTTTTGCCGCCGAGGCGATAACGCAATCTTTGAAGGACGAGGATGATCGATGGCGGTAACCGGGCGACAGTGGCGGACGACGGTGCGGGTGCTTTCAGCACTGGCCCTGCTGTTTCTGTCGTTTGCCCATCAGCCGGCTTTCGCCCGCCAGATAACGCCGGCGATGACCGCAGCCTATATGCTGCCGGACGGAACGATCGGCGACATCTGCTTTGGGCTCGACGGGATCGATGGAAAAAGTCACGGGTCCTCGCATGAGGGCTTGGCGCCGGTCTGCGATTATTGCCGGCTGTCCGCCTCCATTGCCCTGCCATCGCCCCCAGATGACGGCCATCTCGTTATCCGCGTTGCCGCGCTTTCCGGCAGCAAGCCGGATTTTGCTGCGGTCTTCGTTTCCCATCCGCGCCTCCTGCCGCAATCGCGCGCGCCTCCGCTGCCGCTCTGACCGTTTCGCCCCGGCGATTTTTCATTTTTTCCAGAGCATTCAGCCGCCAGACGCGGCATTGACCGTCCTGCCTGCGTGCAGGCTCCGGTCCGGAGACAGATCGATGACACAGACCAGAACCACACTTTTTGCACTCGTACTTTCGCTGGGCGCTGCCGCATCGGCCCATGCCCATGCTTCGTTCGAAACCGATAAGGTAGCATCCGAAAGCAGCTTCAAGGCCGTGCTGCAGATTCCCCACGGCTGCGACGGCAAGGCGACCACCGAGGTGCAGGTCAAACTGCCGGAAGGCTTCGTCTTCGCCAAGCCGCAACCCAAGCCCGGCTGGGAGATCGAGATCATCAAGGGCGATTACCAGAAGAGCTATGATAATCACGGAAAGACGGTCACGTCCGGTCCGCTGGAAATTCGCTGGAAGAACGGCAACCTGTCCGACGGCCATTACGACACCTTCGTCATCAGCGGCAGAATTTCAGGCTTCGAGAAGGAAACCGCACTTGCCTTTCCGGTGACGCAGCTGTGCGGTGCTTCCGACAAGGTTGTCTGGGATGAGGTTGCCGCTGAGGGCCAGAGCGCGCATTCGCTGGACCACCCCGCGCCAACCGTGACAGTGACCCCGGCGAAGGCCGGTGGCCACGATAATCATGACATGGCAGCGATGGGCACAACGGATGGCACCCCGGTCAAGGCCGGTTCGCTGGAGATTTCCGGCGGCGCGGTCAAGGCGATGTTGCCGGGCGCCAAGGTTGGCGGCGGTGGCTTGATCATCAAGAACGATGGCGGCGAAGACGACACGCTCGTCTCGGTCGAGAGCCCGGCTGCGGGCCGTGTCGAACTTCATGAAATGACCATGCAGAACGACGTGATGAAGATGCGCAAGCTCGACAGCGGCATTGCCGTTCCGGCTGGCGAAACCGTGACGCTTCAAAGCGGTGGCCTGCATCTGATGTTCATGGACGTGAAGACGCCGTTTTCGGAAGGGGACAGCATCCCGGTGACGCTGACCTTCGAAAAGGCAGGCAAGGTCGATTACGTGCTGGCGGTTGGCAATGCCGCCGGTGGTGGACACAAGCACAAGTAAGATTTCGTGATTTTAAGTGCACAAGGACGGCGGAGGTCACTCCCGCCGTCAAAGTGATACAACCCCTAAGCTTTGCCGATTTGGGCACCCAATTTCCTCCCTCATGCTCGCCCTTGTGGCGGGCATCCAGCGAGCTCAAGTCATTGAGCTGAAAGACGTCTTTTGACCCGACGGACGTCGGGTCGCTGGATCCCCACCACAAGGGTGAGGATGAGGGAGCTTGAGGTCGCTACACTGCCAAAAGAAATACCAAAGAGTTCGGCAAAACTTTACGGCGCAGGGAACTGCGCTGTAAAGTTTTGCCAACATGACGGGCCGTCAGGCTGCGTTAGCGGTCCGTTGTTTCGTCGTCCGGCGTCAATGCCTCGTCGCTCTCCTCGGACGCGGGTTCGTCCAGCTCGAACTCCATGTAGCGGCGCACCGCTTCGCCGCGCGTGCCCTGTGGCAGGCGGCCGTTGGAGGTCATCAGCATCAGGGAAAGCGCCGTCGGGCTGCGCAGGGCAGCAACTGCGGCATGGGTATTGGCCGCATCATCCTTTGGCCGTGCCGAAAGCAGGGTGATCGCCTCGTCGGTCGGGCCATCGCCGCTGACGCGCGCAGACGGCTTGATGGCCTGCGCTGCATAAGCTGCCGTGTTGGCTGACATGGTAACGACCAGGGTCATGGACGATCTGCCCGCACCGGGCACTCCTTCGGATACGATAATCGGTCGTTTTTACCCTTCGGCGCTTTCATCCCGGTGAAATCGCGTGGTCGCATTTAAGGCAAATCTTATCGATCATCCGATGGAAAAGGGGGCGCAGACCGCCGGGGAAAGCGCGCGCCCCAAAAGTTCAGGCGTAGCGCCGCGAATGGGTGTTCCGCGCCGCTTCGGCCGTTGATGCCTGCATGCCGTCGAATTCGACGCATTTGCCGGCCGGTGCACGGCACACGGCGCGCGCGTCGTGGTTGCTTTCTTCATCGGCAAAGTGCAGGGCCGCAGCTTCGCTGGCAAACAATCCGCCGACCCGGCCCAACCGGTCGTGCACGACCCACCAGCCATGGTGATCGCAGCCGACGGTGAAACGCGGCGTTGCAGAATGTGTGTTCGTGAGGGGGTATCGACTGCCCATGATCCTTGTAGACCTTCGTGTTGTTGATGGCGTGTTGTTGATGGCGTGCTGTGGATGATGTGTCGCTGACTGTGCGCCTCAGCGCAGAAGCCAGCCTGCCAGAATCTGAATAGCGCCGGCACACGCAAAGACTGCAGCCAGGCGGATGATGGCGCGGGAAAGACTGCTGCGATCCGGCGTCATTGGTGCCGATCTTTGCCTGTGTGATGAACCTTGCCGGGCGTATGGCTGCATGACCTTTTCTTTCGGTTTCAACGCTTGCAATCCGTAATGGACTGATTGCCATGAGAAAATATGCACTCTGCCGTTGCCGTTCCATGCGTGGACGGCAGCTTTGTTGTTAAAATCTCATAGGAATTGCCGCCGGGCGGGTGCCGGTTTGCACAGCACCGGCGCCAGTGCCATGCGGATCGCCGCTGTGGTTTCCGCGACGATCGGTGTCAGTGGCAACCGGACATCGTCACTGATGCCTCTGAGCAGACTGAGGCCGTATTTGATCGCAGCCGGGCTCGGTTCCCGTTCCAGTGCCTGAAACAGCGGGCTCAGGCGTTCCTGCAGGCTCTGCGCCGATTGCTGGTTTCCGGTGGCAAGCGCCTGATGCAGTGCGACGGTCAAGCGCGGCACCAGATTGGCGGCGGCCGAGATGACGCCGCGTCCACCCATGAGGGTGAAGGGCATGGCCGTCAGATCGTGACCGGAATAGAGCGCGAACCGCTGGCGTAGGGCCGCGGGCATGGCCACGAGCCGCGCGATGTCTGCCGTTTCATCGGCAATTGCGACAATGGACGGGATGTTCGCCAACCGCTCCAGTGTCCGGGCAGACAAATCGACGGCGGTTCGCTGTGGCGCAAGGCCGACGATGATCGGCAGTTCCACCCGGTCTGCGATTGCCTGGTAGTGCCGGAACAGGCCTTCCTGGGCGGGCTTGTTGTAATAGGGCATCACGACATAGGCGGCGGCGGCTCCCATGTTTTTCGCTTCTGCCGTGCGTGCAACGGTTGTTTCGGTACAGTTCGTGCCGGTGCCGGCGAAAACCGGGACACGGTTCCCGGCAACTGCGACGGCAAGCCTGATCAACCGGGTCCGTTCATCATCGGTTAGAGCCCAGGGCTCACCGGCTGGCCCCGCAACCAGCAGGCCAGAAATACCGCTGTTGATCTGCCATTCGGCCAGATCTGCAAAAGCCGCCTCATCCAGCTGATTGTTTTGAAAGGGACTAATGAGGTCGCAGATTGCGCCTTGCGGCATGGTACCGATCAAAGTGTGTTCACTCATTTCCAGATTCCTTCTGCGCGCCTGTCTTTGTCCGCCTTCGGCGAACAAACGGCCGGGCTTTGCGGATGGCGCTGCTGAGAAGAGCAATCAGCAAGGCTGCCGGCGGATCGCGGTGTTGGGCACGTACCAGCTTGTGCCGCTGCGGCTGGCTGAGCGTTGCCCGGACAGACAGGGTTGCGACCCAATGATCTCCGAGAGGGTCAAGATCGCGGATGTCGCGTGCCGGCTGGCACGATTGCGCCAGAAGGCGAAGGGCTGCGGAGAACGCCTCCTTTTCCATCAGGCGCCGCAATTCGGGGGCGTGCTTGATGTCGTCGGGCAGGCCGGCGATTTCCGGCAGGATGCGTACGGCCTCCCAGATATGGTGCTCGCGAAGAACCCGCGCGGCACAGACCCGGGCGATCAGGCTGGCGAGCGCTGTTGCTGCAGCCATATGGTCCATGGGCCGTGTGGGGTTGATCGGCGGCATAGGCTGTTGTGCTGATGGTGTCGTGCGCATGGCAGGCTCAGGCGAGCACGCAGATGAGGGCGATGCCGGCAAGCGAGAGAAAGATCGCTGTGGTATTCAACACCGCCGTGAGGCGGGCACGGCGCTGCCTGCGGGACCGAACCTGCCGGGCGGTTTGAGGGCGACCCCGTCGTTCAGCCGGTTGTGCAGAAACGCAGGAAGGATGGAGGTGGAGCATGGGCATCGTGGCAGTGACCTGTTTCGAATGCCCGGATGCTAGAGCCGCGCCACATTGGAAATCCATTCCGGAGCAACGGCAAAGACATAAAGGTTTCATAGGAGAACAGCTTCAAGAATGAAACTGGGCCGTGCATCACCCCGGCCGGGTCTGACCGTCGGCGCGCGCCGGGCAACCGAAGCTTCTCCAGAATTTACCGGCATGCCCTTCACGATGTGGTGACTGGCGTTCAATCGGCGCGTCTTCGTCAAGTCACGGCGTTGGAAACCGCTCAGATTGCAGTCATAAGGATATGTCTGCTGCGATTCCCGCAAACAGAAATACACGTTGTGGTGCTGCCCGATATCGACAGCTCGATTGTTTGCCATCGCGTGAAATATGACATTCAAAGTGGATTAATGGGGCTCATGACGACCGATCACAGGTTTTCCCGCCGCGGCTTTCTCGGCGTTCTCGCGGCTGGCACGCTTGCCGGTTGTACAACATCGATGCCGGGCGGCCGTTCTGCGCCAGCCCCGGTTCGGATCACCCGGCCGATCGGGCCGCCGTCGGACGCCGAGCTGCAGGTGATGTATGGCGCTGTCGAGGATGGCGGCTATCTGATCCCGGCCATTCCCTACCAGCAGATCGACCCGCAATTCTACCGCCAGCGCGTTGCCGACCGGACCGGCGAAGCGCCCGGTACCGTCGTCGTCGATACGCCGTCGCGTCTGCTTTATGTCGTCGAGCCCGGCGGCACGGCGATGCGCTACGGCGTCGGCATCGGCCGCGAGGGTTTTGCCTGGCAGGGCGACGGTGTCATCCACTGGCGCCAGGCCTGGCCGCGCTGGAAGCCGCCGAACGAAATGGTGGCGCGCCAGCCGAGCCTTGCCAAATATTCGATCGAGAATGGCGGCATGGAGCCGGGCCTGAAAAATCCGCTCGGTGCCCGCGCGCTCTACATCTTCCAGAATGGCGAGGATACGCTCTACCGGCTGCATGGCAATCCGGAATGGCAGTCGATCGGCAAGGCGGTCTCGTCCGGCTGCGTGCGGCTGATGAACCAGGACGCGATCGATCTCTACCAGCGGGTTCCTGCAAAGGCGAAGATCGTCGTCTGGCAGTAAGCCTCTGAGGGGCGGGCGCCATCGCGCCTGCCTCCCGCAAGGTGCGGAGCGGATATTAACCGGACGCTAACCGCAATGTCCGATTCTTCGATGAGCGGACGACGGTTGTTCTGTTTTGACACGTCCGACAAAACTTTGGCACGATTTCCAGCGATAGACGTCTTCATGAATTCTCTGCAAGCCCTTTCTCGCGCTTCGACGCGCATCCGCTCTGCCCGCAAGGTCTTGTCGTGCACATTGGCGGCACTTGCCCTTGGCGTTGCGCTTTCCGGCTGCATGGCACTCGACGACCTCTCCGAGGCGCCACCAAAGCTGTCCGGCAAGATGATCGCGGAGATGTCGAAAAAGGGCATGAAGGCGGAAAGCCCGGTTCTGGTGCGCATCTTCAAGCAGGAAAGCGAGCTGGAGGTCTGGAAGGTCGATAAGACGGGTGCTTATGCATTGCTGAAGACCTATCCGATCTGCCGCTGGTCCGGTGAACTCGGGCCGAAAACCAAGGTCGGCGACCGCCACGCCCCGGAGGGTTTTTACCATGTCTCGGCGGGCATGCTGAACCCGAACTCGCAGTTCTATGTCTCCTTCAATCTCGGTTATCCCAACCGGCTGGAATCGGCGCTTGGCTATACCGGCGAAGCGCTGATGGTGCACGGCGCCTGCTCGTCGTCCGGCTGCTACGCGATGACCGATCAGGGCGTTGGTGAAATCTATGCGATTGTCCAGAAGGCGCTGTCGAGCGGCCAGGAGAAATTCCAGGTCCAGGCCTATCCCTTCCGCATGACGGCTGAGAACATGGCCAGCCATCGCGGCGACCCGAACATGCCCTTCTGGCGCACGATGAAGGAGGGCTACGACGCCTTTGACGTGACGCGCCGCCAGCCGAAGGTTTCGGTCTGCGAGCGCCGCTATGTCTTCAACAAGGAATTCGAGGGCGGCGAACCGGCCGATCCGCTGGCTGTCTGCCCACCGGCCATCAACCAGCTTGAGCCACAGACGATGGCCAGGATCGCGGCGGAGAAGCGCAGGCTCGATACCGCAATCACCGGTTCTGTTCCAGCCAGCTCAACGCTTAGCGCCTATTCCGATGGCGGCATGCACCCGAGTTTTCGCGCGCTTTTGAAGGCGCAGGGGCCGAAAAAGCTGGCAGCCAGCATCTCGGCCACCAAATACCCGATCAGCCGTCCTGATGCCGCACTGGCGGATCCCTTTGACGGGCGATAGAAGGTTCGATCGCTAACGCGCGGCGGCGCGCGCGGCCGCAGTGACGGTTTGCGCCATTCAAGCTGCTGCGTTGTGGTATTATCCCAATGCCATTCGGCGCATTCCAGATGCTTGCTCTCGCACGCAGATGGCCTATCTTCACGTTCACGACAACGCTTCGGCGGGAGCCCTATGGCCAACGACCCCTACAAAACCCTCGGCGTGGCGAAAACCGCGACGCAAAAAGAAATCCAGAGCGCCTATCGCAAGCTTGCCAAAAAGCTGCACCCGGACCTCAACCCAGGGGACAAAAGTGCCGAGGATCGTTTCAAGACGGTTTCCGAGGCCTATTCGGTGCTGGGCGACGAGGACAAGCGTATGCGTTTCGACAGAGGCGAGATCAATGGCGCAGGAACGGAACAGGCCCCGCGAAACTATTATCGCGACTATGCCGGCGCCCAGGGCAACGACCCGCGCTACCAGAACAGCAGCGGCTTTTCCGATTTCAGCGACACGGACGATATTTTCTCCAGCTTCTTTTCACGGCGGGACCGGGGGCCGATGCGCGCAAAGGGCAGGGATCTGCAATTCTCCATGGAGGTGGATTTCCTCGATGCCGTCAACGGCTCGAAGGAAAAGATCACGCTGCCGGACGGAACCGTGCTCGACCTGCAGGTGCCGCCCGGCACCCAAGAGGGCCAGACCCTGCGGCTTCGCGGCAAGGGCGATCCCGGTTCCGGCGGTGGTCCGGCCGGTGATGCGCTGATCGAAATCCACGTCAGGCCCCATCCGGTCTTTACCCGCGATGGCGACGACATCCGCATCGACATGCCGATCTCGCTGCGCGAGGCGATCCTTGGCGGCAAGGTCAACGTTCCAACGGTATCGGGCAGCGTCGTGCTCACTCTGCCGCCGCACTCCAATACCGGCAAGACGCTGCGGCTGAAAGGCAAGGGCGTTGCCCGGCGCGGCGGCGGCAATGGAGACCAGTACATCACCCTCAAGATCATGCTGCCGGACGCTGCGGATCAGGAGCTTTCGGCCTTCGCCAGTTCCTGGGGCGCGGGACAAGCCCACAATCCTCGCAAGGCCTGGGGAGATTGAGATGGACCGTCTGGAGTTTTGCGAGCGTCTCAGCATCGTTTCCTCCACTCTGACGATATGGATCGACCGCCAATGGATCATTCCGGAACTGACCGAACAGGCGGAGGCGTTTCATGACGCCGATCTGGCGCGGGGGCTTTTGATCCTCGATCTCTCCGGGAGCATGGGTGTCAACCAGGACGGCATCGACGTGATCATGGCGCTGGTCGATCAGGTCCATGGCCTGCGCACCAAACTGCATGTGCTGACCGAGGCGATCCGCGCGCAGGACGGCGAGATTGCTGAACGCTTCGTGAAAAAGCTGGAGGGCATGCGATAGCAGGTGAGGGCGCGCATAACACCCGGTGCGCGGCTGTCGCCCGACTGGCCTTGTCCTCATACCAACATGACGGGAGGAGTTTCCGATGCGGCATATCTACAGCCTCGACCATTTTGCCCTTTTGGTCTCAAACCTTAAGCGCAGTGTCGCTTTCTACACCGATATCCTCGGCTTTATCCCGATCGAGCGAAACGGCAGCGCCAATGTGGCGTGGCTGACGATCGGCGGTCTCGACACGATCCATCTGATCGAGGGCGATGTCGGCGCGACGCATCTCACCAAGGACACGCATTTTGCACTGCGCATCGATGACCTCGATGCCTTCGTCGCAGACATTTCGGCCAAGGGCGTGACGTTTTATGACTGGCCGGGACATACCGGCCAGATCGGCACCCGCCGAGACGGGTTCCGGCAGGCCTATGTGCAGGATCCGGACGGGTACTGGATCGAGATCAATGATCATACCAGCGCAGTTGCTGGCCGGTGAGGGGCAATTTTTGCTGATGCGGCTTCCTTCACGTCCGGCCCTGTCGCTTCTGTTGTAGCCTATAGCCGATGTGAGCCGCGGCCTCCGGCAAGGGTATGCCCCCTCGCCAGGGAGCAATGCCACAAAGCTATGGCCGTCCTCCCGCCAGGTGACGTCGACCGGGCGGGTGACGCAATAAGCCGGTTCATCTGGATCTCCCGGATATTAGATAATTTCAATGCTTTGGCGATTTGTCTTCAGATCGGTTGCGGCTTCAGGCGCGCGGCAACGGACCTTGCGTAAGCTGCGGCAAACATTGACCATTGATCTTAGACAAAAGTCGAAGGTGGCCTGTTTCCGGCACGACTGGACATGGGGAGGTTAGCGTGTAATCTGCCGGCGGAGGCGCGTGTTTTCGTTCGAAATCCAGCGCCCGTTTGAAGTGAATCGAAGATTGCGCATGTCCGTTTGGACCGGCCGATACTGGCTGGTGCGGCTTGTGCCCGCGGGGAGGAACAGATCCGGCATTGCCGGCTGTCCGCGACAACAGAGGAGAGAACATGGATCGCCGTCTATTTATCAAGCGCGCGGCTCTCGGTGGCGTCGGTGCCGCTGCTGCCACGACGCTCGCAGCGCCCGCCATCGCTCAGACAAGCCCCAAGATCAACTGGCGCCTGGCATCGTCGTTCCCGAAGTCGCTCGACACGATTTATGGCGGCGCTGAAGTGCTGTCGAAATACGTGTCGGATGCCACGGACGGCAATTTCAAGATCCAGGTCTTTGCCGCCGGTGAAATCGTGCCGGGTCTCCAGGCCGCCGACGCCGCTGCCGCCGGTACGGTCGAAGCCTGCCACACTGTATCCTACTATTACTGGGGCAAGGACCCGGTCTGGGCGCTGGGTGCAGCGGTTCCCTTCGCCCTCAACGCGCGCGGTATGAACGCCTGGCACTATCACGGCGGCGGCATCGAGATGTTCAACGAATTCCTGGCAACCCAGGGCCTCGTTGGTTATCCGGGCGGCAATACAGGCGTGCAGATGGGCGGCTGGTTCCGCAAGGAAATCAAGACGGTCGCCGACTTGCAGGGCCTGAAGATGCGCATCGGCGGCTTTGCCGGCAAGGTCATGGAAAAGCTCGGCGTCGTGCCGCAGCAGATCGCCGGCGGCGACATCTATCCGTCGCTGGAAAAAGGCACGATCGATGCGGCCGAATGGGTCGGCCCCTATGACGACGAGAAGCTCGGCTTCTACAAGGTCGCGCCCTACTACTACTATCCCGGCTGGTGGGAAGGTGGCCCGACCGTGCACGCCATGTTCAACAAGGCGGCCTTCGATGGCCTGCCGCCGGCCTACCAGTCGCTTCTGCGCACAGCCTGCCAGGCGACCGACGCCAACATGCTGCAGAAGTACGACTACCTGAACCCGGCGGCGATCAAGCGCCTTGTCGGCGCCGGCGCAAAGCTCAGCCCGTTCAGCCCGGAGATCCTCTCGGCCTGCTTCGACGCGGCCAACGGCGTCTATGCCGAAATGGAAGCGACGAACCCGACGTTCAAGAAGATCTGGGAATCGATCAAGGCTTTCCGCGGCGAGTATTACCTCAACGCCCAGATCGCTGAATACAACTACGACACGTTCATGATGATCCAGCAGCGCGGCGGCAAGATCTAAGCCCTGCCAGCGACGATATCGCCGAAATGAAAACACCCCCGGAGCTTCCGCTTCGGGGGTGTTTCCTTGTTGTCTGTCCATGGAGGAGGGGCCAGCCTTTCGACCGGCCCCTTTGCAGATTAATTGAACGAAGGCGGAGCGCTCAGGTCGTTGGCGGGTTTTTGCTCCGCCGGTTTCTGGCCGCTGCCGTCGAGCGGATTGCCGCCCGGCAGTTGCAGGCCACCCGGCAAGCCGAGACCGCCGCCATTGTCGGGCAGGGTCAATCCGCCGCCACCGGCGCCGAAGCCCGGGACATCGATCTTGATCGTCGCCGGATCAACCACAGCGGCATCGCCCTTGTAGTGCATGACCATTTGCGGGAATGCGATGGTCAGGCCGACCATCACCACCTGGATGCAGACAAAGGGAACGGCGCCCCAGTAAATCTGCCCCGTGGTGACAGGCTGCGTCACCTTCCCGGTCACCTTGTCCAGATAGGGCACCTTGGCCGCGACCGATCGCAGATAGAACAATGCAAACCCGAAGGGAGGATGCATGAAACTCGTCTGCATGTTGATGCCGAGCAGGACGCCGAACCAGATGAGGTCGATACCCAGCGCGTTGGCTGCCGGTGCGAGCAGGGGGACGATGATGAAGGCCAGTTCGAAGAAATCCAGGAAGAAGGCCAGGAAGAAGACGAGCAGGTTGACCGCGATCAGGAATCCCGTCTCGCCGCCGGGCATGGCGACCAGCAGATGCTCGACCCAGATATGACCGTTGACGCCGTAGAAGGTCAGCGAGAACACCCGAGCACCGATCAGGATGAACAGCACGAAGGCCGAAAGCCGCGTCGTTGCAGCCAGCGCCGAGCGGATCACGTCCATGCTGAGCCGTCCCTTGGCAGCCGCCATGATCAGCGCGCCGACCGCGCCCATCGCGCCGCCTTCCGTCGGCGTGGCGATGCCGAGGAAGATCGTGCCGAGCACCAGGAAGATCAGTGCCAGCGGCGGGATCAGCACGATGATGACCTGCTGGGCAAGCCTGGACATCGCATTGACCTTCAAGGTCTTGTCGAGCAGGGCGACGATATAGATGAAGCCGACGCCGACGGTCGCACCGAGAATGTCGGCATTCCCGCCATGGGTCGCTGACAGGTAGACGTGGGCCGCGTAGGCGATCCCGGCCGCGACCGCGAGCGCGATAAACAGCGAGGTCACACCCGATCCCAGAGTGCGGGCTTCCAGCGGCAAAGCCGGCATGGAATCACGCTTCAGGAAGCTCATCAGCAGAATGTAGCCCATGTAAAGCCCGGTCAGAATCAGACCCGGGATCAGGGCGCCAGCATACATGTCGCCAACCGAACGGCCGAGCTGGTCGGCAAGAACGATCAGCACGAGCGACGGCGGGATGATCTGCGCCAGCGTACCGGACGCGGCAATGACGCCGGAGGCGACACGCCGGTCATAACCGTAGCGCAGCATGATCGGCAGCGAGATCAGCCCCATGGCAATGACTGACGCTGCGACCACGCCGGTGGTTGCCGCCAGCAGCGCACCGACGAAGATGACCGCATAGGCCAGACCGCCGCGGATCGGGCCGAACAGCTGGCCGATCGTGTCGAGCAGGTCTTCGGCCATGCCGGATCGTTCGAGCACGATGCCCATGAAGGTGAAGAAGGGGATGGCGAGCAAAGTGTCGTTCGACATCACCCCCCAGAACCGGTCGGGCAGGGCGTTGAGCAGCGGCCAGGAGAGGTTGATGGAACCGCCCGACAAGGGCGCGAGTTCCACGCCGACGATGAAGAACAAGAGGCCGTTGGCGGCGAGCGAGAACGCCACCGGGTATCCGAGAAGCAGGAAGACGATCAAGGATATGAACATGATCGGCGCGAGATTGACGGCGATGAACTCCATCATGGGCGTGCCTCCGGAGCGGTGGCAACGTCAAGCGGCGCGTGGGTCGGCACATAGGGCGTCGGATCGTCCATATGGCCTTTCATGATCGCGACCTTCTTGATGATCTCGGAGACGCCCTGCAGTGCGAGCAACACAAAACCGAACAGCAGGATGGCCTTGGCAGGCCAGACGATCAGGCCGCCGGCGCTGGAAGAGCCTTCCTGCGAGCGAACGGACATCAGCACATAGGGAATGAGATAGTAGGTCATCAAAAGAACGAACGGCATCAGGAAGAAGACGTGACCGAACAGGTCGATCCAGTGTTGCGTGCGGCGTGAAAACTTGCCGTAGACGACGTCGATGCGGATATGTTCGTTCTGGCTGAGTGTGTAGGCCGCTGCCAGCATGAAGGCGGCGCCAAACAGGTACCACTGCGCCTCAAGCCAGGCGTTCGAGGACATGTTGAAGATTTTTCGGATAATGGCGTTGCCGGCGCTGACCAGAACGGCCACCAGGATCAGCCATGAGACTGATTTGCCGATGATCTCCGTGACACGGTCGATGAGCCTGCTGATACCGAGCAGTGCGGTCATATGTGTTCCTCCCCCGCTAAGCTGATTGTCGATTTTTTTTGCCAAGCACAGCCACAGTGCCGATTTCAAGTCCTGTTTCAAGCCTGCATCCGGTTTTTCCGGCACAGCCCGGCAACGTCATACCAAAGTCGCATATGGACTGTCCGGCTTTGCCTAAAGCTTAGGCAGAAGCTGTGGGAAACATGTGCCAGGGCCGCAGCGGTTTGGAGGAGAGATGTTGCCTCCCGGAACGCGAAGATGGCGAGTCGAATGAAGGTAAAGAATGTCGCTCCCGGGCGTCGCTGGGGCTTGAAACCGCGCCCGCTTTAGGGCGGTATGTTCCTTCACGAATCCATGAGGTACGTTCGTCATGACTGCGATGATCCGCAATCCCATCCTGCCGGGCTTCAACCCGGACCCATCGATCTGCCGCGTCGGCGATGACTATTACATCGCCACCTCGACCTTCGAATGGTACCCGGGCGTGCAGATCCATCATTCCCGCGATCTGGTGAACTGGACGCTGGTGCGCCGGCCGCTGGAGCGGGCGAGCCAGCTCGACATGCGCGGCAATCCCGACAGCTGCGGCGTCTGGGCGCCGTGTCTGTCCCATGCGGATGGGCTGTTCTATCTGGTCTATACCGACGTCAAGCGCTTCGACGGCAACTTCAAGGACGCCCATAACTACATCGTCACATCGCCGGCGATCGATGGCGAATGGTCGGAGCCGTTCTATGTCAATTCCTCGGGCTTCGATCCGTCGCTGTTCCACGACGACGATGGCCGCAAGTGGTTCCTCAATATGCAATGGAACCATCGCACCGAAAGTTTCGGCGGCGCGCCGAAATCACCGGCCTTCGACGGCATTCTCCTGCAGGAATGGGACCCGGCCGCGAAAAAACTGACAGGCCCGATCCGCAATATCTTTGCCGGCAGCACGCAGGGGCTGGTGGAAGGGCCGCATCTGTTCAAGCGCAACGGCTGGTACTATCTGACCACCGCCGAGGGGGGTACCGGTTACGATCATGTGGTGACCATGGCTCGGGCCAGAAACATCGAGGGCCCCTATGATATACATCCGCAGACGCATCTGATCACCTCCAAGGATCATCCCGACGCCGTGCTGCAAAGGGCAGGCCACGGCCAGTATGTGGAGACGCCGGATGGTCAGGCCTACCACACGCATCTGACCGGGCGCCCGTTGGCGCCGCACCGGCGTTGCACGCTTGGCCGCGAGACGGCGCTGCAGAAATGTGTCTGGGGCGATGACGGCTGGCTCTATCTCGCACAGGGCGGTGTCGTCCCCGCCGTCGATGTTCCCGCTCCGGGAGACGCCGCTGTCATCGAGAAACCGGCACGTGTCGATACCGAATTCGATGGTCCGAAATTGCCGGTGGAATTCCAGTGGCTGCGCACGCCAGCGCCGGAGCGGATTTTCTCGCTGACGGAAAGACAGGGCCATCTGCGGCTGTTCGGCCGTGAAAGCATCGGCAGCTGGTTCGAGCAGGCGCTGGTGGCAAGGCGCCAGGAGCATCATTCCTTTCGCGTGGAAACGGTCGTCGAATTTGAGCCGGATACCTATCAGCAGGCCGCAGGGCTGACCCATTACTACAACCGCCACAAATTTCATGCGCTCGCCGTGACGCTGCACGAACAACTCGGCCGGGTGGTGACGATCTTTTCCTGTAACGGCGATTTTCCGCATGGCCGCATGACATTTCCGGTCGAAAGCGGTGTTGCGGTGCCGTTCGGCCGGGTGCATCTGGCCATGGAAATCCGCGGCAACGATCTGCAGTTCTTCTGGCATCCGGATGGTTATCGCGCTTGGCGCAAACTCGGGCCTTTGCTCGACGCCGGCGTCGTCTCCGATGAGGGCGGCAGGGGCGAGCATGGCTCCTTTACCGGGGCCTTCGCCGGCGTCTTTGCCTTCGATACATCCGGCCGGGCGCAGGCCGCCGATTTCGACCGGTTTGCCTATGAGGCCTTGTAATCCCTGATTGCAACTTTGTGCTGCGTATCAGTTAACTCTTATAATCAGCTGATATCATTACAATTTTGTAATTTATAGTTTCGGTTTCCGTTCATCTTTGCGGCGGTAGATTCTGGGTGTCAAAACGAAAGGACACACCGATGAAACGTCTGTTGATTGCGCTGGTCGCAAGCTCCTTCCTCACGGCGCCGATGGCGCTTGCGCAGCCGGCCAAGCCCTTCGAAGTCGCTCAGATGAAGGAGCGTCATGTCGAGAAACGGGTTTACAAGCACGGCAACAGGAAAATTGTCGAAAAGCGTGTGGTCGTGACGAAGCGCTGGGCACGCGGCCACCGCCTGTCACCCTCCGAGCGCCGCCGCATCGCAGCGGTGAATGACTACCGCCGCTACAAGCTGCGCGCGCCGCCGCGCGGCCAGCAGTGGGTTCGGGCCGGTAACGATTTCCTGCTGATCAGCGTCGCCACCGGCGTCATCGTCACCATGGCGACGCGCTGATCAGGCAAATCGGCAGCAAAAGGGCGGCATCGAGCCGCCCTCTCTACTGAAGGGAGGCCGCTGTCCCGGCGGCCTAGCTTGCTCTTGCAGACCACTCTGGAAACGGGTCCGGCAGCGCCCGCCAGCGGTCCGGGGTGAACGTCTTCGCATCCACCAGACATTCATCCAGTTCCGCTTCCAATGCTGCCTGGTTCATCGGATCGGCGCCGATGAAGACGATTTCCTGGCGCCGGTCGCCCCAGACGGGGTCGAGATAGGGCTTCATCATCGCGAGGAAACCGGGATCGTCCGGCCATTGGGTCTTTGGAACAGAAGACCACCAGAGCCCCATTTTCGATGTCCGCACCATCGGGCCGGCCTGGCTGAGTTCACCGGCGTGGTGCGGGCGTGTCGCCAGCCAGAAGAAGCCCTTGGCCCGCACGACGCCCGGCCATGGACGGTGGACGAAAGCGTGAAACCGCGCCGGATCGAACGGCCGTTTCGCCCGGTAGACGAAGGAGCGGATGCCATATTCCTCGGTTTCCGGGATGTGATCCTTGAAACCGTGCAGTTCCTTGTACCAGAGCGGATGCTGCTCGGCTTTCAGCATATCGAACAGGCCGGTGCCGAGCACGTCGCGCAAGGCCACCTTGCCGAAATCGGTCTCGATCAGCCGCGCATCGGCATTCAGCCCGGCGATAATCTTGCGGGCGGCGTCCCGCTGTTCGAGTGTGGCACTTTCCGTCTTGTTGAGAATGACGACATCGGCAAATTCGATCTGCTCGACGAGGAGATCGACAAGCGTGCGGTTGTCGTTGTCTCCGGCAGTGTCGCCGCGGTCGGAAAGGAAGTCGGCGGAAGAATAATCGCCCAGCAGGCTGACCGCATCCACCACGGTGACCATCGTATCCAACCGTGCGACATCGGCGAGGCTGTTGCCGGCCTCGTCACGGAATTCGAACGTCGTGGCGACGGGCAGGGGCTCGGCGATCCCGGTCGATTCGATCAGCAGATAGTCGAACCTGTCCTGTTCGGCGAGCTTGCGCACTTCATTCAGCAGATCGTCGCGCAGGGTGCAGCAGATACAGCCGTTGGTCATCTCGACCAGTTGCTCCTCCGTCCGCGACAGGTTGGCGCCGCCCTCCCGCACCAGCGCTGCATCAATGTTGACTTCGCTCATATCGTTGACGATGACCGCAACCCGTAGCCCGTCGCGATTGTTGAGGATGTGATTGAGCACCGTGGTCTTTCCTGCTCCGAGAAAGCCGGACAGAACCGTCACCGGAAGTTTGTCGGACATGTTTTTATCCTTAATGTTATACTATTACACTTGGTGATCTGAAAAAGGCGGACCAGTGGCCCGCCTCGTTCGGTCGCTTGGGAGGGGCGTCTTCAGCTGCCGGAGGAGAGGCAGGTCTTCAGCGATGTGCCGATGCCCTCCATCAACTGGAAATAGAGGTCGGGACCGGCTTCAAGCGTGGCCGCTTCCGGATCGAGCGTACCGGATTTGGCCGGCGTGCCTTCGAGCACGACATTGACCAGCTTGGGCTCGAACTGCGGTTCGGCAAAGACGCAGGTCGCGCCGAGTTCGACGATCTTTTGATGGATCTGCTTCAGCCGCGCGGCACCCGGCAGGGTCTCGGGGCTGACGGTGATCGATCCCGCCACCTTCACATGGTAGCGATGCTCGAAATACTGGTAGGCATCATGAAAGACGATGAAGGGCTTGTCCTTGATCGGTGCAACGGTCTCGACAAGCTTTTTGTCGAGTGCATCGAGCCGGGCGCCCAGCGCATCGAGATTGGTCTTGTAGGTTGCGGCATTGTCCGGGTCGGCAGCGGCCAGCGTCTTTTCGATCTCGGTAGCCATCGCCTTGGCATTGGCCGGATCGAGCCAAAGATGCATGTCGAATTCACCTTCGTCGTGGTGATGACCGGCTTCTTCATGGGCATGCCCTTCGGCACCGGCTTCATGCGCCTCGCCGTCGTCATGGGCCTCGAAGGCGCCGCCTTCGCGGAATTTCAGCTTTTCAAGGCCGGGCGCATCGTCCAGCTCAACGATCTTGGCGCCGCTGCCGAGCGATTCCAGCGGCTTTTCCAGAAAGGCCTCCAGTCCATGCCCGACCCAGAAGACGATATTGGCCTTTTCCAGCGCCGAGGCATTGGAGGGCTTCATGCTGTAGGTGTGAGGAGAGGCGGCTCCTTCGACGATCAGTGCCGGCTCACCGACGCCCCGCATGATCGAAGCGACCAGGGAGTGGATCGGTTTGATCGAGACGACGACATTGGGACCTTCGGCATGGGCGCTGCCCGCTGCCAGAAGCATGGCGGGGGCTAAAAGCAGCGCGGATGTCAAAAGGAGGGATTTCTTCAGGCTCATGCGGGAACTCCTGTCTTGTAAATCAATGTAATGTTATTACATCAATTGCGTTATGCTATAACGTGTGGCATAGCGGCTGGCAACACCCCATCGGATTTTTTTGATGCTGAATTTTCACAAGCCCGATCAGGCCCCGCTCGTCTCGCTCAACAATGCCGGCATCCGCCGCAATGGCCGCTGGCTGGTGCGCGGCGTCGAGTTCTCGATCAGCCGCGGTGAGATCGTCACGCTGATCGGCCCCAATGGATCCGGCAAGTCGACGACGGCGAAGGCTGCGATCGGCGTGCTGAAACCGGACGAGGGCTGGGTCGAGAAGCTGCCGGGTCTGAAGGTCGGCTACGTGCCGCAGAAGCTGGCGATCGATTGGACGCTGCCACTGACAGTCGAGCGCTTGATGACGCTGACCGGCCCGCTGAAGGGCCGCGAGGTCGAGGACGCACTGAATTCGACCGGCATCGCCCATCTCGCCCGCGCCGAGGTGCAGCACCTGTCGGGCGGCGAGTTCCAGCGCGCCTTGCTCGCCCGCGCCATTGCCCGCAAACCGGATCTGCTGGTGCTCGACGAACCGGTGCAGGGTGTCGATTTTTCCGGCGAGATCGCGCTTTACGACCTGATCAAATCCATCCGCAACAGAACCGGCTGCGGCATCCTGCTGATCTCCCACGATCTGCACGTGGTGATGGCCGAGACCGATACGGTGATCTGCCTCAACGGCCATGTCTGCTGCCGCGGCACGCCGCAGATGGTCAGCCAGAGCCCGGAATACCTAAAGCTGTTCGGTAGCCGCGCCGCAAAGACGCTCGCCGTCTACAGCCACGATCATGACCATACCCATCTGCCGGATGGCCGCGTGCTGCATACGGATGGCAGCATCACCGAACATTGCCATCCCGACGACGGCCACCATCATGGCGACCAGACCCATGGCGAGCACACCTCGCTTGAGCACGTGCATGGGCCTGATTGCGGCTGTGGCTACAAGAGCCGCCTGCAGGGCTACGATACCAAGGAGAGCGGCCGTGTTTGACGATTTCTTCACCCGCGCCCTCATCGCCGGCATCGGCCTTGCCATCACCGTCGGCCCGCTCGGCTGCTTCGTCATCTGGCGGCGCATGGCCTATTTCGGCGATACCATGGCGCATTCCGCGCTTCTCGGCGTGGCGCTGTCGCTGCTTCTCGATCTCAACCTGATGCTCAGCGTCTTCATCGTTGCCGCCGCCGTGTCGCTGCTTCTGCTGTTGCTGCAGAAGCGCGGTGCGCTATCGACCGATGCGCTGCTCGGCATTCTCTCGCATTCGGCGCTGTCGATTGGCCTCGTGATGGTCGCCTTCATGACCTGGGTGCGGATCGATCTCGTCGGCTTCCTGTTCGGGGATATCCTTGCCGTCTCCGAGGCCGATATCGATCTCGTCTGGGGCGGCGGCATCCTGGTGCTTGCCGCCATCGTCTACCTCTGGCGGCCGCTGCTTGCCTCGACCGTCAATCCGGAACTGGCGGAGGCCGAGGGCCTGAAGCCGGAGCGGGCGCGGCTCTATTTCATGCTACTGATGGCGCTGGTCATTGCCATCGCCATGAAGATCGTCGGCATCCTTTTGATCACCTCGCTTCTGATCATTCCGGCAGCCACCGCCCGGCGCTTTGCCACGTCGCCGGAGATCATGGCCGTGCTCGCCTCGGTCATCGGTGCGCTTGCGGTTACCGGCGGCCTGTTCGGCTCGCTGCATTTCGATACGCCGTCCGGCCCATCAATCGTGGTTGCGGCGATGGGGCTTTTCGTGCTCAGTCTGCTGCCGTTCGGCCGCAACAGGCAGGCAGAGACGGCCATACATTCGACGCATGGAGGACATCACTGATGGCGGCGCAGCAGCTCACCAAGAACCAGTCGCTGGTCCTCGACACGCTCAACCAAGCCGATGGGCCGCTCAGCGCCTATACCATCCTCGACAAGCTGCGCGATCACGGGTTTCGTGCGCCGCTGCAGGTCTACCGGGCGCTCGACAAGCTTTTGGAATTCGGCCTGATCCACCGGCTCGAAAGCATGAATTCGTTTGTCGCCTGCGCTCATCCGGATCATCACCATCATCATGACCACGGCGTTACGGCCTTCGCAATCTGCGAGGATTGCGGCCAGGTCACCGAGATGCACGACGAGGCGATGGAAGAGCGCCTGTCGGTGCTGGCCGGAAAGCAGCATTTCAAGACCGAGAAGACCACGATCGAGATCCGGGGCCATTGCCAGAACTGCACCGCTGAATAGACGCACGAATGCTTGAACCCGGTTCAAGCACAGCTCAATTTTGGCGCTGCCTATCCGATGACGGAAAGGCTGGTCGCGAACAGCTGCCATTTTTTGACATAGCCATCCGCCGATTTTCTCAACCCGGCGACGGCCGCCTCGTCCAGCAGCCGGATGGCCTTTGCAGGCGCCCCGACGATCAGCGAGTTGTCGGGAAAAACCTTGCCTTCCGTCACCAGCGCATTGGCGCCCACCAGGCAATTGTTGCCGATGACGGCTCCGTTCAGCACCGTTGCACCCATGCCGATCAGCGAATTGTCGCCGATGGTGCAGCCATGCACGATGGCGCGGTGGCCGATGGTGCAGCCTTCGCCGATCGTGACCGGCAGGCCGGGATCGACATGGATGACCGCGCCCTCCTGGATATTGCTGCGGGCGCCGATACGGATAGGTTCGTTGTCGCCGCGCAGCACCGCACCGAACCAGATACCGACATCTTCGCCGAGTTCGACTTGACCGATGACATGTGCGTCGGGGGCTACCCAATAGCGGCCTTCCGCGGGGACAGCCGGTCGTGCCGGCCCAAGAGCGTAGAGCGGCATGTTTCCCCCTCAAACGACCGTGACTGTCAGCGTTGCGATGCCATCGATGCCGCACGACACCGCGTCGCCGCGCAATACCGGCCCGACGCCCGACGGTGTGCCGGTCATGATGATGTCGCCGGCGGCGAGCGTGAACAGCTTCGACAGTTCGGCGATGATTTCCGGTATTTTCCAGATCATCTGGTTGAGATCGCCCTGCTGCTTGGTCTCGCCGTTGATCTTCAGCCAGATGTTGCCGTCGGTGGGATGTCCGATAACCTGCGCCGGAACGATCTGCGATATGGGGGCCGAATGCTCGAAGGCCTTTGCTGCGGCCCAGGGTTTGCCGGCGGCCTTCGCTTGTGCTTGCAGGTCGCGGCGCGTGAAGTCGATACCGACGGCGTAGCCATAGACGCAGTCAAGCGCATCTGTTGCGTCAATGGCATCGCCCCCGTGTTTCAACGCGATAACCAGTTCGACCTCGTGGTGCACATCGGCCGAAAGCGGCGGGTAGGGGAACTCGACGCCGTGGACAAGATTGTCTGGATTCTTCTGGAAGAAAAAAGGCGCTTCACGGTCGGGATCGTGGCCCATCTCGATGGCGTGGGCGGCATAGTTGCGCCCGACGCAGTAAACCCGGCGGACTGGGAACATCTGTTTAGAATTCATCACCGGTAAAAGCACCGGCGCGGGAAGGGGAACTACAGTTGTCATCGATATCCAGACATTCGATTGCGAATGCCGGACGATAGCACCCCTTTCAGGGGCGGGGAAAGCGGCATCAGCTGCAGACGTAGGCCTGAAGCTGATCGCGTGTCAGAAACTGGCTGTCTGCCCGGGAATTGTATTCGGGATGCGTGTATTCAAGGCTCGGGACATCGGGAAGTTCCAGCGCCTGACGTACGGTCATGATGCCGACGTCGCGGCGGTCGCTGCCACGCTTCAGGCTGACTTCAACGATTCGATACAGATTTTCCTCTACCATGTGTTTTCTCCCGTCTCTTTATTTTTTGATTCTGGGTTGCAGTAGCTACTCCGAAATTGGTTTTTATGAGGCACCTCATCTATTAGCATGCCACAGGTGAAGAAATCGCGACAGTGGTTTTTTAGGTGGTGCTTTTATTCGTGCCGGAATGGGACGCCCGCGGTGGGCTCGACGCCCCGCGGAAAGCCGTCCCGCCCGCGGCATGCTTCCTTCCATACTGGAACAATCCGGGCCCTCGAGTGTTTTGGCCAAAGTGGAAAAAGGAGAGCGAGATGGCGAATATCAAGAGTTTGCGAACAGGCTTTACCGGCGAATTGGACGAAACGGACAGCGTGACTGCCAAGGCAAAGCAGGCCGCCGGCTATGTCCGTGACGAGGCGGGCGCAGTCGCTCGAAGCGCCCGCGAGCATCCATCCGCCACCAGCACGGCGTTGCTGATTTTTGGCGCAACGGCCTTCGTCGCCGGATATCTGATCGGCAGCGCATCGGGTGCGGCGCCAACACGAAGAAGTTACTGGTGATTGTTGCGTTGCGTCAGATTTGAATTGATTTTGATGCAACGCAGCATTAAAGTCATATTTATCGCAGTGATTCACCTCCTCCCGAAAAGCTGCGATCGATCAGCGGTCACCTCCTCCCGACCGTGGGTCATTTTCAGAAGCCTGCCGCACCTCCTCCCGCGGCAGGCTTTTTTCGTTTTGCACCCTGCCCAACGGGAACCAAATCGGCTATCCTGCCGTTCTGGTCTGGCAAGACATTCGGAGGAGACGCTCATGCCAAATGCCAAATGGTCCAATCCTGTGGAGGTGGGGTTCGAGCATACAGGTTCTCAGGTCGTTCTGGGGCCGTTCGATGCACTGATATGCCTGATGGATACCTGGCCCGATCTGCGCGGTCCGCGCTACGTTGCAGCCAGGAGCTTGTGCCGCGCTGCCATCGATGGACGCAAGTCGCCGGAAGAAGCAAGGGAAGTGTTTATCGCTGCAGCCCAAGAGGCCAGGTTGCAGGCACACTGACGGACCGGTCAGATGTGATGTGAAATCAACTGCGTTTCCACGCGGTATGATTTGATATTTCTTGGAATTCCTTTCCAAAAAATCGATGAAACCTAAATCGTCGCCGGGCGGCTTTGGCGCATATTGTGGCTGAGAGCCACGGTTGGTTTTCATCCCGCTGGCGCATTGCGGTCCCAGGCGACCGGTCGCAACTCTTCCAAAGTTCCATCTCGCTTTCAAAACCGCTCCGCTGTATAAGGCCGCCATTGGTTAGGCCGTTTGAGCCGCGAGATATCCTTCTCCGCTCGCGCGCCTGTTTCTCCACATTGTACCGCCTGCGAGATGTGCGGGGATGAAAGTATTTTTTTGATGGGCAATGCAGCGATTTCGGCATCGGGCAGCACCGCTTCGGCATATTTCGCAGCGCCGGTGTTTGCCGTGGCTCCGATGATCGACTGGACGGACAGGCATTACCGTTTCCTTGCCCGGCAGCTTTCCAAGCATGCGTTGCTCTACACCGAGATGATCGTCTCCGAGGCGATCCTGCGGGGTGACCGGGAGAGATTGCTGGGGTTCGATGCAGTCGAGCAGCCGGTGGCATTGCAACTGGGCGGCAATGATCCGCGCAAGATGGCGGAGGCCGCGCGGATCGGTGAACAGTTCGGCTATGCCGAGATCAACATCAATGTCGGCTGTCCGTCGGACCGGGTACAGTCGGGCACGTTTGGCGCCTGCCTGATGCGCGAGCCTTCGGTGGTGGCGGATTGCGTGGCGGCGATGAAGGCGGCGGTATCCATTCCCGTCACGGTCAAGTGCCGCATCGGCGTCGATGATCAGGATCCTGAGATCGCACTGCGTGATCTGGTATCGCGGGTGGCGCAGGCCGGGACGGATGCCGTCTGGGTGCATGCGCGCAAAGCCTGGCTGCAGGGTCTTTCGCCGAAGGAGAACCGCGATATCCCGCCGCTGGATTATGATCTTGTTCATCGGCTCAAGGCGGAGAATCCCGGTCTTTTCATCGGCATCAACGGTGGTCTTGGCAGTTTGACAATGGCTGTCGGGGAACTCGGTCAAGACGCCGCGCTGGACGGTGTCATGCTCGGGCGCGCCGCCTATCATGATAGCGCCATGCTGACCGGCGTGGATGGATATTTTTCGCACCCGCTGACCGGGGCGGCGGCTGCCGATGTCAGCGGCGAGGCGTTTACCGCCGGTGGCCACCGGCAGTCGCTCGAATTCTGGGCCGGGGTGCGCGATGCGATGATGGGCTATGCGGCCGGGCATATCGCGACCGGCGGGCGCCTCATCCATGTCACCCGCCACATGGTCGGGCTGTTCCAGGGCTGGCCGGGCGCACGGCGCTTCCGCCAGATCCTGTCGGCCGATGCGACGCGGGCCGGGGCCGGACCGGCGGTAATTGCGGCGGCGTTCGACGCGATCTTTTCGGCTGCCGAGGCAAAGCAGGCGGCGGAGTAGGGATTGGCGAATAGTGAGTAGTCGGTAGTCGGTAGTAGGTAGAGCACTGTTTCTATTCGCTATTCGCTATTCGCTATTCGCTACCACGCCGCCAAAAAAAACGGCGCCCCGGGGGACGCCGTTCAATTCAGTGGTCGCAAGCAGTCTAATCGAGGCTTAGTCAGCCTGGATGTTGACGGCCTTCGGGCCCTTGCCCATGCGATCCGGCTCGGTGTCGAAGGTGACCTGCTGGCCGTCCTTCAGGGTCTGGAGACCAGCGGCCTGCAGCGCGGAGATGTGTACGAACACGTCCTTGGCGCCGCCTTCCGGCGTGATGAAACCAAAACCCTTGTCCTGGTTGAAGAATTTTACGGTGCCCTTGGTGGCCATGGGAGAAGTCCTTTTTTCCCTTAAACGATATGTCCTCACCCCTGCCAGGGTGGAGACGTTTTTCTTTCCGGTGTTGTCTTTATTTCGGAAAGCCAGTCGGTGAAGTCACGATAACGGGGAAAGAACGTCTACAGTGCCGTTTTTATCGACACGCCCGGATTACCTCCGGGACCATACAGCCAGTCCAGTCTCCGGGATAGAAAACGCCCGAACCCGGAAATATTTGCAGCAAAAAAAGAAAATAGCAAGCGTTTAATCCTTTGCACTCAACCGCCTGTCGGTACCGGCGGCGCGATGCACCACGGCGGCACAGGATCGGGTTTTGCACACCGGCGCGGCCGCGGCCGGGGAAAACCGCGCGCCGCGCCGATCCCGCCCCAATTTCGTCCCGGCGATGTCCGATTAAGGGCCTTCCGCGCGGCACCTGCTTTAGGGTTGATGCCGGCCGGGCGAACGGTTAGGTCAGGAGCGGAACGACGAATGAGGGGACTTGAGAGGTGGCGCTGTGATCGACCCCTATGAAACGCTTGGAATTGACCGCAGCGCCGACGAGCAGGCCGTCAAGGCGGCCTATCGCAAGGTTGTCAAGGCTGTTCATCCCGACAGCGGCGGCGATACCGAGGCGTTTGGCCGGCTGCAGGCCTGCTACGACCTGTTGAAGGATCCGGTGCGCCGCAAGGTCTATGACAATACCGGCTACGACCCGCAGCTGGCCGACCCGCGCGACCTGCAGGGCATCTTGAAGCTCGAAACGCTGGTCAACGATTTCATCCTCGACGAGCGCGAGCCCGGCAGTTTCGATCCGGTCGCCGCCATGCGCCGCAAACTCTCCGACGATATCGTCAAGAGCCGCTTCCACATTCTCGAACTGGAGCGCCACCGCGCCCGCGTGCGCCAGCATCTCGACCGCCTCGGCCGCCGCCCGTCCGCCGACATTCTCGGCTCGATGCTGCGCACCCGCTCGCAATCGATCGCCGACGCCATCCGCAGCGCGGAAGTGCAGATCGAGGCGACCGAGCAGGCCTATACGATGCTGGAAGGCTATTCCTACGAGCTGGACATGCTCGACGCGGTGAAGGCGGCGGAATAGGGCAGGTTGGGATTTTGGGTGGCTGCGCGTCATGCTGTTGGCCCCTTTGTCTCCGGCACATCCCCCCCTCCGTCATCCCCGTGCGCGTCACAGGAATCGCGTGCGCTGCGTCTGCGGCGCGCAAGACTGCTTGGGCGGCAGAACAGAAGAGTTCTCTCACGGCACGGACGCGCCGTGGCTGGATTCCCGCCACAAGGGCGGGAATGACGGAAGGGGGGCGGTGGCGCACCTGCCAGGCCGGCCATCATGCTAGTAGCATCGGGCGGGGAAGGCGGCGGCGGCTTGCAGCGAGACCGGGGGGCGGCCGGACTTGCGCGACAGCCTGTACCACCACGGCAGGGACTCATGCAGCCAATGGCCGCGCGGCTGGATGCGGCGGACGATCTCGCCGACCAGCGCCAGGTAGGGATCGTCGATCGCGCCGATATAACGGGAGAGGAAATGCAGCGGGGCGTCGTCGGCCCATTGGCAGGTTCCCAGCACGCGCCTGTAGAATGCCTGGCTGGGCGCATCGAGAAGGCGCAGGCAATCCGGGGCCTGCGGCGCGGCGCTAAGGCAGCGGCCACGCCGCCGGCAGGCGGGATCGGTGCAGAGATCGCCCGGCAGGCCAAACATCTCGATGGTGCGCTGCCGCAGGGCTGTCTGACGCTTTTCGGTGTTGGACGGGATCATGGTTTCTCCTGATGGTGAGCCAATGGCCAGGGGGTAAGGGGATAGGGGGTCGTGACGCCGGAAAGCGGGCACGCCGCCGCCTTCGCGCGGCCGCACAGCCCGCGGTTTGCCTGCATGCCGTGTCCGCCTGCGCGCTCCGTGCGCAGGATTTCGGACGGGGCGCTCGCAAGAGCCTCGTTTTGTAGTGGGAAAGTGGCTCTCGCCAGCGCCCCGTTCGGCGGTTTTTGCCCGCAAACTTGTTCCGCTACGGCCTTTCGGCCCTCTGTGCATCGCACGCCCGCAGCAGCGTCAGCCTGCGGAGGGGAACTGTCTTGCGAACCCCGGATAGGAGGACGTCCGTCCTTTCCTCAAACCCGGCGCCGGCCCCGCCTCGCTGCCACGGCTGGCAGTGTATCCGTGGCGGAACGAGGGAAGTATGGCATGGGTTTTGGGGGCGGGGATTTTGAGGGGGGGGGGGGGCGGGGCGATTGGACACGTGATATCTGGTTAGGGTGTTGATTCTATGTTGTATTCTGCAGGGGTAGATATGAAGGTGGCGCACCTTTCGAGCAAGAATGCGTCCCCGCTGTCGCTCTCGAAATCAGAGCGACATCCTCGCCTCCGTCATTCCTGTGCTTGTCACAGGAATCCAGCCACGGCGCGTCTGCGCCGTGAGAGAACTCTTTTGTTCGCGTTGTGGAAAGAGTCTTGCGCGCCGTGGACACGGCGCACTGGATTCCTGTGACAGGCACAGGAATGACGGAGGTGAGCCCTCGCCGGAGGGAGACCATTTTCCGCGAGCCCCGGAAGTACGGCTGGCAGTGTATCCGTGGCGAAAGTATGGCATTGGTTTTGGGGCGGCGATGGCAAGGCCCGCATTGATTGACAAGAGTATTCTCTAACATATTAATTTTTTTAATTTAATTTCTGAGGGAGAACGTTGGATGTCACGTTGGGGCGTAGAATATCCCGCTTTCCGTCTAATAATAGGTGCAGTTTCCGGTACAGTGAAGGCGCCTAATCCAATGCTGCTCAAAGCGGCATCCGATGCCAACAAAAATGCGCGACACCTGTCAGAATCCCAAAATGCGGACTCCCAGTCTCCGTAATGGTTGCGCTTACGCGGTTATGTTTATTATATGGTGTAAAAATCCATAGATAGAGGATTGCTAGCTTGTTTGCTTTCGTAGATGAAACGGGGAATACAGGTTCCAATATTTTTGACGAGGCGCAGCCCGATTTTTTTACCGGGGCGCTTATCACTAAGTCTAACTTTGACTTGCTGCACACAAGAACATTACATGAAATCTATCGCCGACATGGATTCGAGTCGCTTCACGCTTCTGTTCTTGGATTCGGGCCGATCGAAAAGGTAGCGCCTGAAATCCTCTCACTCTTGAAAAAAAATGATGCCAGGTTCTTCGTATCTAGAGTGGAGAAACGCTATCTCGTAGCGACAAAGCTCTTTGACACGTTTTTTGACGCAGGCGAAAACCCCGCCGCATCGTGGAATGTCTACAACATCAGGCCGCTAAAACTGATCCTTTGCTTCAAGGTCGCAACATTGTTGACCGAGGATATTGCGCGCGAGTTCTGGGATATGTTGATGGCACGCAACGAGAAACAGGCGCGGTTAAGGATTCCAGCTATTTGCACAGCAATTCTTGAACGCGTATCGTTGCTCAAAGACAATAGATCTCGTGAGGTTGTAACCGAAACCTTGTCTTGGTCTCGCGACCATCCGGAAGCGCTCGATATTTTCATCTCCGGTCGGCAAGCAAAAAACGGTCATATGCCCAACATGGTGGCCTTCGGAAACTTGCTTGATGGCCTAGAAGGTTTCTCAAAACGATGGAATCGCCCACTGAAAGAGATTGTTCATGATCGCCAGTCGCAGTTTGAGGGGTCTTTGGCCGAATGGCATCGAATGTTTTCGAACGCCTCAGACGAACCTATCCACCAACCCGGCGAGACCTTCGTTTTTCAGAAGGTTGCCGGTTCGACGTTCAAGGTTTCTACATCTAACGACAGTGTAGGAATACAGATAGCCGACTTGGTGCTTTGGTTGTTTCGACAGTTCATTGCAGGAAAACAATTGCCGGAACGCTCGGCGAGTATTTTACAGTATGTTTTTAAGAAGGGTTATCAGCACGACTTTTCTTTCAAGGGCGTGGGTAAGCAGGTTGAACAAAAATATCGCGAGATAATGGAAAAGGATATTTCTCCGGAGGCGATAGCGGCGGCACGTCGCCTTCGGGAAAGGCAGGAAAAGCGAAGGCAGGAACTTGTCGCGCTCTATGAAGAAGATGGTTTGATGCCTTATGAACGTGAGCCCACTAAATTGGTGTCACCATTGGACGGTTAAGCCACACTGCGGGTCTCCCTCTAGAATTCTGCCTACAATTGGGAGACTGGGAGACATATGCCGTTCACCCAACTCCCATTGGTCGGAGCTCTCTTTCAAGTGGGGCCTGTGGTCAATCGCGCCCCCTACCGCGCCCCATCAAACAACGCACTCAAGCTCCACGGATAGTCCCCCTGCTGGTTGGCGATGTCGTCGACTTTCCAGCCGCCGTGTTCCTTGACCAGGGTGTAATACAGCGTCACCGGCTCGACATTCCGGAAGGTCACCTCGACCTCGGCGGTATCGTCGATGACGATCGGCTGGCCGACCTCGACGTCGGTGGCTTGCCCGTCATTGCCTGAAATCACCGGGTCAAAATCGATGGTGCCGCTGTCGCCGGGCTCGGTGGTGTCGGCATCGTCCTGGAAGCGGGCGTTCAGCTGGCCGGAGAAGAACGGGGAGTAAGGCGAGGGCGCGTCGGCGGCGGTCTGCGATGTGTCGTAGCTGTAGAGCGCCTGCAGCAGCGCCTGCGGGGTCTTGTAGGTTTGCGCGGCGGCGGGAGGCGCTGACAGGGCCGAGAGCGCGGACAGGAGGAGGGCGAGGGCGGGCAGGCGCATGGGTTTGGTCCTCTGGCGGCGGGGCTGTGTTTGAGGAGTAGCCGATGGGGGATGGTCTGGCGATGGTGCATTTTTGGGGGAGTGGGTGGCGGGTTGATCTCCCCCCTTGAGGGGGAGATGGCCCGAAGGGTCAGAGGGGGTAGAGCGGCGGGCTCGGAGTTTGGGGAGGCACCCCCCTCTGTCGGCTTTGCCGACATCTCCCCCGCAAGGGGGGAGATCGGGTCCGCGTTCGTGGTGGTGGGCTGTGCTGGGGGCTGTTGTTTATGCGAGGGCGGGCGACGATCTCCCTCTTCTCCCCAGCGGGGAGAAGTGCCGAGTACAGCGAGGCGATGAGGGGGTCTTTCCGCGTGTTCGGAGCCAGGCAGTTGTGGCCTTCGGCCCCCCTCATCCGGCCCTGCGGGCCCTCTTCTCCCCGATGGGGAGAAGAGGGCGGCGGGCTCGGAGTTTGGGGAGGCACCCCCCTCTGTCGGCTCTGCCGACATCTCCCCCACAAGGGGGGAGATTGGGTCCGTGGGTGTGGTGGTCACCCCACCCCGGCGCTGGGCGCCGAACCTCCCCCTCGAGGGGAGGGTGTCATTGGCCGGGGCGGCCGGTCTTGTTCCTGGTTTTCTTCTGGCGCTTGAGGTCGCCGGCATCCTCGTAGGAGCCGGCGCCGGATTTGGCGCGGATGAAGGGTTTGGGGTCACTTGAGTTTGCGGCGGGCTTGCCCCCCTCTGTCGCCTTCGGCGACATCTCCCCCACAAGGGGGGAGATAGGCTTTTGGATATGCGGCTTTTCCGGCAGCTTGCCCGTGGTGTTGAGCGGCTTTTCGGTGCGGCCGACGGTCATTTCGTCGAGATCGTTTTTTCGGAACAGGCTGCGGGCCGGCGTGGCGATGTCGTGGCCCATGGCGTCGAGATCGGGTTTGGCGAAGAGGGAGCGGCCGGGTTGATCTCCCCCGTTGTGGGGGAGATGGCCCGAAGGGTCAGAGGGGGGTATGGCGGCGGATTCGGAGGTTGAGGTGGGTTTACCCCCCTCTGTCGGCTTCGCCGACATCTCCCCCACAAGGGGGGAGATCGGGTCCGAGGATGCCGTGCCCTTCCTCTTTCCGCCACCTTCCATCGCCTTTGCCACATTGTTTTGCGTCCCTGTCCGGCCTTCGGCCGTCCGCGCCTCTTGCCGGGCCATCGGGTCGTCCATGACGGCGAGTTCGGCGGCCTTGAGGCGTTTGATTTCGTCGCGCAGGCGGGCGGCGGTTTCGAAGTCGAGGTCGGCGGCGGCGTTGCGCATCTGTTTTTCGAGCGCTTCGAGATGGGCGGCGAGGTTGTTGCCGACCAGGCTGGTGATGCCGCCCTTGACGCCCTTGATGCCGATATCGGCGCGGACATGGTCCTTCTCGTAAACCGAATCGAGAATGTCGGAAATGCGCGCCTTGACCGATTCCGGAGTGATGCCGTTGGCCGTGTTGTAGGCCACCTGCTTTTCGCGGCGGCGCGCGGTTTCCTCCATGGCGCGCTTCATCGAGCCGGTGATGTTATCGGCATAGAGGATGACCTTGCCGTCGACGTTTCGCGCCGCGCGGCCGATGGTCTGGACCAGCGAGGTTTCCGAGCGCAAAAAACCTTCCTTGTCGGCATCGAGAATGGCGACGAAGCCGCATTCCGGAATGTCGAGGCCTTCGCGCAGCAGGTTGATGCCGACGAGCACGTCGAAGGCGCCGAGGCGCAGGTCGCGGATGATCTCGATGCGCTCCAGCGTGTCGATATCGCTGTGCATGTAGCGGACGCGAACACCCTGTTCGTGCAGATATTCGGTGAGGTCCTCGGCCATGCGCTTGGTCAGCACGGTGACGAGGGTGCGGTAGCCGGCCTGGGCGGTCTCGCGGATTTCGCCGAGCACGTCATCGACCTGGGTCTTGGCGGAGCGGACTTCGACCGGGGGATCGATCAGGCCGGTCGGGCGAATAACCTGTTCGGCAAAAACGCCGCCGGACTGTTCCAGTTCCCAGGCGGCCGGCGTCGCCGAGACGGCGATCGTGTCCGGGCGCATGGCGTCCCATTCCTCGAAGCGCAGCGGGCGGTTGTCCATGCAGGACGGCAGGCGGAAACCGTATTCGGCCAGCGTCGCCTTGCGCCTGAAGTCGCCCCGGTACATGCCGCCGATCTGGCTGACGGAGACGTGGCTTTCGTCGATGAACAACAGGGCGTTGTCGGGGATATATTCGAACAGGGTCGGCGGCGGCTCGCCGGGCGTGCGGCCGGTGAGGTAGCGCGAATAGTTCTCGATGCCGGCGCAGGAGCCGGTGGCCTCCAGCATCTCGATATCGTAGCGGGTGCGCTGTTCCAGCCGCTGGGCTTCCAAGAGGCGGCCGCCTTTTTCGAGTTCGGCGAGCCGCAGCTTCAGCTCCTCCTTGATCGACTTGATCGCCTGGTTCAGCGTCGGGCGCGGGGTGACATAGTGGGAATTGGCGTAGATCTTCACCGATTTCAGGTCGTCGGTCTTCTGGCCGGTGAGCGGATCGAACTCGGTGATGCTGTCGATCTCGTCGCCGAACATCGAGACGCGCCAGGCTGCGTCTTCCAGGTGGGCGGGGAAGATCTCGATCGTGTCGCCTCTCACCCGGAAGGAACCGCGCTGAAAATCCATGTCGCGGCGCTTGTATTGCTGGGCGACGAGATCGGCCAGCAGCTGGCGCTGGTCGAGCCGGTCGCCGACCGTCATCTGGAAGGTCATGGCGGTGTAGGTCTCGACTGAGCCGATACCGTAGATGCAGGAGACCGAGGCGACGATGATGACGTCGTCACGCTCGATCAGCGAGCGGGTGGCGGAGTGGCGCATGCGGTCGATCTGCTCGTTGATCGACGATTCCTTCTCGATGAACGTATCCGAGCGCGGCACATAGGCTTCCGGCTGGTAGTAGTCGTAGTAGGAGACGAAATATTCGACCGCATTGTCGGGGAAGAAATTCTTGAACTCGGAATAGAGCTGCGCCGCCAGCGTCTTGTTCGGCGCGAGGATGACGGCGGGGCGCTGGGTGGCCTCGATCACCTTGGCCATGGTGAAGGTTTTTCCGGAGCCGGTGACGCCGAGCAGGACCTGGGACCGCTCGCCGTTCGACAGGCCCTCGACGAGGTCCTTGATGGCGGTGGGCTGGTCGCCGGCGGGCTCGAAATCCGACTGCATGCGGATGGCGATGCCGCCTTCGGATTTTTCCGGCCGGGCGGGCCGGTGCGGCGTCCACAGCTTGCCGTCCTTGAAGAGGGGGTTGCCGGATTCGATCAGGGCCGAGAGCGCCTCGACGGTGGCGGTGACGGCGGAGGGGGCGAGCGCATCCTCGAGCGCGGTGTCCATGCCGGAAACCGGATTGAGCCCGGCGGCGGCGCGGGCTTTCGGATCGGACGTGCCGCCCATGGAGGTGCCACGGGCCGAACGGCTGGCGCCGACGCCTTCGTTGGCCTTGTCCGTTTTCGCCTTTTGCGCAGCGATCTCCACCTTCTTGCGGTGTTTTCCGGCCTTGGAGGCGACGTCGTGGCGCGTCTCGATCGTCTCGGCCTCGGCCATGCGCTGCAGTTCGTTGGCCCAATCGGCAACGTTTGACGACAGGGGCGCGCCTTCGAACGAGGCCTGGGGAGCTTCTTCGAAGCCTGCGGGTTTTTTCGGTGCTTTCGACATGCGGCGAATATGGAGGGAGTCCGGCGAAATGTGAAGGGGGCCACGAGTACAAAAAGGCAACGGGATGGTGGGCTACTGCCAGTTTCTGACAGGATTGTGTGACGTTCGATCAGGCTGATTTTCTTTTCGGGCGGCGGGGTATCCCGGCTTGAACGGCGGTGGATTGGCGGTACATGCTGGCCACCGTTTGCCAATCAGTCTCCCAAGGATTCGAACATGCCCTTTTCACTGAATACGGCCGCCGTGCTGCCGATCGTTTTGCTTGTCCTGTCGAATGTCTTCATGACCTTCGCATGGTACGGCCATCTGAAATATACCTCGTCGCCGCTCTACATGGCGGTCATTGCCAGCTGGGGCATCGCCTTCTTCGAGTATTGCCTGGCGGTTCCGGCCAACCGGATCGGCCACGAGGTCTATTCGGCGGCCCAGCTGAAGACCATGCAGGAGGTCATCACGCTGGTGGTCTTTGCCGGTTTCTCGGTGTTCTGGCTGAAGGAATCGCTGACCTGGAACCACGCCATCGGCTTCTGCATGATCGCCGGCGGCGCGGCGTTTGTGTTCAAGGGGTAGGTTCCGCAGCTCCTAATGCCGGGTCGGGGCGGATGCGTCTTCGGTTGCATCCGACCGCACCACCCTGCATCCGGAGATGCGGTCGTAGAGGGTTTGGCCGCGCCACAGGATGAACGGGCCGAACCACCAGAGGGCGCCGAGCAGCCAGGCGATAACGCCGACGGCGAACAGCGTGCTGAAGTCGGGCGCCTGCATGTCGCGGGCGGCGCGGATGACATCGACGAATTCGCCGGAGGCCAGCGCCGACAATCCCGGCAGGTTTTGAGCCGCATGAAGGGTGACGGCGATACCGAGAATGCAGGACGGCAGAAATTTCCAGAATTCCCGCGTCAGGCACTGTTTGAGTGACGGTACAGCGCCCTCGATATGGACGATGCGCAGAAAGAGAAGGGCCTTTCCGGGCGTCCGTCTGCCGGTTGCCGTTATTCCGGCCGCCGCGAAAACGAACAGCGCCAGGAAGGCAAGCTGAAGCAGCATGTTTGACGCCGTGCTGGCTCCGGAAACATCCAGCGGGATGGCGTTTCCGTCCTGATCGATGCCGATCGACACGAAGCGGCTGGGGGCTGCCTCGTCTGCGGAATTCGTAACCGTCGAGATGAAGAAGCGCTGCTGCATGCCGATGCTGGAACTGATGCAGATCTGGTTTGTCCGGGTTTCGCCCGCAGCCAGCGGCCATTCCGTTTCGACCTGGCGGATCAGCGGGCTGTCTATGGTGGCCTCGCAGGTGGTCGATTGTCCGATGGAAAAGCCGAGGTTCCAGCCGGTCATGGCTTGCAGCGGCAGGGCCAGCACCATCAGGACGCTGTAGAAAACCGCCATATCGACAACGAAGGCGACGGCCCGCCGCCAGAAATGGCGGCGCGGTCCTGCCGCAGCCATGGAAATATCAGCGGTCATCGAATCCCCCTCACCAATCTCTCATGGAACGGGTTCATAGGGGCTCTTGCAGGCGCCCGACAATGGCAGGACGGGGTTTTCGCCTGCTGTTTTTCGCGGATTGACATTTTCCGGCTATGTCGGCATTGCGCAGGTCCGGCCTTGGCCAGCATTTTACGCTGAGCGCATCCCGGCCAAAGGCCGATCCTGAAGAGTTCGCTGGCAGACTTGGCGCCTGTTTTCACAATGGATGTGGTCTTGGAAGGCTTGCAATGTGCCGGGCGCAAGCTTTCGGCGGACAGGAATGAACGGCACCGGCATGATCCTTCTGAAACTGACTCTGGTTCCGTTCTTTCTGTTTGCCGTTTCGATGGCGGCTGTGCGCTGGGGACCGGCGGTGGCGGGCTGGCTTGCCGGCTTGCCGATCGTCGCGGGACCTATCCTCTATCTTCTGGTTCTGGAACAGGGACCGGTGTTTGGCGTCGGGGCTGCCGCTGCGGCCTTGTCGGCGATCTTTGCATCCGAAGCGTTCAACCTCGCCTATGCCTGGACCTGCCGCTGGTATCACTATTGCATCGCGGCGATGATGGGGCTTGCCGCGTGGTTCGTCGCGGCCATCGGCCTGACGAGCCTGCCGGGAACGCCCGCCGTGGCGCTTGGCGCGGCGCTGTTCGGCGTCATGTCGGCACAAGCATTGCTGCCGCGAACCAATGCTGCCGGCAAGGTGATATCGATCACCCGGGCCGACCTGATCATGCGCATGGTGGCCGGTGCGGTTCTGACGCTGGCTGTGACGATGCTGTCGGCTTCGCTTGGCGCGCAATGGAGCGGCGTGCTGACGGTCTTTCCGCTGCTGGGATTGATCCTGTCGGTATCGTCGCAGCGGGCCTATGGGCCTGACTTCGTTGTCCGGTTGCTGCGCGGCATGGTGCTGGGGCGGTTCTCGTTTGCAGCCTTCTGCCTGTGCCTGATCTGGATGCTGCCGGGACACAATACCGAGATCGCATTTCTGGTCTCGTCCGTTGCCTCTGTCACGATTCAATGGGCGAGCCGGCAAATCGCCGCTGCCCTGCGCCGGGCGTAGGGATCAATTGGCTGGATTTTCCCCGCCGGTCAGTTCAGCAAATCGAAGGCGCGAAAGATCCAGACGATCTGGTAGACGAGGCCGCCGATCAGGAAGATCGCGTGGAAACGGCGATTGGCAGTGAAGGCGGCGGCGATGCAGAGCGCGATATAGGTTGCGTTTCGCAGCGGATATTCCAGCCCTAACGACAGGAAGTACTCCTTGCTCTTGACGGCGGTGTCGATCAGATCGACGGCGTAGGCAAGGGCCAGGAAGCCGAAGAACCAGGCGCGGCGCGACATGAAATAATGCTCATAGCCGCTGTAATCCTCCATCGAGGTGGGGAACAAAAGCACGCAGAGGAAGAAGAAGATGCAGCAATAGGAGATGACGAAGAGATAGACGCTGAAATCGATCACCGGCACCGAATGCAGTCGATATTCCCACCACCAGAAATAGACCAGGAACAGGAACATGAAGAGCACCCAGCCGAGGTGCAGCCAGTAGATCCTCGTCTTTCCCGGATGCTGGACGAACAGCGCCAGACCGGTCAGCAGCCGGGCCATCGACAGACTGATGACCATGCCCATGACGACGCGAATATGGGAGAAAATTTGCGGATCGACCGGCTGGTCCATGGCTCAGGCCTTTGCCACTATCATACCTCGGGCGGCACCGGCTTCGGATGGCCGGCCTCGTCCAGCGCCACCATGACGAACAGCGCATCGGTGACCTTGTCCATCCGGTCGGAGAGATAGCGCTGGGCCCAGACCTCGACCTTGAGCGTCATCGACGTGCGGCCGACCTTGACGACATCGGTATAGATGCAGAGCGTATCGCCGATCTTCACCGGCATTTCGAAGGCCATTTCCTTGACGGCGGCGGTGACGACGCGACCGCGGGCGCGCTCGGCGGCGCGGATGCCGCAGGACAGGTCCATCTGCGCCATGACCCATCCGCCAAAGATGTCGCCCGCCGCATTGGCGTCGGCCGGCATGGCCAGCGTGCGCAGGGTGAGGTCGCCGTTCGGTTTGGCCATCGTCATCGCTCTCCGTTTGGTTCGATGTAACCCGACGAGGCGCGATCGGAAAAGACCCTGTGCGGAAATATCCCCGGGCATGGCCCTCTGGAGCAAGCGGTATGAACAAAGAGTAAATTTAGATTTATCAATTTTAGCGGTGTCTTGTTAGGAAGTTCGAAAATTCCTGCAGGTATCGTGCAGCCAGAAAAATCTGAGGGGATTTGGCCGTATGAAACATTTCCGTATTTCCGTGCGCCTTTACACGCTGGTGGGACTGGCGCTTGCCACCATGTTTACCGTCATGCTGCTTGAACTGTTTCAGGAGCATGACAAGCTGGTGACGCAGCGCAAATCGATGCTCGAAGCCATGAACGAGAACGCGGTCACCGTTTTCGAGGCCTATTACAAGCAGGAGCAGGCCGGAACGCTCAGCCAGGCCGATGCACAGGCGCGCGCCATCGAGGCGATCAGTGCGATGCGCTATCAGGGCAACGGCTATTTCTGGATCAACGACATGCATCCGAAGATGGTGATGCACCCGGTCAAGCCTGCCATGAACGGCACCGACCTGACCGCAAACAAGGATCCGAACGGCAAGCATCTGTTTGTCGAGTTCGTCAATACCGTCAAAGCCTCGGGCAAGGGCTTCGTCGACTACCATTGGCCGAAGCCCGGCGCTGAAGAGCCCGTGCTGAAATATTCGCATGTGGCCGGCTTCAAGCCCTGGGGCTGGGTTGTCGGCACCGGCGTTTATGCTGACGACCTGGCTGCGATGTTCCGTGACGGCCTGGTGCATTTGGCGATGATGTGTGGCGCCGCAGCCCTTGTCATCCTGCTTGCCGCCTTCTCGATCGTTCGCAGCGTCGTCGCCCCGATCGAGCGGCTGAAGACCTCGATGCGGGCGATTGCCGATGAGAATGTGCTGGCCGAGGTTCCGGAAACCGACCGCAAGGACGAGATCGGCCAGATGGCGGGCGTTCTTGTGGTGCTGCGTGATTCCGTCAGGGAACGGATCGGCCTGCGGCAGCGCGAAGCCGAACAGCAGAGCCAGCTCGATGACGAGCGGCGCAGCAACGAACATCGGGCACAGTCCGACGCGCAGGCGCAGGCCGATGCGATGACAACGGTCGGCAGCGCACTTGAGAAGCTCGCAGGCGGCGACCTGACGGCGGAAATCGTCCGGATCGCGCCGGAATATTCCAAGCTGCGCGATGACTTCAACACGGCTGTCACCGCACTGCGCGGCGTCATCCAGTCAATCGCGCAATCCACCGAAGTGGTTTATGGCAGCGCCGGCGACATCTCGGAAGCCGCCAACAATCTGTCGCGCCGCACCGAACAGCAGGCGGCAGCGCTGGAAGAGACGGCCGCGGCTCTGGACGAGATCACCTCGACGGTCAAGAGCGCATCCGACCGGGCGGCCGAAGCCCGCGAAATGGTCAACGAGACCAAGGGCAGTGCCGCCAAGTCCGGCGATATCGTCCGCAACGCGATTGCCGCGATGAGCCGGATCGAAGGGTCTTCGACAAAGATCAGCCAGATCATCAGCGTCATCGACGAAATCGCCTTCCAGACCAATCTTCTGGCGCTGAATGCCGGCGTCGAGGCGGCGCGGGCAGGGGAAGCCGGCCGTGGCTTTGCCGTCGTGGCGCAGGAAGTGCGCGAACTGGCGCAGCGTTCGGCCGGTGCCGCCAAGGAGATCAAGGAGCTGATCCGCAACTCCGCCACCGAAGTCGAGACCGGCGTGACGCTGGTACGCTCGACCGGCGAGGCGCTGACGGAAATCGAAAGCCTGGTCAACCGGGTGAACGAGCATGTCGCCTCGATCGCCACGGCGGCCCGCGAGCAGGCAACCGGGCTTGCCGAGGTCAACACGGCCGTCAACAGCATGGACCAGATGACCCAGCAGAACGCCGCCATGGTCGAGGAGACGACGGCGGCAAGCCAGACGCTGGCACAGGAAAGCCGCGAGCTGAAGAGCCTGCTGCAGACCTTCCGTCTTACCGCAGACAACCGCCAGACGGCTTATCACCGCGCCGCCTGATCCCTTCCAAAAAGACGGAAATGCCGATTGCCCGCGTTCGAAAGGACGCGGGCTTTTTCCTGTTCCGGAATTGTTGTGGCGCGGGGCGGGATTGTCCTCGGCTTTGCACATTGCGGCCGGTTGGTTTGAATGATGCGCTTGACCCGAATGGATTTCCCATCAGAATGAGGCCGTGATTCAAGGCGTTACAGGTGTTTTGCCGTATAGGCCGACATGTGACGCCATAGGGGGGAACTGCAAATGACGGCGTTTCAACGCGTTATGATTCGTATGGCGGCGCTGATGGCGCTGTCGCTGGGCGCTCTGACGGCATGTACGGTCGTTGTCGACGAGCCCGGCGGGCGGCCATATCCCCGTCCCGACCCCTCGACCCCGCAAATGTGCACCATGGAGTATGATCCGGTTTGCGCGCAGCGCGGCAACAACCGCAGGACGTTCTCGAATGCCTGCCAGGCGCGGGCCGACGGATACCGGATCACCGGGCGCGGCGAATGCCGGCCGGAGCGTCCCGATTTCGGCGATGACCGGCCGCAGGTCTGCACCCGCGAATATGCCCCGGTCTGCGCCCGCCAGGGACGCCGCGAGCAGACGTTTTCGAACGGCTGCATGGCCGAGGCGCAAGGCTTCCGCGTCATCGGACGCGGCGAGTGCCGCCGTGACGGCGATTGGCCCGGCGACGATTCCGGCATGCGCCCGCCGCGCGAGCCGCAAGCCTGCACGAGAGAATTCGCACCGGTGTGTGCCCGGCAGGGACGGCGCGAACAGACATTCCCGAATGCCTGCACCGCGCGGGCAGAGGGTTTTCGCGTGATCGGCAACGGGGATTGCCGGTGAGATGGGCTTGAGCGCGAACGAACCGTTCCGGTTGGAGCGGTTCGTTCGCGCTGCTGATGGACGGTAGAACGGGATGCTGCGTATTGTTTCCTTGAACGTTTGGGGCGGGCGGGTTCACGCGCCGCTGATGCGTTATCTCGCCGGTCTCGACGTGGACGTGATCTGCCTGCAGGAGGTGGCGCGCACGCCTTCCGCGCCATCGGACTGGCTGATGTATCGCGACCACGGTGTCGAGCTGCCGCAACGGGCCAATCTGTTCGATGAAATCGCCTCGGTCCTGCCGGGGCGCGATGCCTTCTTCGCCCCGACGGCGCGGGGGGATTTGTTCGATGGCGACCGGGCGATCCCGTCCGAATTCGGGTTGGCCACCTTCGTGCGCACGTCGCTGACGGTCATCGCCCAGGCACAGGATTTCGTGCATGGCGCGTTTTCGGCCGATGGCTGGGGGCCGCATCCGCGCGCGCGCAACGCCCATTGCCTGCGCCTTTTCAACCACGAGGACGGGTTCTCCATCACCATCGCGCAGATCCATGGTCTGAGGGAGGTTGCGGGCAAGGGCGATACGCCGGCGCGCGATGCCCAGACGGCCAGATTGATCGAGCTGATCGGCCGGATCTGGCGCAGCGGCGAACGGCTGGTTGTCTGCGGCGATTTCAATGTCCTGCCGGACAGCCGGATGTTTACGTCTCTGGCCACGCTCGGTTTGACGGACCTGATCACGTCGCGCGGGCATAGCGATACACGGACGTCCTACTATGAAAAGCCCGGACGGTTTGCCGATTACATGCTGGTGACGCCGGATGTCGAGGTGATCCGGTTCGATGCGGTTGCGCAGCCGGAGGTTTCCGACCATCGCGCGCTGCTGCTGGAGATGCGGTAGGGGCACGAGAGGGATCGTTGCAGATGCAGATCGATGTCACAACGATAGGGTTCACCCAGAGCACCGCAGCGGACTTTTTCGGCCGTATCCGGCAGGCCGGCGTCAAGCGGGTCATCGATATCCGGTTGCACAACACCTCGCAGCTTGCCGGTTTCGCCAAGGCCGCCGACCTGCCGTATTTCCTGAAGGAACTCTGCGGTGCCGACTATGTGCATCAGCCGCTGCTGGCGCCGACGGAGGATATCCTGACGTCCTTCAAGAAGGAGAAAGGCGGCTGGAACCTGCTGCGCCACCAGTTCATGGACCTGATGGCGCAGCGGCAGATCGAGACGCGGCTTGACCCTCTATCGTTTGCCGGTGGCTGCCTGCTCTGCTCGGAAGCGCTGCCGCATCACTGCCACCGCCAGCTCGTCTGCGACTATCTCGATGGGAAATGGGGCGGTAAGCTCACGGTCCGGCATCTCTGAGGCGCAGGCTTTCCCGAGCGGACGGCAATGCCCATAACCGGTGATGGCTTCGAAAGCCTTCGTTTACCCTGTTTCAATAAAATCCGCTTCAGTTGCGGTCTTTCCCGTCCTGCGCCTGCCTTTCGACTCAGGCGGCCCGCAGGCTTTGAGCAGGGACCGGGCGGGTGCAGATGGTGCGTTTCGGGGCATCGTCATCGGTAGAGGCGGCAAGTGAGTATGGCGTATGTTTCCCTTTTCCGGCGGCCGGTGGCAGTCTTCGTGCTGTCTCTGTCGCTGGCCGCCTGTTCCACGGATGATTTGAGCCCTCCCGGCCGGATCGACCAGTCCGCACGGGTGGGCGCAATCGAACCGGTGAACCGCCATGCGCGCGGCTCGCGGGAGAACCCCTATCCGGCGGCGGATACGCCGGTCAGCACCTTCTCTGAGAACTCCGACGGCGCTGTTAACGCCGATCCGCGCTTGCAAGCGGCAGGCCAGCGCCTGCCGATGATCGACAGCGAACCGTCCCAACAGCCGCTTGCCGTTGCCAGTGCGCAGCCGATGACCGTGCCCTCAGAGGGCGTCAACATGGACGCGATGCTGGGTATCGAAACCGCTTCGACACCCGTTATCGGCCTTGCTGAAGAGCAGAACCGCGACATCGCCAACGGCAATGAGATTGCCGAGGGCAATGCCAGCCAGCCGGTGGTCGGCGGGATCGGCGGCGACAGCGTGCAGCAGCTTGGCGGGCCGCAGCGCATGTCCGATATGACTGCCGATCCCGGCTATGATCCGGACCTGCCGCCGCTTAGCGCGGAAAGGCAGGCGACGGAGGACGCGCGCAGGGCGCAGTTTCTCGATCAGCAGCAGCGCGTGACGCTGCGCAAGCAACAGGCACAAGAGGAACAGCAGGTGGCTTTCCTGCCGCGCACCGGCAATCCGCTGTCAGTGCCGGAAACCGGGCCTGATTTCACCGGGCGGATGCCGGCCTCGGAAGTGGCCTGCCGCCAGCGGCTGAAGAAGCTGCGGGTCGAGTTCACCGATATTCCGCGCATCTCCAACGGCAAGGCCTGCGGCATCGATTATCCGATCGAATTGACCGGCCTTTCCGGCGGCATCGACGTCAAACCGGCCGTCAAGCTCAACTGCGAAGTCACGGAAGCCTTTGCCCAATGGGTGAAGAACGAACTCGCGCCATCGGCCCGCTACCGCTATCTCTCCGGCATCAAGACGATCAAGCCGCTGGGCGGCTATTCCTGCCGGACGATGAATTCGAAGCGCGGCAATCCGATGTCGGAGCACGCCCGTGGCAACGCCATCGATGTCGGCAAGTTCGTTTTGAAGTCGGGCAAGGAGATCGATGTTCGCAAACCGGGCTTCTTCGCTTTCCGCGAAAAGGGCCTGCTGAAGGCGGTGCGCAGCGACAGCTGCAAATATTTCAACACCGTGCTCGGTCCCGGCAGCGATCCGCAGCACAAGGACCATTTCCATTTTGACCTCAGAGACCGCAAGTCCGGCTACCGCCACTGCGACTGAGCTGGCGCCGGACGTGCTCAAGGCGACACCCTGTTTCCGAATTTCTTGCCATTCATAGTTGCGGAATGCTATTGCGGATTGCCGTTGGAAGAGGAGGGGCAGCAATGGAAACCAGGATATATCTCGGCGGATGCCTGTGTGGAAACATCCGCTTCCGGGCGGCAGGTACGCCCGCCAATCCGCACAGTTGCTCGTGCGAAAACTGCCAGCGGCATTCCGGCGCGCAGACCCTTTGCTGGGTGGAGTTTCCGCGCGAGGCCGTCGAGTGGACCGGCGAGGGTGGAATGCCGGCGCTCTATCGCTCATCCGACTATTCCAGCCGCTCCTTCTGCCCGAAATGCGGCAGTACGTTGGGCGCCGTCGATGACGAACCGGTCATTGCGCTGGTCACCGGCAGTTTCGACGCACAGGGTGCGGCGGAGCTGATCCCGGTCTCGCATTCGTTTGAGGATGCCTGCCCAAGCTGGTGGAAAATCCCGGCGACAGTGTAAGCCAATCCGGGCCACGTCAATCGGCTATGGGCAAAAAAATGGCCGGTGAAAACCGGCCAAAAAATGAACCTTACCGAAGAGGGGACTACCGGTGGGTTCTTGCAAATCACGGGTGTCGTCTGTGTCCCACGGCGCGACCATGGCCGGAGTCCATCACCGTTTCATGACAGGACGGGGAAAAACTCCCGTTTGCTCCGGTTGCTGACGGGACGAACAGGCGTTCTGGCGTGCTGCCGCTGGAAATGGTGACCTGTTTTCGTCTTTTCTTGATTTCCCAGCTGAAATTTTCAAAAGAACACCCCATATAGAGCATCTCCTTCCGCCTCATATCCCCCGGAACATATTTCATGGCGCCCATCGTTTCCGTTTCCAATCTGGTGAAAACCTATGCGTCCGGCTTTCAGGCGCTGAAAGATGTCAGTCTCGATATCGAGGAGGGCGAAATTCTCGCACTTCTGGGGCCAAACGGCGCCGGCAAGACGACGCTGATCTCGATCATCTGCGGCATCGTCAATCCGACCGGCGGCACGGTGCTGGTCGGCGGCCATGACGTCGTCAAGGATTTTCGCGCCACCCGGGCAATGATCGGGCTGGTGCCGCAGGAGCTGACGACCGACCAGTTCGAGACCGTCTGGAACACGGTGTCCTTTTCGCGCGGGCTGCACGGCAAGAAGCCGGACCCCGCGCATATCGAGAAGGTGCTGAAGGACCTGTCGCTCTACGACAAGAAGGACAACATGCTGCGCGAGCTTTCCGGCGGCATGAAGCGCCGCGTGCTGATCGCCAAGGCGCTTTCGCATGAGCCGCGCGTGCTCTTCCTCGACGAGCCGACCGCTGGTGTCGACGTCAACCTGCGCAAGGACATGTGGCAGGTGGTCGAGAAGCTGCGGGAAACCGGCGTGACGATCATCCTGACCACGCACTATATCGAAGAGGCCGAGGAGATCGCCGATCGCGTCGGCGTCATCAATGGCGGCAGGATTCTTTTGATCGAGCAGAAGAAGGACCTGATGAAGAAGCTCGGCCGCAAGGAATTGCGCGTCGATCTGCAGGAGCCCATTTCGAGCATCCCGGACACGCTCTCGTCGTACGATCTGACGATCGAGGATAACGGCAACTGCCTGATCTACGACTACAACACGGCAGGCGAGCGCACCGGCATCACCACGTTGCTGACAGCTTTGGCCGAAGCGGGAATCCGGCTCAAGGACATCTCGACGCGGCAGAGTTCGCTCGAGGACATTTTCGTCGAACTGGTGGGAGCACGCGCATGAATTTCGAAGCGGTCAAGTCGATCTATTTCTTCGAGATGGCGCGCACGCGGCGCACGCTTTTGCAGAGCGTCGTCTCGCCTGTCATCTCCACCTCGCTCTATTTCATCGTGTTCGGCGCTGCCGTCGGATCCCGCATTCCGGAGATCGAGGGGATTTCCTACGGCGCCTTCATTACGCCGGGGCTGATCATGCTGACGCTTCTGACGCAGTGCATCGGCAACGGCTCGTTCGGCATCTATTTCCCGAAATTCACCGGCACGATCTACGAACTTCTGTCCTCTCCGGTGTCGATGACGGAAATCGTGCTCGGCTATGTCGGGGCGGCGGCGACCAAGGGCATGATGATCGGCGTCATTATATTGGCGACGGCCGCGCTGTTCGTCGACCTGTCGATCGCCCATCCCTTCGTGATGCTGCTGTTCTTCATTCTGACGGCCGTCACCTTCAGCCTGTTCGGCTTCATCATCGGCATCTGGGCCAAGGACTTCGAGCAGCTCAACCTGATCCCGATGCTGGTCATCCCGCCGCTGGTCTTTCTCGGCGGCAGCTTCTACTCGATCGACATGCTGCCGCCCTTCTGGCAGGCGGTCAGCCATTTCAACCCGGTCCTGTATCTCATCAGCGGCTTCCGCTGGAGCTTCTTCGAGATCGCCGACGTCAATCCGGCGGTGAGCCTTGCGATCATCATCGGCTTTCTGGCGCTACTGATGGGATTGCTGACGTGGATTTTCAGGACGGGGTATAGGTTGCGGAATTAATGGGAGCGAATAGCGAATAGGGAGTAGCGAATAGTTGTTGAAGGACGACAGTCACGAGATAACCTATTCGCTATTCGCTATTCGCTATTCGCTATTCGCTATTCGCTACTCACTACTCACTACTCACTAACGCCTTACTGCACCACTTCTTCCAATTCACACACCTTCGTGTCGATCGTCATGGCGTTGCCGCGCCAGACGAAGGCGCCGTTGCCCCAGCTTCGGATCCAGACCAGCGGCAGCATGATGTCGCGGACGAGAATGGCGGGCAGGGAGATGAGCGATACGCGCCAGCCCTTGGCAAGGCCAAGGGCCAGTTCCGGCAGGTAGATTGCAGCAACGACAGCTGCAGCGACCGCAGGGACATTGACGCCCGCGAGAACGGCGGCTGCGACCGCGAAGACGAGCGGCGGCAGGGCGCCCAGCAAAACTTCCGGCGCGAAGAACATCGGGAAGGTGACGCGGCGCAGGCGTGACCATCGTGCCTGGCGCGACCAGACGTCGTGGCGGGTGCGGTGGCCGAGCGGCTGGTCGAAGGGGGAGGACACAAGATGGACCTTGTATCCCAGACGATTGACCAGCTTGGTTGCGGCGGCATCCTCGGCGATCTCGGCGGCCAGCGCTTCAATGCCGCCATTCCCATCCAGCAGCGGCTTGAACCAGAGCATGCTCTTTCCCTGCGCAAAGCCGAAACCGATCGCTTCGCCGGCATATTGCCAGCGGGCCTGCTGGGTGTTCAAAAACATACATTCGACCTCGGCCCAAAAACCGTCCGGCCGCGTGCCGAGCGGCGTCGAGCACACCAGACCTGTGTTCTTGTGCCAGCCCGCCATCAGGTGAGCCACATAGTCCTTCGGCATCAGCACGTTGGAATCGGCAAGGATCACCCAATCGTGCCGGGCGGCCTTCCAGCCCTTGACGCAGTTGTTGAGCTTCGGATTGGCGCTGATCCGGTCATCGCCGGTCAGGATGCGCGCCGGAATGCCGGGATTTGCGGCCATCGCCCGGCGTATCCCGGCAATGACAGGATCGCGCGGATGGGCGACGCAAAAGATCAGCTCATAATCGGGCCAGTCGAGCGCGAAGGCGCGCGCGAGCGTCTCGGCGGCGAACGGTTCGATGCCGCGGGCGGGCACGACGATCGAGACCGGCGGCCGTTTCCTGACCAACGGAGCCGGTTTCCCGCTTCGCGCCATTCGCCAGCCGGCGATGATGATGCTGAGAAGATTGATAAAGACGAGGAATGCGGCCGCAGCCGTCAACGCGATGATCATGCACTGTTCCTTGCTCGCACCGCCGCTTCAGGACGAATCCATCTCCGCGGCTTTGCGATCCAGAAACATCATTGTCATATGACACACGGATGACGGACGGAAATTCTAATGAGGTTCGCCGGGGTGCGAGAGGTTTGAAAAGCGGGTTTTCGACACGGGCGGCAGGCCTCTCCACTTGTTGACCGCGGGCACCGGCCGGCTGAAAACGGCCTTGATAACATTGGCTGTTCCGTCATCCGATTTGACCATCATCAGCATGTAGAGCTGCTCGTCCTTGCGGACAAACCCGAGATCGAAAGGGGCGTTGCTGTAGACGGCGGAGGTCTTGTTTCGCCATTGGCCTTCGCCTGTCGCAAACAGCGCTTGGCCGCGGCGATCGGACCGGATGACGGCAGACCAGCCGTTGTTCGCCGTGACCGTCAGAATATCGCCGTGGCTGACAATGGCGATCAGGCAGGTCTCACATCGGCCGGCGTTTGAATCCACCTGCTGCCACCGCCCATGGAAGACCGGATCGCCGGCATAGGCGGTGATGGCTGGCAGTGTTGCAGCAGCAACGATCAGTACCGATTGCAACAGCCGGTTCATGCACGCCCTCCGTCGATCCCGTTAATCTCTCAGCCGCAATTCGTCCGTCTGCATCTGCAGGAAACCCAGCGTCGACAAAAAACTCATGCCGAGCAGGCTCTGGTCGAGCTTGCCTTCCTCGGTGACCATGGCCCTGACATCCCGGCGGACGATCGGGCCGACGGCGACTTCGGCGAGCGTTACCGGTGCTGCCCGCGCCTGCCCATTGGCGGTGGAGACAATCTGGGTGAAGGCGAGGCCGGCCGGATTAAGGCCGAGCGTTTCGGCATCCTCATAGGACAGCGCCACGCGGCTGGCGCCGGTATCGACCAGCATCTGGACGGTGGCGCCATTGACGGTGACCGGCGTTTCGAAATGGCCGTTCAACACCTTGTGCAACACGACCTCCTGAACGCCCTCAGTGTCGGTGAAGACGGCGGCCCGGCCGGGAATGAGGCCAGCGACCAGCCGGTTGCCGAAGGATTCCAGATCGGTGCGGTAGAGATAGCCCGAGACGAGAACAAGGATGATCAGCACCCAGATGCCGAACTGGCGCAGGCTCTGGCCGATGTGATGGCGGCTTTGCACGATGCCGGTGGCAAACAGCGCGGCGATGGCGCCAAGCGTGACCAGGCGGCCGAAATCATCATTCATGATGCCGAACGTGCGGCCGCTGTCATGGTTGAGGATCAGAAAGACGAGGCCGACGGCAAGGATGCCCAGAAGAATGGTCAGCCTGGTCATTCGCTGCCCACCCTTTCGCGGGCCATGCGGGTGCGGCGGGTTTCGCGGCGCGGCTTGCGCTCCAGCGTTTCCAATCGGGCAGGCAGGCTATCCATGATGTCGCGGCGTTCCTGCGGCGTATAGAGCGACCAGGCGCCGACCTCGTCGCGCGTGCGGCCGCAACCGAAGCAATATCCGGTTTTCATGTCGATCGAACAGACGAGAATACAGGGTGTTTCCATGAAGGCGCGGCGTCCGAACAAGAGCAGGTTTAAACTATATCGTCGTTTCAAATCGCCAGCGCAAGGGCGGCGAAAACAGCGATTTCGGTCAATTGTTGTGTGGCGCCGATTGTGTCGCCGGTATGGCCGCCGATCTTGCCGTCGACGATTTCGCTGAAGGCGGGAACGGTGGCAGCAAAGGCAGCAATTGCAAGGACCGCGGCCAGCAGAGAGGCGCCGGACAGAAGCAGCAGGATTGCGGCCGACGCGACACCCAAAATCAGCGCGAAGGTGACCGACGAGGCCAATGGTTCGCCTGCGGACGCGGCAACGCCATCCTGGCGGGCAGGCGGCAGTTTCGACCAGTGCCAGACCATGGCGGTGCGGCTGAGAGCGGCAGCGGCCAGCACCAGCAATCCGGCGCCGCTCGGCGACATCAGCGGCAGTACGGCAGCAAGGGCTGAACCCCGCAAGCCGAACGACAGGATCAGTGCAACGGCACCATAGGAGCCGATGCGGCTGTCTTTCATGATAACAAGCGCTTTTTCCCTGGTCTTGCCGCCCCCCAGGCCATCTGCCGTGTCGCTGAGGCCGTCTTCATGCAGGGCGCCGGTAATCATCGCCTGGATCGATACCGCGACGAAGGCGGTGAACAGCGGCGAGACCTGAAGGGCGCTGAAGACCGAGACGATGGCCGCCGCCGGTAGCACGATCAGCAGGCCGGCCAGCGGAAAGGCACGCACGGCGCGGCTGAGACGTCCGTCGAAATTGACGAAATGACGCTGCGGCATGTGGATGCGGCTGAGGAACGCTACCGAGCGCGCTACGTCATCGATGAAATCGCGGATATCGAACATGCAATCATTCCCCCAGGCCGGTCCGCCCCCGCGAATCGGTGTTTTCCCGCTGATCATGCGACGGCGACACGAACGGGCGCAAATGCCGTTGCCGGATTTGTCATCGCGCTCTATGAGGAAGCAGTTTTTTTGCGAAGCCATGCTTCGCCGGCGACGAGACGATACAAGGATTTGCTTTCATGAGTGCCAGCGGCCTGCCGTTCGACGATTTCCGTGAGTTGCTGCGTAACCTGCCGGGCCCCGACAGCGCGGCACTGGTGGCAGCGCGCGAACGCGATGCACAGCTGACAAAACCGCCGGGTGCGCTGGGACGGCTCGAAGAGATCGCCTTCTGGCTGGCCGCCTGGACGGGCAGGGCTCCCGCCGTCAACCGGCCGCTGGTGGCGATCTTTGCCGGCAATCACGGTGTCACCAGACAGGGCGTCACGCCGTTTCCGCCGTCGGTGACGGCGCAGATGGTCGAGAATTTTGCAGCCGGCGGCGCTGCCATCAACCAGATCTGCGTCAGCCATGACCTCGGGCTGAAAGTGTTCGATCTGGCGCTTGAATATCCCACCGGCGATATCACGCAAGAAGCCGCCCTGTCCGAGCGCGATTGCGCCGCGACGATGGCGTTCGGCATGGAGGCGGTTGCCGGTGGCACCGACCTTCTGTGCATCGGCGAAATGGGCATCGGCAACACGACGATCGCGGCGGCGATCAATCTCGCGCTCTACGGCGGCACGGCGGAAGACTGGGTCGGTCCAGGCACGGGATCGCAGGGCGAGGTTCTGGCCCGCAAGATCGCTGCGGTCGAAAAGGCGGTGACGCTGCATGGCGATCATCTCTCCGACCCGTTCGAGGTGCTGCGGCGCCTCGGCGGCCGCGAGATCGCCGCGATGGCGGGCGCGATCCTCGCGGCGCGCATGCAGAAGATCCCCGTTATCATCGACGGTTATGTCGCAACGACGGCGGCGGCGATCCTCAAGGCTGCCAATCCGGCGGCGCTCGATCACTGCCTGATCGGCCATGTCTCGGCAGAGCCCGGCCATATGAAGGCGATCGAGATGCTCGGTAAGACGCCGCTTCTGGCGCTCGGCATGCGGCTTGGCGAAGGCACCGGGGCCGCACTCGCTGCCGGTATCGTCAAGGCGGCGGCTGCGTGCCATTCCGGCATGGCGACATTTGAGCAGGCAGGCGTCAGCAACAAGAGCTGACCGGGCTCGCCGTATCCACCGCAGCGACAGGGGGCGGCGGCGGTCTGCGGATTCGCACCGATTGCGGCAAAAAACATAGCTGATATCGTTGATTGCCTCCCCTGGTGCCTTCGTGCCGCCATGATGAGGCTTGATACGGCGTGCCTTCTCACTTATGCGGGATGCGGCGATATCGCAGGACAACCCGCTACCGTTGGAAAACAAACATTCAGGTCGGCGTCAGCATCGCATGCTCAAGGTGTCCGTCCATGATGGAACGCGGAGAGCACATGTATCTGAATGAGGACTATCGTGGAATGGGCAGGCAAAAGCCGGTAAAAAAGCTGACGGGGCTCGCGCATTTCTTTGCTGCCGCCACCTATTCCTTTGGCGGCGCCAAGCGTCTTCTGGGCGAGGCGGCGTTTCGTCACGAACTCGGTGCCTTCGCCGTTGCGATGATCGCATTCGCCATCACCGGTGCATCCTTCTTCCAGTATGTCGCGGCTTTCGTGCTGTTTTTGCTGATGATCGCCTTTGAGGCGCTGAACACGGCCATCGAGGAGATCGTCGATCGCGTCTCGCCGGAAATTTCCGAAATGGGCAAGAATGCCAAGGATCTGGGCTCGCTCGCCTGCCTGTGCGTGATCCTCGCCAATGGCGGTTATGTCGCTTATGTCGTGGTTTTTTCGCATTTTATCGGCGTTTGAGACGCCAACCGGCAAAGTGCGGGTTTACTCCCTCTTGAACGGTCAAATTTAAGTGAGCGAGCTGGGGATGCTCCGGAACCGATCAAAGTTGACGCGGGCAATCATGATTATATACCGGGGCCGCCGGATCAGATGGTCCGCAGAAAACTCGGAGAGGTTTCCATGACAATTTCCTTCTCAGGTTCAGCGCGCGCCCTCGGGCTTGCGGCTGTTTTCGCCAGCGCTGGCGCGGCCATGGCTCAGGAAGACATCGGCATCGTCGTCTACAATGCCCAGCACGAAAGCCTCGGTGTCGAATGGGCCGAGGCCTTCACCAAGGAAACCGGCATCAAGGTGACGCTGCGCAAGGGCGGCGATATGGAATTCGCCAACCAGATCGTCCAGGAAGGGGCGGCATCGCCCGCCGACGTGTTCCTGACGGAAAATTCGCCGGCCATGTCGCTGGTCGATGGGGCCGGGCTGTTCGAGCCGGTCGCCGCCGAGACGCTGGCGCAGGTCCCTGAGAATTTCCGTCCGTCGAACGGCCACTGGATCGGCGTTGCCGCGCGTTCGACCGTATTTGCCTATGACAAGACCAAGCTGACCGAAGACACGCTGCCGAAGTCGCTGCTCGATCTTGCCGACCCGAGCTGGAAGGGCCGCTGGGCAGCGTCGCCTGCGGGTGCCGATTTCCAGGCGATCGTCAGCGCGCTGCTCTCGCTCAAGGGCGAAGAGGCAACCGTGTCATGGCTGAAATCGATGAAGGAAAATTTCACTGCCTACAAGGGCAACTCGACTGCGATGAAGGCCGTCAATGCCGGCGAAGTCGACGGTGCGGTGATCTATCACTACTATTATTTCGGCGATCAGGCAAAGACCGGCGAGAACAGCAAGAACGTTGCGCTGCACTTCTTCAAAAATGACGACCCGGGCGCTTTTGTCAGCATTTCCGGCGGCGGCGTGCTTGCCTCCAGCCAGCACAAGGAAAATGCCCAGAAATTCCTCGCCTGGGTGACCGGCAAGGGCGGGCAGGCCATCCTGCGTGACGGCACCTCGTTCGAATATGCCGTCGGCAATGGCGAAGCGTCGAACAAGGCGCTGCCGGCTCTTTCGGATCTGCAATATCCGAAGGTCGATCCGGCCACGCTCAACAGCGCAAAAGTCACAGACCTGATGACGGACGCCGGTCTGCTGTGATAGGCAGAACCTAAACCTGAACGGAACGCTCCGGTTAGGCATCGTCATCCGGAATTACCGGTCACATTCGCAGCCGTCCGAAAAAAGGCTGCGCATGGTGTTTTGGTTTGAAAGCAGAGACTTTGAGCGCCACCGCGTTTCCTGCCGAGCCCGCCTCCGCCTTGCGCCGGCTGATCAGCGCCGTCAAAGGGCGGGCACGGGTGCCCTATCTCTGGGTCACGATCGTTGCGGCTTTCGTTTCGCTTGTCAGCCTCGTGCCGCTGGGCTTCATTGCCTGGATTTCGGTGCAGACCGGCTGGGAAACCGCATCAAAACTGATTTTTCGCGGCCGTGTCGGCGAGCTGCTGATCAATACGGCGCTCTTGGAAATCTGTACGCTGCCGCTAACCATTGCCCTATCCGTGGCCCTTGCATGGTTGACCGAGCGAACCGATCTGCCGGGCGCGCGGCTGTGGTCCATGCTGGCCGTGGCGCCGCTTGCGGTTCCGGCTTTCGTGCACAGTTATGCCTGGATCAGCCTGGTGCCCGGGCTGCACGGTTTGACCGGCGGTGTTCTGGTGTCTGTGCTGGCCTATTTCCCGTTTCTCTATCTGCCGGTCGCGGCGCAGCTGCGGCGGCTCGATCCGGCCATCGAGGATGCGGCGGCTTCGCTTGGCCTCAATCCCTGGCAGGTGTTCTTTCGCGCCGTTCTGCCGCAGCTGCGGCTGGCGATCTGCGGCGGCTCGCTGCTGGTCGGCCTGCATCTGCTTGCCGAATACGGGCTCTATGTGATGATCCGGTTCGACACGTTCTCCACCGCGATCGTCGATCAGTTCCAGTCCGCCTTCAACGGCCCGGCGGCGAACATGCTGGCCGGCGTGCTGGTGTCGTGCTGCCTGCTGCTTCTGGTCATCGAGGCGGTCTTGCGCGGCGGCGAGCGTTATGCCCGGGTGGGCTCGGGTGCTGCGCGCCCGGCGGATCGCCGCAGCCTTGGGCGGATGGTGATCCCGGCACTGGCGCTCAATGCCGCGACGGCAGCGCTGGCGATCGGCGTGCCGTTCGTCACGCTGACGCGCTGGCTCTATATCGGCGGCATCGAAATCTGGCGGATCGATCTTGTCGGCGGCGCATTTGCCCAGACGGTCGTTCTGGCGATTACTGGCGGTATCCTGGCGACGATTGCGGCCGCGCCGATGGCCTGGCTGTCGGTGCGGGCACCCGGCCGGCTGCAGCGGGTTTTCGAAGCCTGCCACTATTATGTCGGCTCGCTACCCGGTGTCGTGGTGGCGCTGGCGCTGGTGACCATCACCGTCCGGCTGGTGCTGCCGCTCTACCAGACATTTGCAACGCTGTTCCTCGCCTATGTCATGCTGTTTTTGCCGCGCGCCATGGTGGGGTTGCGGACCAGCATCGCCCAGGCACCGGTCGAGCTTGAGCGGGCTGCGATGGCGCTTGGCCGCACACCGTTTCAGGCGGTGCGCCAGACGACGATGCGGCTGGCGGCGCCCGGCATTGCGGCCAGTACGGCGCTGGTGGCGCTCGGCATTACCAACGAGCTGACGGCGACCTTGATGCTCTCGCCGACCGGCGTCGAAACGCTGGCGACGAAATTCTGGTCGCTGACCAGCGAGATCGACTATGTCGCGGCGGCCCCCTATGCGGTGATGATGGTGCTTCTGTCGCTGCCGCTCACCTTTCTTCTTTACGTGCAATCCAGACGGACAGCCGGACAATGACGTTTCTGACACTCGACGCCATCAGCAAATCCTACGGCCAGACGCTGGCACTTGACGCCATCGGTCTGAGCATCGAGGCGGGCGGGCGCACGGCAATCGTCGGCCCCTCCGGCTCGGGCAAGACGACGCTGCTGCGCATCATCGCCGGCTTCGAGACGCCGGGCAGCGGCTCGCTGATCCTCGATGGAAAGAGACTGGCCGGCGAGGGCGTGCTGGTGCCGGCGCACCGGCGCGGCATCGGCATCGTTTCACAGGATGGCGCGTTGTTTCCCCATCTGACCGTTGCCGCCAATATCGGCTTTGGACTGGCCAGGAATGCACCGGACCGTGGCCAGCGGATCGCCGAGCTTATGGAGATGGTCGAGCTTGACGATGTCATGGCCACGCGGCGCCCGCACCAGCTTTCCGGCGGCCAGCAGCAGCGGGTGGCGCTCGCGCGGGCGCTGGCGCTGAAGCCGCAGTTGATGCTGCTCGACGAACCGTTTTCGGCGCTGGATACCGGCCTTCGCGACACATTGCGGCGGGCGGTGGCGCGGGTGCTGCGCGCGGCCGGAACGACGGCGATCCTGGTGACGCACGATCAGGCGGAAGCCCTGTCCTTTGCCGATCAGGTGGCGGTTCTCAGGCAGGGCCGGCTCGTCCAGTTCGGTTCACCGCGGGCGCTCTACGGAAAACCGAGGGATCGCGAGACCGCGACGTTTCTGGGCGAGGCCATCCTGCTCGATGCCCGTATTGTATCCGGCAGGGCGCAGTGTGCCCTGGGGTCCCTGGCTGTCGAGACCGGCCTTTCTTCCGGACAGGTGACGGTGATGCTACGTCCCGAACAGATTCAGCTCACCACGGCTGCTGCCGGCACAAAACCGGACGGACCATTCGGGCGTGTCGACGATGTTGAGTTTGGCGGCGGCAACTGCATGGTTCTGGTCAGGATCGATCGCAGCGACAGGGCCATGCCGGATTTCCTGTCGATCAAATGCGCCGGAGCCGACATTCCGGAACCGGGCGATCTCGTCCGGATCAGCGTTCACGGCACCGCACATGTGCTGGCCGACTGACGGACGATTGAGCGGCGCCTGCGCTCTAAGCGAAGCTCTTTTTACGGCGCTCGATTGCCGGTGCATCCTCGATCGCCGGAATGCTCTGCAGGACGCGCTTTGGCGGCAGGATGGCGATGGCTTCGGTGCCTTCGCGCAGTTTCGAACGCAGGATGAAATCGCCATTGTGCTTGGCAAGGATCGCCTGCACGATCGGCAGGCCGAGGCCGGTGCCCTGTTCGGCGCTTTTGATGGCAATCGAGCCTTGGCCGAAGGCCGACAGCACGACCGGAATTTCATCCTCCGGGATGCCCGGGCCATTGTCCTTGATCGACAGGTACTGGCCACCGCCGGCGGTCCAGCCGACCTTGACTGACACCTCGCCGCCCGAGGGCGTGAATTTCACGGCGTTGGACAACAGGTTGAGGATGACCTGCCGCATCGCCTTCTCATCGACCCAGACGGACGGCATGGCGGTTTCGAACTGCTCGGCAATCGTGATGTTTTTCGTCCGGGCGCGCAGCTGGACCATGCCGATGCAATCCTCGGTGATCTCGGCGAGATGAACGGCTTCTTCGTTGAGATCGTATTTTCCCGCCTCGATACGGGAGAGGTCGAGGATTTCGTTGATCAGGTCGAGGAGATGCTGGCCGGAGCGATGAATGTCGCCTGTATATTCCTTGTAGATCGGATTGTTGAGCGGCCCCAGCACTTCCGTCGACATGACCTCCGAGAAGCCGAGGATGGCGTTGAGCGGGGTGCGAAGCTCGTGCGACATCGAGGCAAGGAAGCGCGATTTGGCCAGATTGGCTTCTTCCGCGCGGCGGCGGGCCTCATCGGACATCGACTTGGCAACCTCGAGTTCGGCGATCAGGTCGTCCTTTTCGGCCTGAACCGACAGGATATGGACATTGGAGCGGTACATGCGGTTGGTCATGAAGACCAGGAAGATAAGCGATGTCGAAACGACCGCGGTCAAGGCCATGTAGCCCGGATTGCCGGAGTTGATCGTCAGCCCGCCAAGGGCAACGATCACCGGGATGAAGGTGATGAGCAGGGCATTGCGAAGCAGAAACGTGCCCATTGCCGTGGCCGCAAGGGCGATCAGTAGAACGGCGCCCTTGTAGAAGCCGAAATCGGTTTCACCGCAGCTGTTGCAATCCTGCATGATGAAGGCGGCCCAGCAGAGCCCCAGCACCAGCTGGATGGTCAGGAAGCGCCGGCGCCACTGTGAAATTTTTTCCGCCGGGATATCCTGGTTCTTGGCGCGGCGTGCCAGCAGGATGGCGATGGAATGGACGCAAAGTGCCAAAATTCCCCAGGCGACGAAATCCAGGCCTTGCGACAGATGAACGCCAACCGCGGTGACGAAGATGATGAACAGCGGCATGGCGATGGCGCCCTGCAGCATCGTATCGATGTGCAGCGCCAGCATTTCCTTGTCGAATCCTGACGCATTCGACGGGCCAGCCTGCAGGCGTTCACGGGTTGCCCGCACGGCTTTCGACACCGCCGCGTTGCGGTGACTGCGTGACTTGTCGACGATATTCTTGTCGGTCGAGGTGCTGGCGCCCGTGTTCATGATCTCAAACGCGTTAACGGAATACGTTGAACTTTAAGGGGAAATCCTTAAGAAGTTGCTGCAATTTCCTGGGGTTTCGCCAGTATCGCCGCCCGTGAACCGGTGATGTGGGCCGTAGGGATAACGATGAAACGCATGCTCCGGATCGCTCGCGACATTCTCCTGACGGCCGTGATCCTGCTGTTTGCCGGGCTTGTTGCCGTCCGGCTCGACGGCTCCTCGCAGGAGGCAATGTCGGGACTGCCACGGGTTGTCGATGGCGATACGCTGGTGATGGATGGACATCGCATCCGGCTTGCCGGCATCGATGCGCCGGAGCTTAGGCAGTTCTGCCGGCGCAAAGGCGGGGAGTGGGCCTGCGGCGCCGAGGCAAAGAGCTATCTGTCGGCCCTGATCGGCGATGCGAAAACCAGATGCGAAGCGGATGGCAGCGACCGCTATGGACGGCTTCTTGCCGTCTGCACATCTCAAAATCTCGACCTGAACGCGGCAATGGTCCTAGCCGGCCATGCCATCGCTTTCGGGTATTATGAGGCCGAGGAGCGCGAGGCGAGGGAAAGGCGGCTCGGCCTGTGGTCCGGCACATTCGACGCGCCGCGCACCTGGCGCGAGACCCATGGCGGACTGGACGAGATGCCCCATATCCCCGTGGGCCGGGTGGAGGAAATCCTCTCACGGCTGGGCAACCGGATCGGGGATGTGATCTCAAAGGTATGGAATGACTGACGGGAAAACGGATGGACTGGGCGATTTGCGCGCCGCGATCGCAGCGTGCCGGATCTGCCGTGATGCGCCGGCGCGCGGCCCGGACGACAGGTTGCCGCACGAGCCGCGCCCGGTCGCCGTCATTTCGCCGGCGGCACGGATATTGATTTCCGGTCAGGCGCCGGGGCTTCGCGTGCATGAAAGCGGCCTGCCGTTCAACGATGCCTCCGGAGACCGGCTGCGTGAGTGGCTTGGCGTGACGCGCGAGCAGTTCTACGATCCGGATCTCTTTGCCATCGTGCCGATGGGGTTCTGTTTTCCGGGTTATGACGCCCATGGCAGCGACCTGCCGCCGCGCCGGGAATGCGCACCGCGCTGGCGGCGGGAGGTGATCGAAGCGATGCCGCAGATCGAGCTTGTGCTGGCTATCGGCCAATACGCTCAGAGCTGGCATCTTGGCGAACGGCGATCTGCGACAATGACCGAAACCGTGCGCAACTGGCGCGCACATCTGGGTTCCAACGCCGGGCCTCCGGTGCTTGCCCTGCCGCATCCGAGCTGGCGCAATACCGGCTGGCTGAAGAAAAATCCTTGGTTTGCAGCCGATGTTCTGCCTGTCCTGCGGGAACGTGTGTCAAAAATGATTTCCTGAAACAATTTTCTTTCATTTGACTTATGGTGCGATATGTAGAGAAAAATATTCGAATGAGGCTCTTCATGGATCGTCTTGACCGCAAAATCCTGCGCCTTTTGCAGGAGGATTCCACACTCGCCGTTGCCGACCTGGCCAAAAAGGTCGGTCTGTCCACCACGCCTTGCTGGCGCCGGATCCAGAAGATGGAAGAGGATGGCGTGATCCGCGGCCGTGTGGCGCTGCTGGACCCGGCCAGGGTCAATACCAAGGTCACGGTGTTCGTGTCGATTCGCACCAGCACCCATTCGATCGAATGGCTGAAGCGTTTCTCCGAGGTTGTCAGCGAGTTTCCGGAAGTGGTCGAATTCTACCGCATGAGCGGCGATGTCGATTATCTCTTGCGTGTCGTGGTTCCCGATATCGCGGCCTATGACGCCTTCTACAAGCGGCTGATCACCAAGATCGAAATCCGCGACGTGTCGTCGGTCTTTGCGATGGAACAGATCAAATATACGACGCAGCTGCCGCTCGACTACATGATGATCGACCAGGCGAAGTCCAGCGAGGACTGAGTCATTCGCTGGGCGGCTGGAGGCCCAGCCTCTTCAGAACGGCGCTGCTGGTGAGTTCGCGGACGGCGTCCTTGCCGATCCACCGGGCGGTGCGGTCCTGCCGTTCAGCCAGCCTATGTGCCATGGACAGCGCTGGGCCATGACAGCAGGCGCTGCGTTTGCCCGTCTGGCGCAGTGCCCAGTTCACCGCTTTCTTGACAAAATTGCGGTCATCGTCCGCATGGGCTTCGACCAGCGGCAACCAGGCGAGGATGGTCTCGTCCGGTTTCGTCTTCAGGTGAACGGCGGCGACGGCGATCATGCTGAAAGCCATCCGCCGGACGAATTGCCGTTCATCGGCCGCCAATTCCGGGATCAGCCGCGCGTCCAGCCGGGCTTTGACAAACAGGTCTGCGACGCTGTCGACGATTTCCCAGGAATTGCAATCGCCGGCCCATTGCCTGGCGATATCGAGCGTCAGCTTTTGCGGCTCCGCAGTCAGGGCCGCGAGCAGCCTGGCTTCGCGGATATTGCTGTCCCACAGGGTGAGGGCGCGGCCGTGATCGCGTTTTATCAGCCGGGCCATGTGTTTGAGTGCCGGGTTGGCAATTCCCAGTGCAGTCTGTGTTTCGATGCCGAACCGCGCCATGCCGGCGCGGTTGTTCTCCGCGCCCAGTGTTTTCAGATGTGCGATCACGGCATCTGCGGGCGAGGATGGCGCGAGCATTATTTTTCGAGCCGCGCCAGAAGCGACGACGTGTCCCAGCGCTTTCCGCCCATCTCCTGCACATCGGCATAGAACTGATCGACAAGCGCCGTCACCGGCAGCTTGGCGCCATTGCTGCGGGCTTCGGTCAGCACGATGTCGAGATCCTTGCGCATCCAGTCGACGGCAAAGCCGAAATCGTATTGTCCGGTATTCATCGTCTTGTGACGGTTTTCCATCTGCCAGGAGCCGGCCGCTCCCTTGGAAATCACCTCGATGACCTTCTCGATATCGAGACCGGCCTTCTTGCCGAAATGGATGCCTTCGGCGAGGCCCTGAACGAGACCGGCGATGCAGATCTGGTTGACCATCTTGGTCAGCTGGCCGGACCCGGCGGGGCCCATGAGGCCGACCATGCGGGCATAGGCATCGATGACTGGCCGGGCGCGCTCGAACACGGCGGGATCGCCACCACACATCACCGTCAGCACGCCGTTTTCAGCCCCAGCCTGGCCGCCGGAGACCGGCGCGTCGATGAAATGGGCGCCGCGGGCTGTGGCGGCAGCATCAAGTTCGCGGGCGACTTCGGCCGAGGCGGTGGTGTTGTCGATGAAAATCGCACCGGCTTTCAGCGTTTCGAAAGCGCCGTCCCTGCCAGTCGTCACGGAGCGCAGATCGTCGTCGTTGCCGACGCAGCAGAAGACGAAGTCGGCGCCACCCGCTGCTTCCGCCGGCGTGGCTGCCGCGCGTCCGCCAAACTGCCCGGCCCATTTTTCGGCTTTCGCGGCAGTGCGGTTATAGACCGTCAGGTCGTGACCACCCTTGACCTTCAGGTGACCGGCCATCGGATATCCCATGACGCCAAGACCGATGAACGCGACTTTTGCCATTCCAAAACTCCTGAATTCTCTCTGGTCGAGACTTAGCCGATGCGGATGGGACGGGGAAGGGCTGTGATGATCGCGCTCCCCAAAAGCGGGTTCGAAACCGTTTCCCGCAAAACCGTATCCGGTGCCGCCCGTCAAGAAACATCCTGACGGCGTTCAAGGGCGGCGGGTACGCATTGCCGGAGGTTCACGGTGCTGAGCGCCGTTACCCGCGCAGTTTTGCAATCACCAGGTGACCGGCGATCGGCTCGCCTTCTTCCTTGCGCACCGTGATATCCGTGAGTTCGACGACATCGAAGCCGATCGCGTCGAGGCGCTCGCGGACATAGGTTTCGGCATGGGCGAAGCGCTGGTTCGGTCCGACCATGAAGGGCCGGCCGGCGAAGGTTTCCGCAGGCAGGGTTTCGCTGGAGAAGATGAACAGGCCACCGGCATTCATGTTCTCGGCGGCACCAAAAAACAAGGCTTCGAGCGCGCCGAGATAGGGCAGGACGTCGGTCGCGGTGACGAGATCGAAGGGCGCGTCGTCATTGTCCTCGAGGAAATCGACGACTTCGGCAACATAGAGCGTCTCGTAGACGTCCTTCTCATGAGCGATCTCGACCATGTTTTCCGACAGGTCTATGCCGGTGATATCCTCGGCCATGTCGCGCAGCGCGCCGCCGGTCAGGCCCGTGCCGCAGCCGAGATCGAGCACGCGGGCAAAGGGGCCGAGGTTGAGCGCCTGGAGCCGCTGACGCACCAGCATCGGCACGTGGTAATCGAGCTGCTCGACCAGCACATCCTCAAAGACATCGGCATGCTGGTCGAAAAGGGTGGCGACATAGGCGTCCGGCGCCTTGTCGGGCGTCTCGCCGTGGCCCATCGAGGCGATACGGACGGCAGCGCCACCATGATCGTCGGGGTCGATCGCCAGAACTTCCTGATAGGCTTTCACAGCCGCCTCGACGTCGCCGGATTTCTCCAGGGCGAGCGCGCGGTTATAGGCTTCGGCGAGGGCTTCTTCATCGATCTTCTGCATGGCGGCGTCTTTACGGCGCGCGCAGGCGTTTGGCAATGCGAAAACCCGCATTCGCAGGCATTTGCGCCCGGAAAGTCATTTGTCGCGGTCGAAATTGGGCGCATGATGCGGCAAACAACAGGCGTTCAGGAGGAAATATCATGGCTGCGGAATTCAGTCCGGTTGGTCTGCTCAAGGACGAGAACGAAGCGAAAAGCCCGCCTTTGCCGGCAACGCCATCGGAGACGATCACAGCGCTGGTCCATTATTATCGCGGTGAAATGGGCCGTATGGCAGGCTGGCGCGATCGTATCGACCGCACGTCGAACTGGGCGATCACGGTGGTGGCGGCCCTGCTTTCGGTATCTTTGTCGGCCCCGGCTTCGCATCACGGCGTGCTGCTCTTCGCCATGCTGCTGATCACGCTGCTGTTGTTCATAGAGGCGCGGCGGTACCGGTTCTTCGACGTCTACCGTGCCCGTGTTCGCCGGATGGAGCGCGGTTATTTTGCTCAAATGTTCGCTCCGCAGGCGCCCTTCAAGCCGAATTGGGCGGCACCCATCGCCGACAGCCTGCGCAGCCCTGCCTTCCTGATGAGCTATCGCGAGGCGGTCTGCCGGCGGCTGCGGCGCAACTATTGCTGGATGTACCTGATCCTGCTTCTGGCTTGGGCGCTGAAAATCTCATCGCCGGTGCTGCAGGCCGATGGCGGCGCAGCGCGCGAGGTGGCCTCGCTTGGCGAAATCGTTGCCAACGCAGCACTTGGACCCGTGTCCGGCTGGCTGGTGATCGCTCTTGTCGCCGGGTTCTACGGTTTGATGGTCTATGCGACGCTACACAAGGAGCCGGGCGGAGGTGAACTGGCACACGGCGAGGTTCACGTCTGATTTAACCCATGAGGCTCCAGCCGAACTTCCGGAGACCGGCCGAGGCGGCAGCCGGTGGCTATCGTTTTGCTCAGCTCCGGGCGAGGCGTCAGTTGATGATGAACTCGCCTTTCAGCGCCCGCCAGTCCGACGCCGAGATCAGCTTGCGGTGGACGTAGCGTACCGAATGCAGCGGACCTTCCAGCGTCTCCTGCCAGAATTTGAGAAAACTCTTCATTTCCGGAAACTCCGGCGCCAGGTCGTAGTGTTGCCAGATATAGGTCTGCAGGAAGGCGGGATGATCGGGCATCCGGTAGAGGATTTGGGCCGTGGTCAGACCATATCCCTTGAGCTGCAGTTCCATTTCGTTTGTCATGCCGGACCTCATCTTGTTCAATGATGGTCCCTACGATTGAAGCACGCAATTGGTTAATACGATACTAACAATGCGTCACGTAAAAACAAAATAACGTTAAAAAACAAGAGTTTGGCAGCAGATCGTATCGAGTGCTGCCAAACTGCTTTCCCAGATCAGCGCTTGAGGTGCCGGGTCAGGCGTGTCTCGATCCAGGCCCAGAGATTGCGCAGCATCTCGACCATGATCAGATAGAGTACCGCCGCCCAGAGATACATCTGAAAATCGTAGGTGCGCGAGAAGGCGCGCCGCGTTTCGCCCATCAGGTCGAACACGGTGACAACAGCGACAATAGCCGAGCCCTTGATCATCAGGATGATTTCGTTGCCATAGGGGCGAAGCGCCACGATCATCGCCTGCGGCAGAATGATCTTGAAGAGCGCGACGCTCTTTGGCAGGCCAAGGGCGGCCGCGCCTTCGTGCTGGCCGCGCGGGACGCTCTCGATGGCGCCGCGCAGGATCTCCGCCTGGTAGGCGGCGGTGTTGAGCGTGAAGGTGAAAAGCGCGCAGAACCACGCATCCTTGAACAGCGACCACAGGCCGAAAGCCTCGAGATAAGGACGGAAGCTGCCGAGGCCATAATAGACAAGGAAGAGCTGGGTGATCAGCGGCGTGCCACGGAAGAAATAGACATAACCGTAGGCGATCCAGGAGAGCACCTTGTTCTTGGTCATCCGGCCATAGGCAATCGGCAGGGAAAGAATACCGCCCAGCGCGACGGAGATGGCAACCAGCGTCAGCGTCACGCCGAGACCGGATATGAAACTCGGACCGTATTTGGTGAATTTGTCCGGGCTCCAGGACTCGACGGCGAACAGGAAGATGCCGACGGACGCAGCCAGCCAGACGCCGAGCAGGACATGACCGATCAGACGGGACAGCGTGTACCGCTTCAGCGCCTCGGGCGGCGGCGGCAGTGCCGGCAGCATGGTCTCAGCGTGGCTCATCGGGCGGTCTCCGAACGTTTGGTCCAGCGCTCAAGTGCAGAGAACACCAGCGAGGAGAGCATTGCCAGAATGAGGAAGAGCAGGCAGGCGATCGAGAAAAACTCGAAGGCGTTTTTGGTGACGCGCGCAGCGATACCGGTCTGGCGCAGAATGTCCGGCAGGCCGATGACCGAGACGAGCGCCGTATCCTTCAAAAGCGCCATCCAGAGATTGCCAAGACCGGGCAGGGCGATACGCACGAGCTGCGGCAGGATGATCAATCGCATGGTCTTGCCGCGGTGGAAGCCCAGTGCATCGCCGGCTTCGTACTGGCCGCGCGGAATGGCCTTGAAGGCGGACAGAAGAACTTCCGAACAATAGGCTGAAAAGACGACGCCCAGCGCGATCATGCCGGCGATGAAGGCATTGATCTCCACCGGCCCCTCGTAGCCGACGGCCGCCATCACCTGCTGGGCGACGATCTGCAAACCGTAATAGACGATGAACAGCGTCAAAAGCTCCGGAAGGCCGCGAAAGATGGTCGTATAGATGTTGGTGGCAAGCCGCAGCGATTTTTCCTCGGACTGTTTCGCCAGGGCGATGAAGAACCCAAAGAACAATCCGATCGGCAAGGTGCAGAGCGCCAGGCTTGCCGTGATCATGAAGCCATAGGCGATCTCGTCGCCCCAGCCGGTGTCACCGCAGGCCAGAAGCGTCTCTTGAGCAAAAAGCCTGAAAATGCCGATCGGGCCGCACATCGGATCGATGATGCTGGCGAACCACGAGACAATGGAAGAGAGGGCAGCAAAAGCAGCCTGCATACGTCTGATTTCCCCTGTACGGCTTGACTAGCGCGCTTATTGTTATTGTCGGTTGTCCGGTAAAAATGGCGGAAGGGCAAGCCTTCCGCCATCGCATTTTAGAGACAGGTAAAGATTATCCGCCGTAAACGTCGAAGTCGAAATACTTGTCGTTGATTTCCTTGTATTTGCCGTTGTCGCGGATCGCCTTGATGGCAGCGTCGAACTTGCCCTTCAGTTCGGCATCGCCCTTGCGGACCGCAATGCCGGCGCCGATGCCGTTGATCTCCGGATCAGGCGTCAATGCCTTCAGGAGCTTGCAGCAGGCGCCGTCCTGCGTCTTCAACCAGGAGGACAAAACAACGACGTCATCGATGACGGCATCGACGCGGCCATTGGCAACGTCAAGCTTGTATTCGTCCGGGGTCGGATAGAGCTTCAGCTCCGATTCCTTGAAGAAGGCTTCGGCATAGTTGGAGTGCGTCGTCGATGACTGTGCGCCCAACGACTTGCCGGCGAGACCTTTTTCGGTCGCTTCTGTGATCGGCGAATCCTTCGGAACGACGATGGCCGGGCCGGTGTTGTAATATTTGTTGGTGAAATCGACCTTTTCCAGCCGCTCCGGCGTGATCGACATCGATGCGATGATGGCGTCGAACTTCTTGGCGAGCAGGGCTGGAATGATGCCGTCCCAATCCTGGGTGACGAAGGTGCATTCGGCCTTCATCTCGACGCAGAGCGCCTTGGCGATGTCGACGTCGAAGCCGGTCAGCGTGCCGTCGGCTTCAAGATTGTTGAAGGGCGGGTAGGCACCTTCCGTACCGATGACGATTTTTTCGCCTTCGGCCATGGCTGTGCCGGCCATCAGCGCGAAAACGGCTGCCGAAGCGGCCATGGCGAGACGTCTGGAAATACGCATTGTGATCCTCTCTGTTGGCGAGCGGCCGGTTTCTTGTTCTTCGCGGCCGCCGGTACGCCGACCGTCGTTGCGATCGGGCTGCGCGGATACTCCTACGCTTTAAATGGAAAAATCAACAGGAAAGCAGTGGGATTTGATGAAATGTCCGCACATAGTGATGCCCCGGCACTGGCTGGATTGCCAATGAGGCCTATGTGCCCAGCGGATGAACGGAGCATTCATCGTGAGTTAATGCAGGCTTCGGTAATCGTGGACCACTGATTGGAGCTGTGTGCCTTCTTTTTAACGCTTGGGTCTGCCCAAAGATGGAAAATTGCAAGGCTGGACGTGATTCCGGTTGAAGATGACAAAACGGGACCTCTGAAGGAGGATATTAATGAGCATTCGATCCAAACTTTTCGCGACTGTCGCCATGCCCGTGCTGGCGGCTTCGATTGCCGTGCATCCGGCGCTGGCGGCTAACCTTGCTGCCTCGTTCGAGGTGGCGCAGGCAGAGCCACAGAGCGAAGAGGAACTGCTGCGGCTGCAGCAACAGCAGGCCGAGGAAGCCGCAAGGGCCGCCGCCGAACAGCAGGCAGCCGAGCAACAGGCCGCGCAGGAAGCCGAGCAGTTGCGCCAGCAGCAGGAACAGCAGGCTGCCGAACAGAAGGCCGCCGAAGATGCCGCAGCTGCGGCAGCCGCCGAACAGCAGGCTGCTGAGCAGAAGGCTGCCGAAGACGCGGCCGCTGCTGCAGCTGCAGCCGAGCAACAGGCAGCGCAGGAGGCCGAGCAGTTGCGCCTCCAGCAGGAACAGCAGGCCGCTGAACAGAAGGCAGCAGACGATGCCGCAGCTGCAGCAGCCGCCGAACAGCAGGCTGCGGAAAAGAAGGCCGCAGAAGACGCGGCCGCTGCAGTCGCTGCCGAACAGCAGGCGGCAGAGCAGAAGGCTGCAGAGCAGAAGGCCGCTGAAGATGCAGCCGCTGTGAAGCAGGCAGAAGAGCAGAAGGCAGCCGAGGACGCGGCCGCAGCAGCGGCAGCGGCTGAAGCTGAAGCCGGTAAACAGGCTATCGACCAGAAAGCGGCCGAGGATGCCGCAGCGGCTGCCGAGCAGCAGCGCTTGATTGATGAACAGAAGGCAGCCGAACAGAAGGCGGCCGAGGATGCGCAGAAGGCGCAGGAGCAACAGCCTGCCCCGGCCGAGCAGCCAGCCACGGCAGAGCAGCCAGCCACGGCCGAGCAGCCGGCTACCACAGAGCAGCCGGCCACGGCAGAACAGCCCGCGACCGGTGAACAGCCCGTCGTCGAGGGCCAGCAGCCAGCGGTATCGGAGGAGCAGCCTGCGACGGCAGAGCAACCGCAGACCGATCCGGCCACAGAGCAGCCGCAGCAGACGACCGAGACGCCGGTTGAGCCCGCAGTCGTGCCGGAGATTGTCGATACGACCACGCCCGAGCAGAAGCAGGAAATCGCCGCCGACCCGGCCAAGACGGACGACACGATCGTTCTGCCGATCGAAGACGGTGCTGCCGTTCTCGACAGCGACAAGGATGCCGACAATGCCGGTGGCCAGACGGCGCGCGAGGAACGCAAGAAGCTGCGCGAAAGCCAGCGTGCCGAGCAGGAAGCCGTCGTGGCTCCGGCCAGCGACGCCGACGCCCAGGCGAAAATCACCACTGTCGAATCGGAAGCCATTCAGGCAGGCATTGCCGAGGAAGGCCAGAAGCTCGCTGAGGTGCCGGTCTTCGTTACGCCCGGTGTGACCAATATCGAGAACAATACGGTCAACAACAATGTGACCAACAACACGGTCAACAATACCGTCATCAGCAACAATGTCACAAACAACGTGACCAATGTCGTGGTGCAGCAGCAGATTGACAACCGGACTGTTCTGAGTGTCGACAATCAGATCATCATCCGCAACGACGACCGTCCGCGTCTGCGCCGCGATTCCGAAGAGAGCTTCTATGAGGAGCTTTCGCGCGGCCGCGTTCGCGAAACGATCGTGCGGCCGAATGGCTCGCGGCTGGTGACGGTCTATGACCGCTACGGCGACATCATCCAGCGCTCGCGCATCAATCGCGACGGCGAGGAATATCTGATGGTCTATGCGCCGGAGCCGGAAGCGGGCCGTCCGCCGCGGATCCGCGACATCGGCTACGAATTGCCGCCGATGCGCCTGCGCATTCCGGTTCGCGACTACATCATCGACACATCGAGCGATCCGGACCGCGACTACTACGACTTCCTGGCCGAACCGCCGGTCGAACAGGTCGAGCGCGTCTACTCGATCGACGAGGTCAAATATTCGGCCCGTATCCGCGACAAGGTTCGCCGTATCGATCTGGACACGATCACCTTCGCCACCGGCAGTTCGGAAGTACCGCTGGCCCAGGCCAAGACACTGCGCAAGGTGGCCAACGCCATCAGCGAAGTGCTTGAAAAGGACCAGGGCGAAACCTTCCTGATCGAAGGCCATACCGATGCCGTCGGCAAAGATCAGCCCAATCTGGTCCTGTCCGATCAGCGTGCCGAAGCGGTCGCCGAGCTCCTGACCGATGTCTACGGTATTCCGCCGGAAAACCTGGTGACGCAGGGCTATGGCGAGCGGTATCTGAAGGTGAAAACACAGGTTGCCGAACAGCAAAACCGCCGCGTGACCATCCGTCGCGTGACGCCGCTGGTCCGCCCGGTAGCGCAGAAATAGTCATCGTCCGGTATCTCCGGCGAAGTGCCTTTGAAGACGAAAACGGCCCGGTGCGCAAGCGCCGGGCCGTTTTTTTGCATGGCGTTCAGCGTAACCTGCGCGCGGGAAGGATTTCGCGTTGATTTTGTTGCTGTTGCTTTCGGGAGGAAGGGCGCAACGATAGGCGCGAAGACGGGTCAAGGGTATGCCGTCTGGATGGAGACTGGTCGCCGGCATCATCCAGTATCCAGCTTCCGCTGCCGAGAAGAAACAGGAAGAGCACGTATGTGGCGTTCCAGAAGTGGACCGTCCATCCGACGAGAAAGTATCCGGTCATCATGATCAGGTAGGCGGTTTTGTAGTGCAGGTGCTGCTCGTCGCTTACCTTGTGGAACGCGATTTTCAAGAACATGGTCAAAAAACCACCCATCATGAAAACCGCGGCCGGCAGACCGAACAATATCGCGTGATAGAGCCAGAACATATCGATGCTGGGGGGCATCCAGTCTGGCCGGTCCCAACTGCCGAAGCCAACACCGAAAAGTGGATGGTTCAACGCTGACCCGGAACCAAATTTCCAGATCAGAACGCGATAATATGCAGATGCCGGTTCAAAGGAAAAATGCGTCAGCAGGAACTCGAACACGGACTGGTTGGATGCGAGAGAGATAAACACATAGATTGACAGGGAAACGCCCCACAAATAGCGCCACCGCATGACATCCTTTGCGAGCAGCCAGTTCCAGAAGATAAGCGCCGTTTGGACGATAAGCGCCGTGATTGGGCCTGACGACAGGGACAGGAAGGCCGTTGCAAACACCAGGATCGACGCTGCCCATTGCTTCACCGTCGATTGCTCGGGGCCATACACCATATGCACCAGCGACAGCATGGCGCCGCAGGAGACGCCAAACAGTATCGGATGTTCGAAGATACCCTGAACCCGCCGCAAGCCCCATCTGGCCTCCTTGACGGCTTCCGGCGGAACGGCAAACACTTTCGAAAACAGGTCAAGTATTATGTTGGTATTGTATAGAGTTTCCAGAAGCGTGAACGGAAACATGATCGCGATGATGATCAGAAACAATCGCGTCATGGCATAAAACTGGTCTGGACCGCGAATGAAGCAGCGTCCGAAGAAGTATGCCCCTGCAGTTTCCAATATGATGACGCCGCCGGATTGCATGCCCGTCTGCGCGCCATGCACAACGCCCAGGCTGAGGGCGGCCCACAGGCAATAGAGGATGATCAGAATATCGGTTACCCTGACATTTCCGGCTTTTCCGGAGAACCACAGGACCATGCAAGGCAGAAAACCGGCGAGCAGCACGACGCGGTAAGGCGAGAGGACGAGCGAATCGATTGTCCATAACCAGGGAATAAACACACATACCAGGAAAGCGGCGGCGAGAAAGGGGAGCTTCTTTCGCACCGATGCGGCGGCATCCGCCCGGGCCGGAAATGCCCTGCCGGTACGGCGGGACATATTGGCCGCCAAACCGGAGCGGGGCGAAGTGACCTGTATTCGAGCCGGGGCTCTCATCATGTACGGCACTCCAACCTGATTGGCCGTTCAGTATCTGCGGTGGAACAATGCTTTCCCGCCTCTGGCGTGACGAAATACAGCAGCATTTTCGTGCGGCCGTCCATCTGATCGAATTGCTATGACCCCGGCGCATTTGCTCGAGTGTTGTGCACCCTATCCGAGAGAGCTAATCCGAAAGATGTAGACGCGCCGTTTGGAGCGGCTCCACTACGTCTTGCTCCCGAGTTTTGAAACGGCGGTACACCTGCTAATTTGGATCGTTCAGAAAATCCTGAACTGATGGATGTGCCCTCACGATGACCTCAGTCCGTTCCCTTCTTCGCAAAGCGCACAATCTCGGTGACAAGATGCTGTGGGGGACCAGAGTGGTGGGCATGCGCGCCACCACAAGGGGGGCGGTCAGATTGGGATATCTGTACGCGCGGCGGCCGAGCAAAAGCGAGGTTCAGTTGCGATCCGGTCAGATTCTCGAATTCGCCTTCCCCAGTCAGGTTCCCACGGCCCTTCTGACGTTCGGAGACTTCATCGATCCCGAATTTGCCTTCCTTCGCGACATATACCGGCCGGGCTGGGTCGTCGCGGACGTCGGTGCTGCGATTGGGCAGTTTGCCCTTTTCGCCGCAACATTGCCGTCTGCCAAGGTTCACGCCTTCGAGCCGAGTTCGGCAAACGTCGCAGCCTTGACCCGAAACATCGACCGCAACGGCGTCGGCGATCGGGTTGAGGTCCACAGAATCGCCTATTCAAACACGGAATCCGAAGCGTATTTCGAAACGACGGCAAGCACATGGCTGAGCGGGCTCAGCGAAAACGGGACAGAGCCGGTATCTGTTCGTACGCTGACTGCTGACTTCGAGCGCCTCGGATTGGATCACGTCTCCATCCTCAAGATCAACGTTGCCGGATTCGAACCCCAGGTTATCGAGGGTGCCGAGGCTTTCCTGGCAAGAGGGGGAGCAGATATACTGATCCTGTTGCTTGGCCTGGCGTCCTTACCCTGGTACGCGAAGCTTGCCACATATGGCTACCGGTTCTTCTATTACCACCCGCTTCAGACAGCTTTGTACGAGGTAACCTCGTTTGATGCGGATTCCGTGCTTGGGCATCGCCCTTGGCCAGCCCGCAACATCATTGCCATCCACCAATCGGCGATGAAATCACATCTGGAAACGAGACTTTCGATCCATCAAATGTAACGGGTTTGAACGATCGCGTTCAGCCTGGCGGGTGGACACTGGCCGCGGGGCTGTAGCGGACGGCAACGTGCCTTTCCCAGTTCGCAACCACCGCGTCAGCCATTCACACCTGTTGTCTGATTGCCGTCTGGGCCTTTCGCCCGAATTCCGCCGGCACAACGGGGTGACGGCGGAGCGGTTTCATGCGCTTGACGGCGACGCCTTCGCTTCGAGGGGAAGCCTGGTGCCTTTACCTGCTCGCGTCCGGCGGCCTTACACCGAACGCGCGTTTCTCAGGTTTTGCCGGCCGACGTCTTTCCGGCGGCTCTCTGACGCAAATCTAGGCGTCAGAGGGACAAGTACAATGCGTCCTCAAGAGCACCCGCTCGTGGCGCCGCATGTGTCGCACTTTTCGCACGTGCCATTTCTGACCATCGTGAAATTCTGGCACTCCGAGCACATGTTGCCGGTATAGCCCTGCGCGATCGAGCGGATGCGGCGCTCGGCTTCCAGCTTCTTGGCGTCCGACTTGGCGGCGGCGGCCTCTGCTGCTGCCTTGTCGGAGAAGAGCGCGGTGACGTCCGGTTCGGTGCCGGCGTCGTCAGCGACTTCTTCGGCGAGTTCGGCAGCGCGCTCCTCGTAATCGCGCTTGAAGGCGACGATTTCGGAGGTGGAGATCAAGACGGCCGGTTCGAGCTTGCGGGCGGCGTTGCCGGAGAAGGCGGTGACATTGGCGCCGCCGGAGGCTTTGGCAGGGGCGGCGGTCGCAGCCCCCTTCGGCTCACCGGAGTTACGATCGATCTGGCCGCCCTGGATCAGCGTCGGCTTGTGGCCGCGGGTCCATCCGGTGGACAAGAGGTTGGTCTTGCCTTCCTGGATGCCCTTGCCGAGCGCCGTGTTGGAGAAGTCGGACGTATCGACATGGGCAAGGTCGTGGCGGTTCAGGTAGGAGACGGCGAGTTCGCGGAACACGTAGTCGAGGATCGACGTGGCGTTCTTGATCGCGTCATTGCCCTGCACCATGCCGGCCGGTTCGAACTTGGTGAAGGTGAAGGCCTCCACATATTCCTCCAGCGGCACGCCGTATTGCAGGCCGAGCGAAATCGCGATGGCGAAGTTGTTCATCATGGCGCGGAAGGCAGCGCCTTCCTTGTGCATGTCGATGAAGATCTCACCGATGCGGCCATCGCCGAATTCGCCGGTGCGCAGGTAGACCTTGTGGCCGCCGACGATGGCCTTCTGGGTATAGCCCTGACGGCGGTTCGGCAGCTTTTCACGCTCGCGGGTGACCCGCTCGATCACCCGTTCGATGATCTTTTCGGTGACGGTGACGGCCTGGGCAGCGGCCGGCGCTGCCAAAAAGTCCTCCATCGCATCCTCGTCCTCATCGTCCTCGATCAGCGAGGCGTTGAGCGGCTGGGAAAGCTTGGAGCCATCGCGGTAAAGCGCGTTGGCCTTCAGCGCCAGCTTCCAGGAGAGCATGTAGGCGGCCTTGCAATCCTCGACCGTCGCCTCGTTCGGCATGTTGATGGTTTTTGAGATCGCACCGGAGATGAACGGCTGGGCGGCCGCCATCATGCGGATATGGGATTCCACCGAGAGATAGCGCTTGCCGATCTTGCCGCAGGGATTGGCGCAATCGAAGACGGGCAGGTGCTCGTTCTTCAGGAACGGCGCGCCTTCCAGCGTCATCGCACCGCAGACATGCACGTTGGCGGCTTCGATGTCTTTCTTCGAGAAACCGATATGCTCGAGCAGGTTGAAGCTCATGTCGGCGAGCTGCTCGTCGGAAACCTTCAGCGTGTCCTTCAGGAAATCAAGGCCGAGCGTCCACTGGTTGAAGACGAACTTGATGTCGAAGGCGGCCTTGGTGGCGCCGTTGATCGCTTCGATCTTCTCGTCGGTAAAGCCCTTGGCCTTCAGCGAACCGGGATTGACGGATGGAGCCTGGTTGATGTTGCCATGGCCGACGGCATAGGCCTCGATCTCGGCGATCTGGCTTTCGGAATAGCCGAGCGTGCGCAGGGCTTCCGGAACGGCACGGTTGATGATCTTGAAGTAACCGCCACCGGCGAGCTTCTTGAATTTCACCAGCGCGAAATCGGGCTCGATGCCGGTCGTGTCGCAATCCATGACCAGGCCGATCGTGCCGGTCGGGGCAATCACCGAGACCTGGGCGTTGCGGTAGCCGTGCTTCTGGCCGAGGTCGAGCGCCTTGTCCCAGGCGGCCTTGGCATGAACGACGAGATCCTGGTCCGGGCATTCGCTGTGGATCAGCGCCACCGGATCGACCGACAGGCCTTCATAGCCCTGCGTTTCGCCATGGGCGGCGCGGCGGTGGTTGCGGATGACGCGCAGCATCGATTCGCGGTTTGGCTTGAAGCCCGGGAAGGGGCCGAGCTTGGCGGCGATTTCGGCCGAGGTGGCGTAGGAGACGCCGGTCATGATGGCGGTGAGGCTACCGGCAATGGCGCGGCCTTCGGTCGAATCGTAGGGAATGCCGGAGGACATCAACAGGCCGCCGATATTGGCGTAACCGAGACCCAGCGTGCGGTATTCATAGGAACGCTCGGCAATTTCCCTGGAGGGGAACTGCGCCATCATCACGGAGATTTCGAGAACCAGCGTCCACAGGCGAACGGCATGCTCGTAATCGGCAATATCGATGTTCTTGGTAGCGGCATCCTTGAACTGAAGCAGGTTCAGCGAGGCGAGGTTGCAGGCCGTGTCGTCAAGGAACATGTATTCCGAGCAGGGATTGGATGCGCGGATCGGACCTGCGGCCGGCGAGGTGTGCCAGTCGTTCATGGTCGTGTTGAAATGCAGGCCGGGATCTGCCGATGCCCAGGCGGCGTGGGAAATCTGTTCCCAGAGGTCGCGGGCCTTCAGCGTCTTCATGACTTTGCCGTCCTTGCGGGCGGTGAGGTTCCAGTTTCCATCCGCTTCCACGGCGCGCAAAAAGTCGTCCTTCAGCGAAACCGAATTGTTGGAGTTCTGGCCCGACACGGTGAGATAGGCTTCAGAATCCCAGTCGGTGTCATAGGTCTTGAACTCGATATCCTTGTAGCCCTGCTTGGCGAACTGGATCACGCGCTTGACGTAATTTTCCGGAACCTGGCTCTGCTTGGCAGCCTTGATCTCACGCTTGAGCGCCGGGTTTTCCTTCGGGTCGTAGCAGGCGTCGTTTTCGGCCGAGCAATTGATGCAGGCCTTCATGATCGCCTTCAGGTGCTTGGCGACGATCTTGGAACCGGTGACGAGGGCTGCGACCTTCTGCTCTTCCTTGACCTTCCAGTTGATGTAATCCTCGATATCCGGGTGATCGATATCGACGACGACCATCTTGGCGGCGCGGCGCGTGGTGCCACCCGACTTGATGGCGCCGGCGGCGCGGTCGCCGATCTTCAGGAACGACATCAGGCCCGACGACTTGCCGCCGCCCGAGAGCTTTTCGCCTTCGCCGCGCAGGTAGGAGAAGTTGGAGCCGGTACCGGAGCCATACTTGAACAGGCGGGCTTCACGCACCCACAGGTCCATGATGCCGCCCTCGTTGACGAGATCATCACCGACCGACTGGATGAAGCAGGCATGCGGCTGCGGGTGCTCATAGGACGACTTGGATTTCACCAGCTTGTTGGTGAAGGGGTCGACATAAAAATGGCCCTGGCCTGGGCCGTCGATGCCATAGGCCCAGTGCAGGCCGGTGTTGAACCATTGCGGGCTATTCGGCGCGACGCGCTGGGTGGCCAGCATATAGGCAAGCTCGTCGCGGAAGGCGAGGGCGGATTCTTCCGAGGCGAAATAGTTGCCCTTCCAGCCCCAGTAGGTCCAGGTGCCGGCCAGGCGATCGAAAACCTGGCGGGCGTCGGTTTCGGAACCGTACTGCTCTTCCTTCGGCAGATCCTTCATGGCGGCAAGATCGGCTTCGGAGCGCCACAGCCAGGATGGGACGGAATTTTCCTCGACCTTCTTCAGGCGCGCGGGAACGCCGGCCTTGCGGAAATACTTCTGGGCCAGAATATCGGCCGCAACCTGCGAAAACTGCGCCGGTACGTCGATATCGGCGAGGCGGAACACGATCGAGCCATCGGGATTCTTGATCTCGCTGATGGCCTTGCGGAACTCAATTTCAGCATAGGCCGATTGGCCTGGCTTGGTGAAACGACGTTCGATCTGCATCTGTCCCTTGTCCTTTGTTTGCCGCATACCCGAACCGATCTCAGGTTCAAGGCGCAATTGTCCGCGTCCGGCCGCGCGGGTGATGCGCAGCCAGTTTCGTTTTCCGCTCTGATGGGAAACCCGTCTCGAGAGACCCTGTATCTTGTGCTGATTTTGGCTGCAAACACTAAATATAGTATCAACAACTTACTTACGCCAGCGCTTTGTGACGTGTTTGGCGCATGAGGAGATCACAAAAAATAACCGCCGCGACCGGTGGGTCATCCGCCGGACTGATTGAAAAATACAGACGATTTCTTCTGAAATGAACCGGCCTCGTTACTTTCCGGTCCCGCCGCCGCCGCAACGTAAAAACCATTAACGGTATCCGACCCGATTCCGTCAAGGGCTGGTTTGTGTCGTAATTGCGAACACCAGATGTTGTGTGTGTGACCTGTGGAAAACGGGGACAGCGGGCAAATTCAGCAAAATCAGATGCTTCGCCGGGTTCTCTCCAGCACCGGCCGCGGCGGCAGGCAATTTTGTGAAAATTTGCGGGTGAGAAACCACACTATATTTACCATGGTGCCCGCAGGTCATAGCCAAGCCGGATGAAATGTGGGGCTGGGCAAAACTGATTCGAAAGGCCTCGCCGCCAACCTAAAGAGCGTCGAGATTGATGCCGATGGTGATCGCGCCGATCGGCTGTCCGGTCTGTGGATCGAATACCGTCAGACTGGCTTGCGATTGCAGCGTCTGTGTCGATTCATCTTTCTCCGCCACATCGACGAAGAGGATCGGGGATCCGGCAAGATAGGTCTTCTGCCATTTCGGCTCATCGCCCTGCCAATAGTCGGACGTGATCTCGCTTTCACCAATGGACAGCCCCTTGGCGTCGATGACGAAAATTTCGGTAATAACGCCACCCGCGGCGATCTGCTTGGCCTTGAGGAACGTCGACAGTGGATTACCGGTGACCGTGTCGATCAGTGGATGGACGGTGCCCGCAAATTCGGCGCGCCACGTGGCGTCCAGATCCGCAATCGCGGCCGGGGTCAGGTGGGCATGGCGCGCGTTCTGGGTCTTCAACTCTTCGATGATGATCGGATCGTCAATCCATGCCCGGATATTGGCCTCCACATAGGCTGTTACCGGGCCGACGTGAACGTCGGCTGCTCTTGATGGCGTTGCCGTCATCAGGCAGAGTGCTGCGCCAACTGCAGCGATGAAGCGCATCCTGCCCACGATCATCCGTCTTCCCCATGTCATCCGTTGAGAAAGGCCTTGGGGCATTCCGTTCGGGCGCCGGCTTGCACCGCCATGCAGCCGCGCAAGTTGATTCAATCTAGCAGAACAGTTCACTGCGCCAATCGAAAATATTAAATATGCCTTATATACAAGCAGGCGCCGGGAGCCGCTCGCAAAACCATGCGTTAGCCGCGGGATCCCTTGGCGATCGGCTCCTGATAGGTGAGACCCATATCCCAAGGGAAGTAGATCCAGGTATCCTGGCTGACCTCGGTAACGAACGTATCGACCTGCGGCCGGCCCTTCGGCTTGGCATAGACGGCGGCGAAATGGGCCTTGGGAAGCATGGCACGGACCACGGCTGCGGTCTTGCCGGTGTCGGTGAGGTCGTCGATGATCAGAATGCCTTCGCCGCCGTCGGCCTTCAATTCCTCCGAAATGCCCTTGAGCACATACATCTCCCCCTGTGCATCATAGTCATGATAGGAGGCGACGCAGACAGTCTCGATAAGCCGGATGTTCAACTCGCGGCAGACGATGGCCGCAGGAACGAGGCCGCCGCGGGTAATACAGACGATCGCCTTCCACTCGCCGCCGTTGTCGGCCAGACGCCAGGCGAGCGCACGCGCGTCACGGTGAAACTGGTCCCAGGAAACGGGAAATGCTTTTTCAGGAAGTGACATGCTCAAGCTCCAGTTGATCGAGGCATCCGGTTTCGGGAGTGGTGCGGACGACGGGGGTCGAACCCGTACAGATCTCTCCGAGGGATTTTAAGTCCCTTGCGTCTACCAGTTTCGCCACGTCCGCCTGCTTTTCCTTTCAGACACTCGGGCATCAAGGTCAATAGGCTGCGTATCAAAACACGGTCCCGGCAACGAATTCCACAATCCGCGCAGAAATGAGGCCGGATTCAAAAACCCCTTAAACGGCAGGGTTATGTGCCAATGGCCAGTCCATTATAATTCGGAGTCGTGAGAGACCATGGAGCGAGAACCGACGTGTTGCAGGAAATCCCATTGATATGGAAGCCGATCAGGAACCACTCCTTCGCCGGCATGCTTGGCCAGCAGCAGCTGGCCTATGTGCTGCAGCATGATGGCCAGAAGAACTGGAAATGGATGGTTTCCGGTTGCAACGGCAGCAACCGTTTCGATTTTCAGTCGGCAGAGACGCTCGACGAAGCGATGGCTGCGGTACAGGCGAGTGTCGACCAATGGTTCCGGCAGGCAGGCCTGCTTGACGATATGCAGCCACTATCGGCTGGAACCTGACGACACGATCAACCGCACGGCGTGAATTGCAGATTCGCAACTATCGATAATCATGGCCAATAACTTATAGTTGAATAATCACATCGTCATACTACTATGCAATTTGCAATCTTTTACAAAGGGAGCTTCCGATGTCACACCGCGTACATGTCACGGACCTTCTGCAGGCTGCAAAGTTGCTAGCCGACGCCCAGCAGGATGTCATGCTGAGCTATCTGATTTGCATGGCGATCCTGGAGGCGAAGCAGACGCCGAAGGACAACGCCGCCAAGGCCGCTTAAACAAGCGGCAAACTCTGGTCTTTTTGAAAATCCCGGTTTGTCCCGCTGAAGCGTGAAACGCCGGTGGCCGGATCCTCAAGAATTCAGGACGTCGCGATTAACCCTACCTGTGAAGGTTAATCAGAGCTTTCGCTTGATGCACCCGCCCAATCAGGTTCTAAGGGGGATGCCGAGGGAGGGAAACTCGGCATTTTCATCACCAAAAAAATACGCCTCTCTCCGGCGCCGGAGAGGGGCATCGCCTCCGGAACAGCCGATCGCAATACGATCCGGGAACTGACCTGCCGGGCGCGGGATTATTGATCCTCGACGATGGCTTCGGGACGGTCGCCGCCGTCGGCGTGCTCGAAGTGCCAATGGCCGCTCTGGTCCTGAAAGCTGATTTCCTCATCATCGCCCCCGACCTGCTGTTCCGCAGCCGCCGCCTTGGCTGCGGCGAACGCGCTTTCTCGGCTCGGATACGGTTCGGAGAAAACCTCGGCAAACTTATAGGCCCATCCGCCGTCATGCTCAACGATGGCATATACCACTTTGGTCATGTCTTGCTCCCTGGCTGCATTCTAACGCCCCGGCGGCGGCTGCGTTGCCCTGATTGGAACGGCCCATATGGGCATCCGTTCCAATGGCAAATGTGCCCCGTCAAACTTCAATAAACGTCCGGACAGGATAAGGTATCACGAAAGCGCTGCGTTTTGCCAGTTTGCACACACCGCTCAAATGGCGTGCTGCAGTCTGCCCCGCGCACACGCTCGGAACCGGAACGGGGCGATCCTCCGGCCGCCCTCAATTATGATTGGAACGCCGCGCGTCGAATACGATGCGCGGCGTTCCAATACTCTAAATCTGCTGCATAATCTTGTCCTTGGCCGGTTCCGGTTCAGGAAATCATGCAGGAATGAACGTCAGCCGTTTCAGGCAGACAGTTTTGCTGCGATCTTGGCGACATGAGCGCCCTGATAGCGTGCGGCTTCCAGTTCGATTTCGGACGGCTGACGGGAGCCATCGCCACCGGTGATCGTCGATGCGCCGTAGGGCGAGCCGCCCTTGATTTCTTCAAGGCCCATCTGGCCCTGGAAGGCGTAGGGCAGGCCGACGACGACCATGCCCTGGTGCATCAGGGTCGGGATGAAGCCGAGGATGGTGGATTCCTGACCGCCGTGCTGGGTCGCAGAAGAGGTGAACACCGAGCCGACCTTGCCGACGAGTGCGCCCTTCATCCACAGGCCACCGGTCTGATCGACAAAGTTGCGCATCTGCGATGCAACGGTGCCAAAGCGCGTGCCGGCGCCGAAGATGATTGCGTCGTAATCGGCCAGTTCGTCCGGCGTGGCGATTTCAGCGGCCTGATCGACCTTGAAGTGAGAGGCTTTTGCAACATCCGCAGGTACCAGTTCCGGTACACGCTTGACGGTCACGTCGGCCCCAGTGGACTTGGCACCTTCAGCCACCGCATAAGCCATGGTTTCGATATGTCCGTATGCCGAATAATAGAGCACCAGTACCTTAGCCATCGTATTCTCCTTTGAGTTGGCAAATTCGCTTGATTGCCTCTGGACATAGGATTTATCAGTTTGCCTGTCCGTTGTCAGAGCCGATGCGGACGACAGACTGTTCGAGAATAAGAGACAGTCGGAATTTCGACTGAACGATCCCGCTTCACACAGGACCTTCCGATGACCAGCGAAAAAATCGTCACCGCCGCCATGCTCGCCATCGGCGACGAATTGCTGTCCGGCAGAACCAAGGACAAGAATATCGGTCATCTTGCCGACATGCTGACGCTTGCGGGTATCGATCTGAAGGAGGTGCGCATTGTCGCCGACGACGAGCCGGCGATTGTCGCGGCGCTGAACGAGCTTCGCGAGCGATATGACTATGTCTTTACGTCGGGCGGTATCGGACCGACCCATGACGACATTACCGCAGACGCAATATCGCGCGCGTTCGGCGTTGAGTGCATTCACGATCCTGAAGCCATGGCGTTGCTCAATGCGATGTATGAACGGCGTGGCATGGAATTTACCGAGGCGCGTCAGCGCATGGCCCGCATGCCGGAGGGGTCGCGGCTTATCCCCAATCCCGTCTCGACGGCGCCGGGCTTCATCATCGGCAACGTTCATGTGATGGCCGGCGTGCCGCAGGTCTTCCAGGCCATGCTGGATGCGTTGCTGCCGCAGCTGGAAAGCGGAACCGTGGTCAAATCACGCACGGTACGTTCACCGTTCGGAGAGGGCGATATCGGCGTTCCGCTGGGCGAAGTACAAAAAGCGCATCCGATGACCAGCATCGGTTCCTATCCGAAATTCGACGGTAAATCCTTTTCGACGGACCTCGTCATCCGTGCCCGGGACGAGGTGGTGCTCGATGCAGCGGAGGCGGATGTCAAGGCGATGCTCGAAGCGATTGCCGCGTCGAAGAAAAAGGGCTGACAACGGCGCTTTACGGCTTTGGATCGGCTGCAACGATCGTGAATTTCTGATCGACGCTTGCAGACTTGCCGCTATTCAGGTCGTTGAAACGGAATCTCAGAGTATAGTCACCCGGCGCGGCACCACTGACATCCGTGGTCAGTGGCGCGTAAATTTCCTGATTGATGGAAAAGCCGGTATAGGTGAAGTCACCGAAAGCGTTCTGGTTTGCCAAAACCTCGCCGGACGCGCTGAGGATATCCAGATCAACGGAAAAATGGGCCTGCCGTTTGCCGGGCTCGCTCGCCGGTTTCCAGCTCAAGCCGATGGGCTCGATATAGGATATGAGAAGCTCGTTTGGTTTGAATGACGTGCCCTGTTTTGGCTCGTACATCGCGAAAGCCTTTGGAGCCGCGGTGACAAAGACCGCCTTGCCGATGGAAAATGGCAGCGTTGCGGAGAAATCGCCGAGAGCAGCGCGCATGACATCATGAGCACCCACGGCGTCGCCGGATGCGGCCAGCGCCTCAGCCTTCGCCGCAGCCTCAGCGAGTTTTCCGGCAACAACCGGTCCAGCCAGAAGCGACAGGATCACACCTGCACAGGCAGCACTTTTCACGCCGCGTCTTCGATTGCCGGTTCGCATTTGTCTCTCCCCATGCTCCGCGTCAGCGGCGGATTTTCGGGATTTGGCAGTGACTGTCAAGCAGCGGGCAGGCGACGTAAAGATGATAATTTTACTCCACTTATTTGCGAATAGCGGTAGTGCCGCGCCCGGCGTTATGGCATAGGCATGGCGACACAAACCTGAACGAAAGACTGCAGACCATGAAGCAGGACGTTGATAACGCCGTCGAGGCCTTGCGCACGCTGTTCCCGGCAACGCCGCTGCAACTCAACGAGCATCTGAGCGCGCGTTATGGCGCCACGATCTACCTGAAGCGCGAGGACCTTTCGCCGGTGCGCTCCTACAAGATCAGAGGCGCTTTCAACTTTTTCCGCAAGGTGATCGAGGCCGGCGGAACGGGAAAGACCTTTGTCTGCGCCTCGGCCGGAAATCATGCGCAGGGCTTTGCCTTCGTCTGCCGGCATTTCGGCGTGCCGGGAGTGGTCTTCATGCCGGTGACGACACCGCAGCAGAAGATCGACAAGACCCGGATGTTCGGCGGCGAATTCATCAGCATCAAACTCGTCGGCGATTTCTTCGACCAATGCTATCAGGCGGCGCGTGAGCATGTGGAACGGATCGAAGGTTTCATGGTGCCGCCATTCGACCATGCCGATATCATCGAGGGGCAGGCAACGGTCGCGGCCGAGATGATCGAGCAAATGCCGGACGGCGTCATTCCGGATCTGGTGATCATGCCGGTCGGCGGCGGCGGACTTTCGGCCGGCATGACCGGATATCTGAAAGGGACGGTCGCGCCCGAGGCTTTCGTGTTCTGCGAGCCGGAGGGGGCTCCGAGCCTTCGCCGCAGCCTGGAGACGGGTTCCGTGGTGACACTCGGACAGGTCGATAATTTCGTCGATGGCGCGGCCGTCGGGCGGATCGGCGATCTCAACTTTGCGGCACTCAAGCATTTTTCCACCGATCAGGTGCTGCTCCTGGCCGAAAATGCCATCTGCGTGACGATTACCGACATGCTCAATGTCGAGGGTGTCGTGCTTGAGCCGGCGGGAGCCCTGTCGATCACGGCGCTGGACATGCTGGGACGCGACGCGCTGGAGGGAAAGACCGTCGTTGCTGTTGTCTCGGGCGGAAATTTCGATTTCGAACGCCTGCCTGACGTGAAGGAACGGGCCATGCGGCATGCGGGTCTGAAAAAATACTTCATTCTACGGATGCCGCAGCGTCCCGGTGCCCTGAAGGACTTTCTCGGTCTGCTGGGCGAGGAAGACGACATCGCCCGATTTGAATATCTGAAGAAATCGGCACGCAATTTCGGCTCGATCCTGATCGGGATCGAAACCAAACACCCGGAGAATTTTCCACGGCTGAAGGTGGCCTTCGACGGCGCCGGTCTGCATTATCAGGATATTACGGACAACGAGATACTGGCCAATCTCGTGATATAATTCGCGTTCTATATCCGATGGTTATGTTGCTTTCCTAAACCAGTCTACGATGTCTGCTGCGAGCCGGTTTGTCGTCTTTGGTGACAGGGCATCACCGGCGGCCACATGAAAGTAGGGATCGCCGACTTCGCCGGGGTCGAGCATGATGGCCGCGCCACCCCAGCGCGCTGCCACAGCGGATGTTTGCCGGGCATCGACAATCTGATCTCCGGGCGACTGAATGAACAGGGTGGGCGTTCCTATTCCCTCAAAGTGGAGCGCCCGGACCTGCGCCACCAGGGATGCCATCGGCAAAAGCGCGGTGACCGGATATTCCGTGGTCCAGTAGGCAGCATGAAGAGCGTTCAACGGGACGAAGGTGCGCCGGCGGCCGAGGATGAGGCGGGCGCTGAGCCGCGCAAACGGTGCAGTCAAAAGGAACGCCCCGCGACCCCTGATCTGAAAATTCGGGCCGAGAAAAACGGCGCCCTTCACGCGCGCAGCCAGTTCAGGCCGCGAAAGCGCCCAGGTGGCCAGCGCTGCACCGGTAGACGTCGCGACGATCAGGGTCTTGTCACCGAGCAGCGCGGCAACATCCAGCGCTTCGCACATATCCTTCTGCCAGTCTGCCACCGAGGCTTCGGCCATCGCATTGCTGCTTCTGCCATGTCCGGCAAGGCGCGTAAAAAACAGGTTGGCACCAAGCGCCTTCGCCAAAAGATCGGGCAGGGGACGAACCTCGCCCTTGGAGGCTGAAAAACCATGGATGTAGACGATGGCAAGCGCCGTTCGGGTCGTTGCGGCAGGGTCGGCCCAGACGATCTCCTTGGCCAGGCCCGGCCGGATATCCGTGAAAATCGATTCGCCATCGGCGAGGCCTGCCTCTATGCCATCGATCGATCCGCTGACCGCGAAAGCTGGTGTCATGATCGCGACGGCGCCCCTGTCATTCCATTTTTTCCTCTCACTTGCGAGCGGACGGTTAATGGAAGGAACTTAGCCTTTGACAGCCCTGTTTGCCATGAGTAAGTCTTTCGCATGGCTTCATTTCTGTCAAAATTGTTTGGTTTTTCCGGTGGTTCCAAAGCCGAGGCGCCTGCGCCTTCCGGGAAGACGGAAACCTATGGCGATTGCCTGATCCGTGCAAACCCGATCCGGGAGGGTTCCCAGTTCAGGCTGGCCGGTTCGATCGAAAAGGACATCGACGGAACGGCTCGCGTCCGCACATTCATCCGCGCCGACGTTTTCAGCTCGGAACAGGACGTGATCGACGCCACGTTGCGCAAGGCGCACCAGATCATCGATCAGCATGGCGCATCGTTGTTTGCCGACGACGCGGTTTCCCGGCAGGTCTGACCCCGGATAATCAAAAAATCCCGTTGATCGAGCTGCCGCCGGCAGATGCCGTTGCCGCGCGTCACCCCGCTCCCAAGGCTGTGAACGGTCGGCCGGCAGGACGCCTAAACGTTTCTTTAAATTTGCCGTTTATAGATTTGCAGAGTGAAATCCAAGTGAACGCCCGCCGATGACCAATGTAGTTCTGTTTCTCTGCGAAGGACTTGTCTACGTCGCAGTCATGGTCACGTTACTGCACCTGCGTTACCGGCTCGGGCTTGGCGTCTTCATCGCGGCACTTGGTGTCCTGCATTTCATCGAGACCTATCTGGCGGCCGTTTTTTACGTGCAGCTGCCATTCGGCGTCATTTCGCCGGGCTCCGCCGTGTTGTTTGCCGGCAAGCTGATGATGATCCTTCTGCTTTATGTGAAGGAAGATGCGGCAACGGTGCGCCAGCCGATTTACGGCCTTTTGGCCGGCAATTTCCTCACCGTTGCACTCAGCCTGCTGTTGCAGATGCATCAAACGGTTTCGGCCGTACCCAACCGCAGCGCCGATCTGGCTTTTATCGACGAGATGGGCTGGCTGATGCTGTGGGGGACGCTGCTGCTCTATCTCGATGCGCTGCTGATCATCCTGCTCTACGAGCGGATCGGCCGCTGGATGCGGGGTATGCTGACCCTTCGCTTCCTGATCTGCGGCGTCGTGGTGCTGACCTTCGACCAGGCAGGCTTCTATCTCGCGCTGCATGCACTCAACGACGCGCCGGCCGAAGTGTTCTGGGGCGGCTGGGTTGCCAAGATGGGGGCCGCAGCCCTCTATTCCGTCGTACTCGGCGCCTATCTGCATTTTTCCAGCCATTCGGTGCTGTCCGTTTCGCGCCAGCCGATCGGCGATATCTTCAATGCGCTGACCTTCCGGGAGCGCTATGAGGACCTGCTGTCAAAGTCCGGACGGGACATGTTGACCGGCGCGCTCGATCGAAGCCGCTTCGAATACGAAGCCCCGCGACTGATCCGAAGCGCGATGTCGTCCGGCGGTTCCGCCAGCCTGATCATGATCGACGCCGATCATTTCAAGAGCGTCAATGACCGGTTCGGCCATCTGGAGGGCGATCATGTGCTGAAGTCGATTGCCTATGCATTGCAATCCAGCCTGCGCCAGAATGACCATCTCTTCCGCTACGGGGGAGAGGAATTTGTCGTGCTCTGTGACGGTCTCGACCATGCCGCCGCTCTGCAGCGGGCAGAAAGGCTCCGCCAAAGAGTCCTTGAGGACGTAACGACATCGGATCGTTCGGCAGTGACGATCAGCATCGGCGTAGCATCGACACCGGGCGACGGATCGACGGCGCGGGACCTGCTGTTGACGGCCGATACCCGTCTTTACGAGGCCAAGCGGCGGGGCCGTAACTGCGTCGTCGGCAACGTTTGATGGCTTGAAACGGACAGGCGGTCAAACGCCGACATTCGGCCGATCGATGATTTCGCGCAGTGAAAAGCTGGAATTGATCTTGACCACGTGGGGCAGGGCCGAGAGCCAATCGCGGTGGATACGCTCGTAATCCTCCAGATCCTTGGCGGCGACACGCAGGATATAGTCGTATTCTCCCGACATCAGATAACAGACCAGCACATTGGGGCAGAGTTTCACTGCAGCCTCGAACTCCGTCAAAGTCTTGGCAAACTGGCCCGACAGCGAGATGTGGACGATGACCATGATGCGGTAGTCGAGCGCCTTGTGCGACAGGCGCGCATGATAGCCGCTGATGACGCCGTTTTTTTCGAGGATATCGACCCGGCGCGAGCAGGCGGAGGCCGACAGGCCGATTTTCTCCGCCAGTTCCGCATTGGCAATGCGGCCATTCTGCTGCAGGACTCGCAGGATCGCAGCATCAATTGCATCCATCGCCATCAACCGAATATCCTTCGAATTTTTCCGTAACAACGCAATAATCTGCGAAATATTACGCTATTTTCCCGCTAGTTTGCAAGGACATGCGGCGGTGTTTCTGGTTCGCTACGGGGGTCAAACAACGATGGCGAAAGCCGCAAATGAGAGGAACGCGAGGATGCGTGTCGGTTGCCCGAAGGAAATCAAAAACCATGAATACCGTGTCGGCCTGACGCCCGGATCGGTGAGGGAATATGTGGCGCATGGCCACGAGGTGATCATCGAAACCAAGGCGGGCGCAGGCATTGGCGCGGAAGACGACAGCTACCGCGCCGCCGGCGCAAAGATCGTCGCCACGGCGAAGGACGTGTTTGAAAAGTCCGACATGATCGTCAAGGTCAAGGAACCGCAGCCCTCCGAATGGGCGCAGCTTCGCGACGGTCAGATCCTCTACACCTATTTGCATCTTGCGCCAGATCCGGAGCAGACCAAGGGGCTGCTCGGTTCCGGCGTTACGGCCATTGCCTACGAAACGGTCACCGACGATCGCGGCGGTCTGCCGCTGCTCGCGCCAATGTCGGAAGTTGCCGGGCGGCTGGCAATCCAGGCCGGTGCCACATCGCTGCAGAAGGCCAATGGCGGCCGCGGCATCCTGCTCGGCGGCGTGCCGGGCGTCCTGCCGGCCAAGGTTACGGTCATCGGTGGCGGTGTCGTCGGCCTGCACGCAGCCCGCATGGCAGCCGGACTTGGTGCCGATGTCAGCATTCTCGACCGCTCCCTTCCGCGCCTGCGCCAGCTCGACGATCTCTTTGCCGGCCGTGTCCACACCCGGTTTTCGACCATCGATGCTCTTGAAGAAGAGGTCTTCTCGGCTGATCTCGTCATCGGCGCGGTGTTGATCCCTGGTGCTGCGGCACCAAAACTGGTGACGCGCGAAATGCTGTCGGGCATGAAGAAGGGCGCCGTCATCGTCGATGTCGCCATCGACCAGGGCGGCTGCTTCGAGACCTCGCATGCAACGACGCATTCCGATCCGACCTATGAAGTCGACGGCATCGTGCATTACTGCGTTGCCAACATGCCGGGCGCTGTTCCCGTGACATCGGCGCATGCGCTGAACAACGCGACGCTGTTTTACGGCCTGCAGCTTGCCGACCGCGGCCTGACCGCGATTGCCGAGGACCGGCATCTGCGCGCCGGCCTCAATGTCCACAAGGGCCGCGTAACCAACAAGCCTGTGGCCGAAGCGCTTGGCTATGAAAGCTACGCACCGGAAGCGGTGTTGAAGATCGCATGAACGCGACACGGATGACATTGCGAAGAGCGGGGCCGGTCATTGCCGGCCCCGTTTTCATGCGCGTTCGATGCGGCATTGATAACAATTATTGCGTGCCGAGCGCACATGGACATAGGCAATCTCGGCGCGCTGCAGCAGTTCGGCCGCACGGGAGCCGATACTGTCCACCGGAACGACGGAGCCACTGCCGTAGACGATCCGGTCACCGGGGCTGTAGCCGCGCAAAAGATAGTCTTTGCTCGTGGTCAGGATCGGTGGAACGGTGTCGCCGCCAGCATAGGCCTGGCATTCTTCCGCATGCAGGAAAATCGGCCCGGTCTCGGCATAGGGCTGCAGTTCCGGGAAGGGACGATAGGCGAGGATCAGGTAAGGATCTCCGGCGCTGATATTGGCGAGGCAATGGCGGCAGGGCATGCCGTCGCCGTCGGAGACATGGATCTCCGGGGTCTGGCCGTAGGCGTCGGGCTCGCGGCGGCAGTAGCGTGCGGCAAGGTCGCTCGGCATCGGTGTGTAACGCAATGGCATCTCAAGTGTCCTCCGGTTTCAATGCCAGAGGAAATGCCATGCACCGGCAGACAGCGACACCCGATTCTTGCCGTTGCAAATGTCAGAGGCTTTGGGCTAGCGCCAAAAACTCGTCGTCGCTGAGAGGCTGGACCGTCGCATCATGGGTAGACACCGGTGAAAAGCCGAATCGTTGGTAGAGCTGCAGCGCGCGGGGGTGATCGAGCGTGTTTGTTGCAACACGGACAGTCTTCGGATTTGCGTTCCACGCAGCATAGAGCGTCTGCAGCAGAAACCATTTTCCCAGTCCAAGGCCGAGTGCGTGTTCGAACATGCCGAAATGGGAGAGTTCGACATTGTCCTCATCCACCTGCAGCAGTTCGAAAAATCCGGCCGGAGCACCGTTGACGTAGAGCACGGTGACGGTGTTGCGCTTGTCATGCAGGACGGCAGTCAGCTCAACATCGCTCATCCGCAGCCGGTCCACCCAGTTCCAGCGTTTGCCGACCTGCAGATAGAGGAATCGATAGAAGGACAGGGGGATTTCCGGAACACGCATGATCGCGGTCTGGATGTTGACCGGCACCGGCAGGCTCTGCTTGGGTGGCGCGGTCATCTCCAGTTCGGTGACGCGAACTGCCAGCGGCTCCATAACTGTACCCTTTGCCATGCTGATCATTCTTTCCCGGTAATAACGGATGTGTCTGCCCGGCCGCCCCATTCGGACCAGGAGCCATCATAGAGTGTATTGTCGGTGTGGCCCAGCGATTGCAGCGCCAGCATGATGATCGCTGCGGTCACCCCAGACCCGCAGGTCGTCACGACCGGCTTGTCGAGATCAATGCCCGCCGCCGCGATCGTCTCGCGCAGAGCGTCGAGTGATTTGAGCTTGCCCCGGACCGAAAAAACACCGGAAGGCAGGCTTTTTGCGCCGGGCATATGGCCGGAGCGCATACCGGCTCTGGGTTCGGCCTCCTCGCCGGTAAAGCGCGCCGCACCGCGCGCGTCGGCAATCTGGCTTCCGCCACGTGCAACGATCTCGCGCATCTGCGCAAACGAGGTCACGGCTTCGGCATTGAATTTTGGATGGAATTTTGCGGGCGCCGGCTGCGGGACATCGGTGGTGACCGGGCGGCCCTCGGCCTTCCAGCCGTCAATCCCGCCATCCAGCACGAATACCGAGTGTGCGCCCATGGTGCGCAGCAGCCACCAGACGCGCGGGGCGGTAAAGATGCCGGGACCGTCATAGACGACGATCGTGTCTGTTTCGCTGATCCCAAGTTTGCCGACCGATTGCGCAAAGGATTCGGGCGAGGGGATGGTGTGCGGCAGGCCGCTGGTCAGATCGGCGATGGCGTCCTGATCGTAGAACACGGCGCCGGGAATATGGCCGGCCGCATATTCGGCTTTCGGATCGCGTGCTTGCGCCGGCAGGTACCAGGCGGCATCGATGATCTTCACCGAGGGATCGGTCAGGCGCTGCTCGAGCCAACCGGCGGAAACGACGAAGGGGCTTTTTTGGTCGGTCATCGATTTACTCTCCGGTGGACATGGCGTCCGGGGTGCCGAAACGCATGCGGAAGCGCCGGTTTTCCTTGCCCTTCTTTTCGATCTTGGCGATGTGGATCGCGCCGACCTCCTGGGTTTCGGACACATGCGTGCCGCCGCAGGGCTGGCTATCGACCGATGCGTTGTCGCCGATGCAGACAAGGCTGACGCGGCCAAGGCCCATCGGCGGGCGGACATTCTTCGATTTGACGATATCGGGATTGGCAGCCAGTTCCGCGTCGGTGATCCATTGCAAATAGACCGGGTGATTGCCCTCGACCAGCGCCATCATCGCGGCGGTGACGGCGTCCTTGTCGATGGTTTCGCTCATGTCGAAATCGACGCGGCTTTCGTCCTCGCCAACGGCTGCACCGGTGATTGGAAACTGGCAGACGACGGAGAGCAGATGGCAGGCCGTGTGCATGCGCATCAGCCTGTAGCGGCGCGGCCAGTCGATATGCAGCACCAGCTTTTCACCAACCAGCAGAGCGGGCTGATCGGCTGCCGGGACATGGATGATGATGTCCTTGGTGTCGCCATGGCGGGTGGTTGCGATCTCGATGCGGCTGCCGTCGGCGCGCTCGAAAAAGCCGTTGTCACCGGGCTGGCCGCCTGACGTCGCGTAAAAGCAGGTCTGATCGAGTTCGATGCCACCGTCTTCCCGTATTTCCGTGACGATCGCCTCCGTGGTCGAAAGGTAGAAATCGTCGCGAAAAAGGGCAGTCGTTGTCATGAGATGCTTATCCGGCGGGTTCGTATGGCACCGTTATCCCGGAATTCCGCGTCAGCCAGGCCGGAACAGGAAGGCCTTTGGACTTCAGAAAAGCGGGGTTGAACAGTTTCGACTGATAGCGGTTACCATAGTCGCAGAGGATCGTCACGATGGTATGTCCCGGACCCAGATCTTTTGCCAGGCGAATGGCGCCGGCGATGTTGATGCCGGACGATCCACCGAGGCAGATGCCTTCCTTTTCAACAAGATCGAACACCAGCTGTACGGCTTCGGTATCCGGGATCTGGTAGGCGAAATCAGGTGTGAAGCCTTCCAGATTGGCGGTGATGCGCCCCTGGCCGATGCCCTCGGTGATCGATCCGCCGGATGATTTCAACTCGCCATGGGCGTAAAAATTGTAGAGGGCCGCCCCTTCCGGATCGGCAAGGCCAATCTTGATCGCCGGGTTCTTGGCTTTCAGTCCAAGCGCCACACCGGCGAGCGTGCCGCCAGAGCCGACCGCGCAGACGAAGCCGTGAACCTTGCCATCGGTATCACGCCAGATTTCCGGCGCGGTGGTTTCGACATGGGCATCGCGGTTGGCGACGTTGTCGAACTGGTTGGCCCAGATCGCGCCGTTCGGCTCGGTCTTTGCCAATTCGGCTGCAAGGCGTCCGGACAGCTTCACATAGTTGTTGGGGTTCTTGTAGGGGACCGCGGGAACTTCGATGAGTTCGGCGCCGAGAAGACGCAGCGCATCTTTTTTTTCCTCGCTCTGGGTCTCGGGAATGACGATAACCGTGCGATAGCCCAACGCCTGAGCCACGAGTGCAAGGCCAATGCCCGTATTGCCGGCCGTGCCCTCGACGATCACGCCACCCGGTTTCAAGAGGCCGGATTTTTCCGCATGGCGGATGATCGACAGCGCCGCCCGATCCTTGACCGACTGGCCGGGATTGAGAAACTCCGCCTTGCCGAGAATGGTGCACCCGGTCGCCTCCGAGGCGCCCTTGAGGCGAATCAGCGGCGTATTGCCGATGGCATCGAGAACGGAAGGCAGAATGGACATGAGCGAACCTCTTGGCTGCGGGCAATGGCGTCAGGCAGGGACCTGAAGGTGATGACGATTAGAACAGGACATGAGGAAACTGCATCGGCGAGACAAGCCCCCCCGCAGTTCAACATACCGGAATCCTAGCGTCTTTTCGGCCCACACGCTCGCTGAAGCAAGAAATAGCGTTTCAACTCGGCCACGTCATGCACAAAAATTGACCCAAAAGTGGCATATGGCGTTTGGCAACCGGCGTGATCCATTTCTTGACCCTCACCGTAATGAGGCAATAGTTTCCGCTGAGCCTCAGCGGCAAGACAGGTGAAGAAAATCGATGGCTGACGTTCAGCTGGATACAGTAGATGCCTTGATGGCACGATATGCCGCCGGAATCCTGCCGGAGCCTGCCCGTGTGCTGGTCGAAGCACATCTCGAGATGCAATCCATCAACCGGTCAAAAGTCGCCGGGTACGAAACGGTCGCCGGCGGCATCCTGGAAAGCACGGAGCCGGTTTCTCTCACATCGAGAGATACGGTATTGAAAGCCGTTTTCTCAGCGAGCCCGTTTTCAATGGCCGAGCCGACACCCGCTCAGCCTGCACATGCGCTTTTTCCCAAAGCCATCCGCGACTTTGCAGGGATCGATGCCGACGAGATCCGCTGGAAACGAAAGTTGCCGGGGTTGAAGGAATACAGCCTTGGAAAAATCGATGGTTGCGATGTCAGCTTTTTCTGGCTTAAGCCAGGACGTGTGGTCCCGGCCCATACGCATGAAGGCTATGAGCTTTCGCTTGTTCTCGACGGCGCCTTCAACGATACGCGCGGGCGTTTCGCCAGAGGTGACATATCGGTGGCGGACGAAAGCATCGACCACCGCCCCATGGCGGAAGCGGAACGTCCCTGCATCGGCTTTGCCGTCTCACAGGCACCCTTCAAGCTGACCGGCTCATGGAGACAATTGCTCGGCGACATGATCGGTTGACAGTCTGCCGAACATTGGCCCGAATGCGGGAACAAACTACATTTCAATGCGTATTGTCTGGTGATCCCGGGCTCCGGGTTCCGCGATAGAGCAGCGAAAGGAATTTCCATGACCGATTTTGTCGCACGCCCCGAGATGGGTCTGGCCTGGGTCACGGGAGCAAGCTCCGGTATCGGACGCGCCTTGGCGTTGCGGCTGGTGAAGGACGGTTTCAACGTCGTCGTCACCGCGCGCGATCACGAAAAGCTGGTCCAGTTGCAACATGAATCGCCGGGACCGGGCAAGATCATCGTGCTCGACGGCGATGTGACAGACCCGCGCGACATGGAACGTATACTCGCTGCAATCGAATACGAGCATGGTTCGATGGTGCTCGCGGTCCTCAATGCCGGCGTCTATATTGCCGTTCACGGCGAAGACCTGCATCGCGAGGATTTCGAAAAAACGTTTGCGGTGAACCTCAACGGAACGGTCAATTGCCTTTTGCCTGCCGTGCGCCACATGAAGGCGAGGGGGCATGGACAGATCGCCATCGTTTCGTCTGTCACCGGTTATGGCGGCCTGCCGACAAGTGCTGCCTACGGGGCAAGCAAGGCAGCGCTGATCAATATGGCGGAAAGCCTGAAGTTCGATCTCGACAAGGTTGGCGTACGCCTGCAGGTCATCAACCCCGGCTTCGTTGAAACGGCAGCCACGGCAAAAAACGCATTTCCGATGCCGGCCCTCGTCAGCGCGGAAGTGGCGGCGGATCGTATCGCACAGGGCCTGAAATCCGGCGGCTTCGAGATCACGTTTCCAAAACGCTTCACCTATGCAATGAAGCTGCTTAACCTCTTGCCTTACGGTCTCTATTTCTGGCTGATCAACAGGGCCACGGGATGGAAGACGCGGCCGCTGGTCACCGACGGGCAGACCGTCGACATGCTAGAGCGCGATCCTCAAGCGGTGTGAAGGACAATCACCGCGCCGAAGACAAGGGCAAGTCCTACCCAGCCGATCGGTTTCAGCTTCTGGCCGAAAAGAAGGCGCGCCGAAATCGCCGTACCGAAAATGCCGGTTGCTCCGAGGATGGCATAGGCGATTGCCAGTTCCATGCCCTTGACCGCCTCGACCAGCAAGGCGAAGGCCGCAAGCACCAGGAGGATGGACAGCACGCCCCAGCCGCGGCGGGCAAAACCGTTCGACTTGGTCGAGGCAAGATTGGCGGCGACGTCGAGGATACCGGCCAGAATGGCGAAAATGAAATAGATGTTAGGCGAGGTCATCGGCAACCTCCTCTTCGTCATGCACTTCGCCGGCATTGACCAGGATGATACCGCCCACCGCCATCATCAGTCCGATCATCTCCTGATAGGTCAGCACATGATTGAAAACGAAGACGGAAACCAGGGTGATCAGCGCGATGCCGGACCCTTCCCAGATGGCGTAGGCAACACCCACCGAGATTGTCTTCACGGCCTTGGCAAGGAAAAAGTAGGAGAGGGCAATCGACACATACATGACGGCATAGCCCCACACGCCTTCGCCGGACGACGCTGCCTTCATCACGGTCAGGCCGATCACTTCGGTTGCAATGGCGAGCGCCAGAAAAATCCATGCAAGACGCACGTGGTCACCTTCGCAAGCAGCAGTTGGAAAACTGCAGCCTCCATAGGCATTTTGCACGAGACGGTAAAGCCATCGGCGGCGTTATATCGAGGATCCATGATGGAAACTTTTGGGTTCCCCCTTCATCCTTGGTGTTATTGCCGGATGCGAGCCTGCAATTCGCTCTGGGTAGTCTCATCCAGCGGAAAGTTCCACATCAATGCGATCGCGGCGAGTTTCAGCGCGACCGGGACCCAGGCATAGATCGCGGCAAGGGCAAAGAGCGCCGTTTCATCGTTGTGCGCATTGGGTAGCGGATTGAAACCGAAGTAGCCAAGCAGAGGAAAGACGATACCGACCCCGGCCGCCAGCGACAGCTTGGTCGCGAGGCCCCAGGCGGCGAAGTAGAAGCCGCTGCGCTGATCGCCGGAGGCAGCGGTATCGGCATCGATGACATCGGCCTGGATCGAGGGCGGCAGCGCCAGATCGAAGCCAAGCAACAGGCCGGTCGTCGCGCAGATCAGCGCGAAAGCGATGGCCGCGCCTGCGGGCAAAAAGGGCGCCGCTGAAAAAATCGCGCAGGCGGCAATCATTGCAATCGACCATGCCCGGTGTTTGCCAAGCTTTCGCGCCGCCAGCGCGGCAAGCGGTATGCCGGCGATGGCGCTGAGGAAATACAGGAAGAGCAGCGGTCCGCGCAGTTCCGGCAATAGCAGCCGTGCCGAGACGAAATAGAGGAACAGCGTCGCGGGAATGCCATTGGCGAGACCGTTGAGGAAAAACGCCGCGATCAGCCGCAGGAAAGGCCTGTTGCGGGCAAGGCAAGCAAGCGATTCCTTCAACGGCAGGACCGTTCGAGTCTGATTGACAGGCTCCGGCACGATCCAAACCGACAGCCCGCCGAAGAGCAGCAACAGGACGGCAACAGTGATCCCCAGGACCGCAAGGCCTGAAAAGCCGGGACGTTCAAACCCGATTGCAAACGGCAGCACGATGGCGATCAGCGTGCCGAGGAGGGTTAGCCCTTCCCGCGCGGAGGTCAGCCGCGTGCGGCCATGGTAATCGTTGACCAGTTCGGCTCCCCAGGCGGCATAGGGCACGACAGCCAGGGTAAAGCCCAGGGAAGTCAACATGCCCCAAACGGTCAGCCAGCCAACGCCGGCACCGTCTGCCGGCCAATAGAGCATCAGCGCCGATAGGGCGGCCACCGGCAGGGACAGCAGAAAGAGCAGCCGGCGGCGGCCGAAACGCGGCTGGATCCGGTCGGCAGCATAGCCTGCAAGAGGATCGGTGATCGCATCGAAAAGACGGACGAGCAGGAGCGCCCACCCAACCGAGGCAATCGGAAGGCCCAGCGTTTCGGTGTAGTAGGTCGGAACCAGCGAGTAGAGCGGCAGGCCAAGGGCTGCAAGCGGCGCTGCGGGAAGGGCATAGGCGAAGAGCAGCCGGCGGCTGATCTGCATCTCGGGACCGCTACCAGGCTTATTCATACACGATCTGTCTGACGTCGATGTTCCTGGCGCGGAAACCGGCTTCGCAATAAAACAGGTAGAATTCCCACAAGCGTTTGAAGCGGATATCGAAACCGAGCGGCTCGACCTTGTCCCAGACGCTCCAGAAGCGCTCGCGCCATTCCGCCAGTGTGCGGGCATAGTCCAGTCCGAAGCCGAAATCGCCGCTGATCTTGAGGCCCACCTTGCGGCCGAGGTCGATCAGATGCTCGCGTGTCGGCAGCATGCCGCCCGGAAAGACATATTTCTGGATGAAATCCGGGTTTGCGCGATATTCCCGATAGGCTTCCGGCTTGATGGTGATGATCTGCAGCCCGGCCTTGCCGCCGGGCTTGAGGCAGCGCTGCAATTGCGAAAAATAGGCCGGCCAGTATTTTTCACCGACAGCCTCGAACATCTCGATGGAGACGATCCGGTCGTAACGCCCGCTCTCGTCGCGATAGTCCTGAAACTTGATCTCGACCTTGTCGGACAGGCCCGCGTTCCTCATGCGCTCATTGGCGAAGGCCAGCTGTTCGCGGCTGATGGTCAGCCCTGTCACCTTGCAACCGATCTCGCTGGCCGCATATTCGGCAAAACCACCCCAGCCGCAGCCGATTTCCAGCACATGATGGTTGGCTTTGATGCCCGCCGCATCGGCCAAAGCCTTGTACTTGGCGCGCTGGGCCGATTGCAGGTCATTGGCGCCCGTCGAATAGAGGGCCGACGAATAGGTCATGGTCGGATCGAGCCATTGCTTGTAGAAGGCATTGCCGAGATCGTAATGGGCGGAAATATTCTTTCTGGAGCCGGATTTCGTATTGGCGTTCATCCAGTGGCGAAATTTTTCCACCAGGCGCAGCACGCCGCGCGCACCGTTGGAGAAGTTGCGGCCAACATCGGTGTTGACGAGGAAGAGTTCCAGAAACGCGCCGACATCCGGGCTGTCCCAGTCGCCGTCCATGTAGCTTTCTGCAACGGCGATCGTGCCACCGGTCAGTGCGCGCTGCGGCAGATTCCAGTTGTGCAGCGTAACGGAGGCGACAGGTCCTTGCGCCTTGCCTTTGACGACGAAAGTGCGTCTGTCCGGCAATGTCAACTTCAGGCAACCGGCCTGCATATGGACAAGACCACGCAGAACCATCTGCGCCTTTGCGGGCAATCCCTTGACAAGGCGTGACAGATTTTCAGTGGAAAGACGTTCTGCGTCGTTCGGCTCACAATAACCGGTGCCAGCTGCGCTCATTCGACAGATCCTCCGCAATCATTGCTCTTGACACAATTTAACCTCATTCCGCCGGACCGCCAACCTGGGCTTCATGAGAAAAGCCGTCGCTTGTTCTGTGGCCCTTCCTCCAGGCGCTCGTCGGTTCGGGCGCTTGCGGCCGCGGAATATAGCGGACGCCCTTGATCCACAGCTTCAACGCCTCCCAGTGAATCCCGGCAACGATCTTGAATGTAAGATGCGGAATGCGGGCAACAAGACGCAAAATCTTGCCGGTTTTCAACGGAACCTGAATACCTGAGAACGTGGCGGAGAGCAGCGGCCCGTCCGCGTCCGTTTCCAGAATACGCCACCGTATTTCCTCTCCCGGTGGCAGCATGCGGAACTGATAGCGCATGGCCATGGGAATGAATGGCGAGACATGAAGCAGCTTGTCGCATTGCTGGCGGATACCGGCATCCGACACGTCATCCGCCGAAACCGGGCAGACATAGGTGTGGCGTTCTCCGAATGTGTTGCGAACCTCGTAGATCATGACGCTCAGCGCACCGTCGCCGCCATAGACGTAGTAGACTGCCAGCGGATTGAAGACACGGCCGAGAATGCGCGGATAGCAGACCAGAAGCACCCTTGCTGCCCGCATCGTTACGCCGTTCTTCGACAGCAACGCATCGACATAGGCACGCAGCGAAAGATCACCGCTGCCGGTATGATCCTTCTCGTGGAACGACAGCAGATTGCCGCGGTTGACCGAGAAACACCGGCTCAACCTGTCCGCTTCGTCCAGCCGGTCAAGATCGATCATCAGCGAAAATACATTATAGCTGAAGCGGTGGCCGACCGGCTTCATCCGCTGGTGCATGACCTGCCCGGAAAAAAGGACCGCAGCCTCGGCTGGAGGCCCGCCGTTCCGCGTCATGTGCGAGCCCGAGCGCATCTACTCTGCCGCTTCGTTGAAAACGGAGGACATCTGCTGGCGCCAGGGGATGATGCCGCCGAGTGCCTCTGCGGCGGCAAGGCCCGAGGACAGGCCATCCTCGTGAAAACCATAGCCGGTCCAGGCTCCGGCAAAGAACGTATCATTGTCGCCCTGTATCGCTTTCAGGTCGCGCTGTGCGGCCATCGAGCGGGCTTCGAACTGGGGGTGATCATAGGAGAACTCGGCAAACACCGTACCCGGTGCCGGTTCACGCTCCGGATTGAGCGTCACGAACAGCGGATGTTGTGGTGCGATCCCCTGCAGGCGGTTCATCCAGTAGCTGACGGCAACGCCCTGCGAGCCGCACGGCTTGGTCGAGCGCAGATAATTCCAGGATGCCCAGACCTTTTGGCGCTTCGGCATCAATCCCGTGTCGCGATGCAGAATGACACGGTTTGGATGATAGGGAACGGCCGAGAGCAGCGCGCGCTCCGTCGGCGTCGGATCGGCGAGCATGGCCAATGCCTGATTGCTATGGGCAGCGATGATCACCTTATCGAAGATTTTCATGACGCCATGGCTGTCTTCAATGATGACCCTGCCGTCTTCGCGCCGGATCGTTCGGACGCCACAGCTTAGATGCACGCGGTCGCCAAGCGGGCGCAGCAGCTTATGCAGATAGTTGCGGCTGCCGCCGGTCACGGTCCGCCACGGATGTGGCTTTGAATAGATCAGGCGATGATTGTCGAAGAACTGGATGAAGTTTTCGGCCGGGAATTCCAGCATCTTGGCTGTCGGAGACGACCAGATTGCCGCCGCCATCGGTGCCAGATAATTGTTGGTGAAACCGGGCGAGAAGCCGCGCCAGTTCAGATAGTCGCCGATCGACATGGCTTCGAGCCGGCCGGCGCTGCGGTCTTCCAGGCAGATGCGGTTGAAGCGGAGGATTTCGCGCAGCATCAACAGGAACGAGGGCCTGACGAGATTGCGTTTCTGGGCAAAGACGGTCGCCAGATTGTCGCCGCTCCATTCGAGCCGCCCCTGATCGAGTGACACCGAGAAGCTCATGTCGCTCTTGTGCGTCGTGACGTCCAGCTCGGCAAACAGCGCCGTCAAATTGGGGTAGTTGGCCTCGTTGTAGACGATGAAACCCGTATCGACCGAAATCGGCGTGCCATCGTAGTCGATATCGACCGTTGCCGTATGGCCACCGAGCCGTTCATCCTTCTCGTAGAGCGTCACGTCGTGGACGGGGTTGAGCGCCCATGCCGCCGAACTGCCGGACACGCCGGATCCGATGACGGCGATCGATAGGCGCCGGCCCGGACGATGATGGGGACCATGGGAGAAGGGGGCGTTCATGCTGCGTCCTTGATCTTGTTATAGGCAGCAAGAGCGCGGTCGCGCGCCTGTGCGTGGTCCACGAGAGGTTTGGGATACGTCACGCCCAGCGTAAGACCGGCGGCGTTGAGGATAGCCTGAGATGCCTCAAAGGGCCGGTGAACGAACTTTGCGGGCAGGTTTTCCAGTTCCGGCACGAAGGTCTTGACGTAGACGCCGTCGGGATCGAACTTTTCGCCCTGCAGGACAGGATTGAAAATCCGGAAGAACGGCGATGCATCCGCTCCGCTGCCTGCCACCCATTGCCAGCTTGCGGCGTTGGACGCGGGGTCGGCATCCACCAGCGTATCGCGAAACCACGCTTCGCCGCGGCGCCAGTCGATCAGAAGGTCCTTGATCAGGAACGACGCCGCAATCATGCGAACGCGGTTGTGCATCGTGCCGTGGCGCCAGAGCTGGCGCATGCCCGCGTCGACGATCGGGTAGCCCGTCTCTCCCTTCGTCCAGCGTTCGAAGGCATCGTCGTTTCCGGTCCAGGCAAAGGCGTCATATTTCCGGTTGAGATTTTCGAGCGGCAGATCGGGATTGTGGAACAGCAGATGGTAGGAAAAATCGCGCCAGACAAGCTCCTTGCGAAAGGTGATGACATCCTCGGCTGGAACATTCGTCCGTTTGCGCGTGGCGTGCCAGATGCGGGCAGGGGAGATTTCACCCATGGCCAGATGCGGGGAGAGCCCGGACGTGCCATCGGCGGCCGGCAGGTCTCGCCTGGTCTTGTAGCCGGAAAGATCGCCCGTCACGAATGTCTCAAGCCTTTCGAGCGCTGCGGCCTCGCCGGGCGTCCAGATTTCGGAGAAGGTTTTGGCCCAGTCGGGCTTGTGGGGCAGGAGCTGCCAGCCAGCCAGATCCTCGCTCGCCGGCCATTGCGCTGGCATCAGCAGCGTTTCCGGTTCGTCCAGCGGCTGATCCGGCTCCCCCGAAGCCTCGAGCGCACGCCAGAAGGGCGTGTAGACGCGGTATGGCGTTCCCGATCCCGTTTTCAATCGCAGGGGCTCATGGAGAAGCTGTCCGGCGAAACTCTTGACGTTGACGCCCCGGGCGGCAAGCCAGTCTTTCAAGGGAGCATCGACGGCAATGCCCTTCGGATCGTAACGCCGGTTCCAGTAAACCTCCGAAGCGCCGGTTTCCGCGATCAACCCAGCAAGCACATCGCCCGGTTCACCGCTGCGAAGGACGAGCCGGCTGCCAAGACCAAGAAGGGCGCTGCTCAGGCTTTCAAGGGAATGATGCAGCCACCACGCCTGCGCTGCCCCAAGAGGCCCTGTGCCGTTTTGTGAGGGTTCGCGGATATAGACGGGGACGACAATGCGTCCGGTTTGCGCGGCGGCGTGTAGGGCGTGATTATCACCCAGCCGCAGGTCCTTGCGAAACCAGACGACGATTGGTTTGTCCAGAGAAATATTGTTGTTTTTCATGTTCATCCGCGTAGCACATCTAACGTCGTCATGTACGCAGATACGGATGCGCTGGATCAAAGGTTTCGTGGAGAAAACTTTTTTATTTCATCGTTTTGCGGGAAACGCGGACCTGTTGCCGCCGCCCTTTCCGAGCGGCAGCACGCCACTGCCGCACCTGGCGCGGGTTCGGGAAAAACGGTTGATCAGCTCTTCTGAAAAGCCAGATGCGCGCCCAGCCCCACAAGCATCGCACCGCCGGCCCGCTGCATCAGACGCTGCGCGGCGCTTGAACGGCGCAGCTTGGTCATCACGGCTCCGGCAAGGAACACGCAGACGATATCGGCCGACGAAAACATCAGATTGACGATCGCTCCGAGGATTGCCAGTTGCAGCCAGACCGGAAAGGCGGCGGAGGCATCGACGAATTGCGGCAGGAACGCCACGAAGAAGATCGCCGTCTTCGGGTTGAGGACCTCGACCGTGACGCTTTCGAGGAAGGCGCGGCGGCCGGATTTCGGCTCGATACCGGACAGTGCGGCACTGTCCTCCACCTTGGCGCGGAACAGCGACACGCCCAGCCAAACAAGATAGGCCGCACCGGCCAATTTCACGATCAGATAGAGGGTCGGAACGGCATGAAACAGGATCGACAGGCCGGCGGCGGCGGCAATGACATGAACATAACCGCCAAGATGAATGCCAAGTGCCGCCATCAGGCCGGACCAGCGGCCGCGCGCAATGGTCTGTGCGGCAGCATAAAGCATTGCAGGACCCGGAATATAGGCAAAGACCGCCGTCGTGGCGAGGAAAGCAATCAGCAACTCTATCGAAGGCATCATCTGCTCCTGTCTCGAAATCCGGTTGTGGACTCGACCCATACAACAGCCTTTTGCGAAAGTCGCCGTCCCGTCACACCGGACCTTTGCGGATGCAGAAAGCCTCACCCCCAGGTCAAAGGATCAAGGCGCAGGTAAAAATCCAGCCGTGCCCGGTCTGGGGTTGCGATCGTGTGTACATCGAACAGGCGATTTTGTGCGGCCTGGGCTTCCTCCGGCGTGCGCCATGTTTCGCGCGTATTGCCGACAAGCAGTGCAAAGTCGACATACCGGTCCGCCGTGCCCAACCGCCCGAGATCGATCATTCCCGTGCAGCGAAGCGTTTGCGGATCGACCATGAAATTCGGCATGCACGCATCACCGTGGCACACAGCGCGATCAAGGTTTTCCTGCAGGAGCCGCGCCGGCAGTTCGGCCTGAACCCGCTCTAGCAGAGTTTGGGGCGGCGTATCCTGATCTTCCGGATCGAGGAAATCCGGATTGACGCCGTTGCGGGCAACCACATCGGCGGCGCGGTCGAACATGGCTTGAAGGCCGCGCTCGAAGGGGCATTCATCCGCCGGAATGGCATGGAGATCACGCACCCGTGCGGCGATCGAGGGCCATGCCTTGACCAGCGCGGCGGCTTCAAGCTGATCGGCCGGCACCCCGGGAACGGCGCTGGTTACAAGGCATGCAACGCCGTCCGACACCTGCCAATCAAGGACGGTGGGCGATCCCAGCCTGTAGGAGGAGAGCCATGCAGTCCGCCGGCGCTCGTCATCCAGCAGCGCCACGCCGCTGCCGGTGGCAATTTTGGCGTAGGCGCTGCCATCGCTGCGCCGGAACAGCGCGTCACCCGATTCGCCGTGGTGATAGGCAATCCACTGGCTTGCGGGAAAAAAACCCGCAGCGTGGGCCGGGCCGGATCGATAATCTGTCACGCCTCATCTCCTGATTTCAGGGCTTGCAGGACACGGGCGATTTGCCGTTCCCCGGACGAGATGGATATTGCGTGGCGCGATTTCACTATGCCGAAAGGGAAATCGCCGTCTTTTTAATCGCCGCGATTGCTCATGGCAGGCAACGGCGACAATGATTGGCAGCCGGGCCGGGCCTCAAACCCCGCCAAAGCAGCGTTTCCAGGCCAATCTCCGTGAACCGCCACGCCCGATCCCATCCTTTTCTCATCCGCACGATCTTTGCTTAGTTCGACGTCTGCCGTTTGCGGGCCCACCAGACGGAGAGTTTTCGCCGCCGGCGCCGGACAAAGGCGAGATCATGCGACAGCACGATCAGTCCGAGCGGCACCATCCAGAATCCGAGCACGGGCAGGAACCCGAGGAAACCGCCGAGGATCAATACGGCGCCGATCGCGATGCGCAGAGCGCGTGATTGCGGCAGCCGCATGCGCCATGAACCGATAACCAGTTCATGCGTTGCGGCGTCGATGCCGAATTTTTTCGTTCTCTGCGGTTCTGCCATAAAATCCACCTGTCATGCTTCAAGCGTCCCTCGATGCCCGCGCAACCCCGCAATGCCGGGGGTTTGGTTTGCATGACATCAACAATCCGCTGCTCCCCTCACATGGGAACTTCTCCACAGTCTGACAAGATTGTGCATTTTTTTTGAAAAACCGCTTGGCAAATCGGAAAAGCATTTGTATTAGCAGCCTCACTTCTGCAGCACACAAGTGGCGCAGATGATCCCTGGTAGCTCAGCGGTAGAGCATTCGACTGTTAATCGACAGGTCGCCGGTTCGAATCCGGCCCGGGGAGCCAGTTTTCAAAGGCCTTGCTGAAAAGCAAGGCCTTTTTGGTTTCATCCGAAGAAAACCTTCGCCTTTGGCGGAGGATTGGAAGAGTTCGACACGGTATGAAAGAAACCTCCGGGCTTGGATCGCGAAGTGATCAAAGACCGGAGGTTATAATGGACGATAACCATC
>JAESGK010000082.1_pt1 | contig 109018 bp, 109 predicted proteins | sample 9269681 | NCBI WGS metagenome assembly JAESGK01 (sample SAMN14515347, study PRJNA621673) | algae metagenome | isolation source: Timaviella obliquedivisa GSE-PSE-MK23-08B and co-occurring heterotrophs from... | place: USA: Grand Staircase Escalante National Monument, Utah | collected 2006-08-15 | reverse complement strand
TCTTTCTATTGCATTCACGAATATTAAATGCTATTCTGACTCTCAAAACTATATAGATTTTTCTAGGTTCGGAAGTCGCTGTTAGCGCCGCTTTCGCTTGGCTTCCCTCGACCGCTTTATGAATATACGAGTTTCGTTTGGTTCTGTCAACAGTTTTGGGGAAGTTTTTTTACTGGCGGCTCAAACCGTTACTTAGATAGGGTTATGGAGCTATTAATGTTGCCTTGGGGGGCTTGATTCGTAAAGTATTGCTGGGTCATAGGGCTTTTGACCAGGTAGTTATGGTTAATTTAGTTTTCCATAGCGATCGCTCTACAGCTAGGCAAACAAACGTCTTTACTATGGATGAAGGGGAGTGATATATAGGTGTATTGATGGCTGCAACTACTGGAGTTGCGCCTGGATGTTTTTTGCAAAAATTCTTTGACACCTGGCTATACTGTGACTCGAAAGTCTGACAGATTAAGCTTCAAGCATGTGGAGCATGGCAGACTCAATGTTGGAGTAAAACTCATGGCTAAGAGCAAGAAGTCCGAAGATGTGCCTAAGACATTGAAAGAGAAGTTCGATCGCGTTGTGACGATGATGGATGCTTTTTGCAAGCAACACTTGAACGATGAATATGCTCAATTGATCCGCTTTGCAGCCGCGGCGCTTTGCCGAAAAAGACCTTCCCGTTGGCAAGTGGCACAGATAAGACTTAGGCATGTGGAGTGACCCATGCACTTGGCATTGTCAATTTTCTGTTTGATTCTTCTCAAGATCCCCACATTAGCTCGAAGGATCTTTACCAGTGGTTTGGGGTGAGTGCTAGCACTGGACAGGCGAAGTCCAAGCTAGTGCAAGACACTCTGGGAACGCATCAGATGGATCCGGATTGGTGTCTCCTAGTCTGCTAGACCGTAATCCAATGGCTTGGATGATTATGGTGAATGGGTTGATTGTGGATGCACGATCGCTTCCCCGCCTGATTCAGGAGGAGGCTTATGCTAAGGGCTTGATTCCTTACATTCCGGGCGATCGCTCTTCAGAGGATGAGGCTATAACTCAGGAAAGTCCTGGGGAGAAGTCACAGAGCGATCGCTCCAAAGCTATCACACCGTCATCTCCTGATGCACTGTATGTGTTGGATGGGTTTTTAGTGAGTGGGTCTGTCTCAGATCAGTTCATTGCTAAGAATCCGGAAATCTCTCGCACGATCGAGATTAAGGGGAGCAATACGTTAGAGGATCTCCACAACGTTATTTTTGAGGCGTTTGATCGGGAAGAAGCGCACATGTATGAGTTTCAGGTGGGAGGTCGGGGACCGCAAGATCCTAATGCAAGGCGATATGGGTTGAAGCAAGTATTTGCAGATTCGCTATTTGAAGATGAACCTGTTGAAGATGCAGCGAGTACGGCGATCGCATCCATCGGCTTATCGGTTGATGAGTCATTTGGATATTGGTTTGATTTTGGGGATGATTGGTGGCATCAAATTGATGTGATGGCGATCGAGGAAAAGGCAGCTAAGGGGCAATATCCAAAAATCACGAAGCGGGTTGGAGCGAGTCCTCCGCAATATGCTGATTTTTAAGAATGTTAGCTCGTGGTTGTTTTTTACCGTGTCAGACAGAGGTGTTTCAGGGCGATCGCTTCTTCTGAATAGGCGTTACTAACGAATGCTCAAAGGTTTGTTGCAAATACTTAAGCGTTTTGAGGATCTGCTTAAGTATTTGTTTGTTTTGCTTAAGCGTTACTCATGAATGACTAAAGGTTTGTTGTAAATGCTGAAGCGTTTTGAGGATCTGCTTAAGCATTTGTTTGTTTTGCTTAAGCGTCACTTATGAATGAATAAGCGTTTGTTTGTTTTGCTTAGGCGTTTGTCACAAATGCTCAAGCGTTACTTCTTACTCGCTAGCCTTTTCAGTTAGAGACTCTTTGGTTTTGTAAACGATGACATTGCCCATATCATTACAATTATTGGGGAGAGAGTTTATAGACCGACAGAATAAGACGAGGATGGGCATGGAGCGACAGCCAATTGAGGTCTTTTTCTCGTATTCCCGCGAGGATAAGCCTTTGCGGGACAAGTTAGAGGTTCACTTGAGTGGTCTGAAGCGGCAGGGCGTAATTAGTTCCTGGCATGACCGTGAGATCGTGGCGGGGTCTGAGTGGGAGGAGGAGATCGATCGCCACATGCGGACAGCAGATGTTATTTTGCTGCTAATTAGCCCAGCGTTTGTGGCTTCCAGGTATTGCTATGAGATTGAGTTACCGGATGCGATGGCACGACATGAGGCAGAGGAAGCATGTGTAGTGCCGATTCTTTTGCAAGAGGTAGTAGGTTGGCAGAAGTTACCATTTGCAAAATTGCAAGTATATCCCAGCGGAGGAACTCCACTTGCCGATTGGAGACCTCAGCGTAAAGCTTTTGAGAATGTGGTAGAGGGCATTGAGAAAGCTGTAAAGGAACTGCTAGCAAAACGGCAAGAACAAGATCGCCTAAAAGCTGAAAAACTTAGGCAAGAGCAGGAAGAACGGAAACGATGCGAAGAACAGGAAAGACTAAGGGCTGAACAAGTAAGACTAAAAGAAAAAGCACAGGCACGGCAGGAAGAAAGGAAAAGACAGGAGGCACAGGCAAAGCAGGGGGAGAGAGAAAGACAAGAGGCACAGGAAAGGGAAGAAAGACGTGCACAGCTAGAGGATGAACTTTTAGAAACATTCGAGTCATTGAAATCTTCCGTTTTAGAATTTGCTTTTGAGTTGGAATCCTTCTATAAGAGAAGACCATTATTCGGGTTTATGACTGCCGCGATTGGCGTTTTTTTGGTAGTCTCTGCTTTTAGTTCGTCGCCAAGAACTGCTGAAAGCTTCTTCAATAGGGGGCTAGAAAAGCAAAACCAAAAAGAGGGTCAAGCTGCGATCGCGGATTTTGACGAAGCTATCAGGCTCAAACCCGACTATGTAGATGCCTACTACAGTCGAGGGAATATCCGATATGTCCTAAGTGATAACAAAGGAGCGATCGCGGATCTTGACCAGGCTATCAAGCTCAAACCTGACTATGCAGATGCCTACTATATTCGAGGAAATGCCTACTACAGCCTAGGCGACAACACAAGAGCGATCGCTGACTACGACCGAGCCATCAAGCTCAAGACTGACTTGGCTAACGCCTTCTACGGTCGAGGGAATGCCCGTTCTGCCTTGGGCGATAAATCAGGCGCGATAGCTGACCTCCAAAAAGCTGTTGATCTCTACCAAAAACAGGGCGATAGCAAGGAATGGCGGCAGAACGCTTTGAACCGCCTCAAAGAACTTCAACCATAAGATTGTGCTTGAGAGTTATGAGTTTGATTCAGCGCGATTCCCTAACCGACTTCTTCCAACACCGTAAAACTCGCCACTTCAACTGTCTGCTCAACAGCAAGGCTCTGCCGATTGGTTTTAATCCGCTCAATTTCGTGCAGCGTATCAGCCGTAAAGTAACTCTCCCCACAATCAGGACAACTGATCATCGGAATGTTTTCAATCACCAGTAAATCGTCGTCTTTCCCATAGGCTCTAGAAATGTGACGGAGCTTTGCATGGGCTTGACCACAAACATCACAAATCATTGAGGTTACCTCATGGAACATACACTGTAATAATAACGACCTTTCCAGTTGGGCTGAACTTGACAATAATTTCGATTGGCTCCCCTGTAGGAGCTTCGCCCTGAATGCGATATTTTGATTCCCTCGCTACCCGATCTTTCTGGCACTCTAAAATTTCTCCTGTTAAAACTCCGCTTTCAACGTCGTAGATGCTAAAAGCATCATCTGCCATTTCTTCCTCAGCGTGAAGCGTCATCACATATTGCTTGAGTCGGACTTTTTCTCGGATCACCTTCAAGATTTTCTCGAACATTGCGATCGCCCTTGCTTCAGCCGCAGTATATAACAATCCGAAAGCATGGCACGATCGCCCCACCACCAATGACTCAGCGATCGCCTTCTTCCTCCAACCTGAAATAAGCTGTGGATCATTGATGCGCGATCGCCCTCCCAATCATGACTCCATCAACTTTCATTGAACAACGGCTTCTAGAAAAAATCCGCAACCTGCCCTCCGATAAAATGATCGAGGTTGAGGACTTTGTAGATTTTCTAGCCCAACGTCACCGAGACAAAGCATTGGTCAGAGCAGCTTCAAAGCTATCAGAACCCATTTTGCAAACGGTTTGGGATAACCCCGATGATGCAGAGTATGACAATTTGGGAAACTTCAGAAAGCAGATTTAGAAGCTTTAGAAGAATTGTTACGGGAAGTTTTGAGTAGATAGTTTTAGTTCAGCGCGATCGCTCCTTCTCAAAGAAATTTGCATAAGTTGACACCACAGCGCTACTAGCTGTTACTATTACTAAGGTGAAACATATTGGGGTGTCGCCAAGTGGTAAGGCAGCGGGTTTTGGTCCCGCCATTCCTAGGTTCGAATCCTAGCACCCCAGTTTTAGAGAGTTGAGAGAGTTTAGAAGCTTTACACTGTGCAAATGCCGTATTGCGGTAACAGTTCGTGTAAAACGTGGAAGTGGTGTGCCTGAAGCGCGTCATGAAACCGTTTCCAATCGCTATTGAGAAAAGCCGTTTGATAAGGAAACGTTTCATTCTCCGAATCGACCGCTTTTTCAGTCCCTAGCGACAGGTATTTCCAAGAGCCTTTGCCCTTACTAATGTATGAAACCTTGGCTCTACCAAAGCTAAATTTGCCCTCGGCGATCGCTTTTAACCATTTCTGATGCCGCACAAACTTGTCATCATCAGTAATGTTTTGCAGCAGATAAGCGATCGTGGTTTTATCAGGTTCCAATAGCCCTACGACTTGTGCTTCAGCATCGCCTAATTGATAGCGGCGAATAGCTTGGCACAAATGGTCAGCCGCTTCCAAAAAATCTTTAGGATTGTCGCGTAAAATGCGATCGCCCCTACCATTGGTATATCCCCATCGTAGGAACGGTCTGTCTGGATAGCTCAAGGCTGCACCATGTCCTAAGGGCAAGGCTTCACTAATAAAATAGCCCGCCAACCGCTTCACTAAAGAGCGATCGAGCTTTCCTTCGGCATCAGTGACTCGAGTCACCTCATTAATGCGGTGATTCACACCCGCAAACCCTTGATGCGCCCAGGTGTCGGCATACACATGCAACGTAATTCCTAGCCGATGCAATCCGTAGGGGGCATATTTGTCCTCAATGCAGCCCTTTACCATTTGCTGCGCCACTAAACTATTAGGGCGACAAATTAAGCGATCGACAAATTCTCCTTCGGGTTCCTGTCCGGCAGGTAGACCACAGTTTGCAGGCAAAAAGTGGAAAGGAATCCAGACATGATGAACAGCAAGCTCCTTAAAGTTGCGATAATCTAGAAGCTTGTGAGCAGAGCTAATGCGGCTAAAGAGCGCCCCATTTTGAAACCGAATCAAACCTGAATTAGTTGCGTCATCTACATACTGCGCACAATATGCCACAATACTGGCTTCGTTATGAGTTAAACCTGCCAGCCGAGCGACAACATAGGTAACGCCATGATGAAAGTCAAGTTGCATGGTAATCCAGTAGTATTGCCGCTGCTGGAGTTATACAAGAGTAAGGTCATTTACTGTTGTAATTTAGCAATAGACTTAAGCATTCTTAAAATCTGTAGAATGAAAGACTGTAGCAATCAGTACTTCACCATGCAAACCCGCGATTCCCTTGATAACCGATCACTGCTGACACTTCCTGGTCTAGAGGGTCGCACTGCGTCCGTTCACCGCACGACGGGAGAAACAGATGTGCAAGTCAGCCTTAATTTGGACGGGCAGGGAAAATGTGCTGCATCTACAGGCATTCCTTTTTTAGATCACATGCTGCACCAAATTTCTTCCCATGGGCTGATTGACCTGGAAGTAAAAGCCACAGGCGATATTGAAATTGACGATCACCATACTAATGAAGACGTAGGAATTACTCTGGGGCAGGCACTGGGTCAAGCCTTGGGCGATCGCAAAGGCATTGTCCGCTTTGGGCACTTCTTCGCCCCTCTTGATGAAGCACTGGTTCAAGTTACACTCGACTTTTCAGGTCGTCCCCATCTTAGCTACGGACTCGACATTCCGACTCAACGGGTTGGCAGCTATGACACTCAACTTGTCCGAGAATTCTTCGTCGCAGTCGTCAACCATTCCCACATGACCCTACACATTCGCCAACTCGACGGCATCAACTCTCACCACATTATCGAAGCAACCTTCAAAGCCTTTGCTCGGGCGTTGCGTATGGCTGTAGAAATTGATCCGCGCCGTGCCGGACTGATTCCTAGTTCTAAGGGCGTGTTGTAGAGTATTGAGCCAACGTTATTGAATAGAACGGGCAAAAGAAAGGTGAACGCATGGCCTCGGTAGAAAAAACAACCCCTGCCCCGGCGATCGCCCCCTAGACAGTCGCAAGCCCCCAAACTTGGAGCCACAGAATCGAAAGCTGGGGTTTGGCGATCGCCCTCATTAGGTAGGGTTTTAGGCAGAGTTTGGGAGCGATCGTTCAGCCTAACCGACCTTTCCCAAACCCAATAATAGGGTGTCAAAAGCGAAAAATCTCTATAACAAATATTTCATCCGAATTGAAACTGTAGGGTTTGCTGAAGAAAAATCAAAGCGCGATCGTTCAAATGCTGGTATTCCTCGCCAAATCTTTGGATTTCCCGAGAAGCCAATTCCCTCAGTGGGTATCCCTAAAAGATTGGTGTTCAGTTCACCATCCATGTTTTCATCGTGGTGGACAGTTGCCGCATATTGACCAAATGGTAAATCATCAAATGTTAGCAACAGCGGCAAAGTAGGAATTGGGAAACAGCCCGATCGCACCGCTCTCGTTGCATTATTTGGAAACCCCTCTGGGCTAGAAAATATCCCAATATTAATCACCCCTAGATTGCTCCGTAGCCCCACCAACTCCACTGTTAAACAAGCCCGTTGCACAACAGAAAAAGTATTGTCAAAGTTTCGTTGATTGGAACTACTCATAAAGCGACTTATCTGAACGATTTTCTAACCCAACAGAGCAAAAGGGAGACAGAGAGAAACCTACTCCTTGATCCCCCCTTTAAGCCAATATAAAACTAATTAACCTCGACCGGAGCTTTATTGCTGACCGAGCCACTGTAATCGCTTTTAACATCTACATCTAACGCCAACATCGAAGACATTTCGCCTGTAATGAGGCGAGCGCCCCGATTGCTTGTGAAATAGTTCCAGCCCCACTGCAACATCACAATCAGCTTATTATCAAACTCAATTAGAAAATAAATGTGAGCAAAAATCCAAATCAACCATGCCATCGCCCCCGAAAACTTCATAAATCCTAAGTCTACGACCGCCTCATTCTGTCCGATTACCGCCAAGCTTCCCCGATCGGTATAAGAGAATTGAGGTAAATCAGAGCCTTTGAGCCGCGCCTGAATGAGCTTTGCAATGTACTCACCTTCTTTCATTGCCACAGGAGCAACACCCGGGAGCGGCTTGTCGCCCTGGTGAGAAAAGTTTGCTAAATCGCCCACTACGAAAATGTTGGGATGCCCAGGAATGCTTAGATCAGGCTCCACCATCACCCGACCCACCCGATCGAGTGTTGCACCTGCTCTTTGCTCTAGTGCTTTACCCATTACCGAAGCTTTCACGCCAGCCGCCCACAAGACGGTACGGGTAGGAATATGCTCTGTGGTTTCGCCTCGACGGGCTATTACTCCATCATCTTCAATGTTAGTCACGAGGGTTTTGGTCTTAACTGTGACCCCTAATCTCAACAGAGAGGCTTCTGCTTTTGCTGAGAGTTCAGGCGCATAGGGTGGCAAAACGCGATCGAGTCCTTCTAGCAATAAAATGTTTGCCTCAGTTGTATCAATGCTGCGGAAGTCGTGCTTGAGGGTGTGGCGAGCTAGCTCGGCGATCGCCCCAGCCAGTTCCACTCCAGTTGGGCCACCCCCCACAATCACAAAATTCAGCCAAGCTTGGCGCTTTTCAGGATCGGGTTCTTTCTCTGCCGCCTCAAATGCCATAAAGATTCGGCGACGCATTTCCAATGCATCTTCCACCGTCTTTAAACCTGGCGCAGTTGGCTGCCACTGTTCGTTGCCAAAATAATGGTGGCTGACTCCAGTTGCCACAATAAGGCTATCGTATGTTAGCTCTTGAGCCGTCAGAAACACTTTCTTTTGCTGCGGATCAATATCCACAACTTCGTCCAGCAAGACTTGGGTGTTCTTGTTGCTACTCAAAATGCTTCGTAGCGGCGAAGAAATGTCGGCTGGAGAAAGGGTTCCAGTTGCTACTTGATAGAGTAGCGGTTGGAACAAGTGAAAATTTCGTTTGTCAATCAGCGTCACTTTAACCGATGCCCGACCCAGAGCCTTCGCGGCATAAAGTCCGCCAAAGCCGCCCCCAATCACCACAACATGATGCAGTTTCTGATCGCTCAACTCAACCATTCCTATCGACTCCTTTGCGTGATTTCATTTTTTAGAGTTCCCTTCGTGTCTGACTGTCAATGCCTGAAAGAACAATGCCTGAAAGAAAATGCCTAAAAGATCTCAGAGGTAGAAAAGAGAACTCCGATTCACACACAACCCGAAGCCCTTTAATTGATTTAGAAACCTGATGCAAAAAAGATTTCACAATGAAGAATTATTAACATATATTAAGCGATCGCGTCAAATGCCTTTCACATTGCGCCCTGCTCTTCAGCAGCATAGCCGCAGATTACTTAACCCTTCGTAACTGTTGTTACGAAGGATGTGTTGTTACGAAGGATGTGAAATATTCAGAGATTCAATGCATGGACATGTTCGATCGCCACAACCAACTGCTCAATCTCTTTCTCTGACGTAAAGTAATGCACACAAGCCCGAATGCAGTCAGGATCAAGAATTGTCCGGACGAATAGACCTTGCTGTTCTAGTGCTTTCACAATCAAAGGATGGGACTGTCCCTCCACGGTAAAAGAGACTAATCCTGATTCAGGTGAAGCCTCACGTAAGCAGGTGACATGACGTAGTTCAGAAAGCTTTTGCCAAAGGGAATGGCTGAGTTGGAGAAGGCGGTGATAGCGATCGGCGGCAGTTCCCCATTGCTGGTGATAGGCGATCGCTTCCCTCAATCCCGCATACAGCGTGTAGTCTGATGTGGCGATCTCAAACTTCCGCCCATCCTCCATCCAGCCGAGCGGATGCCCCGATGCATTGACCGTAATCCCTCGCCACCCAATAAAGGTGGGGCTAAGGCTCGCCTGCGCATCAGGGCTGACGTAAAGTCCTCCTAAACCCGCAGGGCCGCACCACCATTTATGTCCTGTAAAAGCATAAAAATCTGCACCTAGCTCTGTTAAGTTCAACGGCAGCATCCCAACAGACTGAGCCGCATCAACCAGGACGCGGACTATTTTGGGCTGAGCATGACAGACTTGCACAATTTCAGCGACGGGTAATACTTGTCCGGTATTCCACAAAACATGGCTGAGCACGACTAGACGAGTAGTGGGCTGAAGATATTGGGCAATGACATCAGTCGGGTCGCCACCGTTCAACGTTGCCATTAGCGGACAAGTTGTGATTTCGATGCCGAAGCGTCGCTGAATTTCGCGGGCGGCGGCAATAATGCCAGGATGTTCGCAGTCGGTGAGCAACAAATGATCACCTGGCTGCCAGTCAATGCCCCATAAAGGAATGTTGCAGCCCACAGAAACATCCTCCGTGAGGGTGAGCGTTTCGATAGGCACGCTGAGTTCAACAGCGATCGCCGTTTTTATTTGCTTCGCCTGCTCCATAATCCAGCCGTTGGATGACCCTGAAAAAGGGCCCGTTTTTTGAATATGATTATGAGCTTGTTGAATAGCAGCGATCGCTTCTTGCGGCATGGTTCCTTGTCCGCCGTAGTTAAAGTAAGCCTTATTGGCAAGCGCTGGAAACCGCTGACGATGCTGATTCAGGCGATCGAGTTGAATAGGTGATAGATGGGACATGGGAAGTTCCTAAAAAAAGAAATGCACACTACGAGCAAAATTAGGGGAATCAAGCTAAAGTCATAGGGAGATTTGATTGAGTCAAACAAGTCAGAACCGCTGCATGATTGATTGGCATTTTAAAGCAAAGCTGAGTTTGAAAAGTAAGTTGCGACCCTCACTAGAACTGTGTCTAGGGGAAATTCTTCTGTGGGTGTCTTCACTCAATCAGCAGAGGAGCCTTGACGGTTAATCCCTCCTACTCTAATTTGGTGGAGGCTGAGGAAGAAAGTCCAGCCTCCTTGCTTCGAGTGGCTAAGGGTTTTGATATTGCGCCCCATCAATCTTTTGCATCACAGTTACTTTCTGCGGAAGAACTATGGCTTACAGATGAAATTCTGTTTAATCATCAGCGCTGTCGTCGCCGTTCTTACCTAGAGCTATACGAAGATTATCGACTACGCGATCGCCCCAGCGATTATCTACTCAAGCTTCGCCAAGACAGTATTGCCAATCAAAGCGCAGTGCTGGCAGAGCAGCCCTACGCCCATCTACCGCTCTATCCTCGTCATGACTGGGTAGCCGGAGCTACTGCCACGCTGCAATTGATGCACGAAGGAGTTGAGCGCATTAGCCAAGGAGTGCTGCGAGTTAGCTTAGAAGATGGAATGAACCTGGTGACCCGCCCTAACCTCATGGTTAAGCGTCCTGGTTATTCGATTTTTGGCAATTGGGTATACGAACCCATCGATATCCGGTTGGGCAAACGTCCTAAAATGGACTATCAAATTATGGCAGCGTATCATGCCTATGTGTTGGCAGCAGTTCAAGGAGCATGGTCAGAAAACAGTTGGCTAATTTTGCGGCAGCGGGATGACTATGCCGTGGATTTGGTAGAGCTATTGCCTCGCTTGCAAGATATTCTGCAAGACTGCGTTCAAACCCTCTCTAAATCTTCGGACAATTGCCCTCCTGAAGAGCCGGAAGTTTTTATTGCCCATAATCGTTGTGACCTCTGCCCGTGGCTAAAGCATTGCTATAGCGTGGCACAAGCAGAGCAGCATCTTTCTTTACTACCAGGGGTTACGTCTAGCCGTTATGTTCATCTGAAGGCTCATCATTTAACAACAGTAGAGGCTTTAGCGATCGCCAGTCCGCAAAAACTAGAGTCTCTTCCTGGCTTCGGTCCTCACGTTGCCCATAAGCTAGTTAAGCAAGCCCAAGCAACGCTGCAAAACCGAGCGATCGCCGCCCCCGCAGAGCCTACCTTTCCCCTCATTCCTGCCCACGAGATCCCCACTGCGCCCATCGAACTTTATTTCGACATTGAGGCAGCGCCTGAGCAAAATTTGATTTACCTCCATGGTGTGTTAGTGGTCGATCGGCAGGCAAAAACAGAAGTCTTCCACCCGATGCTGGCAGAACGGCAAGACGATGAAGGCTTAGTCTGGGAGAAATTTCTCGACCTGGTTTGCCAATACCCCGATGCGCCGATTTTTCACTTCTGCCCCTACGAAGTTCAAACAGTCAAGCGGATGGCAGAGCTATATGGCACATCGCGTCATCGCGTAGAACCTTTGTTGAATCGATTTGTAGACTTGCATGAACGGGTGACACGAGTCGCAATTTTACCCATCGAAAGCTACGCTCTCAAACAAATTGCTCGGTGGATTGGCTTTGAGTGGCGAGATGCAGAAGCGAATGGGGCGCAGTCAATTTGTTGGTACTCACAATGGTTAGAAACAGGCGATCGCGCTTTTCTCAATTTGATTTTGCGCTACAACGAAGATGATTGTCGGGCAACTTATTGGGTAAAAGATTGGTTGGTTAGGTTTAGCAATGGGGCAGGGGAAAGCTTAGAGCAAGCCTAACAAGCCTAAACAGATATCCGAGCAGCACTGCGAATATGCTCTAAGGTCAAGGCTCCCACAACAACGCCATTGTCTACCACAGTTAATTGAGGCGCACCCGTCTTCAAAATTAGTGATAACGCATGGCGTAAACTGTCGTGTCGCTCAACAGTGGGCAAATGGCGCGCTGCTTCGCAGATACCGCAAGGGTCGTCCAAAGTCCCAACCATGACGGTTTCCACACGCAGGAGACTTAGCTGCCGGACTGTATCATCTGCGCCCAGAAGCTCATACACGAATGCATTGACAGGTTTAGTCAGAACATTAAAAGGTGTATCGTATTGAACGATCGCTCCCTCTTTCATAATAAGTAAATAGTCGGCAAGGCGTAACGCTTCTTCTACGTCATGGGATACAAATAAGATCGTTTTTTTAAGATGGCGTTGTAACCGTAAAATTTCGTCTTGAAGACTAGTGCGCGTGATCGCATCGATCGCCCCGAAAGGTTCGTCCATTAGCAGAATATTAGGATTACCAGCGAGCGCTCTGGCTAAGCCAACTCGCTGCTGTTGTCCGCCGGAAAGCTGTGCTGGAAAGCGATCGTGATATTCTTTGGGAGACAAGTCAACAAGGGTGAGAAGTTCATGAACACGGGCTTGAATTTGCGATCGATTCCAGCCCAAAAGCTTAGGAACAACTGCCACATTTTGCGCTACGGTCATGTGGGGAAATAAACCAGATTGTTGGATAACATAGCCAATCTGTTTGCGCAATGTGGTGGCTTTAATCTGACGGATATCTGTACCTTCTAAATAAATTGTGCCAGATGTTGGCTCGTACAGACGATTAACCATTTTTAGAAGGGTTGTTTTACCGCAGCCAGAGGGCCCTAAGATAACGACAAGCCTGCCAGGTGCAATATTACAACTGCAATGGTTCACCGAGGGATAGGGTGTGCCAGAGAACTGAAGTGAAACTTGATCAAAGCGAATTGCGGTCAATCGTTTACCTTTATTTCTAGTCGTTGGAAAGAGGCGAAGTAACCATAGGACGCGATCGCTATTAGTATGCTTGAGATCTTGATTTCACTTAATCTCTTTTACCCTTTGATCACTCCTTCCTGTAGTAAAAACTCTCGGGCAACTTCGATCGATTCACGTTGTTTGCCGCTGACCTCATAGTTGAGGCGCTGCATGACTTCGGTAGTAAGCTTAGGGGCTAGGGCATTCAGTGCTGCCGCTAGATTGGGATTGGCATCCAAAGTTTCTTGACGAACGATCGGGGCAATTTGGTAAGGGGGAAACAATTGTTTGTCGTCTTCTAAAACAATGAGGTTAAAGGCTCCAATTTCCCCATCGGTGCCAAACGCCACCGCAACATCTGCTTCGCCATCAACTAAACCTTTGTAGCGTAAGCCTGCATCAACAGACTTGTACTCTTTTAGCTCAAAATTGCCGTACTTAGCTTTGATGCCAGGCAACCCATCTTCACGTACTTCAAACTCTGGAGGCCCGATCAGGGTGAGTTCACTGGCTTTTGCTGCCATTTGGGAAATAGTTCTGATCCCAAACTTTTTTGCACCTACCTCAGTCATTGCCAATGCCTGCGTGTTGTTCATGGGCGCAGGATCGAGCCACGTCAGGTTGTACTTTTGCTGGTAGCCTTTTGAAACAGCCTGTAAGACTTCTCGTGGATCGCTGAGGGCTGGAAGCTTTAAAACGGTAAGCAATCCAGTGCCTGTGTACTCTGGGTAAAGGTCAATTTCATTGCTTTCTAGAGCAGCTTGTGCAACTGGGGTGCCCCCGAGGTTGAGCTTTCGTTCTACGGTAAATCCTGCTTGCTCTAGAGTTAAGGCATACATTTCGCCCACAATCAATTGCTCGGTAAAGTCTTTAGAGCCAACTTTGATTGCAGCTTGAGGGTTATTTTCGCTGTTAGCACAGGCAATCAAAATGCCCATGGTGAGGAAAGCCAGCAAGGGTAGAAGCAAAATGCGATGCAGTCGTTTCATGGAGCAAGTCCTCAGCAGAGCAGAAAAAAGAGCAGTAGCAAGGCATTAATTCTCCTGAAGATCATAGCGGACTATGAACTAGATTACGGTAGCCATTTAGGGCGCAACCCGGGTAGCTCTAATGGCTGTGGATCGGCGGGGAGAGTCATGTTGGCTTCATCAAGCAAAATGGGAAAAAACCAGAGGCGGCTAGAGGCGATCGCTTTACCATCGCTACTCCGAATCAGCCCTGCTTGCTTGTCTTTATCTTGATCACCTTTCTGCTCTTCTACTACTTGATCAAACAAAATCCCTAAGCCGTCAGGGGCGAGGGTCATTTGAATATCTCGTTGAATGGGCAGACGCAGCAGGTCAACTCGTTTGGCGGTGTCGAGGTTAATGGCAACAAGGTAAGGTTCTTCAACATATTCTTTGCCAGAGAGACGTTTGGTCACAAGGCAGTAAAGATTTTTTCGGGTCGGGTCAAACTCGGCGCTTACAACAGAGCCGTCGGTTTTAAGAAGTTCTTTTTCTACACCTTGGTTAGTCACCAGGAACAGCGATCGCGTTGGATTACTAGGATCACGGTTAAATCTCAGCATGGCGGCAGCAGAGCCATCACTAGCAAAGCTCAGTGCTGCACCAAATTTAGGTAAAAAATCCAGCCGTTGACCATCAGGTTCGAGTGGCAAAATCGCCATCCCTTGCCCTTGAGACATTGCTAGAGAAGTGCTGTCTGGAGCAATCAAGAAATCACCGCCCGGTTCAGTTTTAAGAGGTTGGGCAGGCGTACCATCTTTAATCATCCAGAGACCAAAATCGGCAGGATTTTTTTGATTAATCCGCTGGACAATAACGATCTTGCCATTAGGAGAAAGATCAAACTTAAGGTTTTGGTAGTTTTTGTTGTCGAGAACTAAGTTAACGACCCCAGGCTGGGTTTCGGGGCTAACCGATAAAACTGAATTTTTTTCACCTGGGTCAGTCGCAGACTGCTGGAGGGAAATGCCAGTGGTGACCGTGTAAATTTGCTGGTTGAGGAGAGCTTTAGTATCCGTCCGATCGCTGGCTGAAAAGAGGAGACGATCGCCTTCTGGATAGGGCTTAAAGTCTATGACCACTAAATTTTCAGGAGTCAGGATTTGCTGTTTCTGTTGCGTCAAATTTTGCAGCACCAGCCGTCCTGCCTGCTCCCCTTCTACACCCAAGTAAACAAAGGCGCGATCGCGGGTTTTGAACTGTCCTGTGTAAAGCTGCATTTGAGCGCGCAGATCATTCGATCGGCTAAACCGATCTCTTGCTCCTTGTAGCTTCATCTGAAAGTTTTCACCATAGGGTGCAGGAGAATTTAAGGTATAAGCCATCCGTCGCCCTGCCCAACTCGTTTTTCCAGGCAGAGCAGGCTCAATTTGCAGGTTATTTTCGACGCTAGCCTGATCCATTGGGCGGCTAAACGTCAGCACAAATGCTGTATCTTCAGTTCCCACCTGACGATTTTCCCAAGTGAAGTCACGAATGCGAGGAGCGGTGCGATCGCCCTTAATGACCAGAATTCCGATCGCCAAGCTCAGCACCAGGATCAAAATCCATGCGGTTCGGTCAATGGGATAGAACCATTTGCGGGAGTTACCAGTGGAATTTTCCATCGTTTTCAAGACATAAGCTAGGCTTGGTGAACGCCTCAGGACTCCTGGAATTTTCTGATGGTTTGTCGCTAAGGTCAATCCGTACTCTCGTAACTCTCGCTGCGACTAATCTGCCCTTCGACTAGTGTGCATCATGTCTACTCCTGTTCTGACTCCCCTCGGCAATGAAATTTTTTGGTGCGAAATGTTTTAGAACCCGCGCTTTGCCAGCAGATTATTCAATCGGTGGAGTCGGCACAGTTTCAAGCCGCCGGAATTTTGATTGAGAAAGTTGACAACCAGGTACGCAGCAATGATCTGTTGCAACTGGGCGGGCGGGATGAGCTATCTCGATCGATGAACCAGTTGATGTTGAGCAAGTTGGCGAGCGTTCAAAATCTTCTCTTTCAAACCTACGGCGTTAAATTTCCCTATGCCGAACCCTGCTCTATTTTGCGATATCGCAAGGGGCACTTTTATAAGCGCCATGTCGATAATATCCTTCTCAGCAGTCGCTTTCAGGAGGTGCAGGAGGGCATCCCGACCCGCGATATCAGCATTGTTGGGTACTTGAATGATGGCTTTGAAGGAGGAGAAACTTTTTTCGATCGCCAAGACGTTACCGTTCAGCCCGAAGCCGGAGCCGTCCTAGCTTTTCCCTCCTATTTCACCCATCCCCACGCCTCGTTGCCCATTCGCCGAGGCAAAAAGTATGCCTTCACAAGCTGGCTATTTCATTGAATTCGGGTATTGCTGAATGAAAATATAACTCTGCTCAGCGTCCCTTCCTTACGAGTTTAGGCGCTGCCGAATTTTCGTACGAAAATTCGGCAGCGCCTAAACTCGTTCTCAAATTAAAGTTGCTCCTTATCTTACTCAGCAGCCAATCCTTCACGAAACAGCCAGTCTTTGAGTAAGCCATCAACCTGCCCTGGCACCTCATCATGAGGGCAATGCCCTGCCTGTAGGTAAAACTCCGTCAAGCTGGGATAGTGCTGCCGATATTGTACGCCTCGCTCCCGCGCGTTTGCCCAAGGGTCGCCTTCACCCCACAGCATTAGTAATGGGCAGGACATTTGCGCCAGCAGCACATCGTTTTTCTCACCCGCAGGCGTTTTGAACATGGCTGCAAATGCTTGAGCCGCACCTGTATCACAAGCCGGACGGTAGAGGTCTTCGACAAGCTGGTCAGTGACAGCGCTAGGATCGAGGTAGACCTTGAGCAGGGTTTTACGAATCAGCGATCGCTGCCTCACATACTGAAAAATAAAAAAGCTAGGCACAGGCGACAGCAGGAAAGCCTTAACCGTATCTCCTAGCGCCTTTTGCAACGGATTTGGCTCTGGAAGTGGCTGAGTAGAGGTAAAAGGACCCGCCGGATTAAGCAGAACTAACCCCACCACCGATTCTGGACGTTGAGCCGCTACACACAAAGTTGCATAGCCGCCAATGGAGTTCCCAGCTAAGACCACAGGCTGACCAATCACCTCGGTAATAAAGTCGTGGAGTTGATCGCGCCACAGATCACCCCCGTAAGGCACAACGGCTTTGGTCGATCGCCCAAACCCTAAAAGATCGATCGCCCAAACTTCAAAATCTTGACTAAGCTCAGCTACATTTTTGCGCCAGTGGTCGGTTGAAGCGCCAAACCCATGAACTAGTAGCAGGGGCGGACGATTAGGGCGGCGCACACCTGCTTTAACGTAATAAATTGAATAGTCTCGCCACTGCCAGTAAGCTCCGCTCGCTGCTGCAACTACTGTCTGCATAATTAAAGAGAAATGTTAAGGATTATTAATAGTCTATCGCAAGGCTTTGAGCATCAGCTTTTAGCGCAGTTCTGGCTCAGTCTCTATAATTCACCGCTTCGGCTGTTGGGCAAATTGATGTCGATCGAAGTAATAATGAACTTGCCTCACGAGATTATCGATGACGATTCAGAAAAAGCTTAGAAAAGCCTCCCGTCTTGACAAACGCCTCTGGTTTGAACGGCTAATGGCGATCGCTGCTCTTACCAATCTCAGCCTCGTCGCCTTCGACCTCAGCTATATTACCTGGCGAGATTTTTATCTACAAAAACTGCCCAGCTTTACTCAGTGGTATGGTGCCAACTTCAAAGGCATTGAACCTTACCGCTCTACTGATCTTTATCTGCAAACAGCCTCCGCCCTGGAAACAGAAATCTCGCAAACAGGAGTGCAATCGCCCCGCGTTCTCAGTTTGCTAGAACAGTTGCGCAATCAAAGCACTGAAATGATTGAGGAAGATCCTTTTCAAACTGCCAATAAATCTGGCACGCTGGAGCGGATTAAGAGACGGATGCGACAATACACCGGACAGGAATCTTCTAAACAAGCGTTTGAAACTTTTTGGAGTCCAGCTTACGTCTCTCAAACAAATTGGAATGCCTCTTCTACTTTCTTCAATCGCCAAATTGCACCCTTAATTCGCACGAACTATTACCGAGGCATTGGCGAGAACGGCGCTCCCATTGACTTATTTTTAAAGATTGATCTAGTGTTTCTAGGGCTGTTTGGCATTGAGCTTTTGGCACGAACTTTTGCTCTGAGTCGTATTGACAAAGTGACTTGGTTCGATGCGCTCCTCTGGCGATGGTATGACTTGCTGTTGCTGCTGCCGTTCTGGCGATCGCTGAGAATTATTCCAGTGCTGGTGCGGTTAAATCAAGCCAAGCTGATCAATCTTAAACCCCTGAGCGATCGCCTTACTAAAGGTTTAGTCACCAGTCTGGCGGTTGAATTAACAGAAGTCGTGATTTTACGCGCCATTGATCAAGTCCAGGCATTGATTCGCCAAGGCGAAATTACTCGCTGGCTGCTGCACTCATCAAGCGGTCAGCGCTATATCGATCTCAATAATATCGACGAGGGGAAAGCGATCGCCCAACACCTAGTAACGCTGCTGGTCTATCAAGTTTTGCCTCAAGTTAAACCTGACCTAGAAGCCTTCATGCACCATACCCTAACCCGCGTTCTCAGTGCTTCTCCAGCTTACTCAGGCTTAGAGCGTCTCCCCGGCATCGGCAACTGGTCAAACCAACTCACTCAACAATTCGTGTCCCAGGTTTCGCAAAATACCTACCAGGCTCTTATCGCTGCCCTCGAAGATCCGGTTGGCATTGACCTGCTTCAGCGAATAGTCGATCGCTTTGGTCATTCTCTTAAAACCCAAGCTCAGCAAGGAGCCTCTGAGGAAATCCAGGCTTTGCTGGTGGAAATGCTAGAAGAATTCAAGATTAACTACGTAAAGCGGCTAACCGAAGCTGATCCTGAAATTTTGAAAGCCGACCTCAAAAAACTGTATGGGATGACGCTTAGAGAATAATGAGAATCAGACATAGAGCAACACGCTTTAGAATTGATGCGCTAAACTAAAGCTCGAGATTGGCGACCAATTTTGATTGGGTTCAAAATTAAGTTGCTGGTCACTGAAGTGGGTCAATGCCCACTTTTTTTAATTTCTTAATATCATTTTTAGCTGAACTTGCTCGGTTGCTCCAGTTATGCCCCATCCCCTCATCCCCCACATTACCGAATTGGCAACCCCTGTTGCTGCTGCCCTTGGGCTAGATGTTGTAGGAGCGGTCTTTCATACCAACCAAAGCCCCCCGGTTTTACGCATTGATGTTCGGAATCAAGAACAAGACACCAGTCTTCGGGATTGTGAACGGATGAGTCAGGCACTCGAAGCAGTGTTAGATGAATCGGAAGTGATTCCCGATGCTTATATCCTGGAAGTTTCTAGTCCTGGTATCTCTCGAACATTAACCACTGATCGAGAATTTACTTCTTTTAAGGGGTTCCCGGTAGAGGTGACGACCCTTGAACCTTACAAAGGACAAAATACCTGGATGGGAAATTTGATCCGACGAGAGGATGACAACGTTCACCTGAGCCAAAAAGGACGGACGATCGCCATTCCTCGGCATCTCATTGAGCGCGTTCAAATCGTAGAGCGCCTGGAATAGCGATCGTCCCAAGTCCAAAAAATTTCAAAAAACTTAATCTATCCCCACCCTGAAGAGGTTTCTCCGATGTCAATGGTCGAGCTACCCAAACTCCAAGAAATGATCGACGAAATTAGCCGCGAGCGCAACCTGCCCAAGCACGCGGTTCAAGCAGCCCTGCGCGAGGCGCTGCTGAAAGGCTACGAACGCTATCGTCGCACCCATCGTGCTGACGCACCCAACTTTGATGAAGAGTATTTTAATAACTTTGAAGTTGAGCTAGACGTCGAAGACGAAGGCTTTCGAGTGTTAGCAACCAAAACTATCGTAGAAACCGTCGATAACTCCGATCACAATATTTCGCTACAAGAAGTGCAAGAAGTCGCTGCCGAAGCCCAACTGGGTGACACTGTTGTTCTTGATGTCACCCCCGATCAGGGAGACTTTGGGCGCATGGCAGCCATTCAAACCAAGCAAGTTCTTGCCCAGAAGCTTCGAGATCAACAGCGCAAACTGGTTCAAGAAGAATTTCAAGAGCTAGAGGGAACTGTCCTCCAAGCTAGAGTTCTACGGTTCGAGCGCCAATCTGTGATCTTGGCAGTGACTAGTGGTTTTGGTCAATCTGAAGTGGAAGCAGAACTGCTCAAGCGCGATCAGCTGCCCAACGACAATTACCGCGCCAATGCTACTTTTAAGGTCTTCCTTAAAAAAGTCCTGGAGGGTTCTCATCGAGGACCTCAGCTTCTTGCCTCTAGAACAGATGCTGGATTAGTCGTGGATCTCTTTGCTACTGAAGTCCCTGAAATTGAGGAAGAAATTGTTCGGATTGTGGCAGTTGCTCGTGAAGCCAATCCTCCCTCCCGCTCAGTAGGGCCTCGCACCAAAATTGCGGTCGATACCGTTGAGCGCGATGTTGACCCGGTAGGAGCCTGCATCGGAGCCAGAGGATCACGGATTCAAGTGGTCGTCAATGAGCTACGGGGCGAAAAAATCGATGTCATTCGCTGGTCACCTGACCCAGCCACCTACATTGCTAATGCCCTGAGTCCTGCCAGGGTAGATGAGGTGCGTTTGGTTAACTCAGAAGAACGTCAAGCCCATGTCCTAGTTCCAGAAGACCAACTGAGTTTGGCGATCGGGAAGGAAGGACAAAACGTTCGTTTAGCAGCTCGGTTAACAGGTTGGAAAATCGATATTAAAGATACTGCTAAGTACGACTATGAAGCCGAGAACCGCAAAATAGAGGCATTTGCCGAAGAACGCTATCCTACACAGTCATCAACTTGGGCAGAAGAAACCGAAGAGAGGTTTGAAGACAGCGAAACCCAAGCGAAACTGGACGCTAGTGGAGCAGATGGGTTTGGAATTGAAGTTAATGAAGCCTTGCAGCGTCCTCAAGATTAGACTAGGGCTAAATTTAGGATTTAGATCACTCAAGATATGCCTATGCTTCCTAACTACCGCCGCTGTATTAGTTGCAGAAAAATCTCTCCTAAGGAAGGCTTTTGGCGAATTGTACGGGTGTTTCCATCTCACATCGTACAATTGGAGGAAGGCATAGGAAGATCTGCGTATCTCTGTCCCCAGGAAAGTTGCCTACAAGTGGCACAGAAAAAGAACCGACTTGGGCGATCGCTTAAAGCAGCTGTTCCAGAGGAACTTTATCAGAGTCTTTGGCAGCGCTTATCAGCTCCCCCAACCCAATGTCATTTAGAAAAAGCCAAGCTAGAGTGAAGGTGTAGATTGTAAGAGTGTAGGCTCAGTAATTTATACAAAAAGTAAAAGAACTGCTTCAAGCGCCTTTTAACGACTAACATTCGTTAATTTTTGCACTAATTACTTGCTCTCATTCCTTGTGGAAAACGATGTAAAGTAGAAGAAATGCCCTTACAAGCATTGGCAGAGCAACAATGATGCATCAAGATTACTCCCTGCAAGGAGTAATCTTGGTGAAGACAGTAACTAAAAGATTAAGCTTGGTAGTCACAGAGATAGTCCTTGTGGCATTCTCTGAGTGGAATGATCTGGTTTTAGCTAGAATTCGGGTTAATGTCTCCAGTGTAGTTTCGTTCAGGAAAAGCAGTAGGTCACTATGTAGCACACATATTCAGGTCGCAGAGGGGATATTGGATGAACAACGGCAAAGTCAGAATATACGAGTTATCGAAGGAATTGAATTTGGACAATCGAGACATCTTGACGGTTTGCGATAAGCTCAGCATCTCAGTTAAAAGCCATAGCAGCACCATTACTGAAGAAGAGGCTGCTCAAATTCGCACTGCGGCTGAGAAATATACTCCCACCCTCTCCCAAAAGCCCACTTCGGCTCCTTCTGCTACTTCTACAGCCAAGCAGTCGCTCAAGCCCCCTGTAAAGAAACAGCAGATTTTAGAAATCCGTCGAAATCGTCCTCTAACCGAGCCGCCCAAGCGCCCAGAAGTCGAGGCCGTAGCTCCAGTTACAACCAATGTAGCCCCCCCCGCTCAGCCTCTGGCAAAACTGAGTGCGCCTGCTCGTCCTCCGGCGCGTCCTGGTGAAATAGCCAATGCTGATGAGGATAGGGTGGTCAATGACACTATCGTCAACGAAGCTTTGGCAGACAATAGTGCAGTTGATGCTGTATCCGACACTGAGATGAACGGATCGACAGTTGAGCCAGAAGCGCCTGAAGGAGAAGTGAATGTTACTGAGCTAGAACAACCCTCTGTGGCAGCAGAGACTGTTCCTCTAAAAAATCCGATGACGGCAGCACCTAGAGAGTTAGTTGTGCCGCCTAGTCGCCCTGTCGCAAAGTCTCCTCATGCAGTGACCACCAGTTCGGCAAACCGTCCGACTCTAAGAAAAGCGAAAGTTGATACATCTGAGCAGACAGCTCCAGAAAATGGTAGAGCTACCGAGATTATTCTCACAACCAAAGATGCACCTCGTCGCCATGAAAGTCCGGCGATCGCTGATGCACCTCAGCTTCGCCCTAAGCCCATTATTGAGCTACGACATAAGCCCTCTCGCCCAGCCGCAGACACAGGCGAAGTAAAAGTAGGTGTCGATGGAACAGCGGCACCCCCTGCACTAGGTGACGATCTTCGCCGTCCTACGCCTCCTCGGCCTCCTAAGAAAAACAAAGGCTGGGAGGAAGAGGAAGACGATGAACAAGAAACGGCGGCTAAGGCAGCTAAGGCAGCTGCAACCAAGACAAAGCGCCGTGTACAGCCTGTTATTGAAGATGAAGATGAATTAGCGGCAGGAGCTTTACTTGATGATGACGATGAGAATGACAATGGTGAGCCCAGTCCCATTCAAATTAGTTTGTCTCTAGCACGCCCAGCCAAGCAAAAAGCGAAACCTGGTTCTAAGCCTGCTGTAGCGACTTTTAGCCCACCTAAGAGTAAGAGGTCTTCTTCTGATAGTGGTAACTCTCGTGGCTTTAAGCGCGATCGCCGTCAAGAAGAAGTTCGTCAGCGTCCTGAGCAAATTACCCTCACAGGAAGTCTCTCAGTGCATGACCTGGCAGAGTTGCTAGGCGTTCCTGAGACTGAACTGATTAAGGTTCTCTTCATCAAAGGCATTGCTGCTAACATCAATCAAATTCTTGACATTCCTACTGCCGCCATGGTGGCTCAAGAGTTTGAGATTGAAGTTGAGACAGGTCTAGTCGAGGCTGAAGCGAAGAAAGTTACCGAGATGATTGAGGCATCTGACCTGGATCACCTCATCCGTCGTCCGCCTGTGGTCACCATCATGGGACACGTTGACCATGGTAAGACGACCTTGCTTGACTCTATTCGTAAAACCAAGGTGGCACAAGGTGAAGCAGGCGGTATTACCCAGCATATTGGGGCGTATCACGTTGACGTAGAGCATGGTGATCAAGTTCAGCAAGTTGTGTTCTTAGATACTCCTGGACACGAAGCGTTTACAGCAATGCGGGCAAGAGGAGCCAGGGTTACTGATGTCGCGATCTTGGTGGTTGCGGCTGACGATGGAGTGCGTCCCCAAACCGTTGAGGCGATTAGTCATGCTAAAGCGGCAGGTGTGCCTATCATTGTTGCTATCAACAAGATTGATAAAGAAGGGGCACAGCCCGATCGCGTTAAGCAAGAGTTAACCGAGTACGGACTAGTGGCTGAAGAATGGGGGGGTGACACTGTTATGGTGCCCGTTAGCGCCATTAAGGGCGAAAATCTAGAAACCCTCTTAGAAATGATTCTGCTGGTATCGGAAGTAGAAGACCTCTACGCTAACCCCGATCGCCCTGCTAAAGGAACAGTCATTGAGGCCAACCTTGATAAAGCGAGAGGTCCTGTTGCTAGTCTGATTATCCAAAACGGAACGCTTAAGGTAGGCGACATCCTAGTAGCGGGTTCGGTGTTTGGTAAGGTACGGGCGATGATTGACGATCGCGGCAAGCGTGTTACCGTTGCTGGTCCATCTTATGCAGTTGAAGTTCTAGGTCTGAGTGATGTACCTGCTGCTGGAGATGAGTTTGAAGTCTATCGAGACGAGAGAGAGGCTCGCTCTTTGGCTTCCGATCGCACTGATCAGCAAAGACTGTCCCGCCTCCAGCAGGCAATGGCATCGCGTCGTGTCAGTCTAACTACTATCTCGGCTCAAGCTCAAGAGGGTGAGTTAAAAGAACTTAACTTGATCTTGAAGGCAGATGTCCAAGGTTCTGTAGAAGCAATTCTAGGAGCGCTGCAACAGTTACCTCAGAAGGAAGTTCAGGTTCGAGTGCTATTAGCAGCACCCGGCGAAATAACTGAGACAGATGTAGACTTGGCGGCAGCTAGTTCTGCGGTGATTGTGGGCTTCAACACCACTTTGGCAAGTGGGGCGCGCCAAGCAGCCGATAAAGCTGGTATTGATGTCCGCGACTACAACATCATCTATAAGCTCTTGGAAGATATCCAGGGTGCAATGGAAGGTCTGCTTGATCCTGAGATGGTGGAAGAGCCGTTGGGTCAGGTGGAAGTTCGGGCTGTCTTCCCAGTAGGACGAGGTGCAGTTGCTGGATGTTATGTCTTGTCTGGCAAAATAGTTCGGAACACTCGTGTTCGGGTTCGTCGAGGTAACGAGATTGTGCATGAAGGCAATCTTGATTCACTCAAGCGGATGAAGGAAGATACGAAGGAAGTCAACGCTGGCTATGAGTGTGGTATTGGCTTAGATAACTTCAAGGACTGGGCGGAGAAAGACATTATTGAAGTCTTCCGCTTGGTTAGCAAGCGCCGAACCTTGTCTGCAGCATAGACTCTATAGACGCTGTCATAATAAACCCTATAGATTCTTAAAGAGTCTATGGGGTTTTATTATGACTTAATTAGAAATCATAGCCACTTCTTCACCGTAGACTCATTGCTCTGATAGTCGCTAGAGCATCGCATTACATTTTAAAGAGAGCGTACATCAAGCAAATGGCTCAAAGCAAAGATAGCTGGGAGTTTCCTTGCTCTTCGTCCAACATTCGCTCTACATCTCCTCGCTGATACATGAGTGTGCCACTACGACCGGCTTGCCGAGAAGGAATCACAGCTAGCAATACTTTTGCTTTAGGCTGCGAACAGTTTAGTAACCTGGCAGCCTCCTTTAGCGGCAACCACTGACGAGCAAAGCGATCGAGCAAATCTTTGTCAGGTTCATTAAGCATTTCAGTTAATAGCTGTTTTGCCAAAAGCCAACAAGCTAAGGTATCTGCCTTAGCTCTATGGGATTTGCCGACTTGGAAACCGAAGTGTCGAACAAGATTTGGCAGACTGCGGGAAGATAAATCAGGCAGCATCAAGCGAGAGAGTTGAACAGTGCAGAGATGTTGTTCTGTAGGACGCTCAAAAACTATCCCTAATCGCTGGTACTCTGCCTGCAAAAAGGGATAGTCGAACTCTATATTGTGGGCTGTAAGGATACCAGAATTGAGAAGAGGAAGATAATAGGGGAAAACCTCAGGGGCGATCGCCCCATCTCTTTCCACCATCTCCTGAGAAATGCCTGTAATGTGAGTAATCTTACTAGGAACGCAAGTCTGAGGATTAATCAAACTTGTTTCATGCAAACGAATACCGCCCTCCAAAGTAGCTTGGAGAACGGAAACTTCAATGACGCGACTATTAGACGGATATAAGCCCGTTGTCTCCAAATCTACTACCGTCAGAAGCTGTTGACTAATCTGACGGTAGTAATCCAAGAGATTAATGGACAGCACCGGATGCCTTATCACGCTTGACGGGTTTACCTTTAGGAACAGAAGATCCGCCCGACGAGCGAGACGAACTGTTGCCATAACGCCGAGGCTTACGTTCTTCTTCGTACACAGGGTCGTCAGTAGGCTGATCCGACTTCATCCAGCTTGGGCGGATGTAGTCATACGCCATTTGCAGCGCAGCAGCAGCGATCATATGGGGATCAAATTCCTCGCTAAGCTGAGACACGATCGGAAGGAAGGAAGCCATGCGTTCACCTGCAAGCGCTTCCCCAACCTGGCTCTTAAGCTTTTGCAAATGACGTGCTTCAATTTCTGCGCGCGTAGGAATAGTGCCAATCGTCAAGCTCTGACGGACATGGCGTTCAATATCTCTCAGCTTACGCTTGTCGAGCGGATGAACGATCGAAATTGCAGTTCCTTCTTTACCAGCCCGTCCAGTTCGTCCAATCCGGTGAACGTAACTTTCTACACTATCAGGCAGGTCATAGTTAATCACGTGCGTCAGATCATCGACGTGGAGACCTCGGGCAGCAATGTCTGTTGCGACAACCCACCGCACCTGACGCTGACGGAAGCGAAGCAGTAGACGTTCGCGCTGAGACTGGCTCAGGTCGCCGTGGTATTCGTCTACGCTGTGTCCAGCAGACTGAAGTTGGCGAGTTAAATCAGCCGCTGCTTTCCGAGTCCGCACAAAGATCAGCGCCGATTCGGGATCCTCCATTTCTAAAATGGGCTGGAGCGATCGCGCTTTAGTCCAGCCGCGAGGAACAATGTATGCTACCTGGTTAATGCGCGAGGGAGCAGTCTTAGCTTGCTCAACATTGACAATGACGGGCGATCGTAGGAATTTAGCAGTTAGTTCTCGAATTGAGGGCTCCATCGTTGCCGAGAAAAATGCCGTTTGGCGCTCTGCGGGAGCCTGTGCCAAGATGCGCTCAACATCTTGAATAAAGCCCATATTCAGCATCTCGTCTGCTTCATCAAGTACCAGAAAGCTCACGTTATTGAGCTTTAGGTCGCCTCGCTTAAGCAAGTCTAAAACCCGTCCAGGCGTGCCAACCACAACCTGGACACCTCGGTGAAGGCGACGCATTTGAATATCAATAGACTGTCCACCATAGATCGGCAGAACTTGTAATCGCTTGTCATCACTAAAAGAGCGAATCGCTTGGAAAACCTGAACCGCTAACTCGCGAGTGGGAGTCAAGACTAAGGCTTGAACCACATTGCTATTAAGGTCAATGCGTTCCAGCATCGGCAGCGCAAAAGCAGCCGTCTTACCGGTGCCCGTTTGTGCCAGACCAACCATGTCGCGTCCAGCTAGTAAATGGGGAATGGCTTGGGCTTGGATTGCCGTTGGCGTTTCAAAACCTGATTTCTCAAGGTGTTGCACGCGCTCTTCGGACAAACCTAAGCTATTGAATGAAAGGGTCATTAAAGCTCCTTAAGGTGTGTGAACAGAGACACGGCTGAGCGCACCTCTGAGTTGAGTAGATAGATCAGCAATATGACCATAGAGGTCATAAATATCTGCATCTGTGATGGCGACAGGGACAATCGTCCCTAACCGCGCTTCGCCCTGGACATAAACTAGTCCATCGACTTCCGGGGCAAACCGAATCGATCGACCAACGAGTTCACCTGTCTCTGGGTTTTCTTGTTCAATCAGCACATCAATCACTTTGCCAATTTCTGCCCGGTTCCTTTTCAAGGAAATCGGTTGTTGTAAGGTCATGATTGCGTCTCGCCGCTCGTCCATTACTTCTTGAGAGATGGGGTTAGGGAGCAAATAGGCGGCAGTTCCTTCTTCAGGAGAGAAGGTGAACACGCCGACGTGATCAAACTCGTGGCGTTCAACGAACTGAAGCAGATGTTCAAAATGCTCTTCAGTTTCGCCAGGGAACCCAACTATTAACGTGGTTCTCAGCACCGCGTTGGGTAGGGCAGCTTTGATGCGCTCGATAATGCCATCGTTAACTCGCCCTTGCCAGGGTCGGTTCATGGCGCGCAATATCTCAGGGTGAGAATGTTGGAGAGGCAAGTCCAGATAAGGGATTACATTAGGAGTTTCCTGAATTGCCTCAATGACTTTGGGAGTTAACCCGGTTGGATAGGCATAGTGCATCCGAATCCAGGGAACCTCGACTTTGCCAAGCGCCCGTAGAAGCTCGGCTAATTTTGGTTCGCCGTACAGATCTAATCCGTAGTTGGTGGTGATCTGAGAAATTAAGATGATTTCCTGGACGCCTTCTGCTGCAAGCTGTTGAGCTTCGGCAACAATAGATTCAATGGAGCGCGATCGCTGATCCCCTCTCAGGTGAGGGATGATGCAAAAGGCACAGCGATAATCACAGCCCTCTGCGACACGCAAATAGGCAACCCCTTCAGTGGTGGTGCGGTAGCGAGGAACAGTTTCATCAGCAATGTAAGTAGGCTCTGCGGAAATCTCTTTAACCCGTTCGCCAGCTTCAGCACGTTGGATCACATCAACGATTTTTTGGTAATCCCCAGTGCCAACCACTGCAACAGCTTCGGGCAGTTCATCTAGCAGTTCTTGCTGAAAGTGCTGAGCCATGCAGCCCGTAATCACGATTTTTTTATTAGCTTCAGCGAGTTCCACCAACGTCTGAACGGATTCTTCACGAGCCGCCTGGATGAAGCTACAGGTGTTAACAATGACATAGTCTGCCAGTTCCTCATTGGAGTCAACCGAGTAACCTGCTTGAACCAGAAGCCCCAACATGTGTTCTGTGTCGATTCGATTTTTCTCGCACCCGAGGTGCGAAACGGCAATAGTTGGCTTGTCGCCCATAAGTAATAGGTAATTGAACGTGGATGGTGAAAGGTTAATCAGGTCATTCGCAGCGCGCTGCTTTGCAGATACCACAAGGGTCGCCCATGCAGGGTATGAATCCTGCCGTCATAGACCTCTCACACTATAAAATCCACCAGAAATGGCTCTTTGAGAAGGTCTGGGTTTTGTAGCCCAAGCATTAACTAATAGTTTTTATCAAGTTGCGATCGCTTTGCGATGCTGCATACAATGATATCGCAAAAAATGAAATATTACGATGTGTTACGGTTTTTTTCAAGGGTAACTTTTATCTACTTTGAATTAGCGCTGTTGGGGAATGCGAGGTCGTCTCTCACTATAGCTCAATTAGTTCTAACTAGGGTTGCGACGAATTTGACTAGGACACGACAAATTCACGACAAATTAGAGTTGCTGCAAAAACAGTCCCCTGAAAAGTTATTATGAGAGACGTTCTTTGATGAGTCCCAATACTGGAAGCTCGTGGACTTAAACCAGATTTTCAAAACCCTGAATCCTGTTATTGGTGTGGTTCACCTGTTGCCGTTGCCAACGTCTCCACGCTGGGGCGGTGACCTGAAGGTTGTGATTGACCGAGCAGAGCAGGAAGCGACTGCGCTGGCTGCGGGCGGTGTGCATGGCATTATCGTTGAAAACTTTTTTGATGCACCCTTTCCTAAAAATGCGGTTGATCCCGTGGTGGTTAGCGCTATGACGCTGGTGGTTCATCAGTTGAAACAAATGGTGACGCTACCGATCGGCATCAATGTTTTGCGGAATGATGCTAGGAGCGCCTTGGCGATCGCATCTTGTGTTAACGCTCAGTTCATTCGTGTCAATGTTTTGACTGGGGTCATGGCGACAGACCAAGGGTTGATTGAGGGGCAGGCTCATGAGTTACTCCGCTACCGCCGAGAACTGGGTAGCGATATCAAAATTTTGGCAGATGTATTGGTAAAACATGCCCGACCGTTAAGTTCTCCTAACCTAACCACTGCGGTTCAAGAGACTATTCAACGGGGTTTAGCAGATGGCATCATTTTGTCAGGATGGGCGACAGGCAGTCCGCCAAATTTGGAAGATTTAGAGTTAGCAAGTGCCGCCGCTAGAGGAACTCCAGTATTTATTGGGAGTGGCGCGAGTTGGGAAAATATTCCTCAACTGATTCAAGCAGCCGATGGCGTGATTGTGTCAAGTTCATTGAAGCGGCGGGGGCAGATTGAGCAGCCGATTGACCCTAACCGGGTGAGCCAGTTTGTTGAAACCCTACAGCGCAGCTTAGAGCCACAGGAGCTACAAGAGAACTCGAAGCTAATTCAATCGACTGTTACTTCTTAAAGCTCGTAGCTTGAAACTCTTCTAAAACTTTATCGCCAAAACTCTATTGATAGAATCTAGACTCAATTTGGGCAGTTTGAGCCAGAATAGAAAACGTTATTGTGTCAGAGATATCTGAGAAATAAGGGGTTTATGAGTAGCCGTCGCCGTCAAGTGCCTTGGATGTATCGTCGTTCCCGTTATTTAATTGGGGCGATCGCCCTGATAGGAGCCCTTAACACAGGCTACCTTACCTATAACAAGTTATTTAGCGGAGAAACAGCTTGCCCAACTGGCGGCTGTGAACAGGTTCTCTCTAGTCCCTATGCTGAAGTTTTTGGATTGCCCTTAGCGTTATTTGGCTTGCTTGCGTACCTGGCTATGGCAGCATTTGCGCTGGTTCCTTTGGCGATCAATCCGGAAGAGAAGCGGCAAGCCAGAACCAGCGTGGAAAACACAACGTGGCTACTGCTCTTTGCTGGCGCAACTGCCATGCTGGTGTTTAGCGGCTATTTGATGTTCATTATGTTTAGCCAGTTTGTATCGAAGTATGGTGCAGGTGGGATTTGCTACTACTGCATTGCTTCGGCGCTGTTTGCCCTGAGTTTATTTATCCTGACGCTGCTAGGAAGGGATTGGGAAGATCGGGGGCAACTCTTTTTTACAGGGGCGATCGTGTCACTTGTAACAGTTGTGGCAACCCTGGGCATTTACTCCAATATTGGAGGAAACGCTGTTGCAGGGTCTAATACGCCTGGGCAAGCAGGTCCTCCGATTGCGCAATTTTCAGGACAATCTGAAATCGCTTTAGCAAAGCATCTTAAAGCGACGGGTGCAAAGATGTATGGCGCTTACTGGTGTCCACATTGTAATGATCAGAAAGAATTGTTTGGTAAGGAAGCTGCTAAGGAGTTTCCTTATGTTGAATGTGCTCCTGATGGTCAGAATTCTCAAACGGCGGTCTGTCAAGCAAATAAGATTACGGGCTTTCCAACTTGGGAAGTGGGCGGACAGAAGTTAGAAGGAACTCAAACGCTACAAAAACTGGCAGAGGCTTCTGGCTATAAGGGTTCGCAGAATTTCAAGAATCAAGTTCCTGGATTTAGATTTTAGACGGCAGTTGCTGCTTTTTGTCGAATGGGGCGCTTGCGATCGGACTTCTTCTTCAACCCGATCGCTTGAGCTTCGTCGCTATCTGAGCCATACTGCCCACGCACTACTTCTTTCATGGCTAGCACAGCGTTGTGAAAATTCCACTCTGCCAAACGAGCCGCATCAGTTGCAGCGCGGTAGAGGGCAAGCTTTTCGGTTTCGGCTTGCTGTTGTGCCAACATGACTTGATAGGTTTGCTGCAAGGTTTCGAGGGTGGCTTGGCTGCGGGTGGTGCTGTATTGAGGAATGACTTTTAAGCCGTTGAATGAATCGATATCTTGACTGAGTAAGTTGAGAGTGAGACGGCGAGAGATATCTGGGCTAGGCATAATAAAGTCTCAGTGAGAATTGACTCGCTTATTGTGCCCATGACGACTTATTAGCTAACTTTTCTACTGAGGAAGGTCGGCTATTTTTCAATAAAAATGCTTGGTGATCGCATTGCATCATCTCGCAATAGCATTGTAGAATGCACAATCGCATTGTGTCGGCTCACAATCGCATTGTCAGAAGAACAATAGCATTGTGTGGAGTTGCGATCGCATTGCAAGGCGCGCAATTAAATATTGAACAGTGACAATGGCATTGTAGAGAGCACGATCGCATTGTCGAGGGCTACAGTATAGATACGATAGCCCCCGGTGTTTTGTCTATCTCACCAAGACGGTCATGTACTTACCAGTGGCAAACGGGGCAGGGATGATCGGCGTGAAATGAAGACGATCGCTGGCTATCTTTTTAACGTAGAATTCATTGATTAAATGCGTTACCTGCTCTCGTGTCCCGACGATCCACACCTGCGCTTTATCGCCGTGCGAAACGGGCAGCAGTTCGTTGAACTCTGTACTCATACTATTTCCCTCGCTAATGTTGGGTTGAGAAGAAAAGCTTAAGGTGTGGTGTTTCTAACCACTTGTTTAACATTAGCGAGGTGAAACGATAAAATCGTCACAGCCTAGCCTTCTGCTACTTCCAGAAAGTTAGGTTAGCTGGTTAGTTGTGCTGTAACACTTCTAGCCAGCGTCCTCACCTTAAGCCTGTCTACTGGTATCGAAAAACCAGTGTTGATTAGCATAAGGGTAAAGGCGGGTTTGACACAAGCATTTTGGGGTAAATGTTGAAGAGGGAATTGATGAGGGGCGATCGGCTCCTAAAGGCTTTAAGTTTAAAAAATTAGCGATTCGTAAACGCTAGACCTTGATTTATCGATTTTTCACCAGAAAAGTAACCTCTTCTGTTTACGCTTTACAATAGGTCAATTATCGTTGCTGGGTTAATTTATTCCTCAACTTGAATTATGTTTCAAACTCAAGCAATTGGTAATATTTTGAGGAACGGTGTTGCTTTTGATCTTAAGAATTGGGAAACTCAGGAGTTGAACTCAGACCGATTAGTAGAACTAGCACAAAGGCTGTTCGATCGCCTTGAAAGCCAACAGATTGATTACCTATTGGTGGGAGGACTTGCGTTACTCAGTTACGTTGAAGGACGAAATACCCAGGATATTGACTTCATTCTCAGCCGCGATGATCTCGATCGCCTTCCTGAACTGGTTCTGAGTAATGAAAATCAAGACTTTGCTCGGGGTCAGTTTGAAGATTTGCAGGTCGATTTGCTACTAACAAGAAATCCGCTATTTCAACAAGTTCAGCAAACCTACAGCACTCAGCAGGTTTTTGGTTCCCAACGGGTTCGCTGTGTCACAGTTGAGGGGCTTTTGATTCTCAAGCTCTATGCTTTGCCTTCTCTATACCGACAAGGCAATTTTACAAGAGCCAGTTTGTATGAAAATGATATCCGTCTACTGCTGCTCAATTATGAAGTGGATAGAGCTTCTCTTTTGCAAATGCTGACTCCCCATTTACTTGCTTCTGATCTTCAGGTATTACAAGAAACGCTCCAGGATATTCAAACACAAATTATCAGACTTAAGGCTCAGCAGCAGCGATTGGAGTTTAAGGACTGATTTGGATAGAGTTTTAGAGATTCATCTCGACCGAGTATACTGTCAGAAAATAACAGTCTTAAACTCATCAGGATGAGCAGTTACCCTTTGGTCATCACGATATTGATGTTAAGTGCTAATCCAAAAGAAACTGCTCGTTTGCGATTAGATGAAGAACAGCGAGAAATTGAGACAGGACTAGAGCGATCGCAACTACGCGAGAAATTTCGTCTTGTTAAGAAAGAAGCAGTTCGACCCAAAGACTTTCGACGGGCAATGCTTGACCTGAAGCCACAAATTGTCCACTTCTCTGGACATGGGGAAGGCGAGAAAGGAATTGCTTTTGAAGATGAAGCTGGTAAGACAAAGCTGGTTGATGCTGAAGCCTTGGCAGGGCTGTTTAAATTATTTGCTGATAGCGTCGAATGTGTAATTCTTAATGCTTGTTATTCAAAGGTACAAGCAGCGGCGATCGCTCGTCATATTCCCTATGTGATTGGCATGAGTCAGGCGATCGGTGATCAAGCCGCTATTGAGTTTTCTGTAGGGTTTTACGATGCACTTGGAGCCGATCGATGGAGCGAGAACCGTTCCTCTAGTTCAGCCAGCGTGATCTCGCTAGGGAGTGCTTTAAAGGTCATCCGAGCTTTCTCTCTCGTTCACAGACTTTGCCTGAAAATGGGATGGATGGAAACTCGTTGAGAGTTTGGGGAAGAGTGGGTGATATGAGGAATCTGAGCAAGGAGATTACACCTTTTTGAGGGGTTAAGCCGAGAGTAGTTTTAGTTATGGCTAGGGAAAAAGTCGTTGTATACCATGACTTTTCATTTTATCGATGGATGTGTCTAAACTTTATCGTGAGTCATATTTACTCTCGACAATATCGTTTTATGGCTGCGCAATTATCAACTTGATTCCGTAGAAGCTCCATCATGCCTATAACTTGTGAATGCAGTTCTAGATAATCTTGAAGATCTAGTAACAAATATTCACCATGTGCAATATTGTTTCTTCGTGCCAGTAATTTCTCGTCAATCAAAACTTGTTTGATTTCATAATCTGAGTAGTCTGACCCTAAAACACAAATAATTTCCTTGAACATTGAAGATGAAAGATTAGCACCTGTCTTAATCACGTCTTTGTGGGGAACAGAACTGCGCTGATCAAGTTTAGTTAGGAAAAATTCTGCTACTTCTGTAAAAACAGTAGCTTTGTTTGTTTCCATTGCTTCATTCAATCTAGCTTTCATGGCAAGCGCGATGAAATTACTGGAGAGATCCTTATAGGGTAGGCGCTGCGCTGACCCGAACTCAAGATAGTTAGAGGCTGCTTTTTTCACAAAGCCCTCCCAGTGAGCGTACAAAATCGTGACCCCGCTTCTGAGCAGTGCATTGTGTTTGCTTGAAGAAAAACTTCTAGTTTCAACAAGAGCCTTCAGGTCAGAAAGCTCTTTTCTTCGCCATGCTAAATCTGATGACAAACTGTCACTTAGGTTTTCTAAACTGCGAATCGTCATGCTTTGAACAAATCACGACCGAGTGGAACGAGTTTAGGCATTCTTCCCTTAGCATCAGTTCCGCTACCAGACCAAGAGGGATATGGCGTGTCCGTCCATATGTGCTTAACTCGTTCTTCTATATTAATATCAGAATTACGCAATTCTTTATGGTTATAGCCAACGCCTAGAGCTATCACTTCAAAAGCAGATACCAAAAAGCCGCCAGAAAATTTATCTTTCTGAGGGACATACTTTCGGAACGTATTTGATCCAGTTTGATTGGAAAGGATGTCAAAAGTTAATTTAAATGCTTCTGTCTCCTTCTCATATTCATAATCTTTTCTTTTAGCCATTTCGACCATTTTGTCTGTCAGAAATACACCAATATCTCCTATGCCACGAAGTTCGCCTTCATCAATTGTTCGGAAAACCAAAAATCTTAGGAGAAGTTCCATATCATATTGCTCCTCCAGGGAGCGATCGCTCAGCGAAAGACAAGCCTGAAACGCTTCATTCTGACTTAGTTCTCGCATCCAGTGGTACATTTCTCTGTTGTACATCACAAGTATGCAATTTCTAATTTCTTGAGGAGTAGCTATTGATCCTCCAGTATTAAGACGTTGAAATAGCTCATATTTAGCCATCTCATCACTTTCCTTTTGAAGAATAGTGACCGCTATTTTTGATCTCTTAATTAAGAGTCGCTGAGTTTGGGTAAAGGAGCTTTCCGGATCACTTTCATCATCCCACTTTTTACCTTTAAGAGAGGGTAAATACTTTGTTTTCTCAAGTGCTAAAGCAGGTTTAATCTTATTAGTTTCATCCTTCAGCTTTCCAGCAAATTCATAGATGGTAGAAAGCCTCTGAAGACCATCCACGACATCCCAAATTCCGTCTTCACGTTAGGAGACAAATATAGGTGGGATAGGGATACCAAGGAGCAACGACTCAATCAGGCTTGTCTTCTGATAATTAGTCCAACGAAAAAATCGTTGAAACTCTGGATGGATATCAATTTCTCCATCTTCATACAAGCTAATCCATTCACCAATAGACATGGAGTAGCCATCAGATCTAATTTCTTGCCGCTTGCTATCAATCTCTTGCTGAAGCTGTTCGGCTTGTTGCTGAAGCGCCATGTTGTTGCTCCGGTGGATACTCTATAATTTTAGTCCTGAAAACTAGAGCGACGACACAAACGAATTTTTTTAGTGTAAAAAAGGGGAGACGGTTGGACCGTCTCCCCAAATATGATCTATCAGAGATAGAAATAAATCTTAGTAGCGATAGCCAGTGCTCGTGTTGCTTGCACCAGGCTTGTGAACGATAAAGCTCATGACTTGGCATTGCTTCACGTTGTCAAATGCAACCACGCGAATATAGCAATTGCCATACTCAGAGCGACACTGTTGCACTTCACTCAAAACTTCTTGAGGAGTTTTGATGTTGAACAAAGGCAACTTCCACATTGTCCAGTAGTAGATTTCTGCGTCAGAGTTTTCGTTGAACTCAACGCAAGGAATAAATCCTTGGTCGAGGGTGTATTGAATCTGCCGTGCAACTTGAGCATCGGTCAAGGGGGGCAGATAGGAAAAAGTCTCAAACTTCCGCTCTTTACCTAGAGTTTTCATTAGTTCCTTAGTTAGATGATGGGTAAAATTGGGCTACTGTTCTTCAGAGTCTGGCTCTTTCTCAGGCTCCGCGATCGGGGTCAAGTTCATCTGCGTCATCCGTTCCAATTGCTGACGGCGTTGATCCATATTGGCTTGCTGCATGTGCGATCGCAGCATTTCAGGAAGATACTCAGCAATTTCATTTGCCAAATGTTCCCGAACCGTCAAAATGCGAAAAGCCAAATCTTGCTTCTCTTGAAAGAGCGCCTTGAGATAAGCCTCACCATCTTGAATCTTTTCCCGTGAAGAGAATTGATGGAGCCAATATGCCCGTTTGGGGTCAGTTTCATCCAACTGAGCCAAAACCGTTTTAAGCGCCTGATAAGTCAGGTAGCTGCCGAGCGTCTTGGTGGTGTCTTTAGCAATTTGCTTGATATCCATGAGGAGAAGGAAGTTAGGGGCTACCAGCAATTAATAAATTCAATCTGATCGATCGCGCATCAATTGCTGATAGCTAACATCCCACGGTTCATTAGATTGTGTCTTGCGATTCAAACTCGAACTTGATTTCCTTCCAAAGTTCGCAAGCGGTCGCCAGTTCAGGACTCCAACGGCAAGCTTCACGAATAATGTCGCCACCCTCACGCATGAGATCACGACCTTCGTTCCGGGCTTGGACGCAGGCTTCCAACGCAACACGGTTAGCGGTTGCACCAGGCGCGTTACCCCAAGGGTGACCCAAGGTACCACCACCAAACTGAAGCACAGAGTCATCGCCAAAGATTTCGACCAACGCAGGCATGTGCCAAACGTGAATACCACCCGATGCCACAGCCATCACGCCGCCCATGGATGCCCAATCTTGAGTGAAGTAAATGCCTTTGGAGCGATCTTGTTCAATGTAGTTTTCGCGGAGCAGGTCAACGAAGCCCAAGGTAATGGCTTTGTCGCCTTCCAGTTTGCCCACAACGGTTCCGGTGTGAATATGGTCACCGCCCGACATCCGCAAGCACTTTGCCAAAACCCGGAAGTGCATCCCGTGGTTCTTCTGACGGTCAACGACTGCGTGCATAGCGCGGTGAATGTGGAGCAGAACGCCGTTGTCACGGCACCAGTGCGCCAGGGTGGTGTTGGCGGTGAAACCAGCGGTAAAGAAGTCGTGCATGACGATGGGCATACCGAGTTCTTTCGCGTATTCCGCCCGTTTCATCATTTCTTCGCAGGTTCCAGCAGTCACGTTGAGGTAGTGACCTTTGATTTCGCCTGTTTCTGCTTGTGCTTTGTAGATTGCATCTGCTACGAAAGTGAAGCGATCGCGCCACCGTTGGAACGGCTGAGAGTTAATGTTCTCGTCATCTTTGGTAAAGTCCAAACCACCGCGCAAGCACTCATAGACTGCCCGACCGTAGTTCTTAGCCGACAGACCCAATTTGGGCTTAATCGTACAGCCCAACAGAGGACGACCGTACTTGTTCAATTTGTCGCGCTCAACTTGAATTCCGTGGGGAGGACCTTGGAAGGTTTTCAGGTAAGCAACAGGAATCCGCAAATCTTCTAGACGCAAAGCTTTCAGCGCTTTGAAACCGAATACGTTACCCACAATGGAGGTCAACATATTGGTGACAGAACCTTCTTCAAACAAATCCAAAGGATATGCAATGAAGGCGATGTACTGATTGTCTTCACCGGGAACTGATTCGATATCGTAGCAACGACCTTTGTAGCGATCGAGGTCGGTCAGCAAGTCCGTCCAAACCGTCGTCCAGGTGCCAGTAGAAGATTCAGCCGCAACCGCTGCGCCTGCTTCTTCGGGTGGTACTCCGGGCTGAGGAGTCATCCGGAATGCTGCCAAGATGTCTGTATCTTTAGGCGTGTAGTCTGGTGTGTAGTATGTCAGGCGGTAATCTTTTACCCCAGCCTGATACCCAGTTTTCGACTGAGTCTGAGTTTGTGAATAAGACATTAATTTCCCTTCCTAATGAGTCACTGAGATTCCGAACACAGAAACCCCTGTCTGCTGGTAACAGTCACGAAAAGCCAGCAGGCTTGGCAGCCTCAGACGGCAATTGATATTGATAGCTAAGTCGGTTAAAGCCAGGGCACAGATGTCGTCCGGCAACCTTCAACTTATCTTTTTGTTTGCGCTGTTCGACGGGTTCTTTCAGAAATATACCAGGAATGCGATAAGCATATCTTTGAATATTCTTAGCGCATCGATAACGACTGTTTATATTTTTGAAGCCTTGTAACATCCTACAGAGGAAGATGAATCAGTCTTACGTCAAGTACATATTTCGACACATTTTTTTGTATGAGGTTGAAACATCAGTTCATTTCTTGAATGAGAAGTGTTTCCCCGTATGAGGTTACTCAGCGCCAGTAACGCTTTCCGCCTAACAAAAACACGCCTAGCAGAATTCCTAACAAAGAAATTTGACTGGGGGCAATTAATCCTTCGGGTAAAGGTAAATAGGACTTGATGATCAGCACCACCATTAAACACAGAATCAAAGTCCACAATATATTGGTGTTAATAGCGGTGCGAGGAAATAGAGTTTCTAAAAAATAAACGGCTACTGCACCGACTCCGGCTGAAACGGCAAGGTCAGTGATAGTACGCCAAGGAGGAGTGTAGAGCGTTGCCAAGACTTGGCTAACGATCGCTGAATTCATGGTGCTAAACCCCACGGCATACGATAAGACGATGGTGCAAAAAATGGTGACCGCAGCAGTGAGGAAGAGCGATCGCCAGGGCAGATATTGAAGTCGCCGCATAAGAATAGAAGACTCGTGAGATAGCTCTGATTTTAGGATACGCCCCAGAATTATGGTTTAACAATGGACAGCAACTTCTGTTCGGCGGCTTGAGGCAATTCAAGTAGCACAAAGAAACTTTGAGGATATAAGTAATCTTCTGCCGATTCGTCCACGACTCGGACATAACCTTTTTGGCTGGGAGTGTCATCAGGCAAAATCTGATAAACCTTGAGCAGTTCTAGGTCATCACAGTCATCGTTACAAATACAAATTCCAAACCTTCCTCTGGTGTTTTCCATACTGTTAGTCCAAAAATTACTCTAAAAATCTTTTGATTTTCATTCTTCTCTTGCCAATCCCATAAGCTTCATACCAGTGAACTTCTGCCTCGCCAATACTGCCATCGTCAAGTTGCACTGTGGCTATCCCTTTAAGCTTTCTCCACCGTCCATTCCCAAACTGTTCTCTCAGCCGAGCTAACTTCCGAATCGAACTTCCAACAGCAATTGTTTCAACATTGGTAATGCTTCCAATGATTTCAAAGTACACCTTTTAACCAATCTCGTAGCGTATTGCCGGAGCTTTAAGGATGTTGTGAGGACTCAATCAATACTGACCCCTCTAACCATCTTCGGCTTTTCCCGACTGGCGATCGGGGCTTGCTCAATTAAGCGAGATTGGACTTGATGCGCCTGGAAATAGTTTTGCCACATTTCTGGTGCGTTCAGCGTTTCGCCACCATGCACTGTGAGCCGTTTCCGCACTTGACAAAGCACAGGTGTATTAACACAAGCCCCAGAAATAATGACTTGCCCTTTGGTTAAAGAAGGCAACTCCTTCAACAAATCTCGTCCGGCAGCTTCTACCCCATACTTGAGGCTGTCTTGATCCACCGGGTTGACGATGCGCATGAGGAATTGACTCATGCATTGAGACAGTACATCTGCGTCGATCTTGCCAGGGCGCTGGGTAATTAGCCCAATACCTAAGCCAAATTTACGACCCTCGCTGAGAATGGTGCGGATGATCATTTTGCAGCGAGATGGTTCGTGTGCCGGGGCAAAACGGTGAGCCTCTTCGATCAAGATAAAGACAGGGTAGGGCAGATAATTCTCGTCGTCGGGAGTAATGTTTTCTTTCTGGGTGTTCATGCGGGCTTGGTTCGACTGCCGAAGAATTGCCGCGCAGATTACCTGTTGTTCTTCTTGGCTAATTTCGTTCATTTGTAGAACGGTCACTTGTCCCGGTTCAAATAAATCTTTGGGGGCGAGGTGATTGGCAGTATCGAAATATTTTGAGCTAGCTAACTTATCCAACTTCCACTCTAAAGCTGGAGCAGAAGATCCTGTTTTTTCATTGCCCTCGTCATCCTCCGAGCGATCGGCTTCAAACACTGCATGAATCAAATCGTTGACTCCCCAGCGATACTCGCCATTCGATCGCTTATGTTTTTTAAGGATGGCGAAGGCTTTGCTCAGAATTGCCTGTTGGCGATCGCTCATCTCAGGCAGCAAAGTCAAAATGTCATAGTAGTCTAAAGACGAAATCCGAATTTGAATATCATTGGGCGTTAAAATTTTCACCTTGGGGGCGTAACCAGGAGCCGTAAAGGCAGGATGACCTCGCATATCTGCCAGCGTCCCGTATTCCCCATGTGGATCAAAAATCAGCACTGCCGCTCGATTATAGGGCGATAGCAGTTCCTCAACTAACACACCTGCTGTATAGGACTTTCCCGAACCTGTCCCTGCCAAAATTGCCATGTGCGTGCTGACCAATTCCTTCACGTCTAGCACCACAGGCACCGCGTTCAACTCTCGCAGCAGCAACGAGCCGATCGCCGCCGATCCAACTTCTCCAGGCTGCTTTTTATTCACGACTGCTTGCAGTCCTTCGTCGCTTGCCAAATAAACCTTTGCTCCCGGATTAGGGGTGACGCGCGGGTTCATAAAGCCTAGGGCTGGGTGGAAATAGCCAATCACATCTACCGTGACTTCATAAATTTCGGGGTTGGGGTGAGAGAAGCCAACTAGAGCAGCGATCGCCTCTGGGCTAATTTCAGTATCGGCAAACATGCGATCGGGCAAATGGTCAATTAAACACCGCGCCGAAATTTTACCTAGAATTTGCCGAACCGCCGATCGTCCCCCTGTGTCTGGTGCCTCTACTTCGTAATAGACAAACTCGCCAATCTTCACATAGCGATTATCTGCCGTAATAAATAAGTACTGGTTACCATTTTCTCCAGGGCCTTTCACAGTACCAACCGTATTGGGAGAAGACAGAGAGATCAGTTTAGCCATAGGTCAGTAGAGATCAGAGAACGATTGTTCTAATACAAGTTGTTTAGAGCATACCCTTTTTGTCCTGAACTTGCTGATTTTAGTTGTTGCCAGTAAGTTGCAAACATGCATTACTAAAGTATTAATGTCCCATGGCAAAAATCTAATTCAATTCAAAGATTTTTCTTTAGTGGGTGTTAACACCATGAGCCAGCTTAATCTTTGCGTGAAGCTAGCTTCAATTTTAGGGAAATCACGGATACAAAAGCCAAGTGAAGCAGATAACCTGTTTTACATAGATGGTTTGGCTTTCTAACAGGCTATTAGAAAGATCTAAGAGGATGTCTGAGAAGTATTAAAGATTCTTACACTCGCCCCCCAATCCCCCATTTTGGGGGACTTCCGAGCCACTCCTTCCTCAAAGTCCCCCAAAATGGGGGATTTAGGGGGCGGATTGGATAGCAACCTAGACTTCTCAGACAACCTTTAAAAAGAATCAAATATTCAAAGTTTTTCGATCAGTATCTGTGTGACTAGCCGAGAGAAAGCTTAATTAAACTTCTCTCATTTCTCTCTGTGTGTTCCTGTGTGTTTGTGTCTGGCTAAGAAAATGAAAAAAGATTGCTATACAAAGTTACATCTTGTCCAAAAAGTTGACAGTTCTCCCAATCTCCCTATTCAGTGCAAGCAATCACAACTCAAGCTTCAGCCTAATTTACCCCATCCTCCAATTACTTTAGCACCGCCGATCTCAGCACCCATTGGGTGGATGCACAATTATTGTTCTGAGCAGTGTCAGAATCAGATCTTCAGCGCCAGTGAAAGCGCCCAGGATGCTCTACTCAAGTTAAGCAAGTTTTTAGGAGAAATTTTTCAGGCAGACTGTTGCTTTATTGCTGCAAGTTCATCTTTGAACACGTGTTGGTTACCCAATAACCTTTCGACACATCTTCAACAGAAGCTTTGGGGATGGTTCCAGCAGCCAGTGTTAAAAGAACAGTGGATTAACAATGATCTGGCGATCGCCGATATTCAGACCCTCCTGCCCCTAGACGATTTTCCATTTCGGTCAATTTTGGCAATTTGTACTCGTCACTATGGCAAGTTCAACGGCATGATTTGCCTGATGCGCGCTGCTCCGCAGATACCGCAAGGGTCGCCCGCCCACGCTTGGAAGAAGGAAGACTTGCAACTCCTCAAAACCTTGTCGCCTCAAGTGGCGATCGCCATTACCCAAGCGCGGCTTGAACAGCAGGCGCAACAGCAAATTTGCTACCAGTCTATTAACGATCAACTCACCGCTGCTATTCGCACTAATGTAGATTTGAAGCGAATTTTTGACACGGCACTGGCAGGCATGGTCTGCTCTACTCGCGCTAGCCGAGGCATGGTGCTCTTACTATCTGCCGAATCTTCAAGCTATTTCTCTGAAATATCCGTGAGGGGTCGAACCTCCGAGCATCCACTAGATGCTGAGTCGGCAGAAACCGCCTTAGAAACTAAAATTACGGTTGTCTCTGAATATCCTCCTGCTTGCCCTCTTCCAAAACTGGCAATCCTTGAAGAACCCAATTTTGAAGCGTTAGAACAAAACCAAGGTACTTGGCTAAACTATGGCTTTCAGGCAACAGCGTGCAGCCTTTGCCAAACGCTGTTAACCCAAACCCCAGAACCCTTGATTCTGTCGGTTTTATCTAATTCTGAAGAATTCCATTCCATTTCTTCTCTCTTTCGGCTCGAAGACCTTCCCTCCTTGTTGTTGATGCCCATTGAGCATCAAGGTCAGGTCATGGGTTGCTTGGTATTGCAGCATTGTGAACTACGAGAATGGGCAATAGAAGAGCAATCGTTCGTAAAACTTGTGGCTGCGCAACTCAGCACTGCTATAGTGCAAACCCGCTCTATGCAACACATCCAGGCGATCGTTGCCGAGCGCACCGCCCAATTGCAACGCAGTTTAGAAGTGCAGGCTAAGCTCTACGAAAAAACGCGACAACAGCTTGAGCAGCTTCGTAAACTGGATGAGGAACGTGAAGAATTTTTGAGCACTGTTAGTCACGAGTTGCTAACTCCCTTGACTAGCATGGGTCTGGCAGTGCGAATGTTGCAACAAGCCACCTTAACGCCCGATCGCCAATCTCGCTACCTCGACATTTTAGAGCAGCAGTGTCAGCAAGAAACTCAGTTAATTAATGACATGCTGGCGCTTCGTAAACTAGAGGTGCCGACGGCAGTTCAATATCATCAAGTTGATTTGCAACACTTAGTTCACAACGCTGCAAAATCAGATTTAGAACGCTGGCAAAAAAAAGGCTTGGAACTTAAGATTGAATTGCCCTCGCAGCCGCTCACCCTTAGTTCTGACCCCGAAAGCCTTAACCGCATTTTGGTAGAGCTACTGAATAATGCTCGTAAGTATGCTGACGCGAGCTCCAAGGTGCATCTGAAAGTCGTGCACAATCTTCACCCGGCTCACGCTGTCGTCTTGACTTTGCAAAGCGTCGGGCTAGGGATTCAGCCGCAAGAGATTGATCAAATTTTTAACAAGTTTAAACGAGGGGAACGGGCAACTAAACAGGCAATTCAGGGAACCGGATTAGGGCTAGCCCTGGTCAAACGATTAGTGGAACATTTAAATGGAGCGATCGCCGTCTCCAGCAAACCTCTTCCTTCTAGTCAATCCTGGAAGACTTGCTTTACCATTACTCTACCCGCTAGCCCAGATGGCAAGATTCAGACAGCCGATTAGTTACGAGAGGAGCCGAATCGGGTAGGCTAGTAAAAAGTTGCAGATTAGGAACATGACTGAAGACCTACAGCTTACAAACGACTCCGCAGAATTGGAGGAAGCCTCCTGCGAATTCCGGGGCGAAGTAGAAGTCTGCACAGACAAAGCTGAAGGCAGACAGCGGCAGATCTCGGCGCGCGTCCAAATTCCTCATCCTGTCGAACAAGTTTGGCAAATCCTAACTGATTACGATCATTTAGCAGACTTTATTCCTAGTTTGGCAAAAAGCCAAAAAATTAAGCATCCCCAAGGCGGCATTCGCCTGGAGCAAGTTGGCACTCAGTCTTTGCTGAAGTTTAAGTTTTGTGCCAAAGTTGTTCTCGATATGGTGGAACAGTTCCCTCACCAGCTTGACTTTCAGATGGTAGAAGGCGACTTCAAAAAGTTTTTTGGAAGCTGGGTTTTGCAGCCTACCGCCGATGGTCGTAACACTGAGCTATGCTACACCGTTTGCGTTTTACCGCCCCTATCTATGCCCATTAGTATTATTGAGGGGCGGCTGAAAAGCGGCTTAGTTCTCAATCTTTCGGCAATTCGGCAGCGAGCAGATGTGCTGTTCAATGGTGAAGTATCAGGTTAGGAGCTTGAGCAATTCTGTTGCCTCAGCATCTTGGCTAATGATTTGCCCGTGGCGATCGCATAAAATCGTCCCTATACGCATTTCGACAGCACCATACTTCCGCACATAATCAGATCCTCGGTGACTAATTCGTTGTGCCAATGCCCCAAACACCGCGTCTACTAACCCCAATGCCACTAGCGTCTGATAAGCTGCATCTGCCGTTGGCGCATTTAAAACCGCCTGCACTGCCGCTAAATCTCCTCCCTCTTGCACTACGGCTGCACTGATAATTTCTAGCTTGGCATCGGCTAAGTGGCTAGAAGTATTGAAAATTCCTCCTGCCAACTTAATCAACTTACCCTGATACCCCAGCAGCAAAACAGATTGCGCCTCCCGTAGCCCCGCCTCCACCAGCAACGCCCCAATCCAGTTCCCTGTTTGCACCACTGCCTCATCGGGAATACCCAAACGCTTTGCTACCTGCATTCCATTGCTGCCCAGGCAAAAGACGAGATGAGGATGCGTCTGTACCTTCACCTGCAATGCTGCTCGCAAAGATTCTAAGTGGTCGGCAACCGATAAAGGCTGCGAGATGCCGCTTGTCCCTAGTAACGACAAGCCCTCTAAAATCCCAAATGCTTCGTTAGAAGTGCGCTGGGCAAGCTGACGACCTTCTGGCAGAATAATCGAGACTATCACAGTTTGATCGGCGGCAATCAGCGGCAATAGGTTTGCATCGAATAGGCGACGGGCATAGCTGTAAATGGCTGCATCTCCGGCTGCAGTTCTGCCTAAACCTTCGCCTGCTTCAAGGATTAAAGCCGGGGATGGGTGGGGGAACTCGCTGTGCGTATCTCGGCGCGATCGCCTTACCCATGCCCAAATAGGTGTGTTTCGAGTTAAATCTAGATTGTCTCCTGGGTCGCTGAGTGTGATTGCCAAAGCACTTGTAGCGTCTAATCGAGCGACTTGCTGAATCGAGATTTCGGCACTGTTGGGCTGTGATTCTGGCAGCAAGTCGAGGGTGACGGTTTGTGGCGTAGCATTGCTTTGTAAATGCAAGAGAGCTGCTTTGGCAGATGCTACTGCAAACACAGGAAGCGTATAGCCTGTACGAGCCATAAGTTAGTCGGGTCTACATCAAGTGAGGCTCCAGATCTTTTACATCCTACGCAAGATGGCGATCGACAGCACCGCTAAACTCTTCATAGGGCTTGACTCCAATGATTGTTTCCAGTAACTCTCCTTGCTTAAAAAACATGACTGCTGGAATACTTCGGATACTAAATCGCTTAGCAACTTCTTTATTGGAATCTAAGTCAAGCTTAAAAACCCTGATGCGATCGCCATATCCTTCGGCTAGTTGATCCATCATCGGAGCCACAAGTTTACAGGGGCCGCACCAGCTAGCAGTACAGTCAACCACGAACAAGGAATCACTGCTTAAAAGTCCATCAAATTCAGCTTCATCTTGAATAAAAGTTGCTGTACCCATTTTTGCATCTCCAAATATCGGAATGTATCGGCTAAAGCAATCTTAGTGGATAATCAGCCTTGCTACTGCAAAGGTAATTTTGTGTGTTGATTGATAATTCCCTAACTTCCCAACGCCTCAAGAATGCCATCTTCTTTGCCTCGGCAATGTGGCTATCTAGCCGCATCATCATTTGGATGGCTATGCTGCTGATTGCTCCGGCTTTGCCGATTCCCTCCTCTGGCGAAGCGCCGGGAGCAGGGTGGGATGTATTCTCTCAATGGGATAGTCGGCATTACGAGAAAATTGTCACTAAGGGTTATCAATTTAAAGACAATGGTAAAGGCTATAATGTCGCGTTCTTTCCCCTGTACCCATTGCTAGTTAAGGGCGTGATGAGCTTAGGCTTATCGTTTGAAGTGGCGGGAACGATCGCCAACAACTTGGTGTTTTGGGGCGCATTAGTGGTGTTGTATCTCTGGGCAGAAGAACGGCATGGGCGGCGGGTAGCGCAGTGGGCAACGGCAGCGTTGGCGTGGTGTCCGTTCTCGTTATTTGGTGCAGTTGTCTATACTGAGGGGTTATTTTTGCTGGGTAGCACAGCCGCGCTACGAGCATTCGATCGCCAGCAATATGGTTGGGCAGCACTGTTTGGAGCTTTGACTACTGCTATTCGTCCGCCAGGAGTTGCGCTGATTCCCACATTTTTAGTCGTGGCTTGGCGAGATAGGCGATCGCCCCTCGCCTATATCACGGCTCTCTTCACCAGTGCCGGAATCTTGTTTTATATGCTTTATTGCTGGCTGCGCTTTCAACAACCTCTGGCATTTCTACTGGCACAACGCGGCTGGCGACCTGTTGAGGAGTTTCATTGGAAGCCCTGGCTGAGTTTGTTAACGACGGTAATAGTGGGGGCTGCTAATGAGGACAAAGGGCGACTGGTTGATCCGTGGTATCCGTTGGCAATGATAGCGATCGCTCTTCTCTCCCTGTTGTTGTGGAAAATGCGCGATCGCTTTGGCTTTCCTAAAACAGGTTATGGCTTCTGTATTTTGGCTATTCTGCTCTGGCTTGTGGGTGGTTCGCCGTTGATCAACGTGGTGATGGTGTTGGGCAGCGGTTATTTAATTTGGCGATTTCGTCACCAACTTCCCCCGACTGCGTTTTGGTATGGGTTGTTTAGCTGGATGATTATTTTAGGGTTAGGTAGAACGATTTCGGCAGAGCGGTTTGCCTTTGCGTGTGTGCCGTGGGCGATCGCTTTTGGGCTGCTTATCAATCGCTATCCCCGTTGGGGCTACGCTGTCCTAATTTTCTTCAGTATTCTTCTAGCAAGTTACTCTATCCGCTTTGCTCAGGGGCTTTGGGCAGGCTGAATCTGCGATCGCCACTGTTTTAACGCTAACGGTGCAAGTGCGATCGAGCAAGTCAATTACCTGTTCTTTGTAGCGGTAAATTTGTAGGTTTTGAAGAAGTTGGCGATCGCAGGGTCTTTGTTTTCTTTCTTTGTATTGATCCAGTATTCATTCCAGTGCCGATCGGTTGCCGAGTTTGTAGTCTTAGGCGATCGCCCTATCCTCACAGACAGATTGAGGACTTTTAGCAACTACAATTTTCAGCAAGCACAAGTACTTAGGAAGTTGCGTGAAAATAAAACCCCAGTAAGATGCATTAACTTTACAGCCCCCTAAATCCCCCAAAATTGGGGGACTTCCGAGCCTTTCAAAGTCCCCCAAATTGGGGGGATTTAGGGGGCGGATCGGGACGTTATTTTTTGCTCCTCCCTTACCAGTAAATCTAATTTCTTTAACCTTGAAACTGCCTTAGCGCGTGGATTGCTAACGATCGGGTTGAACGATTTTTAGAGAGCTTTGCAATTGACCACAAGTACAAATGAATTCGCTCTAACCCATGTTCTTAACTGACCTCAACGCCTTTTCTTTCGAGCCTTGGTAGGCTTAGATTGAAACCCCTTTGACTGACTCTTTTCACCAATAAAATCTTGATTAATTTCTCGAATTTTTGCCGCCGCATCATCATACAAAAATGGAAGGTAAGCATATCGCCACCCTTCGGTTACGGGTGTTGCTTCATGCAATAGGGAACATGAAAATACAACTGCTCCTCCTGCTGGAGCAGTGTAAGTTTGGCGACCAAACTCTGGAAACCGAAGTAGCCCCCCCTCGTATTCTCCGGTATTAAGATTAAGGGAGACAGCAAACCTTCGGTGAGCAGTGCCTTTAGTTGTATTGTCTTGATGCGGACGAAAAAAACCTCCACTCGCACCGTCATAACAAGCAACAATATGCCGCTCAATTCGTGTTGCTTGAAACTGAAATGCTTTTTGAATCTCTGGAACCAGGCGATCGTGTATGCGAAACATGGCTGCATTTCGCAGATCTTTATCTAGAATTTCTTGATCGCGCCGACGTTTAAAGTTGTGGTCGCTAATAAGGACAGTACGACCCTTTTCCTCCTTCATAAACCCTGATTCTTCACCCCCTTGGTGATGATAATAATCAATCAACATTTGACAAAGTTCAGGCTCAAAAATGCGAGGAACCACTAAAACAGGTGCTTGTACCGAAGCCATTCCGGGTGGTGGAATCTCAGGTAGCTTTTCAAGAATCGAGATCAGTTGGGTAAAGTGATTTTCTGGTTGAGTTGCAAAGGGCAACACTGTGAGGACACGCAAACGTTCATCAAGAACATAGGTACATGAGTGATACGTATTATTCTGCTGAACGACACCAAACTGTTGACTGATAGATTGGTCGAAATCCCAAAAGAAACGAATACCTGGTATGTGCTCTTGAAGACGAGATGATTGCTCATCATCTGGATCAATGCTGACACCAAAAAAACAGCAAAATTCATCATCAAATATCTCTCGATGATGCGCTAAGCCCTCTAGAACTTTTTGGCTTGCTGCATCAGTCGAAGATTTCAAGAAACACAACAATACATAGCGTCCGGCTACCGACCCAAAATAATATTTAGGATTTGTAGTGGAGGCTGCTGTAAACCAAGGCGCAGGTTCTCCTGTCGAAAGAAACATATGGCTTACTAAGTCCAACTCTACATTCTTAAAGATTAAACTCTACATTCTTAAAGATTAAGTTGTGGCTGCACTAGTGGCAACTTTGAGCATATTTTACCTTGCCTGAAAACAAGAAATAGTTTGCGTAAAATATAGAGTGATTTTGTCTGCATCCCTTCCCAATTGAATGATGAAACTGCAAAGCTTACCCGATCGCCCCTCACCAATTCCCTCAAAATACTTGTCTTAAACCTACCTTTGCCTTTATGCTAATCAACACTGGTTTTTCGATACCAGTAGACAGGCTTAAGGTGAGGACGCTGGCTAGAAGTGCTACTAACACAACTAACCAGCTAACCTAACTTTCTGAAGACGCAGAAGGCTAGGCTGCAACGATTTTATCGTTTCACCTCGCTAATGTTAAACAAGTGGTTAGAAACACCACACCTTAAGCTTTTCTTCTCAACCCAACATTAGCGAGGGAAATAGCATGAGTACAGAGTTCAACGAACTGCTGCCCGTTTCGCATGGCGATAAAGCGCAGGTGTGGATCGTCGGGACACGGGAGCAGGTGCTGCATTTAATCAACGAGTTCTACGTTAAAAAGATCGCCAATGATCGCGTCAGTTTCACACCGATTATTCCCGCACCGTTTGCCAACGGCAAGTACATGAGTGTCTTGGTGAGATAAACAAAAGCATCAGGGGCTACGTATATCTATGCTGTAGCCCCGACAATGCGATCGCGGATTTCACAATGCCATTGTCACCGCTCAACATCCAATTGTGCGCTCGACAATGCGATCGCAACCCTACACAATGCCATTGTTCTTCTGACAATGCGATTGTGAGCCGACACAATGCGATCGCGGCTTCTACAATGCTATTGCGAGTTGATGCAATGCGATCGAGAACTTGAAGAGACTTATCAACGCGCACGTCATCAAGCAGCTAAACAAACTCGATTAGAAATCTCAGTGTTTTCAAATACTTGTCCCTATTCTTTAGAACTCGTGTTAACAGACAGTTGGCTACCAGAAGATTAACTCTTTTCAGTTCTACATTCGCTCCAAAACCGCGATTCCCAATAGCGACAACCCTAGCTTAATGGTTCGAGCCGTTAGGTCACACAGCACCAACCGCGAAGTCCGCAAAGGTTCCTCTGCTGAAAGAACAGGACAGCGATCGTAAAATTGATTGAACTTTTGGCTGAGTTCAAACAAATATTGACACAATCGATTTGGCAACAAATCTACCTCTACTTCGCTCAACGCCTCATCAAACTGAAGCAAATACTTTGCCAAAGTTAGCTCTGTTTCGTCTTGCAATGCGATCGCACAATTAGCTCCCAACTGCTCAAAATCAACGCCGCCTTTCCGACTAATTCCTTGCACTCGCACGTAGGCATAAAGCATGTATGGTGCCGTGTTGCCCTGGAGCGCCAGCATTTTGTCGTAGCTAAAAACGTAGCTGCTGGTGCGGTTTTGGCTGAGGTCGGCGTATTTGATGGCGCTAATGCCTACAACCTTTGCCGCGTTAGCTTTAAACGCTTCCGTCTCTTCTCGTTTTTCTTCTATGAGTCGAGCTTCTAAATCAGCATAGGCACGGGCGATCGCCTCATCCAACAAATCTACCAGCTTCACCGCCTCTCCCGATCGACTCTTCAGCTTTTTATTATCGTCACCCAGAATCATTCCAAGCGGCGCATAGAAAAACTCGACTGCATCAGTAATCCAGCCCGCCCGCCGTCCTACCTGAAAAATTTGAGCAAAATGGTTTGTCTGCTCAGAACCCACCGGATAAATTACTCGTTGAACTTTATCCTCTGTGACACGGTAACGAATTGCCGCCAAGTCGGTAGTCGCATAGTTATAGCCTCCATCCGACTTCTGTACAATTAACGGTAACGGCTTACCCTCTTTATTGGTAAATCCTTCTAGAAAAACACACTGTGCGCCTGCATCTTCCACCAGCAGCCCCAGTTTATCCAATTCCTCCAGTACGCCTGCTAGGAGAGGATTGTAGAAAGATTCGCCTCGTTCTTGAATCTGAGAAGAAAGCCCCATTAAGTCAAAAATCTGGCGATTTGTACGATTGGATAAATCACACACAACTTTCCAGGCTCGCAGCGTTTCAGCGTCACTTGCTTGAAGTTGCACAACTGCTAGCCGAGCCGCCTCCTGAAATTTTGTGTCTTCATCAAATCGCTTTTTAGCAGATCGGTAAAATGTTGCTAAATCACTTGAAGCCAATTCTCCTGATGCAAGCGCTTCGGGATAAGCTTCTTTGACATAGGCAATCAGCATTCCGAAAGGGGTGCCCCAGTCGCCAATGTGGCTCAGCCGCAGCACGTCATGACCGAGGAACTCTAAAATTCTGGCGATCGCGTCACCAATCACTGAGGGGCGCAAATGCCCAACGTGCATCTCTTTGGCAATGTTGGGGCTAGGATAATCGACGATGACGCGCTGAGGAGTTTGAGTAGGCATGATTCCCAGCCTTGCATCTGCCTGAATGGCTTTGAGTTGCGCTTCTAAATATTGTGTTTTCAGTGCCAGGTTAATGAATCCGGCACCCGCAACGGTAGGCGGCTCACAAACATCACTAACATTGAGATGCTGAATGATTTGCTCTGCGATCGCCCTCGGAGCCATGCCTAGTTTTTTTGCCAACGACATCGCCACATTTGCTTGATAATCTCCAAACTTAGGATTACTCGCAGGCACCAAAATCGGATCAGTTCCCGCCAACTCAGTGCCAAATGCAGCGACTAAGGCTTGCTCAAAGCATTCTTTTAATTGGGCGATCGTTGCATTCATAATTCCAAAGTTCCGCAAACAGAGATCTTAGCCAGATTCAACATTCTCTAGGATAACGACCTAATTGACCTTTTTATCGCATCATTTCTATCGCCTTAGTTAAGCAGAAGGGCGACCCTTGCGGTCTCTGCAAAGCAGCGCGCTTGTCTCAGTAGAAACCTCAGGTTCAATGCTTCATTACTCATGCTTTTTTATACCTTCTTAATCTAAAAAAGTTTTACGGCTTGTTCTACAGGGAACCTTAAGCCTACAAAGGGTTAATTTGATTCTGTAACAAATAGAACTATGGTTAATACTCAGGGCATCAATGCATCTCTCATTCAAACTGCTCCATCTACCGTTGATCTCATTACTATTGCCAAACAATTCAGCAATCAGCCTCAACAAATTAAACTCATTCAGTGGTTTCAGGGCTGCACAGGGACACAAAAGCAAGCCGAGTTTGCGCTCATGTGGCGCGATGGTCAAAATAAAGGGGCGATCGACTTTGTACAAGTTTTTCGTTCCTACCAGGCTCGTCCTCATCAAAATGCTGCCCTCAGATGGCTAGAACAAGCTAGCCAAGAGAAAACTCTCATTGGGCTAGATAAAATGTGGAAAACGTGGAATCCATCTATCACTGCTGCCTCTAAAGAAATCCGTCTCAAAGTTCCCTATTATCAGCAAGTCGATAATAAATTTGAACCCATGCGAACCTGCAACACCTCTAGCTGCGCCATGGTGGCAAAATTCTTAGGTGCAACCCTCTCAAGCGACGATGCCTACTATCAATATGTTCGCAAGTACGGCGACACAACCGACCACAGCGCCCAAACTAAAGCTCTATCTGAAATTGGTATTAAATCTACCTGGCACACTGATCTAGGCTTTGCTGACCTTGATACCTCTTTGGCAGCAGGTCTACCCGCCGTTATCGGTATTCTTCACCGAGGTTCCCTTTCTTCCCCGACAGGCGGACACATGATCGTTGTCATTGGCACTACAGGCTGCAACAACTACATTTGCCATGATCCTTTTGGTAGTCTTTTGGATGCAGGCGGCGGCTATACCGGGGATGTTAACAACGGCAACAGCGTCGTTTATTCTCGTCCTCTCCTCAATCGGCGGTGGCTTCCTGAAGGCGATCGCTCAGGCTGGGGACGCTTGTTTATGAAATAATTCTCATACTCAAATCCAACCAATTCGAGCGGGTAATGGGCGCGCTACTTGAGATGTAATCTACTCCGGTTTCTGCTACCGCTCGAATTCTTTCAAGGGTAATATTTCCCGAAGCCTCTATTTTAATGCGATCGTTCTTTTCACGAATTTGTTGCACTGCCACGGTCATCATTTCTAAAGACATATTATCTAGCATGATGATATCTGCGCCATGCTGTAACGCCTCTGCCACTTGTTCTAGATTTTCGGTTTCAACTTCAATGGTTAATGGATAAGGAATTCGAGAACGGATTTGGGCGATCGCTGCTCCAATTCCTTCCGCTGCTGCAATGTGATTGTCTTTAATCATCACGCTGTCATCTAACCCCATGCGGTGATTCATTGCTCCACCGACTTGAGTCGCGTACTTTTCTAAAATTCTTAACCCTGGCGTAGTCTTGCGCGTATCCACAAACTGAGTCGGCAAATCAGCAATCTGTTCTACATATTGACTCGTCGCTGTTGCAATTCCACTCAGCCGCATTGCCAGATTCAATGCCACTCGTTCTCCCATCAGCAAAGCATCCAGCGAACCAGAAATTTGAGCAATGACTTCACCGTTTTTGTAGTGCTGCCCTTCTTCTGCTGGAGTAAAGATCATCTGAGAATCGAGTAAATGGAAGACACGGGCAGCGATCGCCAGCCCCGCAATAATTCCTGGTTCTTTAATTACCCAGGTTGCGGTTCCGAGTGGCGCACCTGTAGGAAAGAGCGATTGTGTAGTGCGATCGCCCCGTCCAATGTCTTCGAGGAGCCAGGTTTGGAGGAGTTGATCCAAGATCAAAAAAGGTGGTAACACTGCTGGCGTTTGGCTCATTTAATCCTGTCCTACGGTAAAGAGAAGGCGATCATTTAAGATTGCAGCGTTTGCATAAAAGCATTAACTGCATCGTACTGATCTGCCATGCGCATGTGGAATTCCAGTGATCGCAAATCCAATTCTGGCAATAATTCGCTTTGCTGCACCAACTCGTATCCGGTTGAACGCAGGCAATAAACTGAAATCACGCCATCTTCCCAAAACCAGACCTCTGCTATTCCAATCCGGCGATAGATTTCTAAGGTATCAATGCCGCCGCTGGTGACCGTCACTTCTAGCGCTAGGTCAGGAATTTTCCGGCGATCGCCCAGGCAATAAGATTCGTCAGGCTCCTTTCGTGCTCCCAACTCCTTCATGCCGATCGTTGTGCTGCCCCTGCCATAAAACCGAATGCCTTTTAGTCGCATATAGATTTCGAGGAGTTGACCCAACGTGTTCTTGGGTTCTTCGTGTGCATCAGACAAGGGAGCCATAATTTCTAAATATCCATCTAAATACGTGAGGCGTGCGCCCGTTCCCTCTAAGTCAGCATCTAATTTTTCCAGGGTGTCCCAAGTTATGTTAGATAGAACGACCCCATCTTGCAAACCTGGTTTGAAAGCTGTAGCGACCATTGTGTGATCCTTCTTAGCAACATCTTTTTATGATAGGCGAGACCAACCCGAATGACTGATGAGGCAAGCACGTTAAGTTTTCAATTCCCCACCCTGCTGATCTCTTTGGCTGATATAGTTTTAAGTATTCATTGGTTCTGGTGGGGAACAGCCACCAGAGGAAACGGGGAAAGTTCGGTGTAAGTCCGGCGCTGTCCCGCAACTGTAATGAGATTATGAAAATCTTTTAGTCAGGATGCCCGCCGATGGATTAACTCATTTCTACATCTGCGAGGCACAGAAAATGGATAAATTTAAAAGCTACCAATTTCTTTTTTTTAACAAGGCTTTCCAACAAATAGCTGCATTGGTTGCTCTAACAAGTATTTTGTTGCTAATAGCAACTCCTGCTTCTGCCCATCATCCAATGGGAGGCAGAATACCCTCTAATCTATTTGAAGGTTTTATGAGTGGGGTAGCGCATCCCCTAATTGGGCTTGATCATTTTGTGTTTATTGGGGCAGTTGGCTTACTTGCCGCGATCAAACGGCAAGGAATCTTGATTCCAATCTCGTTTCTGTTAGCAGCAATGCTTGGTACTGGGGCGCACCTAGCAAGCATCAGCTTTCCAGGAGTTGAGCTATTTGTCTCTGGGTCAGTTTTGTTATTTGGTATTTTGTTGGTGATGAAAGATAGCCCCAATACTCTTGTAGTAGCAGGTTTGTCAGCGGTTGCGGGTTTATTTCATGGTCATGCCTATGGTGAAGCTATTTTTGGTGCAGAAACAGCCCCGCTGCTGGCGTATTTCATTGGCTTTACAGCGATTCAAATTGTTGTCTCACTCCTGGCATTCCAAGTTGGCAAAACAGCCCTTATTGGACAAGAAGCAAAACAGCAATCTCCAGAAAAATTGCGTTCTGCGGGTCTTGTTATTTGCGGTGTTGGGATTGCGTTCTTTGCGTCTCAGGTTGTGGCAGTTATGATTCCTATCTCTGGTAGGTAGAGGTAAGTAACTCTGTCGTGATAGCTCGATCGCTCTAGTTTTGTCCATCCTTAGCGAGTTAGGATAAAGCCTATAAAAAAGACGTGCTTCGTACTGCTGAAACACGTCTTTTTTTATTACAGGTAGAGATTGCTTCAGCGTATTAGAGCTTTTATTTTGAGAGGTATTTGCTCGTGTTAATTCAGTTGGCAGAATCTGATGCACAAATTCTTGAATGCTTTTCTATTTTGTCTCAATTATATTCACACCTTGAGCAAGAAAAGTTTTTAGCGCAGTTTCATCGTCAGCAACAAAATGGATATCAGCTTACTTTTATCAAAGTAGATGACCGGGTTGTTGCTGTTGCCGGATTCTGTGTTTATGAATGTTTTGCATGGGGACAATCTTTGTACATTTATGATCTGGTTGTTGATAAAACTATGCGATCGCAGAGATATGGACAGCATATCTTTAGTTGGCTCATTGAGTACGCTAAGTTGCATCACTGTACTCAGTTAAAGTTAGACTCAGGAGTTCAGCGTTTTGATGCACATCGGTTCTATTTTCAGCAACGGATGAAGATCAGTAGTCATCACTTTTCCCTAGATTTGTAGTCATGGCTAGAAGTGAAGATTTTAGGCGATCGAATGGGCAGCAGTCGATTTCACTCAGCAACATTTTCATTCAGCAACACTGGGGATAGTCAACTCGCTATGACTCGCCAATGAGCTACCATCATTGAGTGACGTTATTGGCACAGTTTTAGCCTTTAATGATCTTCATGGCGGCTCGATCGCCCCTCAAACTACTCCTTCAAGATTTAATTTCCCATGTCCCCCTCCCCCGAAAACCAAGCCCAAATTCAAGAACTTGTCCAATCCCTTCGCCGTAAGGAAGGAAACTGGCTGGCGTGGGGCAAGGCTTGCCAAACCCTACAAAAAGCGGGTTATTCGCAGCAAAAAATCTTTGAGGAAACTGGGTTTGAGCCAATTCAACAGAACCAGATTGTGGTGGCGGCGCAGGTTTATAGTTCGATAGAAAGTGGAGACGCACCGCCAGAGGTTTTAGCACGGTTTGAACGGACGGGCAGTGATTCACTGTACGAATTGCGCGTACTGACTCAAACAGAGCGAGTGGCGGCGGCGGCGCTGGTGGTAGAGCGGGGGCTAGATTCGGAAGGAGCAGGCGAGGTTACGAAGGCACTGAAAGATTTTGGGCGGTTTAAAGCTCCTCCAGAGTTTTCGGATTATCCTAGCGATGCGATCGCCCATTATTACTGGAAGCTGGCACGACAACAGGCAGATTTGCAGGCGCGATCGCGCTTGATTGCCCAGGGGCTACGGTTTGCCAAAAGCGAATCGGCACGGCAACAAATTGAGAAACTGCTAACCGATTTCACAATCACGCGCAGCAAAGCTGCTCCCAAGCTGCCGTTTTATCGCCTAGAAGCCGCCGCCGATCAGCCCCGAATTTTGCCAGTGGTCGGTAAGTTGCCCTTAGCCACCGCAGATTTGCAAGCAGTGCCGATGGTGGAAGAAGATGGGGCATTTCGGCTAGTCAAATTCTCTGGGGTTGGGGCTTGGATATCGTTGCCGAGTTGGCAAGTGGTGCTGGGATCTGAAGATCCGGTGATGTTGTTGGCAGATAGCACCGATCTGCCAAGTTCGCCAGATACGTTACCAGAGGAAGTGCTGGTAATGGTCGATCGCGCCCAGCGACAGTGGAGCGAGGAGCATCATTTTGTGGTGGATCAAGAGGGTCAGCTTCAGGTGGCTTGGTTTGAGGTGGCTCCGACTGTGCCAATTCTGGGGAAGGTGGTGCTGGTGTTGCGTCCCAATAAGGTTTTGGATGAGGATTACAACAAGGAACTTTGGCAGATTGATGAGTAGACCTCTCCCTAAAGCCCTCTCCTGAAGGAAAGGACTTTGAAGGAGGGGATAGCTCCACTATTGTTTAGATTAGGCGATGGCGCACTAATATACTCATGACTTCGCCTGGATTGGAGGAGGGTAATAGTCCGCTCCAGAGGCTGGCTTCGGCGTAACCGCGCTGGTGTAACTCGTGAATGTTTTCGCGCACGCCTTCGGGGGAAGAAATGATCAGGATGGTTACTTTTTCTCGGAGGGGATTAGGGGAAGCAGGTACAGGGACTTGAACGTGAGCGGCGATCGCACTTTGTAAGGCATTCATTTGTGGTTCTCCGGTTTTGAGTTTCTGTGGGAAGAAACCCAAAAACCTAGCCACCCCGTTGTAGCGAGTCAGGGTGGCTAGTTCAGATGCTAAAATGCATCGTTAGCTGCCAGACTGGTCAGAACAGTTTGGGGGTCAGCCGTCCATTGCTGTTAGTAGCAGCGATGGGCGGTGCTAGATTTTCGGGGTATGTATTCGGCTATGTGTGAAATAGAACACAGCCCTAGCTTTGGAGAATACCGAGATTTGTTGGTTTAAGTCAAGGGGTTGAGGAGATTTTTAATGACAAAGGAATTTTTATAGGAATGATTTCTGAGCAATGTCCTCCAGTGCAGCCTGAGTTATCTATAAGGGCAGTAATTGAGAATTAGTCTTTTAGCGTCTAAAGTTAAGTAGTTGGAAATTCCTTATTGTTCTCAGTATGCGATTCTCGTTAGGCAGTTGGCTTAAAGAAAATTTTGACTTAGTTGCTACTTTTCTTGGCTTCCTAATGGATACTATTGCTCTGATAGCTTTGATCAATAGTCCAGTTTCACTCTCTATTCCTTTAATTGACTATCCCCTTGATGCAACAGCGCAATTAATAATTTGGATAATTGCAGCAGTCACCTATTTAGGTTTTTTACGGAGATATTGGCAGCGGCTTCGCCAAGAATATGTGATGGAATCAGCACAAACATTTTTAAGTTTCCTAGCTTGTGATTTGTTCTCATACTTTAGACATCCATTCTTGCTAATTCCTTTTGTAGTTCTTATAGGATTTTTATTCGTTCTAGTACCATTACCTTTGCTGATATTATCTACGCTACTGTTTCTTTTCGCGTTGCGGCTTGTTGTGAAAGCAGAAAAAGTCTCAGAAGAAGTTCAGGAGAGGAAAGAGTGGAGTGAAGTACTTCACTTTAACAGTATTAACTTTGACGGGAATAAGACTATACAGAAACGAAGAAATTCTGAAGAGAAAGAAGTTTCTACTCGATGGAAACAGCGAATCGAAAAAGAGCTAGATAGAAATGGATACGTAACTAATTCTGCTCTCGCACATTTGTATAGTAATTCGAGAAGTATTACAACAAAAGCTTTGAAGACTTATCATGATGAGTTTGAATTTGAGAAAGATCTAGTTCTAATTTCGGAAAAGTCCTCTGTTAATCACAAGCAAACACTAACAAATGACATAGTTCTTGCTTGTCGATCTTTGAATGACGAGAAGCCCTGGCAGAGATAAATTAGCATTGATTGATATAGTTGTTAAATTTAAGCGAATAATAATTGTTAGCCAATTTTCTCCAGCAACGCTTCATTAATAATTGCTTGATAGTCTACTCCCCGTTTTTTTGCTTCTTCCTTTGCCCAAGCTAAAACCCTGGGATGAAACTTGATAGAAATCGGCTCATTCTTCTCCTCAACCTCCTTAACTCGTCGCACGATCGCCTTAGCAAACTGTTCAGGAGTTACTTCTGGACAATCCGATAAGTCAATATCTTCATCCTCCATCGCATCAAGTCGTTGCCAATCAGTCTGAGAGTGTCTCGATGTAAATTCGTTGCTCATACTTAGTCGCCTTTCGTGCAGAGATAATCCGAGTGCAATCATCACGCTCGGTATGAACAATAGCAACGACTCGCCCTTGCAACAGTCCAAAGGTGATAAAACGTTGCTCTCCATAACTGTAACGATCATCTTCAACCGTTACAGAGTTTTCTTCAAACACGGCTGAAACATCAATAAAATCAATCCCGTGCTTGCGAAGATTGGCAAGACGCTTCGCTTCATCCCATTCAAATGTCATTACGCGAACGCGATCGCTCACTCGACTCTATTTTAACTACAATTCCTCTCTAGAACGACTTACGAAATCGAGTCGTTCCAAAGACTCCCTACTTCCGGCTAAACCGATTATCCTGCCAAATATTCCCCATTCCCTTCAACACGCCCCTGCCCACCAGCCCAATTCCCCGCCCAATCACCTCGGTCAACACATAAACGACTCCGTTGCCCACAAACGACACCACAGAGCGTAACCGTGGGGCGATCGCATCCCTGGCTTCTAGTGCCAGCGTAATTGCCCGTGGAATGCCCTCTAGCTGTTCTAGCTCCTGGTAGCGAATGGCATAAATGGCAGTACGTCGAATGCCACGTCCTGAAAAAACTAGGATCTGATGTTTGCTTTCAAAGATATCAGTAGGTTCATGCAAAAGTTGTTCTAGGCGGTATCGCCACGACAAATCATTGCGGAATCGTTCGATATCACGGATGGAAATTAAGCGGCGATCGTAGAAAGTTTTTTTAATCACTTCCACGTTCGCAAAACGATTCAACAAAGGCTGCATCACCGCGTTCGCCATTTGTATCGTCCAGTTTTCTAGAAGGGCTTCCGCTCTGGCTAACGCCTCAGGGTTTCCGGGCGCATAGAGGGCGCTATCAATCTCTAATGGAGCTTGAAAGAGCAAGTGTTTGAGCAGATCAGAAACGCCAGGGATTTTTTCTAAAATAGCGGTTTGCACTAAGTTCCCATCTTGAAGCAAAACATCAACCACTTCTACTTCCATTCCAGCAAGGGGAACAGTGTAGTATTTGCCAAAGAATTCAGTCACGATCACTTGCCAAAGGTCTTGTAAAATATCGGATTGCTTAGACTGAAGTTGAACGGCTTGAACCTGAGAGTAGATTAATTCGTCTAAGAGATCCTCGATTTTTCGGAGGATAAGGTAAAACAACTCTCTTTTTTTGTCTTCGCGGAGGATGTCCGTTTCAAGGGGGGTTTCAGTTAGGTTTTCCAGGCTGGCTTGAAGTTTGGTGGAGATGCTGTCAAAGAGCAGCGATCGCAGGTCGCGGACTTGTTCAATCAAAGAAGAAGGTTGAGTGGCGATCGGGGAGGAGGGAAGCGGTGGATTATTACTAGAAGGAGGGAAATCTTCAGAAAATCGACGGACTTGAGATTCTGAGGCAGGGCGACTCGCTGGTACTAATTGAGAGCCTTCTGAAGTCGCTTCATTGGCGGACAGCAACTGAGTGACTAACCATCTTGCGGCTCTCAACTCACGATATTTTCCAGCAACGATCGCCCGATTCAACAAAGAAAGATCAGCGTTTTCTAACTCGTTCACAACTTCATTCATCACTGCGTCAATTTGTTGAATACCAGACTGGTGCAAGCGCGATCGTAGGTTGTTCCAAAGACTAGAACCGTTAAAGGTTCTCTGGGTTCGGAGAGTCGGACTGACTGAGCCGGACGTTTGTATGGAGTTGGGCAAAACAGCATTTTGAAGCGGCATCCAGTAGTTTTGCCCACCCAATACTCGCCGGATGATGGCAACTAACGATTCGGCACCCAAGGCTTTGGAACAATAGCCATTGGCACCAGCTTGATGAGCTTCGTTAATCTGGTTGACATTGGGAGAGGAAGTCAGCAGAAGAACAGGGATATGGGGACATTGCCCCTTAATATGTTGGCAGAGGGACAAGCCTTGCAATTGGGAAGGATTGGAGCATCCCAAGTTGATATTGAGAATGATCAGGGCAATGTCTTCAGCAGAAGGTAAGTCTAATCTGCTTTCTAGGAGACTGGTTGAAGATCTTCGCGCATTTTCCAATATTTGAATGACTTTGCTGCCATCAGAATCTTCTACTGCAAGCTCCAAATCTGCGTATTGCTCTAAACAAACCCGCAATCTAAGGCAGAATGCCGAGTCTTCATCAATTAATACCAGCAGGGAGCGGCTTACCGGGAGCGGCACTTGATCAACGCTCATGGATCATTACAAAGTGAAGTTGGACTTCGCCTCAGATTAGCAGAAATTCTGGCAAGCGCTTTAGCGCGACCAAAATTTTGCAGTCAATGCGTTAAGTGACGGGACTTGCTAGTTAAGGCTTGTTATAGTAGCGCTGGTCATAGTAACCCGTTACGTCGCTATCGGAAGCTTCGGCTTGAGGGTCAGGTTCAGCAGGTTGAGGCGGCTCATAAACAGAGGACGGAGCATTCAGATCATACGAGGGGACAATCTCATCAATCGGCATCGCATCAATGACAGACGAGTCGTCAGAGATTGATTCCTCAGGAGGGACATAGGATTCTTCAAGAGAGGATTCCAGGGTTAATGGGCTGAATGGATCGTCTGCACCGTTAGCCGTAGGATCGATATCGTCCCACTCCCCTTCAGGGGGCGTGTAGCCTGGAGTTTGATTTTGAGTAGATTCAGGCGGGATGTAAACAGGCGGACGAAGTTCTTCTTGCCATCTGCCAACGCTGCCCTGTGCCTCATAGTAAAGGGCGCGACCAGGGCTAATTTGTGATGCTATATCGATCGCCCCTTGCAGGTTGCCCCTCAATGCCATGGCTCTGGCTTGATTGAGGATAGGTTGATCTTGGGTAATTTGAATAATCCGAATTTGCTCGGCGCGCCAGCCCAAAATGGCGGTTTGGGCTTCGGGGTAAAGCGCTCGTTTGGCTTTGATTCGAGAAGCAGCATCAATAGCTTCGTTCAGTTTGCCTTGTCGTCCGAAAGCTTGGGCTTGTGCCAAAATGGGCTGGTCTTCAATTACTTCGATCTGACCGCGCCAAGTGGAAATCCAGTCTTGGGCTTGTCCACGGAGGGCGCGACCGAGTTGGATGTTGCGGGCTTGGGCGATCGCCAACTTTAAGTCTGGAATCGTGCCCGACTTTGCCAAGTCTTTAGCCCGAACCATAAAGGGCTCGTCCTCAATCCGCTCAACTTCCTCTGCCCAGTAAGCAATCAAGGTTTGTGCCTGAACCCGGCGAACATGTCCTAGTGGCACCTGCTTAGCTTGGGCGATCGCTAGTTTTAGGGTGGAATGTTGCCCCATCCCTGCCGCCAGCGTGGCGTACTTGACCTGCACCGCATCCTTAAGACTGGTTTGCCAAGCTTTGAGGTAAGCTTGGGCTTGAGGGTAGAAAGGGCTGGTTGATTTAACTTGTTTAATCGCAGCGATCGCTTCCATCAGGTTCCAAATCTGCTCTCCTGTAGGCACCCAAAGAGATTCGCTGCTGTTAACCAAACTATAGGCATTACCAAACCGCACCAAATCTTGAACCTCTGGAGCCGTGTTAGATGCGGGGGCGAGGAGAAGCGTCAAGATGGCTCCCCTGCGATCGCCACTATCCCATTGGCGAAAGCCTGCGGTCAGTAAGAGCTTGCTCCATTGAGTAAGGCTAACCTTGGCATCGGCTCCTGCATAAGTTTTGGGAGGTACCTTTTGCGCCAAGCTCACCGCTTCTTTAACACCGCGATAGCTGTTGTTCTTAGAGAATGCTTGAGCCTTAATTAAGAGTTGACGTGCCTGCCGCTCAACCCCAAGCTGCTGGGAAAGCACGTTGGTTTGAATAGTGCTCCAATAGGTATGGTCAAATTTAGACAAAACTAGAATTTGCTCTGATACTTCATCCCAGTTTTGCTGCTTCATTGCAGTTTGGGCTTTGCCGTAGACATCTTTGCCCTTTTGCCACTGTTGTCGCCATTCCTTAACGATTTCTTGACCCTCAGCATAAGCAGGGCTGGTTTTGGGAATGTGCTTAATTGCCTCGATCGCCCCTTTTGCGTCGTTCTCCTGCATTTTGATGCGAGCATTTGCCAAAATTTGGGCAGACCAATCGTCAATGAGACGGGAGGCTTCCGTATAGAGAGGATGTTCCTGATCCCACTGCTTCAGCATTTCCAAGCTGGCAACGATTTTAGGCAACTCTCCCGTTTGGGCAGCCTGCTGAGCGCAGTAGAGGCGTTCGCCATCTACAGTCAACTGCGAGACTTGCTGGCAGTTAGGTAATGGCGGCAAAGCAGTCAGCCAGACTAAAGCAGCAGTTCCTAATCCTCCAAAAGCGCCTAAAATCCCTAGCCAAACCAATGACCAGCGCCAAGGCTTATTTTCTGGGGGGCTGGGCAAGCGAGCAGGCGGAGTGTAGCGTTCCGGCTCAAGCTCTAGTTCAACCTCTGAAGACGGTTGTCCACCCGAAAATGAGCCACTGGAAGTTGCGCTGGCAGGTTCGCTAAGGCTTTTGTGCATCTGAATCGCTTTTGCACTGGATTGGACTGCGAATTGATACCAATCGGCAATCAATTTTTCCAACCGTTTGACCAGTTCAAAATTTTGTTCCCACAGAAGCTTAGGAGGAACAAAACTGGGGGCGTTGTCCCGGCGTTGCTCAATATTGTGTTTCTGCTGATTTTGCTCTTCTTTCATAACAACCCCTCACTACCCCCTACGCACCATCACTGACGTATCGTTTAAAGCTGCTCAATTACAGAAGTAAAACACTGATGCGGCCACTCTGTTTATTAATCCTATACTCATGTTCCCATCTATAAGAGGGAGACATCCGGGCTATTTTTGATACCTTTTAAATATCAGACGCATTTACTGACCTCAAAGTTAAGGGATTACATATTTCTTTAGATTCGTATGGGTAAGAAGTACAAAGAATCAGTGTCAATGAAGGATTTACCACACTAATCCCACCTAGATGTTTGATAAAGAGTGCAATTTTCGGGGCAGAGTGGGAGCTTTTATGAGTCCTATCTTCAGTAAGAGTTTTCAAAATGGCGTTCATCATAATATCCTTCAAAGGACTTTTCTGGAGCTACATCAGCCGGGAAAATATCTGCCCTATTCTCTGACCTAAAAGTAGTTTCAGGGACAAGGGATTTTACCTCAACGGGATATGAATCCTGCTGTGAATCTTCTGGGAAAGGTAGCGTTGATCCACTTAGGGATTCACTGGGTTCAGCAGCCTATTCAGCGATCGCGCCGATCGCGCCATCTCCTTCATGAGACTGCCCACTCTGCGCTACTTTTTGTGCTTCCAATTTTTGTTCCTTTAGGAGAGCTTGCTGGACTTGCTTGCCATTGAGAATTTGCCGCGATAGCTTATCTGCCCGTTGCAACCGCCAGTAGACAGGTTCTAGTTCGCCTAGCACCCCCATTTGCTGAGAAGCTTGAGTCCAGTTTTTTTGCTGTATCGCTTTCCGAGCAATTTTAATTGCTGCTTCGCCTTTCTGCCACTGGGCTTGCCAATGGGCGATCGCGGTCTGGGCTTCAGTATAGGCAGGGCTAGATGAAGGAACTTGTCTTGCAAGGGCGACGGCTCCCTTCAGGTCATTATCGTGAGTTCCGAATTGTGAGTTCCGAGCATGAGAACCTCGTGAGGTTGCCGTTGGACGTTTAACGGTTTGAGGGAAAGGGTTAACTGCTGCATCACGAAGATTCCTGTCTACATTCAAGGCATTGGCTAGACAGCTTAGCCATAAATCTGGAAACTGGAACAAAAATTGCTCAATAAAATTGACTTAAAAAATCCCTAGCTTCACAGAAGTCAGGGATTTCGACAGGCTGGATTATTCACTTTTTGAAGTTGAGCTTAAGTCTTTGTAGAGTGACTCTCTGAGGCTTCGGGCGATCGATAGCCGAAAAAGTCAATGGTGTAGTAGCTAACCTTGACTCCAGTCTGTTGCTCAATCAGTTGAATGACTTCTTGGGGTAGCTCTACGTGCACATCCATGATCTGATGCGTGTCTAGACAGTTGACGTGACTGTGGGGATCACTAATATTGCCGTACAGCCGACCATCCGATCGCTCTACACATTCAATTACGCCCTGTGCCGACAGCGCCTCCAAGTTTTGATAAACTGATGTGTGCCCAATATCTTTGCCCTGCTGGTTGAGGCGATTGTAAATTTCGCGGGCAGAAAGATGCTCTTGTGCCTGCCACAGTAGCTCTAAAACAAAGCGGCGTTGCTTACTCAGCCGCATTCCTAAACATTGACAGTGATCCAATGCATCCTCTAGAGAACGAATTGGTTTTTTTCCAGAAATCTCAGCTTGCATTCCCACCGCCTGTTCTTCAAAAACCATTAAAACAAACTCACTACCACTTTAACTTGGAAAACTATCAGTGTGTTTACGCTCTGGCGAGCCTGACATACTGATACTTACACAAATAATTTCAGAAATTATTTCAGAACCAGGGCACTGAGTTACGAATTATTCAAAAAATCATTATTTGTAATAAACCTGTTTTTAGCTAACGCCGCCCCTTCTGAATTAGAGGCTTGGTGAAGCCGTGGCAAATCTATTGTCCTAAATCAGTCGCCATAAAGGAGTAATTTACGCCTTACTCCATGCGATCGATCGATAAAACCGAGTTTGAACAAAGAAAGTAAATAATTTGCTTTTTGTTCTGATTTACATGAAGTAGTAACGATAAAGATGATAAGTTGTCTTTTTAAGCTTTTAGAAGAGTATTTGAGGTTTGATAGCTATTTTTCTAAGTTATTCTCTCTACAGGTCTGTTTTTCGACCCAAGTCATTCTCTTGACCCCTTCCCTTCCAGCCAAAGTTCGTCAATAATGCCTTCAGTGACTTGTCGTTAGGCGATCGACGGCGGCTCATTTCAGGCTTAGCTCATTTCAGGCTTTATTAGGAGATACCGAAGATGAAACTCGCAGTTTATGGAAAAGGTGGCATTGGTAAGTCCACGACAAGCTGTAATATTTCGGTTGCTCTGGCAAAACGGGGCAAAAAAGTATTGCAAATTGGTTGCGACCCCAAGCACGACAGCACCTTTACGCTGACGGGCTTCTTGATTCCCACCATCATCGACACGCTTCAAGAAAAGGACTACCACTACGAAGATGTTTGGCCCGAAGATGTCATTTACAAGGGCTATGGCGGTGTCGATTGCGTTGAGGCAGGCGGCCCTCCAGCAGGCGCAGGCTGTGGTGGCTACGTGGTGGGCGAAACCGTCAAGTTGCTCAAAGAATTGAATGCATTTGATGAATACGATGTGATTTTGTTTGATGTCTTGGGCGACGTGGTGTGTGGTGGCTTTGCTGCACCCCTCAACTACGCCGACTACTGCATGATTGTGACCGATAACGGTTTTGATGCGCTGTTTGCTGCTAACCGCATTGCTGCATCAGTGCGCGAAAAGGCTCGGACTCATCCGCTGCGCTTGGCAGGATTAATTGGCAACCGCACCAGCAAGCGAGATTTGATTGATAAGTATATTGACTCTGTGCCCATGCCTGTGCTGGAAATTTTGCCCTTGATTGAAGATATTCGAGTGTCACGGGTTAAAGGCAAAACGTTGTTTGAGATGGCAGAAAACGATCCCTCGCTCAACTATGTTTGCGATTACTACCTCAACATTGCTGACCAAATCTTGGCGCGTCCTGAAGGGGTTGTGCCGAACGATGTCCAGGATCGAGAACTGTTTAGCCTGCTGTCGGACTTCTACCTCAACCCGGCACCGGTTCAAACTCGCTCAGAAGAAGCTGACTTGATGATGGTCTAGAAAATTTTTTTGAGAGGTGGGTTTTGGGTTATGAGTAGTAGCTGCACGATTTATTCATCCCTCTAAAAATTGTGAATACTGAGCATCTGCGAGCATCGTTAAAAACACTGTGGCTCGATTACTACCGGAGTAATCGAGCCTGGATCAACCGCCTAGGGATTTGGGTGACTTGTGAGGGCGATCGCCGTCCTTCATCCAGTTTTATCTTGGCAACGCTGGCAATTTTGGAACCGAAGCTGCACGAGATTTTGCCATTAATTGTCGATCTCAGCAGCAACCCTGATCGGATTGTTCTGGCACTAGGGCTAAACTTCAACCCAGACCAAGCCTTGAAGGAAATCGCAGAGGCAGAAAATTCGGTCAAGATGCTACCGCCCAGCGCGGCGGCTTTGCCCGAAAAGCCCCATGAAAAAGCACTGCCCGAAAAGAAACAGCCTGAGAAACAGAAAAAAGCAGAAACTTCTGCTGCCTTGCCCTACGCAGACGACTATTATCCTAAAAACCGCCGTTACCAACGCCGAGACTGAATCCCCTGCACCATTCACCCGATCGCCCCACCTGTATCTAACTCCCCATTCAAATCCCCCCTTCAAATCTTAAGAGAGAGGAACCTAACCCATGACCCTGGCTAACACCGAAGCCCCAGCCCTTAACTTTGAATGCGAAACGGGCAACTACCATACCTTCTGCCCCATTAGCTGCGTCGCTTGGCTTTACCAAAAAATTGAAGATAGCTTCTTCTTAGTCATTGGCACCAAAACCTGCGGCTACTTTCTACAGAACGCCATGGGCGTGATGATTTTCGCTGAACCCCGGTACGCAATGGCAGAACTAGAAGAAGGCGATATTTCAGCGCAGTTGAACGATTATGCCGAGCTAAAGCGACTGTGTGACCAGATTAAGCGCGATCGCAACCCCAGCGTCATTGTCTGGATTGGCACCTGCACCACCGAAATCATCAAAATGGACTTGGAAGGTTTAGCGCCCCGCCTCGAAGCCGAGATTGGTATTCCCATTGTTGTCGCCCGTGCCAACGGTTTGGACTACGCCTTCACCCAAGGCGAAGACACCGTGCTGGCGGCAATGGCACACCGCTGCCCCGACAAATCCCCGATCGCTGAATCAGAAAAAGAGGAACGCAATAGCTTAACGCGCTTACTTAACTTTGGGCGCAAGCAAGAAGACATCAAAACCGAAGAATCGGAATACGTCAAACATCCGCCGCTAGTCCTGTTTGGCTCTCTGCCCGACCCTGTGGTCACGCAGCTTACCTTAGAACTGAAGAAGCAGGGCATTAAGGTTTCGGGTTGGCTGCCTGCCCGTCGCTTCACCGAGCTACCCGTTATTGAAGAAGGCACCTACGTCATCGGCGTTAACCCCTTCCTCTCGCGTACTGCCACCACGCTCATGCGTCGCCGCAAGTGCAAACTCATTGGCGCACCGTTCCCGATTGGTCCTGACGGCACCCGCGCCTGGATTGAAAAAATTTGTTCAGTGTTCAACATCGAACCCAAGGGTTTGGATGAACGGGAACAGCAAATTTGGGAGGGCATGGAAGACTACCTGCAACTGATTCGGGGCAAGTCGGTCTTTTTCATGGGCGATAACCTGCTGGAAATTTCCCTGGCTCGTTTCCTCGTTCGGTGCGGCATGACAGTGCCCGAAATTGGTATTCCTTACATGGACAAGCGCTACCAGGGCGCAGAGCTAGAACTGCTGACCAAAACCTGCGAGGAAATGGGTGTACCGCTCCCCCGCATTGTAGAAAAACCCGATAACTACAACCAGCTTCAGCGGATTAACGACATCCATCCTGATTTGGTGATTACGGGCATGGCGCACGCTAACCCCTTAGAGGCGCGCGGTATTAATACCAAATGGTCGGTAGAGTTCACCTTTGCCCAAATTCACGGGTTTACGAACGCTCGTGACATTTTGGAATTGGTGACTCGTCCGCTCCGCCGCAACAACTCCCTGAAAGATTTGGGTTGGGATAAATTGGTGAAGGAAGAAGCGAAGATTTAGAGTCGCGTATAGAAAGTGTAGAAGGGTGCATTTCGTCTAGATTCATGGCGGGATGCATCCTTGTTTTTTGGGAGGGGCGATCGCGCTAAACCTTGATCTCGTCTGAACGTGGCACAATAAAAGAGTTCCAATATCCCGATCGACTATGCTCCGATCACTGAACCTTGACGAAACCCTGATTCAGGAATTGATGGCGATCGACAATCACGCCAACCTAGAAACTATTGTTGAGACTGCCTTGCGCGAATATATCCAGCGTCACCAACGCCTCAAGATCCTGGATGTATTTGGAACGATCGACTATGACGACACTTACGCCTACAAAGCCCAACGTCAGATCCAATGAACGTGATTGTAGATACTTTAGCTACTTAAACTTAACTTGCACAATGTGATCTCCTCTTTCAGTAGGAGAAGCAAGTTTTCGTACACCCCGCCCTTTCAACACAAAGCATTTACCGTTGCTAGTTTGTTTAGGGAGTCGGAGCTTTTCTTCTCCATGAATTGTAAGCACATCAACTTTCGCGCCTTGTGATGCTTCCTCTGTGGTAATTATCAGTTCAGAGAAAATATTAGTGCCCTCACGTCTAAATCCTTCTTCTGTTAACAACACTGTGAGACAGATATATAAATCTCCTGGGTCACCATTACTCCTACTGACATCTCCTTCTCCGACTACCCGCAAACGTGTTCCGGAATCAACTCCAACAGGAACATTGACTCTTAAAGTCTTAATAGTTGGCACAACATTACTGTTCGAGCTAACTTCCAAATGTTGAATTCTTATAGTCTTTTCACACCCGAAAATAGCATCACGGAAGCCCAATGTAAGATCGAATTGTAAATCCTCACCCTTATTGATCGCACGATATACTTCTTTGTCCCAATCATCTTTACTGAACTCTATAGGCTGATATAGCTCACCGTAATACTTTCTTAGTTCACTTTTGCCACGAAGTCCCATACTGCTTGCTATAGTCTCTTCCGTTACTGCACCTTCAATGCTATCAATAGCACCATGTAGCAATCTTTCACGGTTTTTTCTCTCGTCAACACCACGAGTCATAATGTGTTGATACTCAGAGAGTGATCCAAGAAGTTTCCTACGTTCTTGCTCTTGTTGCCAGTACCTCTCGAAGCAGCCATGAATTTCCCAAGGAGATCCTAACCAGTCAAGGTAGACAGTATCCCCATTGCCATTAGTATGATAATAAACGGTTTCACCACACCGCCATGGACATTCAGTAGGGTAAGTTCGTGATTTACCCAGTTGAGTAGTCGTAAGAATTTTCGGAGTTGGAATGGAATTATAAGAGTTACTAATACCAAGAATATTTTTCTGCCCACGCTCTTTACAGCACCAACCACACGAACACCAGGGCTTATGATTGTTACCAGGCATAAATTAGATTTCCAAATTTTAGAATCCTACGATAAAGTGCAAGTTTTCAGTATTTCTAAATAGAACTACTCTGATCGCTAACACTTACACAATAGTCTTCCCAAGGAGATAGTTTTTCGGCACTAGCTTGTCAGTAGTTAATCTGGAAAAGCCAATCCTGTTCTGGGGTTGCGGATGAATAAGCCGAGGGTGAGCGATTGCGCTAATAGGAGAATTAGTCATGAGATATTGTCAGGAAGTTGAGTTTGCTGCTCGTACTGGGCGATCGCATTTTCAATGACCTCAGCAGCTACATCAGCAAAATCGGACTTGGAGTAGATAGTAGCAAGAATAATTCTGTCATCAGCTTTGATGTAGTAGATAACCCGATAGCCTCCACTTTTACCTTTTTGAACATTGCTATTCTTAAGCCGGACTTTGAAGACCGTGTAGGTTACTCCAGAGATGCGATCGCCAGGGAGTTCACCTGCTTGAAGCTGCTCGATCAGAGGTTGAAGATCAGAACGAACCCGACGATATCGCTTAGCGAGGTCACGGAGATCACGTTGGAAGCGAGGAGTTAGGTCAATTTGAATAGAAGGTGGATCAGTCTGCATCAATTCCATTCCACATTTGTGAGAGAGGAATGGTTTGTCCAGTGAAAGCTTCGTGTAAGCCTTGATGAATACCTTCGAGAATGATTTTGTCAGGAGTTTCGTCGGGATCAGGTTCGTCTTCCTCAGGGATAAGGACGATGACTCGGACGCGGCGGAGTTTGGTGGGGGCAAGTGGATCGTCAAGGATCAGTTGACCCAGATCGTTGATACTAGCAGTGGTTTCGATCGCTTTCATAATGCGCTGATTATCTAGAACATTCTTTCTGTCACTCAATCGACATTGCTAAATCAACAGTGGAGTAAAGCCATGTGGAAGGGCGATACGTTCTGTCAATTGTTAAAGGTTTATTAATCCGGGAATGCCAAGCCTGTTCTAGGATCACGGATGAATAAGCCTAGGGTAAGCGATCGCATCACGGCATCCCACACAGGTGTAAACTGCTCGGCTTGATCTGCCCAAAAATCCATCGTGATCAAACACTGCACGTTTGAACCAATGCCAATGCAAGTCCGGGAGTAAGCATCTCGCTCTTCTTCCTGATCATCAATAAACTTAATTTCCATCCACACAATTCGCGCCGTTTGCCGCTTGACCGTGATCACTTCGCCCCACTCCGTCACGTTGCGCTCATCTTTCTCCATAATGCTTTTGAGAGTCGATTTGAGCGGAAACAGATCCCATTCGCCAGGCGGCAGCAGGTTGAAGGAAACCTCCAGGCGGCAGTCGTCATTGGGCGGATCGGCGTTGAGAAACCGAAAAGATTTTTCGTCGGGTTCAAAAATCCAGCCCTGGGGTACGTCCATGCGCACGGCTCCACGACCCGCTACGAAAATTTGGTAGCCAGGATTCGTCGCCTCCCAGCGGTGATCAGGAGTGAGTTCGAGGGTTTCTTTAATCCACTTCAGGTTGTTTTTCTTTTTCTTTGCCATCAGTCAAAACCCCTTCCTTAAAGAATCTTATTTTAACGACGACGTTCTTGCAACTTTCGATAAACCGATCGGATGTCAACTTTGTGGTGTGCCAGGGCAACTAACGTGTGATAGAACAAATCGGCAACTTCCCCCGCGATCGCCTCTGCTTCATCATCTTTAAATGCCATCACGACTTCTGCCGACTCTTCGCCAATTTTTTTAAGAATTTTGTTGTCGCCCCCCGCCAATAGCTTGCAGGTATAGGACTCAGAATTAGGATGGTCGCGGCGATCGCAAATGACTTCAAACACTTGTGACAACGTATCCGCAGGCGGCGCTTGCACTGAACCTTCTACTTGATGAAAACAGCTTCGCTCCCCAGTATGGCAAGCAACATCGCCAATTTGCTCTACCGTCACCAGCAGTGCATCACTATCACAGTCATAGCGAAGAGACTTCACCTGTTGCAGATGTCCTGATGTCGATCCTTTATTCCAACACTCAGCGCGCGATCGGCTCCAGAACCAGGTTTGCCCGGTTTCCATAGTCTTTGCCAACGATTCCCGATTCATCCACGCCATCATCAACACCGTACCATCCAAATAATCTTGGACGATCGCAGGCACCAATCCTTGCTCGTTGTAGCAGATTTGGTCAACTGGAATTGCCGATTGAAATGAGAAAGGAGCCATAGGAGTGAAATTGCACGTCAGTTTTCCATCCTACCGCCCCCGTCCTCAAATGTTACGGTTGTTGAACGTATCACATTGTTTTATATCTCCCGTCTTAAGTCCGCGTGAAAACCAATTCATTCGCTGCTCTGAAGACCCGTGGGTAAAAGATTCTGGCACTACATAGCCTCGTGCTCGTCGCTGCTGATAGTCATCGCCAATCTGTGCGGCGGTATCCAGCGCTCCCTTAATTGCCTGGTCGTTAATGAGACCTCGTTGAGCCGTAGAGCTACCCCAAACCCCGGCAAAACAATCGGCTTGTAATTCTTGACGCACTGAAAGATCATTGCTCGTTGCCTCATTAGAGCGGCTTTGCAGTTGGCGCACTTGGTCAGTAACGCCCAGGATGGTCTGAATATGGTGACCCACTTCATGGGCGATCGCATAAGACCGGGCAAAGTCGGCATCTTCTCCGGCAGTCGCTTGCACTTGCTGAAAGAAACTCATGTCTAAATAAACTTTTTGGTCACGAGGGCAGTAGAAAGGCCCCGTCGCTGCTTCTGCAAATCCGCAAGCCGAATCAACAGAGCCATTGAACAACACCAGCTTAGGGGGTTGGTACTCCGCACCCACCTGCTTTCGGAAAACTTGCGACCAAACATCTTCTGTATCGCCTAACACTGCTCTAACAAAATCAGAGTCGCGATCGTTAATGGGGGCTTCTTGAATTTGAGCAGGCGGTGCAATATTGCCCCCCTCCAGTCCACTCAAGACTGTGCCTGGATCAACGCCGAAAATTAAGCTGGCTAGAAGTGCTAAAACTACTCCACCAATGCCTACACCCCCCGCTGCTCGCACGGGCGATCGCCTTCCACCCCGCACATCTTGTACATTAGAACTGCGTCGCATATTACGCCATTTCATTGCCTTTCTCCCCTGTAAAAACCCTCCTCAGCATCATAAGGTGCAAAATTCTTTGACACAATCAAGAGATTTTGACAAGAGATTTTCAAGAGAGGCAACTGTGGGGCTTGCAGAGAATTAGGATAAGAAGGTTGACCTGTGTTGAGTCTTGCCTCTATACCCCTAGAGGTTCATTGAAAGCGTTAGGAGAAGAGTGTTTTGGTTACTACTACCCTTAAAACTACAAAGTCAGAAGAAATTTTTGCAGCCGCTCAAAAACTCATGCCGGGCGGCGTTAACTCTCCTGTAAGAGCCTTTAAGTCTGTGGGCGGGCAGCCGATTGTGTTCGATCGCGTTAAAGGTTCTTACATCTGGGACGTAGATGGCAACCAGTACATTGATTACATCGGCACTTGGGGCCCCGCCATCTGTGGACACGCACACCCCGAAGTTTTGGCAGCCCTCAGAGATGCCCTCGACAAAGGCACCAGCTTTGGCGCTCCTTGTTATTTGGAAAATGTCCTGGCTGAAATGGTCATTGATGCCGTCCCTAGTGTCGAAATGGTTCGCTTTGTCAATTCTGGGACTGAAGCCTGCATGGCGGTTTTGCGATTGATGCGCGCGTATACTGGACGCGATAAAGTCATTAAGTTTGAGGGTTGCTACCACGGACACGCTGATATGTTCCTGGTCAAAGCGGGTTCTGGCGTTGCTACTCTGGGGCTACCGGATTCTCCTGGCGTACCCAAATCCACAACTGCCGACACGCTGACTGCACCCTACAACGATTTGGAAGCCGTCAAAGCCCTTTTTGCCGAAAATCCTGGTCAAATCTGCGGGATCATTCTTGAACCCGTGGTGGGCAATGCTGGATTCATTCCCCCCGATGCCGGATTTTTAGAAGGGCTACGAGAATTAACCAAAGACAATGGCGCATTGCTGGTCTTTGATGAAGTGATGACGGGCTTCCGCATTGCCTACGGTGGAGCGCAGGAGAAATTTGGCATTACTCCTGACCTAACCACAATGGGTAAGGTGATTGGCGGTGGGCTGCCCGTAGGCGCATATGGCGGCAAGCGTGAAATTATGTCGATGGTGGCTCCGGCTGGCCCGATGTACCAGGCAGGAACCTTGTCGGGTAATCCCTTAGCCATGACGGCTGGCATTAAAACCCTAGAACTGCTGCAACGTCCGGGTAGCTATGAACAACTCGATCGCATTACCAAAAAACTGGCAACCGGAATGTTGGAAGTGGCGAAAGAAACAGGACATGCTGCTTGTGGTGGACACATTAGCGGCATGTTCGGCTTCTTCTTCACCGAAGGCCCAGTTCATAACTACGAAGATGCTAAAAAATGCGACTTAGCGAAGTTTGGGCGCTTTCATCGGGGCATGTTAGAGCATGGAGTTTATCTAGCTCCTTCACAGTTTGAAGCAGGATTTATGTCTTTGGCACATACCGACGAGGATATCGATCGCACCCTAACTGCTGCCCGTGAAGTGATGACTGAGCTATAGACTCTCTGAACTATAGCCAGGAGAAGCATTTTCTACTCCCCTTTCCTACCTAAAGCAAAGGGGAGCAAGATAAGATGTATTGCATGAGAAAATGGATTTTGTCAGTTGGGTTATTGCTGTCGCTATTAGTCGTCCTGACGATGGTTGGGTTTACCCCTGCGGCTTCTGCTTTTACAGAAGAACAGCGGTTGCTGAGTGAGGTTTGGAAAATTGTCGATCGCGCTTATGTAGACGACAGTTTTAATCATCAGAACTGGTGGCTGGTGCGCCAAAAGTCTTTGGAGAAACCACTAGATAGCCGTGATGCTACCTACAGTGCTATTCAAAAAATGTTGGCGACGTTAGATGATCCCTTTACGCGCCTGCTGAAGCCAGATCAATATCGCAGCCTGCAAACCAACACGTCAGGGGAGCTAACGGGCGTGGGGCTACAAATCACCCAAGACAACCCCACAGGCGAACTGCGAGTCATTTCGCCGATCGAAGGTTCTCCGGCAGAGCGAGCAGGTATTAAACCACGCGATCGTATTCTCAAAATTAACGGTGTGCCCGCCGTCAAGCTTTCTCTAGATGAAGCCGCAGAACGAATGCGAGGCCCTGCGGGAAGTCAGGTGACGCTAACGGTAGCTGGTGATCAGGGGGTTGAAGGGAAAGAAGAGGTACAGGTTAAAGAGGTCATTTTGACGCGCGATCGCATCAGCCTCAACCCGGTTTACGCTGATCTCCGCCCCCAAGAGCAAGACATTAACATTGGCTACATTCGACTCAACCAATTCAACGCCAACGCCACTGCCGAGCTTGCCAATGCTATTCGCCGCATGGAAGGCAAGGGAGCTAATGCCTACATTCTAGATTTGCGGAGCAATCCGGGTGGCTTGCTGCAATCGGGAATTGAGATTGCGCGGCTGTGGTTGGCGAAGGGAACGGTCGTTTACACCGTCAATCGTAACGGCATCCAGGATAGCTTTACCGCATCTGGGCAGGCGCTCACCGATGATCCGTTGGTGCTGCTGGTGAATCAGGGAACCGCGAGTGCCAGCGAAATTTTGGCAGGAGCATTGCAAGATAACGATCGAGCTAAGCTGGTGGGCGAAAAAACGTTTGGGAAAGGACTCATTCAATCGCTGTTCAATCTGTCGGACGGTTCTGGGTTAGCAGTCACGATCGCTAAATATGAAACGCCCAAACACCATGACATTAACAAACTGGGCATTGTCCCTGATGTGACGGTCGAGTTGGAGCCAATTACCCGTGATCAAATTAGCACTGATGCCGATCGCCAGTATCAGGCAGCGGTAGAACTGTTGACCCACCAGGCATCCGTCATTGCAGGAGTGACAGCAGGTGCAGCCTAACGCAGGGCGAACTTATCATGATCCGTTGCACGGGGCGATCGCGTTGAACGGCAATGATCGAACAGAAGCTCTGCTGATTAAGCTCATTGATACGCCCGCCTTTCAACGATTGCGACGAGTCCGCCAACTGGGTGCAGCAAGTCTAACGTTTCATGGCGCTGAGTCTTCGCGGTTTACCCACTCGCTAGGAGTAATGGCGATCGCGCGACGGGCTTTCGATCGCATTACCCAGGATTATTCTCAACTTCAAGTCCATCGTCCGACGGTGCTTTGTGCTGCGCTGCTGCATGATGTCGGGCATGGCCCCTTCAGTCACACCTGCGAGGAGGTATTTGGCAGTCATCATGAGCATTGGACAGAGCGAATCATTCATGAGTCTGCTCCGGTGCATAACCTGCTGCATGAGTTCGATCCAGGTTTGATTGAGCAGATGATCTTGGTTTACCACAAGTGCCACCCCGTTCCGTTGGTGTGGCAGTTAGTGACTAGTCAGTTAGATTGCGATCGCCTGGATTATTTAATGCGCGATAGTCACTCTACAGGTGCTTCCTACGGCAAGCTAGACCTCGATCGCATTCTTATGGCGCTGGGCTACGATCCCGTCAGTCAGCAGCTTGTGGTTGCCGGAAAAGGATTAGCGGCGATCGAGCATTATTTGATTGTTCGATACTTCATGTACGCCCAAATCTACAACCATCCCAAAAACATCGCGGCAGCTTGGGGTTTGCAGCAAGCGTTTCAGCGGGCAAAAGATTTAATGGCGATCGGGAAGTTACAAGCTAATGATGCCGATGACACAGTGACAGCTTGGCTTCAGCAAGATTGCGATCGAATCCCGCTGGCTCAGTATCTCAATGCCGATGACGGCGTTTTTACCTACCATTTGCAGCGCTGGCAGCACCACGGCGATCCGATTTTGGCGGATTTATGTCGTCGTTTTATCGATCGAGATTTACTAAAATCTACAGACATCACGCAACTTGACAAGAATCAGCAGGCATTGCTCTTAGAAACGGTTCAGCAAGATCTAGAACAAATCGGCTTCTTACCGCAATACTATACGGGGTTGCGAACTGCTCTCAGCCGGGGCTACACCCTTTATCAGCGAGGCATTAAACTTCAAACAGAGCGGGGACTACAAGAAATTAGTCAGCTTTCGCCTTTAGTCAAAACCCTCACGGAGCCTTGGCAACGCACTTGGTTGCTGTATCCCCGTGAGGTTGACCTAACGCTACACTTGCCGACGAATCGGGGTGCAGTGGGCAATTCAGAATCTAAACAAAGTAGTTGTTAACTCTAAGGACTCCTAAGCCCGCATCGCCTGCTTTGAGGTTGATGTTGGTCACATCTACCAGAAAATCACGACCGGGAGAGAAGGCGGCTTTATCATCGTTAACGGAGATGTAGGTGCGGCTCCCTTGAGTAAACAGGACAGCTTCGCCTGGTTTTAACTTTTGATTGCCCCGCTTTGTAAAGTTCTTATCAGCGTAGGCGGCTTTTGCAGCTTTTTTCAGCGTGCCCTTCTCATTACCTGCGTTAAAGAAGCCTTTAGGACGATCGGAAGTGAGCAACTGGCTATCAAAATCAAGCTGGATACGATCGCCCTCGTTGAAGTTGAAATCGGTGATGCGATCGCGGGATTTTAAGGTCGATTGGCTCAGCGCTGCCAGCCGAGTTGCGCCTGAGTAAAGGAAGCGATCGCCCCCCTTATTACCCGTCAAAACATCAGAACCACCGCCGCCAATAATCTGGTCATTGCCACCGCCGCCGATCAGAGTATCCGTGCTGTTGCCTGTACCTCCACCTATGATTTGGGTAGGGTTAACTACAAACGGAACCCCGCTTGAGTTTGTAGCTTTAAAGTTGCCTACTTCGTGAATATTGGTCTGACTCCCCGTAGCGGCTGCAAATCCAAACCGTAGAGTGCTCGGCAAACCACCATTAGCGGCTCTAACATCGACGTTTTGAAGGGTTGCATTGGTTTCGCCTGCATCGTCAAAGTCACCATCTTTATTGAAATCAACCTTCACGGATAGCAACCCAGCCGCCGTTAGATCAATCCTTGCCGACCGTTTGGCGTTGTCGCGGTTAAGGTCATCAGGGATAGGGTTATCAATGCTAGGAAGCCCTGTAGCACCTGTTAAATACTTGTAGCTTTGCAACGGGTCGGCATTAAAACCACCACGAATGGCGATCGAATCCTTGCCTAGCAACCCTCCGCCTACTCGTCCTTCGGTGGGGTTGGAGTAGTTGCCAAACTCATCAAACCCAATTCCAACGTACGCTCCTGCGATACCCGGAATTTCAACCCCATCATCGGTGCGGTTGGCATAGCCTAACGATCCACCAAAACCTCCTGCCTTTGTAATGGTGCCTACAGCACCATCTAGCACAAAGAAGCTGAGTCCGTCGCCGCCAGTCCCTCCATAGGAATAAAAATCAAAGGTAATTGAAAGCCCCTGGGTTGAGTCGGTGGGTGAGTCAGGAGAAATTAGGAGAAAGGATGCTTGATTTTGCTCAGCGCTAGTCAATCTAAAAATGTCAGTCGAAGATGCCATAAGTTATGTATCCAAAAATCAGCAATAAATGACAGGAAACGGGAAAGCCCGATGAAAAACCAGCTTGGATCTACGTCAGTTGTTTTAACTGACGTGAAATCTCATCATTCAAACTCATATCCGGTTAGAACCGGATTACTAATGGAGAGGCGTAGTTTAGCTCAAGCTTCTACAGTGGAAACTTGGCGCCAGTTTTACTTTATTCAGGAAATGTTAGCGATTAGTCTGAACATTACCTAAACATCAGTGATACCCATGCCACGGTTTTTTAATTAAGGTGATATGTGAAGCCGAAAACATTCTGATTGCAGATTACGCCTAAGAAACATTACGCACAGTTTGTGTTAAGGACTTATGTATCGACATCTGTTTTTCTGAAAATTTACTCAAGGTTAATCGCAATAGAGCGCCATGTAAATTCTTGATAAAGGTAAATTACCTGAATTTAGGTCTGAGTTTTTTGCATAACGTTCGCTATGCCAGGGAAGTTATGCAAACTGCACCTCAGCAGACTGCCCCTAAACTGAAGCCTGTTGTCTTTGGTACAAAGACCAATAAGCCCCTTTTTGTTGAATCAAATGGTCATGGGTGCCCCGTTCCACAATGACACCTTTATCCATTACCAAAATTAGATCAGCCCGCTTTAGAGGCGCAAAACGGTGAGCAATCAGGAACAAAGTACGATCTTTAGAGACTCGCTTGAGGTTTTCTAAAACCTGCTGCTCTGATTCTGCATCAAGGTGACTCGTCGCTTCATCCAAAATGAGGATGGGTGCCTCGGATAAGAACATCCGTGCTAGAGTGATTCGCTGTCGCTGACCGCCGGAAAGAGAGGTGCCGCGCTCGCCAACGTTGGTGTCATAGCCATTGTGCAGGTCGCAGACAAAATCGTGTGCGACGGCTAGACGCGCTGCCTCTACAACTTTTTCGGCGCTCACCTCAGGGTTGCCCATGGTGATATTTTCGAGGATGGAGCCGTTGAACAAGAAGTCTTCTTGGAGCACCACCGAAATTTGCGGACGCAGGGATGATAAGTCAGCGCTCTTAATATCAAAGCCGTCAATGAGGATACGTCCGGCTTCGGCGTTGTAGAGCCTCTGGATCAGCTTAGAAAGCGTGCTTTTACCCGAACCGCTGCGCCCGACAATGCCGACAAACATGCCAGGTTCTACATCAAAGGAAACGCCTCGTAGAATTGGCTCTTGTTCTTCGATGTAGCGAAAAAATACTTTGTCAAACTTCACTTCACCGCGCAGAGGCGGCAGAGTTAAACCTGTGCCCGGTTCGGCTTCGGGGGGCGTGTTGAGGATATCGCCAATGCGATCGACGGCTAGCAAAACTTCTTGAAGGTTCTGCCAAAGCTGAATCAGGCGCAGCAAGGGCCCAGTCACTCGACCCGACAGCATTTGAAAGGCGACGAGTTGACCAATGGTAAGTTGATTATCAATCACCAATCGTGCCCCAAACCAAAGGATCAGCAGGGCAGAGAAATTGGTCAGAAAGTCGCCAATGTGATTGCTAATATTGGCGGTGGTGTTGGCTTTGAAGCCTGTACGGATGAAGCGGGCATAGAGACCTTCCCAGCGATCGCGCGAGGTTTTCTCTGCGGCATGTGCCTTGACTGAGTGAATGCCCGTGATCGTCTCGACTAAAAATGACTGACTATCGGCGCTGCGGTTAAACGTTTCGTTGAGCCAGTTGCGCAAAATGGGTGTGGCGACTAACGTCAAAAGGGCAAACAGAGGAATTACCGCCAGCGCCACCCCAGTCATGGGCAAGCTGTAGTACGCCATCATCAACAGATAGACGACTGAGAAGATACTATCGAGCACCACTGTCAAGGCAGTACTGGTCATGAACTGGCGAATTTCTTCCAGTTCCTGCACTCGCGCTACGGTGTCACCGACTCGACGGGCTTCAAAGTAAGACAGGGGAAGACGGAGGAGATGGCGGAAAAGCTGTGCCGATAGGGCTAAGTCAAGGCGGTTAGTCGTGTGGGTAAAGATGAACATCCGCAGACCGCCCAGGAATGCCTCAAAGATGCCAATACCCAGCAGGGCGATCGCCATGACATCTAACGTCGAAAGGCTTTGCTGCACCATCACCTTATCAATCACCACTTGAGTGATGACCGGACTGCCCAAGCCCAAAAGCTGCAACGTAAACGAAGCCAGCAAGACCTCGGACAAAAGGTTGCGGAACTTCCAGACCGCAGGCAAGAACCAGGTGAGGTTAAATTTTTCTTGTTTTTGAATCAGTTCCGCTTGCCAAAGCTGCCCATCCCAAGATTCTTCGACCAGAGGACGAGGCATACTCTCGCAGGTTTTACCAGGGTTCATGGGGTCGCCAATGACGAGGCGATTGCCCCGTAGCCCATACGCCACCACCCAATGCTCATCCTGCTGCCAGCGTAAGAGTGCCGGGAAGTTAGTTTGGCGTAAGTCATTCCAATCGCCAATCAGCAACCGCCGTAGTTGAAAGCCTGCCTTTTCGCTAGCATTGACTACTTGCTTAGGGCGCTGTCCCCGCAACTGTCGCTGCATCCAGTCTAGTTGCACAGGCGTATCTAGATGCTGCGAAAGCATGGTGAGACATGCCGCTGCGGTGTTCATGCCAGAGATAAACGGATATCCGGTCACAGGTTGCGGAGCCGTGGAATGGTTGGGCTGATAGCGCGATCGCACTGATGTCCAAAACTGGTTAATCTCAGATGAATTCAGCGCTTCCCAATCCGTTACTGACCAGACCAGCACCACCACATCCTTACTGGCTGCCCGTGCCTTCCATTCATCCGACAAGCCCAACAAATCGCCAAACCATTCTCCCGCCTTCAGCATCGTAGACTTGCCTTCAAGAGGCACCAGCCGCACGTTGCCCGACAGTAACAAAAACTGTTGACCTGGCTTGTCAGTAGACCAGACCACCTCGCCCATCGCAAACTTACTAGACTGCGCCTGACTGTTCAGTTTCCACTGTTGTTCAGGATTGAGCCAGCAAAGGGGAGGGCTTTCCCACGCTGTCTTAGCAAGGGGATCATTGGTCAGCATTAAGTCACCTGTAGCTTAATCGGGAGTTGTTGAATTTTTTCGCCTAACCACTGCTCGAACAGTTCATCCTGCAAACTTTGATTAAGCTGGGGATCATCGAGTGTGGCAGGAATGAATTCTTCAACCCGGAATAAGCCCCACCGATCTTCTAAGCCCAAAGGCCCTACGACATCGCCCGGTTTTGCCAGGTCGATCGCGGCTCGTAAGATATCCGGCATTGTACCGCGACTGACAGGCCCCACCATCCCATTCATAACGCGATCGTCTGTCAGGGAAAACTCGCGGGCTAGCTGCTCAAACTTAGCGCCTTCTTGAAGTTGACTATGCAGTTCTTCGGCAAGTTCCTGCTCGGCGACAATAATGCGGGAAAGGACGACGCGATCGAGAAAAACTTTGCGATCGAGAAAATACTCTTGCAGTTTCGGGGCAATCGCCTCTTCCTTTAATTTCTTCAGCTTGAAGCTCATGCCAATTTGCGCATGGAATGCCTCATACGTTAACCCATTACTTGCCAGCCACTCTTGGAACTGTTGGGGATCAAGCAACTGCTGCTGCACCCGAAAATCAATAACTGCTTGCTCAACCAGCACTGAACTAACGCCCAATTCCTGATGTGCCTGAAGCTCGCGTTCAATCACAAACTGGCGCACAATTTCGCCAATAAACCCATCTAGCTTGCGATTGGCTTGTAAATATCGAATGACTTGCCCCACAGAGATGGGCTGTTCATCAATCGTTAGAAAAGATTCGGATGTCATGCCTCAGCCACTCAAAATTCCAGCAAAACCATTATGCCCAATCTCCTCAGTGCTTTGTGCAAATTTCATGAAGTCTCTCGGTGAGATTACGAAATTCTGCCCTAAACCTTGTCAAACCGAGGGATTAGCGAAATTTTGTTCAAGAAACTTAACCTTAATATCGATCCCTGCGCCCCTTAAAATAGTGGGATCGCTCAATTCATACTGCCCGCCCCTCTAGGAGGAAAATTATGTCCGATCGCCCCATTGTTCTTGGTATTGTTGGCGATAGCGCTGCGGGTAAAACCACTCTTACTAAAGGAATTGCTCAAGTTTTGGGTGAAGAAAACGTCACCACCATTTGCACCGATGACTATCATCGCTACGATCGCACCCAGAGAGCCGAGATGGGCATTTCTGCGCTGCACCCCGACTGCAATTATCTAGACATTATTCAGCAGCACTTAGCCTTACTGCGGACTGGGCAACCCATCCTCAAGCCCATTTACAACCACACCACAGGCGGGTTTGATGCCCCCGAATACATCAAGCCCAGCAAATTTGTCATTGTTGAAGGGCTGTTAGGCTACTCGACGCGAGGAATGCGAGACAGCTACGACGTGAAGGTTTATCTGGCACCTCCCGAAACTTTGCGCACTGCCTGGAAAGTGAAGCGGGACACGCGCAAACGAGGCTACACCGAAGCCGAAGTGCTAGAGCAAATGCGGAAACGAGAGCATGACTCAGAAGCGTACATTCGTCCGCAGCGGCAGTGGGCTGACATGGTGGCGACCTTCTACCCACCGGCTGATAACGCCCAGCAAACTGATTTGATGCTTAATGTAAACTTAGTATTGCGTCCGACTTTGCCTCACCCCGAACTCAATAAAATTCTGCCCGAAGGGAGTGATTTGAGTTCAGCCGTGCGGTTAGAGCTACAGCGAGATATGGGTAAACCTGTCGATGTATTGGCGATCGATGGTCATGCTACAGCGGAACAGGTGCGGGAAATGGAACGCATGTTGTGCAGCGAAGTTCCTTACCTGGGTAAGTTCTGTAGCTTGGAGGGGAATGGAGAGATTGGGAAGGTGATTGGAACAACGGGAGAAACGCTGCAAAGCTATCCGCTGGCAATCACTCAGCTTTTGATCACGTATCATATGCTCAAAGCTCTGCATCTAGACTAGTTCTTGCTGGGCAGGTTGTTCTGCCCACTCATGTTCAGGTTTTCAAAAAGGGGTTTTGATTGACGGTAGACAGAGTTAAATTACGCGCAAATGAAATTAAGCCCAGGCTACAAGGGTTAAAACAAGATGCGCTGCGAATAGAACCTAGATTAGTGAAACGGATTAAAGAAATCGGAAATGCTTTGCTGGGATACAAGAATGAACTCCTTGACCAGAAGCAGTTTTTAATGGAGTTTCTCAATGAGTTTTACTATGACGTTAGAACCTACTTATACGAGGTTAAACCGTATCTAAATCTCACCGACGAGATGCAGACGTTTTTTGAACGAAGAGCTACGAGTTTGATTGAACGCTATTGGTACAGCGTGATTTTTCCTTACTGGTTTAGCAACGAAGATTCTAAATTGGAGATATGGATGAAAAAACTCGTGGGTGGAGAGCAACAAGCAAGTGACCAGGCTTTAATTCTATCCCTAACTCAAGAACTCAATACAAGACCAAATGGATGTGCCTCACGTCGGTACATTCTTGATTTATCAATGGCAACTGATTTACTAGCTAGTTATGTTCCCTGCAAACTTTCCCCAGTTTTTGTACAACTTAAGGGAATTCCTGTTTATAAAAATGATCAGCGTAATCCAGATTTCATAGATAAACAGCAAAAATGGCTCAAAACTTGCTCTTATTGGGGCGTTGAACGTGCTTTGCTGATTAGCCATAGCGCTGAGGTGACTTGCCAAGAGGATGTGTCCTCTTTGGCAGATGTTATCTTGAAAGAGAGCAGGGATAGTCAAGATAGCTTCGTTTCTACTCTTTCTTTTCCGGGTTAAACTCCATGAACTTTGATAGAGTTACTTCTCATCAACCAGCTATTGAAGCCGAAGGAAAGTTTCTGCAAGCATCCCAACAGTTGCAGCAAGACAAGCAAACTTATGGCTCAGACCATATTCATTTGTATGTCGATGATGTGGAAGGAGATTGGCTAGAGAATTGGACTTGGGAAGATGACTTAGCAGATTATGTTGATGCATTCGAGCATCACTGTAGTCAAAAAAACTATCAATTGGCGATCGAAACCTTGAGTGCAGGTTTTGATTTGCTGAAAAAACCTGAAAACCTTCATAGAGGTAGAGAACTCTATGACAACTTAGTGGAATTACTGGAGACGCAGTTTGTTACTCAGTTAGAGGATACCAAGCTGGTAAGTCTTTTAGAAGAAGCAAGAGAGCGATTATTAGAGTTGAATGCTTTGTCTGGGAATAATGCTACCGAGAACTCAGATTTTCAGGAAAGTTTTACGATGAAAGACCCAAGGCTAGAGAATATGCAAACGCTGCTCGATAAGGTGCATAACGGTATCATCCGTAAAACCTGGCGGTTTGAACTTCATGATGACGATGACCCGGCAAACGACACTTTTGCAAAGAAGGGTATAGCTGAAGCCGTTAATGGTGAAGCTAAGCTAGAGCTTGGTTTTGGGAGAACATACTTTAATTTCTATTACTTCTGGAAATCACAACTTGGAGCAGAAGTCATAGAGGAATTTCAAGACGAATATCGTTCAGCGGCTTCTTCTGATGAGTTTCAGTTGATTAGTAAGTATTTAGAGAAGTTTGAGAACGCGAAGCATGAGAAGATAGCGGCCGATATAAAAACTTTTCCTGAATAGATGAAACTTTGCCTTAGATCTGTAGGTTCTATCTCACATCCCGACGCTCATCCGATGCGGATAGAGCGCGGGGCTTCCCATCTAATTGCTAAAGGGCTACGGTGTCTATACCGTAGCCCTCTGTTGTTCTGCTTATCTCACAAAGACGGTCATGTACTTGCCATTGGCAAAGGGTGCAGGAACAATCGGCGTGAAATGAAGGCGATCGCTGGCGATCTTCTTCACGTAGAACTCGTTCATTAAATGCGTCACCTGCTCTCGTGTCCCGACTATCCACACCTGCGCTTTATCTCCGTGCGAAACGGGCAGCAGTTCGTTGAACTCTGTAGTCATGTTATTTCCCTCGCTAATGTATGGGGTTGAGAAGAAAAGCTTAAGGCGTGGTATTCCTAGACCACTTGTAACATTAGCGAGGTGAAACGATAAAATCGCTACAGCCTAGCTTTCTGCTTACTCAGAAAGTCAGGTTAGCTGGTTAGTTGTGCGTCAACACTTCTAGCCAGCGTCCTCACCTTAAGCCTGTCTACTGGTATCGAAAAACCAGTGTCGATTAGCATAAAGGCAAAGGCGGCTTTGACACAAGTATTTTTGAGTGATTGATGGTGGGCGATCGCTTGATGATGGTTGGGAATGCAAGGTAAAGATAAGTGGAACATGGTAGAAGTGAGGCAATAAGTGGAAATAAAGATTGACGATCTTTCTGGCTCTGAGATTGCTGAGTTTCTTGAGGAGCACATCAGAGAAATGAAATCCGTTTCGCCTCCTGAAAGTAAGCACGCTCTTGATTTAGAAGGGTTGAGAAAACCGGAAATCACATTTTGGACGGTCTGGGATGATAGCCGCCTGATCGGCTGTGGTGCAATGAAAGAATTGGACAAAAATCATGCCGAAATTAAGTCGATGCGTACAACTATCTCCTATAGAGGAAAGGGCGTTGCAGCGATGCTCCTTCAACATATTTTGAACGAAGCGAAGCTGCGAGGTTATCGGCGTATTAGTCTAGAAACTGGCTCAATGCCATTCTTTGAACCAGCGCACAATTTATACGCGAAATACGGTTTTGAGAACTGTGCGCCTTTTTCCACATATAGGGAAGATCCAAACAGTATTTTTATGACCAAGAGGCTGTAGGTCAGAATTTATGGGTAACGTTGAAACGAGGTCAAACCCATGACGGTTCGGCAGCCTCACTATAGTAAAGAAGAATAGTAAAGAAGAATTTGCCCTTGCGTTTGCACTGTCAGCATTAAGACGATGGCGATCGTTCAACAAATGCCGGATACAGTAGAGCATCAGAGATAATCAAAAGTAATTCAAAGTCAGGATGAGCCACTGGACAACTTAAGGAGTTATGTAACACGGAGTATTCATGACAACTGACATAGAGATTCTTCAGGCTATTGCTAAAATGCCAGAACCTCTTAAAAAAGAGATTTTGCATTATGCTAACTATCTAATTAACAACTATTCAGCAGATATTTCCAAAGAAACCCTACCCCAGAAGAAACGCCGATCGGGTATTTTGGAAGGCACATTTGTTTTGCCATTGCCTGATGACTTTGATGAACCTCTCGAAGATTTTAGGGAATATATGGAATGAGTGCTTTTCTTTTAGATACTCATACCTTTATCTGGCTAACCGAGAATAATATTAAACTCCTTGTTGATCTAAGAGATCGGATTGATACGGCTGATCTCGTTTATCTCAGTATTGCAAGCCTTTGGAAATCTCAATTAAATTAAAAATTGGTAAACTATTTCTTCAGCAAAGCTATGAAGCCATTGGAGTCAAGATTGAGGGTTCAGATATTCTCCTGCTGCCTATCTCTTTTGCCGACACGGTTCAAGTGCGTTACCTACCGCTGCATCATGGCGATCCATTTGATCGAATGTTGATTTCACAGGCAATCAATCACTCTCTCATCATTATTAGCACTGATAAAAAGTTTGATGCATATTCAGTGCAGCGGATATGGGCATGAAAGCGAAAACCTTTTACTATTTGCTGACTACAAAGAACACGTTATGGATTTACTGCAAAGAGTCTGTACTGTTAGCGTTGAATTGCTGCCTCGATTTGCTCAAGGGTTGACATCGCTTTTACCTCTCCAAACCTCACATAAATCATACCTTTAACATCAGCGAGGATTTTGCGCCATCAATTCCCGCACCTGCTCTGCATGGTAAGAGCTACGGGTCAGGGGCGACGAAACAACCTGCAAAAAACCGATCGCTAGTTATAAGTCTAGCCACAAACAAAGCGCTTCCTCAACCTGTGCCAATTGCTCAGGTAACAGCATTCCGAGCTTTTTAATCAACTTGACATACGGAATCGTCACTAGATTTTGAGCATCAAAGACTCCCGATCGTAGAAACGTAGCTTCAATGTCAACCTCAAATCTTGTCCCTCTTGCCCTTGTTGTATGGGGAACCAGTGTCACCAGCGCCCGCTCCTTGCTAAAAACAGCAGTGCTGACGACCAAGCAAGGACGAACTTTTGCAACATAGCCCAAATCAACAAGCCACACTTCACCTCGGTTTGGACTACTGGTCATGGTTCTGACTCGGCTTCATCAAGGCTCAAAAATACCGCTTCGGCGCTTAACGTCAACGTCTCCTCGCTCAAGGGAGGAACTTCAACGCTGAGTGTACGCCGCAAAATTTCAATAGCGACCTGTTGCTTTTCAACTTCTGGTAAGCGTTCAAATGAATCCAACACTTGCTGGGATGTCCCGTTCATAGCTTACTCTCCTAGTAGGCATTCAAATTAAGATTAAGGCAGTGTATCAGCGAGGATTTTGCGCCATCAATTCCCGCACCTGCTCTGCATGGTAAGAGCTACGGGTCAGGGGCGAAGACACAACCTGCAAAAAGCCGATCGCCTCTCCAAATGCTCGCCATGCATCAAACTGAGCAGGCGTGACGAACTCTTTGACAATTAAATGTTTGTTGCTGGGCTGGAGATATTGCCCGACGGTTAAAATATCGCAGCCTGCATTCCGTAAATCTTGCAAGGTTTGACGAACTTCTTCATCAGTTTCGCCTAAGCCCACCATAATGCCCGATTTGGTGTAGAGCGATGGAGCAAGCTGGCGAGTTTGCTGGATAAGTTGGAGCGATCGCCCATAATCTCCCTGGGGGCGCACTTTCTTATAGAGTCGCGGCACGGTTTCAGTATTGTGGTTCAACACTTCTGGCTGAGCTTGCAGAATGATCGCCAATGCTGCCCAATCGCCGCACATGTCAGGAATCAGCACCTCAATGGTGGTTTTGGGTGAAAGCGATCGCACTGCCTCTATGCATTTAACGAACTGACTAGCGCCACCATCGGGCAAATCATCTCGGTTCACCGAAGTAATGACGACATGGTTCAAATTCATCCGCCGCACGGCTTCAGCCAAGCGATCGGGTTCTGTCGGGTCGAGGGCTTGGGGCTTTTTCTCAAAATCAATGTCGCAGTAGGGGCAGGCGCGGGTGCAGGCAGGGCCCATGATCAAAAAGGTAGCGGTTCCAGCGCTAAAGCATTCGCCAATGTTGGGACACGATGCCTCTTCGCAGACTGTATTCAGCGCTAAATCCCGCAGGATTTCTTTAACGCCACCAACTCGCTCCCATTGGGGTGCTTTAACCCTTAGCCATTCCGGTTTGACTGTCACAGTTTTGCTTACCTGAGTGATTGAGTTGATTTTATCAAGTTCTTGGCTTTGATAGTTTTACAGAGGTTTCGCCCATACTGTCACTGGGTTATTTCATTGAGTTATTTTATTGAGTTATTTCATCAAGACATTATGCAATCCTCTAACTTTCAGGCAGATCAAAATGTCGGTATAGAGCCAGGTACTAGGACTGAGCAAAAGGCGATCTCTTCGAGATACCCGCAAGGGGTCGCCTCTCAAGCTGCTGTTAATCTATTCGTCTTTCTAGAAATTTTTGAACGAGAGGGTGGCATTCAGTCTTATGCACATGATATTTTTCGCAGCTATTCAAGCTTCTCTAAGCAGCCTGCCGACGTTTTTTTGCTGAGAGATGGGCAAGACTGCACTCATCCTTTTCAGTCTGAACTGTTGAACTTTCACTATTTCAAGCACAAGTCTGTACAAGTGGGGCGCTTGTGGATGGCGATCGCCCTCTGCTTTTACATCCTCAAAAACCGCCCTCAGCGGGTCATCTGTGGGCATATTAATTTGGCACCCCTCGTTCGCTTTCTTTGCCAGCCTTTGCAAATTCCCTACACCGTCATCGTTCACGGCAAGGAAGTGTGGGAGCCATTGCCGCGCCCACTACGAACCGCCCTACAGCAAGCCGATGAAATTTGGACGGTCAGCCGCTATAGCCGCGATCGCGCTGCTGCTTCTAACCATCTCGACCCTCGTAAAATTCGGTTAATGCCCTGTGCTGTGGATGGCGATCGCTTTACACCGGGCGAAAAGTCGGCGGCGTTGGTCGAGCGCTATGGTTTGGTAGATGCGACAGTGATGCTAACGGTGGCGAGACTGTGGTCAGGGGATATTTACAAAGGGGTCGATATGACGATTCGGGCGTTAGGAGCGATCGCCCAGTCTATTCCCAACATCAAATACTTGGTGATTGGGCGTGGAGATGATCAGCCGCGATTGGCGCAACTAGCGAAAGATTTGGGAGTGGGCGATCGCGTCGTGTTTGCGGGGTTTGTGCCCACAACCGACCTACCCGAACATTATCGTCTTGCCGATGCTTATGTGATGCCTTCGCAAGAGGGCTTTGGCATTGTGTATTTAGAAGCGATGGCTTGCGGTGTGCCTGTATTGGCCGGTGATGCCGACGGTTCGGCTGATCCATTGCAAGATGGAACATTAGGCTGGCGGGTGCCCCACCGAAATGCGGGGGCGATCGCCCATGCCTGTGTCGAAATGCTTCAGCAGCAAGCGATGCGCCAAGGACGGAGTGATGGACAATGGCTACGGCAGCAGGCACTAGACTTATTTGGTCAGACAGCATTTACTCAACGCTTGCAAGATGCCTTAAAGCAATAAGGGAGTTGCAATTAAATAACGCCCCGAACCGCCCCCTAAATCCCCCATTCTGGAGGACTTCCGAACCTGTCAAAGTCCCCCAGAGTGAGGGATTTAGGGGGCTGATAAGTCAATGCATCCCATTGGGGTTTTATTTTCACGCAACTCCCTAAGGTGAGGAGATCCATCAAGTGCAGTACGGTTGCTAGGGTTTCGGAAGCCAGAGTGAATTGAGATACTTGATGAGTTAGCTAGAAACGCTGAGTGGATCTAATTTCTTAAAACACTTTTTTTGGGCGCTGCTGAATTGCGATATGAAAATCATGTTCCCCTGCCCTCGCAGGGAAGGGGCTAGGGGTTAGGTTTCGACAACGCAGCGAGACAGACCTCTCCCTAAATCCCTCTCCTAAAGGAAAGGGACTTTGAAGGATTCATATTTTGATTCAGCAATGCCTTTTTTTGAAGCTCGAGCTTCAACTGATCAATCTTGAGATATTCATCAGAATTCAAGATCTTGAAAAAGTTGCTTTATGCTGAGAACCATTAGCCTGTGAGAGAGCCTAAGTTGAACGTCACTGCAAAAGCCCTGGGAGGTCACTATGAATCAAAATAGCTTCAGAAATCGGCAATTTAACTTATCAGGGCTGAACTTTTGGCTAACGCTTTTGGCGATCGCTTGGTTGCTTGGCTCTCTGGGGTTAGGCTGGATTATTAAATCTTTTGTGGTCATTTTAGGGTTAATAATTATCACCCCAATCTTGGGTTTCATTGGCTTCCGGTGGTGGCTAAAGCGGAACTTAGTGGAAGCAGCTTGCCCGGTTTGTAGCTTTGAGTTGGCGGGCATTAATGGCACAGAAATGCGATGCCCTAATTGCAGTGAACCTTTGAAGGTTGAAGCGGGGCATTTGCATCGGCTCACGCCTCCTGGAACGGTAGACGTAGAAGCGATCGAGGTTTCTGCCAAGCAGATTGACGAATAGCCTAAATTGCGAAAATTCAAAAAGGGGCGGAATCTATCCGCCCCTTTTTGCTTGGCTTCATGAACTAATTTTCTTGAGTAATTAATTTTCTTGAGTGATAGATAAGGTGAAAGGCTGACCACTTTGAGCCATGTCTCCCACAAACACCGAGTAAGTCCCTTGTTCCCACACGCCTGGAACTTCGATAGTGCCATTAGCAGCCGTGTCTGCCATGACGCAGCGATTGGAAGGCCCCGTAATCCAGAGAGTTGGCTGACCTTGCCCTTGAAGGGTAATCCGAAGCGGCGAAGGCTGATTGACTACAATCACTTGGTTGGGTTCGGTCGGGATGAACCCACATTGACTCGCTTGAGAACCGCCAGAATTGCCGCTGATGCTAATGGGTGCAGCAAGGGGAGTTTGCACGGGGGTACTGTACCCGGAGGTTGCGATCGCCATAGTCATTGCGATCGCGGTCGGAATCGTCATCCAGTCAAAGCGCTTTTTCATAACCCCTCTCCACAAGCCAAGATTTTAAGGATAGGTCTACCTGGCTAATTGCATCCTAGCTCTGGAAATTAGGGATGAAGAAAAATCTGTGACAGTTCCCCAAGTGCGCTAATTTAGCAAGATAGTGTTTAGGGCTTTTTCGAGCATGTTGCAACAACTTTCTGTATCCGCAACGTTACTGTATGCGATCGCCGCTGCGGCTGCGCTAGTTTATCTGCCGTTCCTGGTTGTGGCATTGGGGCGCGTTCAGGTGGGGTACGATCCAGCGACTCCACGCGCCCTGTTTGACAAGCTGCCCGACTATGCTAAACGAGCAACCTGGGCGCATCAGAACTCGTTTGAGTCGTTTGCACTATTTACAGCGGCGGCGTTAATGGCGTATGTCACAAAAGTAGACAGTCCTTTGGCGGTGCAGGTGGCGATCGCCTATGTCGTGGCTCGATTCTTCTTTTCGGTATTCTATATTTTGAATGTGCCCTTGTTGCGATCGCTCATGTTTGGCATCGGTACCACAGGAATTATTATCTTGATGGGGCTGAGTCTGAAGCAAGTTAATCTGTAGCTCACTCGTACAAATTATTTATAAATTCCCTTAATTTTCCCAATAGCCATGGCTTCATCCTCCTATTCTTTTGATATTGTCAGCGACTACGATCGGCAAGAACTGGTCAATACCCTTGACCAAACCAACCGCGAAATCATTGCCCGCTACGACCTCAAAGACACCAAGACTACTTTAGAGCTAGGTGCCGAAAGTATTGACGTTCATACCGACAGCGAATTTACCCTCGACTCTATCCACACGATTCTTCAGCAAAAGGCCGCTAAACGAAATCTTTCCTTAAAAATCTTTGAGTATGGCAAAATCGAATCTGCCAGCGGCAACCGAGTTCGGCAGGAAATTAAGCTAAAAAAAGGCATTCCTGCTGAAATGGGTAAGCAAATCTCGAAGCTGATTCGGGATGAATTCACGAAAGTTCAGGCTTCAATTCAGGGTGATGCCGTGCGGGTTTCGGCAAAGTCGAAAGATGAGCTTCAGGCAATCATTCAGCGCCTCAAGCAAGAGGATTATCCGATGGCGTTGCAATTTAACAACTATCGATAACAAACCTTGCGCCCAAGTCAGAATTTCCTGAGGTTAAAGATTTGAGGTTAGAAACTGATGCAAGTGCCAGAAGTTAACCCCACCACGAGCCTTTACGAAACCGATTTCTATGCCTGGACTCAAGAGCAGGTGAATTTGCTGCGCGATCGCCAGTGGAGCCAAATTGACTTACACAATTTAATTGATGAGGTTGAATCTTTGGGCAAACAGCAACGCCAAGAGCTTCGTAATCGTTTGAGCGTGTTGCTAAGTCATTTGTTGAAGTGGGAATATCAACCACATCGAAGCCGCAGTTGGCTTGCAACCATTCGGGTGCAGCGTCGAGATACCTTACGGCTTCTGAAAGAAAACCCTAGCCTTAAGTCTGCCTTAGCAGATACGTTGCCGGAAGCCTACGAAAATGGCAAAGATCTAGCCATGGGTGAAACTGACCTGCCCAAGCAAACTTTTCCGTTGCTATGTCCTTACCCGCTAAGTCAGGTTTTAGAGAGTCGCTTTTACTCTGGGGAAATGAGTACATTGACTGACGAGCCAGACGCTTAGAAGCAGGGATCAAATCTGGCGAGCAGTCGGTCAATTGGTCATTATTTCGTCTTGGGAAAGCGTCCATTCAGTGGCATGATATTGAGAGTAGGCTCAATCTGCTGAATCCTATACGATGGCAGAGATTGAGCTTCGCTGTGTTGGACTCATAATGTTGAACATCCGATCTTGAGGACGTTTTGAAGGAGAACCATGTTTAAGAAATGCATCGGGCTAGTTGTGGTCGCTGTATTCCTTGCCTTCCAGATGTTTACGGGGGGAGCGATCGCTGCTGAATTAGATGCGGCGACTCGAACCGTAGCGTTGAACGAAGCCGGAGGAACAGTCACCCTTAATCTCAAGCAGGTGGCGGCGGGCAAGCGCTTGTTTAATTATGCCTGTGGTCAGTGCCATGCGGGTGGAGTCACCAAGACCGACCCCAACGTGGGGCTAGAGCCAGAGTCTTTGGCACTGGCAACCCCTCGCCGCGACAATCTCGACTCTTTGGTCGATTATATGAAAAACCCGACCACCTATGATGGTCTGGAATCCATTGCCGAGCTACACCCTAGCACCCAAAGTACCGACATCTTTCCTAAGATGCGGAACTTGACAGAAGATGATCTGGTGGCGATCGCTGGACACATTCTGCTTCAGCCCAAAGTGGTGGGCGACAAATGGGGCGGCGGCAAAATCTATTACTAAACTTCATTCATGCTGATTTCTTTGATTTGGCGACGATTTTGGGGCAGGGCGATTGCCTTAGCAACGGTCTTTCTATTTCTAGGAATTCCTGCTGCTCAGGCAGATTCTTTGGAAGCTTATGTTTTGAGATATCTAGATGTGAGGGAACCCGTCCCTTTAGCGATCGATGCTCAAGGCGAAACCCGTCCCTTCTCGGCAGCAGATTTGTCGATCGGCAAACGGTTGTTTGAGGATAGCTGCAAAAACTGCCATGTTGGCGGGGCAACGTTGCCCGATCCGTTAGTCTCTTTGTCATTGGAAGCCCTACGGGGAGCCACGCCGCCGCGCGATAACATCAACAGCCTAGTCGCCTACTTAAGACAACCCATGTCGTATGACGGCACTGAAGAGTCTTATGGGTGCCGCCAAATCAGTGAAAAATGGATGGATCAAGCAACTTTAGAGAATCTCTCAGCCTTCGTTTTACGAGCCGCCCAAAAAGCCCCAGGTTGGGGAATCCCTTCTTTTTGAAGCCTAGTTTTTGAGATAAACCAAGATAAAATTTATCTAGGAACAAATTCAACTTAGTTTTTCGAGGTATTTCCATGAAACTGACCACTCTCATCTCTCGGAGTTTGAGTCTGGCACTATGCATGATGGTGTTGGTTGCAGGCACGTTGCTTATGGCGGTTGCGCCTGCTGCTGCTGAAACTTTCACCGTCAAAATGGGTGCAGACTCTGGCATGTTGGCATTTGAGCCTTCGACTTTAACGATTAAGCAAGGCGACACCATTAAGTGGGTCAACAACAAGCTGCCTCCCCACAACATCATGTTTGAAGACAAAGCTTTGGCTGACAAGTCCCATAGCGCTATGTTGTTTTCTCCTGGCGAGTCTTACGAAGCCACCTTCGATACAACTGGAACCTTTAGCTACTACTGTGCTCCTCACCGGGGTGCTGGCATGGCAGGTAAGATTACTGTTCAGTAGTTGAACGGGCGATCGATTTTGGAAAGGGCGTGGCGAAGGCTGCGCCCTTTTTTAGCGTCTTTATCAGTCGTCTTGAAAGACGGAGAGGAGGACGATCGCGTTTGCTTATTCGGTTTTGTCATCATCTTCATCCCGATCGCCATCATTCAGCATGGCAAAGATGGCTCCGGTGACGCTGAGGGCGATCGTATTGGCGGTCGTGCTTAGTGCTTTTTGGGCTTCGGTGGGGGTGGGGAGGGATGCGAGATGGAGGGCGATCGCACTATGTCACTCTCGCCCAGATGTCACTCTCGCCCAGCCTTGCCCTGACCTGTGCAACATAGTCCTTCAGACTCATCTCAAGCAGCCTGAGATTCCATCAACACTTCGTAATACGTATTCCATTCAAAAAAATCAGCCGAGTCCCCCAACTCCCCAGCCTGGAACTGCCGATAAAACTCATCAGACGACATCTGATACTGACCTTCGTATGCCCTAGGATGCTGCTCCACATCCCCCACTAGCTCCGTTTGGGCAGACCGATCTTGCATCAACAAACGTAGCACCGTTGCCTGTTCCGCTTCTGACAACGCTTTAATCAATTGAACCACCGACTCTAGCTGATTTGTATCCATGTTATGAGCGATCGCAGTATCTCGATATTACCAAATCTCCACCACCCCAAATTCGTAGTAGTTCGTTGAGGCGCATGATTTCAGAGCAAGCTTGCTTACTAGCTCTCACATGCAGAGCACGAACAACCATTCGGCTTCTACAGATCGATCGCAGCGAAGAACGTCGATTATGGATGACTTCGGGGCTGGAGCGTTTGGCTTTGCCGTCTTGCGGAGAATTGCCAGAGTCAGGGCGTTTTTAATATCAAGTCACAAAAATTTGCCTGTCTTCCCGTAGGATATTGAAGTATTAATTTTTGAGGGTAGCGCTAGTGGTTCCTCTTAACGACGACAATCCAATCCGCATTACGCCTTATGTCACTTATGGGCTGATTGTTCTGAACATTCTAGTGTTCATATTTGAAATTACTCTCACCCCCCAAGCGTTAGATGCGCTATTCTATACTGCTGCCGTCGTTCCGGCTGAACTGACTCGCAGTTTGCAAGGTCAACCTGTGCCTGGAGGTTTTCCAGAATGGTCAACGCTGATTACGTCGCAATTCTTGCATGGGGGCTGGCTGCATTTGGGCGGCAATATGCTGTACCTGTGGGTTTTTGGCAATAACTTAGAAGAACAGATGGGACGGTTGCGCTATTTGGTGTTCTATCTGCTGTGTGGGGTTTTGGCAGGGCTGACGCAGTGGTATTTTGCCCAGTCGTCGACCATTCCCTCGTTGGGCGCAAGTGGAGCGATCGCTGGAGTTTTAGGTGCTTACGTCATCCGCTTCCCAAAAGTTAGAATTCTTACGCTCATTTCATTTTTTGCATTCCGGGTTCCAGCTTACCTATTTTTGGGCTTTTGGTTTATTCAACAAGCCTTTTATAGCGTGAGCAGCCTCAACGTTACGACTAATATTGGGATGGAAAATGGTGGTATTGCTTACTGGGCACACGCTGGCGGTTTTGTGTTTGGGGCAATTTTAGGACCTATTTTTGGCTTATTTTCGCAAGAAGCCCAGGACTACTAACCTCTTAAAGGCAACAGCAGCCCAAAAGATCCATCTTGCCTTCAAACATCAGTCAAAATTTTGATTACCCTTGAGAAGATTAAGTGAGCTTTTCGAGATACCCGCAAGAGGATGTATCTCACCCCCAGACCAAACCAGACGAAGAGGAAGGCTGCATGAAGCGGAATAATTCAGAAATCCTCAAAAGGACAACTCAGGGCAGCGTAGTTCTTTTGCTGCTGTTGGGAGGGATGTGGGGAGGAACGAAGATGGGCGGAGCAAAAGCATTGGCAGTTGTGGATGATGGATGGGTAATTGCCCAATCCTCTTTGTCGGTGCAAGAGCAGGAAAAACTGGATCGGCTCGATCGCACAGCGACTGTGTTTAATGTGATGCTGGGCGTTTTTGCCCTGATGGTTGCCGGGGCGATCGCGGCTCTCTACCTACTGCGGCGATCGGTGATTCGAGAAGTCACCGAAATTGTACAGGCTCATTTAGGCGAACTAGGAGATTTAGAAAGCCAGATTGCAAACTCTAAGTTAGAAATCAAAAAAATGCTTCAGGAGTACGAAGAGTACGCCGCTGATTTGGGTGATGAAGCTGACGGTTTTCAGAAGAACTTGGTGGATAAACAAGAGAAGCTGGAAGATCTGGTTGCAGAATTTTCTCAACGGAAGCAGCAAAGTGCAGAGCTATTGCAGCAGCAGTTAGAAGCAGCCCAGGAAAGATTAGGCGCACTAGAAACAAGCTTCTCGACTCAAGTATCAGATATTCAGCGCGTGGTGCAGTCTCGGCAAGACCAAAGCTTATTGGCGTTAGATGAATCCGCAGCAACCTTTGCTCATCAGTTGGTTGATCTGCACGATGAAGCGCAACAGCAGAAAGAACTGACGGTCAGCCAATTGGGTAATTTGGTCACTCATCTGTTGCCTTACTTAGAAGAATTGCGTCAAGAAGCAGAAGAGCAAGTTCGGCAGCAGCAGACCGTGACTTTAGACTTAATGAAAACTCTAGAGACAGATTTTGCAGCCCAAGTCGCCAGCTTGCAGAAGAGCGCGATCGGACGAAAAGATCAGGTCTTTAGCCAGCTTGAAACCGTGCGGGAAGACCTGACCGCAGAACTCACTCAAATTCAAGCAGATACCCAAACCCAGCGCGATGCTATTCGTCGTAGCCTGGAGCAGCTTAAAGCAGAATTTGCCAGGCAACAAACCGACCTGCGCCTAGATGCTCAAACCCAAGGCGATACCATCCGCCAAGGTTTAGGAGATCTCAGGGCTGACTTTAATCAGCAAAAATCTGAGCTTCAATCTGATACGAAAGCGCAACGAGAAGCAGTTCAAAAAGCCCTAGAACGGATGGAGGCAGGTTTTAGCGATCGCCTCAACGATTTACAAGCCGACACTCAGCGCCAGAGAGCCGCGATTCAGCAAAACCTCGATCGTCTTGAGGCCGAGTTTGTTCAGCAGCAAATGGAACTTCAAGCCGCAGCCCAAGCCAAAAAAGAAGATCTGCGCCAAATTCTAGACCGCATCGAAACCGAGTTCACCGCTCGCCGCTCCGATCTGCAAGCAGACGTACAGGCGAAGAAAGAAGACCTGCGGCAAATGATCGAACGCTTTGAAACCGAGTTCAGCAGCCAACTCACTCAAATTCAAACAGGCAGCCAAGAACGCAAAGACCTGATTCTTAATAATCTCGATCGCTCCGAAGGCGAATTGGTGGCTCAACTCACGTCCCTTAAAGCAGACGTACAGGCTCAGCGAGAAAAAATTCGGCAAAACCTGGAAAAAGTGGAAGCCCGTTTTGCCGACCAACTGGCTGGCTTCCAATCTAGTGCTGAAGAACAAAAAGCCCTGAGTTTGCAAAACCTAACCCGACTTGAAGCCGAAATTACCGCGCAACTGAACGCTCTTCAAAATGAAGCCCAAATGCAGAAAGACAACATCCTGAAAAAGCTGAGTGAAGTCTCACCCCAGTTTCTCGCGGATTCTTTTGCTTCAGACGTGCAACATACTCTCCAGCGTATAACCGAGCAACTAGCAATCCTGCAAGCCAGCCAGCCCGAACTGTTTTACACTGCTGCCGACTACATGCAGCAAGCCGATGCCCTGGCTGCCAGTGATGCCGCAGCTGCGATCGCCCTCTACGACAAAGCCGTCGCTCTTGAGCCCAACGACCCGACGCTATGGATGAACCGAGGCATGGCGCTCGAAGCCCTCAAACGACCTGCCGAGGCCATTGCGGCATATGAGCAAGCCCTTAAGCTTCAACCTGATAATGCTGCGGCATGGTATCACCAGGGGATTCTGCTGCGAGAGCTAAAGCAGTACGACGGAGCGATCGCAGCCCTCAATAAAGCCGTCGAACTCCATCCCCAAGATGCCAAAGCATGGCTTAACCGAGGCATCAGTTTCAGCCGCATCAAAAACCCCGAAGCCGCCCTAGAATCCTTCGACAAGGCCCTGGAAATTCACGCCGACTATCCTGAAGCCTGGGTGAATCGAGGCGTGGTTCTGGGCAGCCTGCAACGCCCTGAAGAGGCTTTTGTGGCATTCGATCGCGCTACCCAATTCCAGCCAGAAGATGCCGTTGCTTGGCTCAATCGTGCCCTTTCTCTGGTTGAGCTAGAGCGCTACCCTGAGGCGATCGCCTCCCTCGAAAAAGTCACCCAACTCAAGCCCGACTCCCATAAAGCCTGGGACACCAAAGGCTATGTGCAAATGCAACTCAAGCGAGACGACGAAGCGATCGCCAGTTTCAACCGCGCCATTAAAATCAAGCCCGACTACGCCAGCGCCTACTACAACAAAGCGTGCTGCTACGCCACCCAAGGCGAAGCTGATTTAGCGTTGGAAAGCTTGCAAAGGGCGATCGATCTGAATCCTAAGTACCGCAAAGAAGCCAAAGTCGATCCTAATTTTGATGAACTCGTGGGCGACGACTGGTTTATTGAACTCATGGAAGGTTGATAATAAGTAACATTCATTATCCCGTAGAGTTATGCATTACATTTTTCTGCAAAATGCTCTAACTTTCACCTACGATGCTGTTTTGGTCAGCAGCACTGCTTTCTTTGGCACAGAGTTAGTGTTGCATCTGAAACAAAAGTGGGATGCATTGGAGGTTCCTAAACCTGCTCAACTGCCTGCGGCATCAATACCGCTGTTAGAATCTACCGCAATTCCAGTAGAGTCAGTGGCGATCGAGGAAAAAGTAGCACTTCCTATTGACCTTGGTGAAACTTGATCTTGGTGAAACCGAGTAAGCCCAATTGTTGCAGGCTAATTTTTGAATTGTGCTAGTAAAGGCTGAGGGTTTTGTTTCTAGAAAAGCGACGAGACAAAACCTTCATTTTGCACCCAACAATCTGTAGTAAGAGACGCGAGAATTCTCACGCTGCATCTTTTTCCGACTCATCATAGGAAGGAAAGGGCTTTGAGGATTCGTCTTTCATTCAGCAATGCCCAAAAGCTCTTATTTTCGATCGGCGCTCTATCCTACCTATAAGTAACTATTTTATCTACAAGTAATATTTTGCAAGCAATGATTCCTTTTATTTTGGCTTCTGCTTCTCCTGCCCGACGACGATTGCTGAACGAAGCCGGGATTGCCGCCTTTGTGTGTCCCAGCGATTTTGATGAGTCGCGGGTGCAGATCAGCGAACCTTCTGAGTTAGTCACAACTTTGGCGAGGGGTAAGGCTGAGGCTGTGCTCAGTCGGTTTTCTGATTCGTTGATTTTGGGCTGCGATTCGGTTTTGGCGATGGGTGGCAAAATTTATGGTAAACCCCTTGATGCAGCAGATGCGATCGCCCGCTGGCAACAGATGCGGGGTCAGGTCGGTGAACTTTACACAGGGCACGTCCTGATCGATCAAACGCAGAATCAAATCCTAGTGCAATCGCAAGTGACACGAGTCTTTTTTGCAGACGTGAGCGATCGCCAAATTGCTGCCTATGTGGCTTCGGGTGAACCCCTACAATGTGCAGGGTGCTTTGCCTTGGAAGGACGGGGCGGCTTGTTTATTGAAAAGCTAGAAGGCTGTCATAGTAATGTTATCGGCTTGAGCCTGCCGCTTTTAAGAAAAATGCTGACCGATTTAGGTTACGATGTCGCAGATTTTTGGCAATTTGTGCAAGAATAAAATCTTCATGAGTTTTGGCTAACTCATGGGTGTGTTCCAAAATTGCTTACAGGCTTTGTGCATCGGGTGCTAGGAAATATTTTGATAGATCTTACTTTACGGTGTCTTTATAGGCTTGCAAAAACTACTGATGCTAATTAGAGGGTTCTAACGAGACAATTTGACAATAGTTTTATGGTTAAATCTAGCCCTTTAATTGAACTAGAAGGCAAATAAGATCTTTCTTAGAAGCTGATCCGAGTCAAGTCAAACTGCTCGGCATAAATTGCATCTTCGTTTTTCAAGCCATCCAAGATTGTGTCTACTCCCCTGAATTTTGGAAGCCCCATGAATCCATCAGTTGCAAGGCTGGATAGTCTGCGTTTTTCGCCTCAACATCGAACTCAACTGGGTCAGATGTGCGGGTCTGGTGAACTGTTTCACGATCGCTACAGCATTCATCGAGTCTTAGGTCGCGGCGGCTTTGGCGTTACTTTTTTAGCTCAAGATGCTAACCTCCCAGGTTCGCCTCTCTGCGTCATTAAACAGCTTTGCCCAAAGGTGAGTAACCCCCTGACCTTACGGCGCGCTGAGCAACGCTTTGAGCGAGAAGCAACCATTTTAGGGCAACTGGGTAGCCATGCCCAAGTTCCTCGCTTGTTAGATTATTTTGAGGAAGATGATGAATTTTATCTGGTGCAAGAGTATGTCAAGGGGTGGACTCTGGCAAAAGAGGTGAAACGGGAAGGAACACTTTCCGAGACAGAAGTAAAGCGCTTTTTACTAGAAATATTGCCTGTTTTAACCTACATTCACCAGCATGGAGTCATTCATCGAGACATCAAACCTCCTAATATCTTGCGATCGCAAGACGATGGTCGACTAGTGCTGATTGATTTTGGGGCAGTCAAAGAACATTTTGTTGACTCCAACAGGGTAACCGAGCGTACCTCAACTACTCAGTTCGTGGGCACGTTAGGCTTTGCGCCTGCCGAGCAGTTGGCACTGCGTCCAACCTATGCCAGCGATATTTTTGCATTGGGAGTAACCTGCCTGTACCTGCTCACAGGCAAGCCGCCCATGGAATTTTCCTACGACTTTGCCACGGGCGACGTATGTTGGCAGAACATGGCAACCGTCAGTGACCACTTTGGCAAGGTACTAGACCGAATGCTGAAGGTTTCCTTGCGCGATCGCTTTCAATCGGCTGCCGAAATTCAGCGGGCGCTAGAACTGGAGCCGCATCTCAACGATCTTCAGCTTTGCATGAACTTGCGTCCTGCCTTTGAAGAGACTTCAGATGAAGCGTTGTTAGGCGGCGGGTACTTGCCCCCAACTGTGCGGACAGCGATCGCCATTCGCAGATGGAACAGCAAAGTAATCGCCAAGGGAAACCGTAAACTAGCGACTTAGGTTTGCCTTGGCGCACAGCTAAGCAGCTTGTGGAATCGGGTCGGCAGTCCAGACAGATTCAAAACCCACTGTTGGCTCAGGAGATGAATTAGCCAAAGGCTTCACGCCCCGGCTAACCTGATGCACACCCCACACGTTTTCTGTTCGCACATCGCCAAACCCTGCCATCCCCATCCAAGCATCTACGCTGCCCTGAGCATAGGCGCGCATGTAGGGCTCCTCAAAAATTTGGGTAAGCCATTCGGTTTGGCGGAGAGTAGCTTGGTTGCCATCTAAAATCAACACCTCTCCACCCGCCTTCAGCAGCCGGAAGCCTTCGTCTAAGACTTTGCAGGAAATGGCGGGCGGTATTTCATGGAACAATAGTGAAGCGGTGACTAGATCAAAGCTGCTGTCAGCAAACGTCAGTTGCTCGGCTTTACCTTGCTGGAACTGAATCGCCAAGCCTGCCTGACGAGCTTTATCATCTGCCACAGCTAGCATATAAGGCGACAGATCGACCCCAATGACCTCTGCATTAGGAAATTTTTGTTTGAGCAAGCGTGTCGTTGAACCCGTTCCACAGCCTAAATCTAAAATGCGTCGTGGCTGGCAACGAATGCGTTCTATTAACTCTTGACGCACCCATAATTCGTTAGGGGGTAGAACGTGTTGGGTGATCGGATCATAGGAAAAGGCGGCTCCTAGATTTAAGTAGCCATCTTCAATGCCATGGAAATTTTGGGCATAGTATTTGGGGTACTCAAAATTGGGTTGACGAAAGCGATCGCTCTCTTTTTCCCAATCTCGACTCTCGTAGTATTTTTTTATTTCTTCTGAGTCAAGTAAAAAAGTCTTGAAGAAGGGAGCCAAGAACTGCTCAAATATGGTGTCTTTCCGAGGTGTCATAAGCGATCGCCCAATGCATCTAAGTTGAACAGTGATCTTTAGTTAAACAGTGATCTTTGTGCTGAATATCTTACAGCTTTACTAATTTTAATGAATTGACAGAAAGTTATAATTCTTTCATCTCAGGTGAAATCATCGATCGAACTTGTCTCTCTTTTTTTGCCGTCCTATGCTCAAAGCAGTATTGTTCGATTTCAATGGCGTAATTATTAACGATGAGCCGTTGCATGAGAAGCTGCTGGCACAAATTTTGGTTGAAGAAAATCTCAAGGCGAATCCGGATGAGTTTCGAGAGGTATGCCTGGGGCGGAGCGATCGCGCCTGTTTGCACGATCTGCTTTTGCGGCGAGGACGAGTAGTCAGCGATGACTATTTAACCGGACTGGTATCACGGAAGTCCCGCTATTATCAACAGCAGATTGAATCCCTCGAAACAGTTCCTACTTATGCAGGTCTAACCGATCTAATTTTTAAGATTCGAGTCGCAAACCTGGCAATGGCAGTGGTTAGTGGGGCAGTCCGTGCCGAAATTGAATGGGTATTAACTAGCCTAGACTTGGCTCAATATTTTAGTGTGATAGTCGCAGGAGATGATATCACAACCAGCAAGCCCGACCCCGCAGGCTATTTACTAGCCGTCGATCGCCTTAATCAACAGAATCCTGGGCTGGCGCTGCGACCCGAAGAATGCCTGGTGATTGAAGATACCTTTGCTGGCATTGAGGCAGGCAAACGCGCTGGGATGAAAGTAGTAGGAGTAGCAAATTCTTACCCTTATCATATGATGCAGCGACAATCAAATTGGGCTGTCGATTATCTTTCAGAGTTAGAGCTTGACCGCGTACTGCAAGTATTTTTGGGCAGAGAAAAACCAGAGGTTAAAGACTAAGCTAAAATGATAGCCGCTGGGGGGTTAGCGCAGTTGGTAGCGCGTTGCGATCGCACCGCAAAGGCCACCGGTTCGAGCCCGGTACTCTCCATTCGCTTGATTAAAAAATAATCTGGTTGGGCATTCTGAGCGTGACCCAGGTCGCTTTCTGATGACTAAAGTTCTTTTATAGCCCTTCTCCTGATGAAATTTCGATCAGTCAAGTTTGATTCGCTGCGATCGAAATTAATCCTATCTTTTTTAGTAGTTTCTCTGCTGCCAATCCTTCTACTCACAGGAGTAAATCGGCAGAGTACAACTGCTGTCATGACTCAAAATGCCAACCAAGCGCTGTTTGCAGCCGCCAGTCAAACTGCCCTGCGGCTTGATAGTTTTATTCAAACTAACCTAGCGACCGTTCGAGTTGAAGCTCAACTTCCAGGGGTGATCAGATATCTTCAATTATCGCCGGAGCAACAAGCAGAAAGTCCAGAAGCTACGGAAGCTGCCGCTATCTTTTGGAGCTTAGCTCAGCGAGATCCGTCCAACATTTTGTCTTATTCGCTATTGAATCTACAGGGAATTACAGTTTTTGATACTTATGAGCATGATATCCAGCGAAATAGGGTAAATGATGACTTTTTTTGGCAACCGCTAGCCTTAAAGTCTGCTTATGCCTCAGCCGTTCGGATTCAGTCTCGCCAAGATGGAACCGCCAGCATTTATTTTAGTAGCCCTGTGCGAGATGCATCTGGAGCCATTTTGGGAGTCTTGGCTGTTCGTTATAATGCGCTCGCTCTGCAACAGATTGTTCGCCAAAGCCAAGACCTGGCGGGTTCTCAATCTTTTGTGGTGGTTTTAGATGAGTATCACATTCATATCGTGGATGGTAGCCCCATTAGTCAGCAATTCAAGTCTTTGATTCCACTGGCACCCGAACGAATCAGACTTCTGCAAAAACAAGAGCGTCTTCCCGACTTTCCCGCCCACCAACTTACTACCCATCAACCCGACTTCGAGCACGCTCTGAATCAGATCTGCCCACTCAGCCAAAACTGTCCCCCTACTTACGTCACCACTCACATTCCTAGTTCACCCGATCGCTACAAGCGAGTTGCTATTGTTCGGCTTAAAACCCAGCCCTGGTTTGTGGCTTTTTCTCAGCCCGAAGAGGTGTTTTTATCTCCCATCCAGGCCCCTGTGCAAGCCACGATCGCCCTTGCCCTGAGCATTGCTCTCATTGTGTCGATCGCAGCGCTCATTGTTGCCCGCTGGTTGTCCAACCCCTTAGGTCATCTCGCTGAGGGAGTGAGTCAATTTACCAAGGGTAATCTGGCGGCACGGGTCAAAATTAAGTCGAAAGATGAAATTGGGATATTAAGTGCCAACTTTAATATGATGGCGGAACAGGTCGGAAAACTCTTAAAAAGACTAGAAGACCGCACTGTTGAACTGGAAGGAAGCCGATATATCACTTTTGCAGTCAGCGAACTTTCTAAGTCGATTTTGGATAGCGATCGCCTTTTGCAAGAGGCTACAAAGTTAGTACAAGAAGGCTTTGCCGTGAACTATGTGCAAATTTATTTATGGGATGAGGTCACGGCTCAGTTGCAGCGCCGAGCCAGCGCAGGCAAATTTGACGATGTAGATGAAACTGATGTAGATGACACTGTTGATCATCCTATTGCATTGAGCGAAGATAGTTTGGTGGCGATCGCTGCCCGCCAGTTTCAGCCTCAAGTTTGTCATGACCTCGCCCATTGCCCTACCTCGATACCCCAATCAAGCCTTGCCCGTTCCGAAGTCGCCGTTCCTATCATTAGTCATGGTGCGCTTTTGGGCGTATTAGATATTCAGGACAGTACCACCTATCGCTTTAACGAAAGTGATCAAGAAACCCTTAATTCCCTCGCCGGACAAATTGCGATCGCCCTAGAGAACGCTTATCTCTTTCATGCAATCCAAACCACCGAAGCCCAATATCGTGACAAAGCCGAAGAGCTACAACAAACCCTTGAGGCACTTCAACAAGCTCAGGCTAAACTTGTACAAAGTGAAAAAATGTCGAGCTTGGGGCAGCTTGTGGCAGGCATAGCCCATGAAATCAATAACCCTGTTAGCTTTATTTACGCCAACTTAACCTACCTCAATCAATACCAAGCTGACTTGTTCAAATTACTGCAACTCTATCAACAGCACTATCCCCAACCCAATGCTGAGATTCGGAGAGAGCAAGATACGATTGATTTAGCTTTTATCAGCCAAGACTTTAGCCAAATCCTAGCGTCGATGAAAGTTGGAACAGAACGAATTCGCAAAATTGTTTTGTCTTTACGTAATTTTTCTCGGTTAGATGAATCCGAAGTAAAATCCGTAGACATTCATGAGGGTATTGAAAGTACGTTGCTCATGTTGCAAAGTCAACTCAAAGAATCTACAACTTACCCTGCTATTAAAATCACTAAAGAGTATGGGGATCTACCCCTGGTAGAATGTCATGCAGGGCAGCTTAATCAGGTGTTTATGAACGTGCTAATGAACGCCATAGATGCCTTAAAAACTTGCGTTATCACCTCCGAAATACAAGATTTGTCAACAGGTTTAGCTATTCAGTTAAAATCTCAGGATGCACTAAAAATTTTAATTAAGACAGAGCTTTTAGAAAATGAGGTAATCATTCGCATTATCGACAATGGGATTGGCATGACTGAAGACACCAGACACCGACTTTTTGATCCGTTTTTTACAACTAAAGAGGTGGGCAAAGGCACCGGGTTAGGGCTATCAGTTAGCTATCAAATTGTGACAGAAAAGCATCAGGGGCAACTGTCTTGCAATTCTGAGCTAGGAAAGGGGGCTGAGTTTATTATTCAAATCCCGATCGCGCTTAAATGCTCTATCAATTAAACTCGACAGCTATCAAGTAAACTCAACAGCTATCAAGTAAACTCAACAGCCATCAAGTAAACTCGACAGCTATAAAATTCTCAGGCGCGGTCACAAAGTTTTAGCTCAACCTACCGAATCGGAGCATTAACACGATACTCTAGACTCATTTACTCTTTGGACTGCCGGAGCCAGGATATGAAATCTAGAGTCAGGAGAGTAGGGGAACCGCGCGTGCAAGAAACCCGTAAGGGTTCGCTGAGAGAGACCCGCAAAAATCTGCCTCGTTTGTCTCAATCCATCCGCCGCATTGAAAACCGGGATGGCAAATTGAATGTTGTGGGGTTGGGCGCTTGGTACAGGTACTGGCGCGATCCTTATCATTTGATGTTGACAATTCCCTGGCTGGGTTTCGTTGCCCTGGTGTCGTTGGCTTACATCTTCATCAATATGATTTTCGCGCTCCTCTTCCTGGCAGGCGGCGATTGTATTGTGGGAGCCGAACCGGGAAACTTTTGGGATGCTTTTTTCTTCAGTGTTCAAACGCTAGGCTCGATTGGATATGGGGTAATGAGTCCGGGTACGCGCTATGCCCATGTCATAGTCACGGCTGAGGCAATTGCAAGTTTGTTGGCGATCGCCGTTGTCACAGGGCTTGCCTTTGCTCGCTTTGCTAAGCCCACCGCCCGAATTATGTTTAGCAAGGTCGCAGTTATAGAACGGTACAACGGCGTACCGACCTTAACTTTTCGTGCCGCCAATCAACGCCATAACCAAATTGTTGAGGCACATACTCGAGTTTACCTAATGCAGGATGAGAAGACACAAGAAGGAAACTTTCTGCGACGGTTTCATGAACTCAAGTTGACTCGCCACCGGACACCCAGTTTTACCTTAAGTTGGAACGTTATGCACCCCATTAACGAAGACAGCCCACTGTATGGGCAAACGTTAGAATCTTTAGAGAAATCACGCGCTCAAATTGCTGTATCTATTAGTGGTACTGACGAGACGGTTGCTTACAATATCCATGCTAGACATATGTTTAGCCCCTGCGAAATTTTGTGGGATCATCAGTTTGTTGATCTGTTCTATCAGTCTTCAAATGGCGATCGCTACCTCGACTACACCCATTTTCACGAAACGGTTCCGCTAGAATCTACACCCTCATTCTTAGAGCAACCTTTCGAGCAAACAGGCTAAGGCTCCTCCTCTAGTGCCCGCAGCACCGCATCTAACAACCCTGGAAACCGCGCCTCTAAATCTTCTCGTCGGAGCGAATTAATATATTGCGTTCCTTCTCGGCGGGAATAAATGATGCCTGACTCTCGCAACACTTTGAAGTGATGGGAAAGCGTAGACTTTGCCACCGAGTCAGACAGTGCACAGCAAGGCAGCATGTTTTGACTTGCCAAGCGGCGCACGACCTCCAGCCGCACCGAGTCACCTAGCGCATAAAGCACGCCCGCCAACGTCATATCTTTTCGGTCTGGATAATGAATCAATCGCATGGTTGCATTATGCCACAGGAAACGCTATGGTTCTGTTATTCGAGATTCTCGAATTAATGAGCTTTGAACTCATCAAAAGTAAACAGAGGTTTTCGCCATGTCATCCGTTGCACAAGTCACAGACGCAAACTTTCAGCAAGAAGTTCTGAGTAGCGAAATTCCTGTTTTAGTCGATTTTTGGGCACCTTGGTGTGGCCCCTGCCGCATGGTTGCCCCATCTGTCGATGAGGTATCTGTGCAATACGAGGGTCAACTGAAGGTCGTTAAGCTCAATACTGATGAGAACCCTGGGATCGCTAGTGAGTATGGTATTCGCAGCATTCCGGCGTTACTTATTTTCAAGGGGGGTATTAAGGTAGATATGGTGGTCGGTGCGGTGCCCAAAACCACGATCGCAGCGACCGTCGAAAAATATCTTGCCTAAAAATATCTTGCCTAAAAACATTACTTAGGGAATGGCAAAGTTGAAGTTGTCCTCCTGAGCAAGATTAATTGTCTAAGAGGATGTTTGAAAAGTCAGCTAGTCGGTAAAAAAGCTCTCTCAGTGTAAGCTGCGAATAGAAAGCACGCAGCACCGAGAAAGCAATATGAGTAAAGCATATCCCAGCAATCTGACTACTGG